>Ga0056124_1000658_pt1 | contig 11479 bp, 9 predicted proteins | sample WorMetHEROISLAND_2_FD_70069 | JGI IMG/M metagenome (GOLD analysis project Ga0056124, IMG submission 70069) | Marine gutless worms symbiont microbial communities from Max Planck institute for Marine Microbiology, Germany - Olavius sp. 4 HERON ISLAND | ecosystem: Host-associated > Annelida >... | reverse complement strand
TTGAGACGATGAGGGATGTGTAGAGATCCAGTTTGATCTTCAGGCTAAACGTGCTGGAACGCCACACATTATCGAGTCGTCGAAAAACTGCTGCTGCTTTTGCGAGCCGTGTGTTGATTTGTACTACAACATCTCCATCACTAGATATGACAATGGAGATTAAAAATATCAAAAATGTGGACTGGTCATTATTTCAACGTTGCTTTTATGCTAAGTTATTTACCTGGATTTCACACGACGTCTGCGGTCACAGCATAGTGCTGTGCCTTCGAGTTTTTGAGATGATGAGTCGAAAGAAACAGCATCTTTATCTTGAAAACAGTGTTTTATCTTGATGCAAACAAACCAGATAGGCCTATTAGCACGAGAAACAGGCCATATTGTCCTACTTAACGTTGTCAATTTTAAGCGTGCAATAAATAATAGCCATCAGGGAACAATTATTTAACAATGTGATGATAGGCCTAACTGTGTTCGTTGTGGACTGAAATGCGGAAACCTGACTGACTCTGTAATTTCTATTGCCAATGCTTACAAGGGAGCTGTGTTTCGGTATGTTGCTGCAGTTCCCGATGCGGCAAAGGTGAAATCGTACGTGACGCTGGAGCGTAACGGGTTCGTGTTGCTGTGGTACCACGCCGAGGGCGTTGATCCAGTCTGGGAGCCGCCGGAGATCGACGAAGTCACCAGCGGACAGTGGAAATATTGCGGACGCAGTGAACATTTCGTCAACGCTCACATCGAGGCGAGCGATCAGCCTCCGCATAAGCGGGACGGCTTCAGAAATACGTCGAATTTCTAGGTTCAAACTTTCGGAAAAAACCTTTAGCTCTGATTTTACCCACACGTTTACTTGGTCTGACATGGAAAAGCGAATAAGTCGCTTGTTGGTCGGGCTTTGTAGTGAGCACGTTCTACGCAAATGTGCAGTTTTAAAATGGAGTTGCGCAGTTGTGAATGCAAGTTTTTGCAGTTAAACTAATAAAATTTACACGTGATACATAATAGTTTATATGAATTCTCAAAGCTTTTCCACGCCCATAAATGCATCCTTGGCCGGGGCTACTTTCGGACCTCATTGGGTGAGCCCTATATGCTACCCAGACCTATAGCTGATGAGAAGTGAGCACACTGTCCCCGTGGGGAGGTAGATCGCTGCCCCCTCCCCATGAATCCCACCTTGTCCTCGGCCTTTGGCCTCGATTTTCGGCCCTTCGGACCTCGGTCCTTGTGCAGTTCTAAATGCTATTCTTCAGAAAGCCCTGCTGCTCGTAGACTGCACATCGCCCATCTACAGTGCTGCAAATGCAAATGCAAGCATGTACGGCTGCTGAAATTCCCACGACTTTTACTGACCCTTTTAAACTCAGAATCCAACCCGCTTGCTCGTACGAATAAAATCACGGTGGGGGGAACGGTGGGGTTGGTTGGCAGGAGATTCACGAGACGCACGCTGACCTGGCACATCAAGCCCACGTTCACGGACCAATCAAACTGGCCGGCGTCGACCTGCGCTACACGCACCGGAAGTGCTGCAGCTTCGCGCGTCACGAGTGGGTCTCGCACTGGAACCAGGACAGCGCAAGTGAACACGTCGGCGTCATGAACGCTTATCATCGTCTGTTCTTGCTCGGCCGTCACATGATCACCTTCGACTGCGTCGTACACGCTAAACAGGTGCGCGTTCTATGTGACAACGTCTGTCTGTCTGTCCGTCTGTCCGTCTGTCTGTCTGGCGGCTGAATTACTCAAAAAGTTACGAACAAATGTTGATGAAATTTTGCGGAGCGGTTGGGAATTGACTAAGGAGAAACTGGTTGGATTTTGGCGGCTATCCTGATTTTTTGTGGATTCTGGATTGCCATCCAAGATTCCTTATCAATAGGATGTTATGCTTTCCTTTATATCTTTTTCGCTTTCACGTATTTTATTACCGATTTTTAGTTTTATTTTTATTTTACATTACTTTTCTGTTTTGACCACGTGCGATGACGTTATGCATTATCGTGAAGTATCGCTGCAACGCACGTTGTCAGTGGCTACTGTGTTCATCTACTGGAAAGACGTACTGCTGAAAAAGTGATTACAAAATGACACGTATGCAAACGTAGCAGAGTTAGATCTTTGTACAAATTCAATTCTTATCCAGTACAGTTCCTCGTGTCTGTAGAGAAGAAGAAGAATATTTATTTGCCAAACCGATTAACAGTCTAATGCAACAACAATACGTAGGCGTACTGAAGGCGGGCTGCCAGAAAAACACGCTCATTGATGCTGGTCGCCTCGTAACTGACTGGTACACAGCGATAACACCGTGATTTATCAAATTACAATATTACAAAAAGAGAAAGGAAAAAACGGAAAAAGGACAACAAAAGCTATACGGTACATACAACGAATATTACACAATCAGCCAGTATTTGACTTTTCAAAAATGTTCTATCACTATATACACTGTGTCTCAAAAAAACGTCACCCTTTTTAGATTTGTCATAACTTAGTCAGATGTCATCCAATTTATCCATTTCTTGGCAGAAACATACCCCACGAAATTTGCAACAAACACAGCTGCACAACCCACCACACCTCGTTTCATATGTTCGTACTGTACCTTGTAAAATCTAGCAACGATTTTTATGACGTACAGTAGGCCTACAGCGTCAAATATGAAGTCTCCACAGAAAAGTCAAATTGTCACATCAGATTACTATGATATTATCATATCATATTATCAGAGCAAGTGTTTGAAGTCTCGTCCATCAGTTCTCACACAGGCGCGCAGCCGTCCACGCCACATAATCGAGTGCCTTGCGATGACACGCTGGTGCAGACCAGACAAGATCATGCAGCAATCAGGCGCCGCTGCAGTTCACATTTTGATAGAAAATTTATACAAATTTATAAATTTTGGAGTAAAAAAGTTAATTCTTGAATTTTCTGATAAAAGTTAGAATGTCAAAAGTTTAAATAAGCTTTTAAAAAAGTTGCAAGATTCCGGTTCAATGACAATAGGAATGGGAAGCGGCCGACATCACAGTGTGTGTTCTGTTGCGTCTCCAGTTTTTACAAGGTACAGTACGAACATATAAAACACGATATGATGTGGGCAATGTACATGTGCTTGTTTCAAATTTCCTGAGGTATGTTTCTACCAAAAATTAGCAAAATCGGATGAAATCTGACAAAGATGGCACAAAAATAAAAAGGGTGACGTTTCTTTCTGAGACACAGTGTAGAAGCAGCGGCGGTGTGGGATATGCGACAGATTGGTCCTGGCATCTCAGTGATAACGTTCACGAGTCGTGTGTTCGGTCGCGCTAAGATTGTGCTCGGCATAGCACCTGTCGAGCCTCTGATACAGCGCCTTGTCCATCACATCTACGTGCCGCGCTGGCAGCCGACGTTCATCGCAAAGTTCATCCTCTACTCACTCGCTATCGAGGTCAGCGTCATCATCATCATGCATTCATTCGTCTGTGATAACGGCGGACAGATCGCAACTACTGACAAAAAAGACTGTCAAGCCTTACTCAAGGCTAAGTACTGCCAGCGGGTAGTCCCAGTCGCTTCCGCGGGCAGTAATAAATTGGTGATATTTAATTGGGTTCTACAGGTTGTCAAGTTACATGTTTGTGCGAAATTTCACCAAGCGAAGTGCAGCGGTTCATGAGTTATATATGAGTTATCGTGTTGACGATGTTTTGACAATGCTTAACACAATACTGCCGTCGCTTCCGCGGGCAGTAACAACATTTACTTGTGTAAAGTTTAAAACAGTAGTAATGGAGCCAGTTGTAATAGAATCAACATTTCAGTAATGCTACACGGTACGTACAATACAATAATGCACTAACAAATTTATAGACTGTCCATAGGAGACGAGAAAGAGTAGTTAAACTAATAAATGTCTTCAAACAAGGCTCTAATGAGGTGCTGCATACACTTGTCATATGCAATATGTTTCACACAGCATATGCCTACAGGACGGCCGCATGATAGTTTTTTTGTCAACATTGCTTCAATGTTTTGACAGTGATGTTTGGTGCATCCGGTCTGTAAAAAACTTCAGCAGCAGTTTCATAGGTTCTTTCTTCAGGCCCAATCATCACCACTGTTACCATTTATCACACTTTACTCTTTCACTTCAATCTCGAAACAATTCTTTTCCTCAAATCTTACCCTCCATGGACATCATGCACCCACCGGAGTGACTTCACTGTTCACAGATTTTCCTTGCTTGCGATTTTTTCATTTTTCGTTTAATTTTTTTTCTTGTTTCAGTTGTCATTATTTCCTTTCTTTTTACCCTTCCAAGCTCAGGTTCTTATCTCACAGTTTCCCACAATTGGTCCGTTTCTTTGTTTTCTTTTGCATACCAGTATTTGTTTGTTTCATTTCTCTCATTTCAGTTCCGTTGAAAACAGTTTCAGTTATTTTAGTTTGCGTGCTAGATTAAACTGGCAGCTTGCCTACCAGTTTACCAGCGCAAAACACGTACCATGTCCGTATCATATATCGAAGAAAGGAGTGAAAGGAGAAAAGAAGGAAGGAATACAATAACACCCAAGGGGAGGAGGGGAGAGATCGCCTACGGTGAATTCTAAAAGTCGACACCTGTGGAGGTGATGATGACGGTGATTGACGGTGTGTTAGTTGGAGCGCGATTTGATGATCTGGAACAACAAGCGCTACGTCAGCTGTCCGGTGTACGTCAAGTCCAGGGAAGATTCGTTGATCCAGCGTCATCGTCGCTGGTACGCTCAGTTCTACTCGGAACATAGTCCGACCATCAAGCTGATCCCGTCCACGGACACACTCGACTGGTGATCAGCACCGACTGCTGCTGCTGCTGCTGCTGCTGCTGTGACTGTGAGATGATAATGAGACGATGACGACGCCACAGATGCTTCAACAGCTTCTTCACCCAGTTTTAATTTTTTTAAAGTCTTTCACCGGCGCACTCTGTGAAAGAATTGTAATACAGCGATGTTTAAATATCCCACCGCACCTCAACTGCGTCGCTACATTACCCTGTAAAATATTTTTTTCAGAAATGTCTGTAATCCTTGGAATGTACGAGTAAACGAATTTTGAAAATCGGTCAATCTTGGGTGAAAATATGTACGGACAAAAATTGGAGGCTTACTTTTTTCGGCGCATCCTGTACTCGTCTCGAAAGCCGAAGTAACAAGCATAGGCTACTGTTGCAAGTATTGATGACACTCACACTCTCACCTTGGTTTGACGCTTAAAAAGTTCAAGTTTATTGCCACGAGTTCTTTCGTAATGTACTATGAACGTACAAGGCACCATACGTTTCATCGGCAGAACCAAATTACAATGTTATAGCACCATTCGTGAATAGCGCACGTCGTAAAACTAAGCACATTTAAATGCTTAACGCGATCATTAATAACGAACACGTAGACGTCGTATCTGAGTCTAGGAAGTCGCTTATTGTGAAACAACATTTAATCGACTTTGACTGCGTCAGTGTCACGTGTACAGGGAAATGACCAAATGGAGCCTAATGGAATTGAGGGAGCCTATACGTACAATGTACTCAACTGTGGGTCGAACATGAAGCAGGAAAAGCATGCGTTTACAGTTTTCAGTCACGAGAAATGAAGGAACGTACGACACAAAATCACTCACGTACTGGCGTCAATGTATAGCCTATATACTTAGACTACTGCAAATTATATTGAATAGCTTTGAACAACCTATGTCGTCGTTTGCTACCGACAGGCCTAACGATGTCTCAAAGCTGTAACTCGATCAGTGCGCTTTTTTACTTTCACTCGCCAGGTGTCAGCACATGTTGTGTTCTGATCTGATTGCATTAATTCAGGCTGTGGTTATGAAAGAACCTGTGCAACATTTTTATATCGCGGCTCGCCGAAAGCATCAGCGATACCGGCTTCTGCGACAGAATGTTACCGTAGCGTTCGGGTAAAATGCGAGTCTACCCGCAAATTGAACATAATGACAAACCAAGCCGGCAATATGTAATCAATTATTATCACGTTGGTAACTTGATAGTTATCAAGTGCAAAAGTTCCTCCGCTTTTGGACCCCCAGACCTACGTTTGTCCGTCCGTTACACTCGTGACTGACATGCCATTTGACTCAGACACGGTAACGCTATGTTAGACAGGTGCCCCGATACCCCAGTATGAAATTTGGGGGTCGAAACCAGGCCCCTTTCAAAATTCGCATTGCAAGTTGCGGCCAAAGCGTTACAGATAGTGTAGCAGAATGGTTGTACTTGTACATAAGAGTATATTCAATAATTATTGACATCACTCAGCAACGCCTTATACGCCGACCCCAAACGCACGACACGCCCTTCCTCCACAGAATGTTCAGATCGAGGCTCGCAGCAATGCCGTTTATAATCAAATTACTTCGGCCTTTGTTTTAAATGTTACCATAACTTTAGCCTCCTTTAGCTTACAAACCTAACGTAACAATAGCCTAATTGTCGCCTTTTTGTAGTCAGGTTATTTATGTAAAAACCTGTTCCGTTTATATTACTGTGTAAGGGTGACACTGTGGTTACAGATACACAATAAATCTGAGCTAATGCTCATGAGACGCGCGACAGCATCAGTTTAATTTCGTACGCAGGTTGTCTTGGTTTATCTCCAGTATATTTCAGCGAAAATTCACTCTAAGTATGCGTCGCAGCCTAAAATAGCAAAAAATTCACTTAAAACCCATATTTTTGGGGTTCAAGGTCGTTCAAGGTCATCGTTTTTGGTACCCCCGGAAAGCTCGTCAGCGGTGCTTGTTATGATACGCAGCAAGTATGTGTCTATCTGCAACCATTCTCGTGCCAGATTAGTCGACAGTAGCAGAAATCGCACGTTTTCAAGGGGTATACCTGAATTTGATGCGCTCATACAGAGGACTCATTAAACCTAGGGGGTCGAAATTTGCACTGTTAAAATACACGTCTAATGCTGAAAATTTCATTTGCCGGTTGTCTTGGTCTATGTCCAGTGATTTCGACGCAGTTCGCTGTTGAAATGTGTGTGGCAGCCACAAATCGCGAAAAAATCACTAAAAACCCCTATTTTGGGGTTCAGGGTCGTTCAAGGTCATCGATGCTGGTACCCCGGGAAAGCCCGTCAGCAGTGCTTGTTACGATGCGCAGCAAGTTTGTGTCTATCTGCAACCCTTCTCTTGCTATATGGGACGACAGTCGCAGAAACCGCGCGTTTTGAACGGGGTACCCAAATTTGATGTATTTGTATTTTGTACGGAGGACTCCTTGAACCTAGGGGGTCAAACCTTGCACCATTGAAATCTATGTTTAATGCCGAACATTTCATATGCAGGTTGTCCTGGTCTATCTTGAATGGTTTCGGTGCAAATCACTCTTAAAATGTGTATTGCAGTCTAAAATCGCTAAAAATTCACTAAAAGCCCTATTTTGGGGGTTCCAGGTCGTTCGAGGTCATCGATGTCGATACCACTGGAAAGCTCGTCAGCAGTGCTTGTTGTGATAAGCAGCAAGTCTGTGTCTATCTGCAACCGTTTTCACGCTAGATGAGCTAATACTGGTAAAATAACGATTTCTAAGGGGGGTACCCCTCTTTGATGCCCTGGTTCGAGGGGAATCTCCTCACCCAGTGGCACCAAATTACCTCATTAGAAACTGGAGCTCTAGGCTATCGTATGGTAAAGACCCGTAGTCTCTATCTCACCTGGCCTTGATTCCGTACCGGGTCGTGACGGACGGACGGACGGACAGACAGAATCGCCGTAGCTAATGCGCGCTCTCAGCAGTACCTGTCGGTACAGCTGTCGCGCGTAAAACTGCAAATATCGCTTTCGACACTACAAAATTCCGAGTCAGTAAAGTTCTTATGACAATGTGTCAGACTGAGAGCTATTTAACGTTGCGTATCGCAGTCTGTGTATAGGCTATGGTGAACATAAACCGCTGAGCAGTCATCGTGGTCTCTGCTACAGTATGCTGCTGACTGCTGAGTCGCTACGGACGTGACGTGTGGCACCGCAGTGCCGGACTGCGGTCGTATGAAACGTGTAACTTCGGTTGATTGCCATGCAGAAGGCGCGCTGAGTAACGTAACACACGGCGTGCACAGTTCGAACATTGGACAGAGATCGATGATATTCTTCTGGACGCTCGCACGGCCACGACACTTGCCATGCCGTATTGATCGCAGTGTGGGTGGGCCGGATAATTATCAGCCATGTCCGATCAAACGAGATGGTGGCGTGGCGACATTTGATAAGTTTCCCGCGACAGGCTAAACAAACAAAATTGTTCATATATCATTAAGCCGCACGGTACGGTAGTAACCGGCGGCCTTATGTTTTACTGCTGATCTCTTTCTTTCTTTCTTTCTTTCTTTCTTTCAATGTCAAGATCCCTTGGCCGATCGCCGTGAAACTTTGCCACGGAAGTGGGCTAGATTTTATAGTCGAGGTCCCAAAATTTAGGGGGCACTCCCCACCAAAAATGGGGGGGGGCAAAAACGTGCAACATTCGTCGCGTATCTCCTGAACGGATCAAGATATCGACAAGCGGAAAACCGCGATCCCTTCCACGTTAAACAGAGATTTGGCGAACTTTGGTCCACTAACGAGACATTTATAGACGCTCATTTTGATCCACCCAAAATCAACCCTGCGCATTTTGTGTAGACTAATGCGACTGCATTCGGCAGGTGGCGTCGCTAGAAGCGAAGACCCCTTAATTGTCTCCCCAGACGGACTTACGGCGCCGGGCGGCTTCACGTTGGGCTATGTCCCAAATTTATAGTTTTTCATTTGTTTAACATATTTATCATATACAAAAGTACATTTAAAAAAATCTAAAAATACCGGTGTGAAAGATTGACATTATTCCTTTCCTATACCCTGGTTTGTAAGAAAAATCCCACGGGTTTGTACTATGTACTCTCCAGCGCACACATTTTAGTGTTCTGACAGAATACTTAGAAAGTGTTACAGTAACGTAATGACGAATTTTAGCATGGTGCGGTGCTCTTAATGATCGCTTTCCTGAAGTTAACTGTTGCGATTCTGCCGGCGAAAAAACGCCGAAAATCGGTCAATATTCGGCGAAGGGTGTTGAGAGATGAGTAGTTCTGAACACACGACGTACTTGAGTAATTTGAGGGATAATTGGATGATTCAAGCACAGACGTGGTCTGCTAGTTGCAATAAACGCCGACAGAACGAGTGATGCGTGGTTTCGACGAAATAACTCTGCGGTGATGTGGTAGCAGTGGCGGATTCAGAATTTTGGAATGGGGAAAGGGGGGAGAGACGCCAAAGGCGTCGAGACGTAGGGTCTAGGTGCTGTAGGCACCGAGGGGAGTGGGGTTTGGGGAGGGGACTAGGAAATTTTTTTATGCGGAAATAATGCATTTTTTGTGCAGTTGTGGCAGTTATTTGTCAGCCAATTCTGTATCACGATGCGATGCGACTGACGATATGTTGTTGCGTTCCGGAGATATCGGCGTTGAAGTCGTGAAGTTCTTACATTTTGGCGTAATTTTGCGGTTTTCACATATACAACTTTTATTGACCAAAGGCATTGAATAGAAAAGAAAACAACAAACAAACAAAAGTAATATTAGCGAGACCGCGGACCGAGGATGCAAATTACAACGACAACAAAAGTTCTACTTGGTTATAAAAATGCACCAAGTCAAGGGGGGGCGCCCCCTTCTCTGAATCCGCCACTGTGTGCTGGCGTTACGGTCAGTCGTGCACAGCGGAACTCTGGTATCATACAGCGCTCTGCTGCCGCGCCAGAATTATTACAAATTGCGAGACGTAATCCGACTCGGTACGAACCAAGCTCGAATTTCAATGCACTGCGACCCGCCCAAACATTTCTGCGGGGACGCACCGTCTGGATTGATCCTAGCGAAACCGAATAATTTACTAATCAGTGCATCGCGTTAGCAGGAAGAAATTCTGGTACTGATATTGGCGATAACAACATGCCTACCAAACCACCGGATATGGTTTACAGACAGCAGACAATGATTGTTTTGGGACAGCTTACGATACTTTCCAGATCCCTAATCGGCTGGGGAGGGGGATCCCATCCCCACTCCCCATTCCACTCAACGCATGCGGCGCCTCGGACTCGACCTCTTTACCACCCTACGAAAATTTTCTGCGGGCGCCCATAACCGGATGCCGTCATCTGCCATCCAGGGGGGAATGCAGCACTTGACTAAGGGTTTGACATCGTGGGTAGACATTGGACGGGGATTTGCCTTGTGTGTCCAAGGGGGGGAGGTAGACACTCCTGGTGCGAGTGCCCTGCTGCAATCGACTGCGGTCTGCAGTGCATATGGTGCGCGCTGCTGCGTATTTATAAGCCGCCCGCTAAGGCTCAGCTGTCTATGTACGGGCACCGGTAGTCACGGCAGCGATCTACGAAAGCATATTCATTCATATTCATATTCATATATTCGTCTGAGATGACAGTGTTGACAGTGTTGACAAAGCGTCACAGTAAACGGTGAGCCTCAATTGTGTTACTACTGTCAGTGTCAGGCCCAGCACAGTGCGCGCCAGGTCACGTGGTTTCTCGAAAGTTCTCGAAGAGTTAAAGTGTTTCGTGTTTATTTCATCTCTTGAGCCATGCCTTCATCTGCATCTGAAGCAGTCTCGTTGGTGCTGACGGTCAGTGTGGTGGCGGTCGTCTGCCTGACGGGCGTTGTCTCTGCAGCCGCCAGTGACGCGGATGGTGACTCGGATGATGATCAAAGTCCAGTCTTCGCTAGAATCCTCACGTCGCCGCTGTTCGACGTTGGTCGTTTGTGGCTGCGTGCTACCGCCCAGCAAGCGCATCGAGTCGTCGACTTTCTACTAGAACTGGTAATTAACGTCAATTTAAGAAAATTCTTAACACTGAACGTTTTTCATCCACTCTTCAACTTGTAGACAGACTTAAACGTTCACCTTCTGTGGACATTTTTTTTTGTGTTTGTAAACATAAACAATTTAGTCGTCTCTACCGGCACTTTGCAATGATTTCTAAGTCATGTGACTAATCGCAAATTCGAAAATTTAACAGTCGACATTTGTTTAGTCGTTTGCACATTGGGGTCAAAAATTGCCCAAATTCAAGACCTCTTTTACCGACAATTTTAGAGCTACGAAAAAAATACACGCACGAACCAGCCGTGCAAAATCTCCGTGTTTAACAACTAACATTTTAGTGATTAATCGGATGCTTGATCGTTGCTTGGCGCAGCTCTACTTTCTGCCGTTGATGACGACCGCCGCCAAGCTTGCCTGCGCTGGCGTCGTGCTGTACGTCGCCTTCCGTCTGTACCGCTTCCTCTGTCAGCCGATCGACCGCGTCAAGCTGCTGGGTGACGTCGGCTACGTCAGCGACGGTCGTCAGTCGACCAAGGACGTGGTTGAGCAGGTGAGAAGACGTCGCGCTGTGGGTGACGTGCCGCCGGTCTACCCC
>Ga0056124_1000656_pt1 | contig 11491 bp, 11 predicted proteins | sample WorMetHEROISLAND_2_FD_70069 | JGI IMG/M metagenome (GOLD analysis project Ga0056124, IMG submission 70069) | Marine gutless worms symbiont microbial communities from Max Planck institute for Marine Microbiology, Germany - Olavius sp. 4 HERON ISLAND | ecosystem: Host-associated > Annelida >... | reverse complement strand
TACAATACAATACAATATTCGTTTATTAAAACCTCTGCCAGAATGCAGAGCACACACAATTAAATTGCAAGTTAAAAATAATTAAAATATTAAAATGTTTATACACAACACAGAGCTATAAAAACATTTTCAGTAAGAATTTTTGTACAATAGCCTATTAATAAAATTAGACTGACAAAGGTGAGACGAGTAATCTGGTAACTGTCTGTTATGTGCACGGGGGCGTAGTATGAATCTTTGAGATGCATCGGAAAGAGGAGGAAGTAATTGATGGAGAACGTGGTTTTGGTTTGCCAGGATTGCGTCAAACAATTGTTCATCTTGTGAGTCAATCAGCTCTTCAAATGTGGACACATCGGTCGGACACAAGCCGCTTCTTAAACCACGATGGAGGAATGCATTAATCCGTTGCTTACATGGTTTCAGAGATGTTTTGCAAACTCTCGACATCACAACACTGCTTTCATTTACGTAATCTTTTTTTAAATTTACCGTGTCAGCCATCTGTTTTTCTTGCCACTAGCTAGCATTGATTTTATACACACCTATTTTTATAAATGTATTCGTTTACTGTTAACATAATCATGGCCAGGAATGACGTCGTGTGCTGATGTACCATTAAAAACTGCTCACTTGCTCACACTGGAGATAGTCCAAAGTTTCTTGGTTTTTTTTATTTCTTACATGGCAGTATTTGTTCCATTTCTGTCATTTCAGTTTTGTTTAAAAAGGTTGCAGTTCTTTTCTTGTCATGCCCTTGTAATGATTCGCCATGTTGCGGCACGTTAGAAATTGTCCGTGCTATTATTACTATTATTATTTTAGTTCTAGCAGTGGCAGATGCACAAAGCAAGCAGTCATAGAGGCGAACCACTTGCCTTCAGATCCCATGACGAAGTGGTGAAGATCAGGACCTGATGATATTCGCGGCACCATACAGTTCTTCTCCAGAGTACCTCGAGCTGTCACCATCTTTACATGCACCACCTGTGACACAGCAAACATACAACAGTCATCACACAGACAGCAGCAGCAGCAGCAGCAGTAGGAGCAGCAGTAGCAATATCAATCAATCAATCAATCAATCAATCAATCAATCAATCAAGCAAACAGAGTACATGTGACACCGCGGTTACTGCACTGACAGGAACAACCAGGCTAAGAAGCGCTTACGGTAGTTAGTCCAAAGTAACAAACATGAATTCGACCAGAACTTGCACATAAAAACTACCAATAATCAACAGTTAAAACAGACTAAATGATCATTAAAATCAATATGTAAAATGCTTTGGCTGTCATATTAGCCGTAGCAGTAGCAGCTAAGCAGCTTACTTTCTTACAGTCTCTTATCGTCTCCAGAATGACCTATAATGTGTCGAGCGGGACGTTAAAACCCTACTCACTCACTCGCTCCCTCTTACAGTAACGAATGATAATTATGACAAATCCAAAAATTGTACTTCTGTTATACGGTTTCATTGGTTTTATGTTGGGCAGCTGTTGATGTAGGTTCGTAGTTTGTAAACAGTAGTAGTTATTAAACCCTTTAGCTCCATGCCCCTCTTAATAACTCAGCCATCTATCCAGTGTCAGTGCTAGTGTTAGTGGCTGCATATGTGGAAGCATGTAATATATAAATCTTTATTCACCACATGGGTAGCAAGCAGACAAAGATAGACAGAAAACAATACAATGACAAAACACACGAGAAGAGGAAAAAAAAGAAAAAAAAACAGAAAACATCATCCAGTTCACAACTTCAACGCAAACAGTCCATTAATAATTGAATTAGTTGAGCATGACAATTTATGAACAAACGACGATCTGCAGTGTCTTAGTTCAATGTCCAATGCAGACAAACCACTACCAACTTGGATAAGATCAATAGCTTGATCTGTACTAACCTTAAACACTTTCCAATAAACACATCTCCGTGCTCGACATAACTGTGAGGTCTCACTACGAGTCATGTTAAAACACTCAGAAGCATACATATGGGATGCCGGCTGCCACCTCAACAGCAATTGACTCAACTAATCACTACTAGTGCAGCAGCAGCAGCTATTGCAGTCAAACCATTAGAACAAACAGAATCTCAGACACCAAATCTTTGACGTTTCCATGCTGCACTAACCCCACCGTGGTCTGCCACCTCGTCGTAGTGGTGGGGCTTATGCACCGATGACCCGGACGATTATTTAATCTGAAGGAGAGGAGCTAACCAAGTGCAGACCGCTTGATAGGAACAACCGTACTACACGTCACCAGTCCCAGGTGGCTGGTGATTTGTTCGGCTTCACAGCCGATTTCGGCTTCACAGCCGATGTTTCGGCTTTATAGCTGATCACTGTGACCTTCTGGTTACATCGGGGCTGCGCATTGGGCCGAACTGATACGGCCTCAGCGCTGGGCAGGTGTAACAACCTGCCCACCCCGAAGATAAGGTAAGGTAAGGCTGCACTAACACCGAAACTAAAGTTAATTAGTTAATTAATTAATTTATTAGTACAGCATTAGTAGTAGGGCCAGCTGCAGTCCTAGCATGAGTCCGGGGTGGGTCACGGTTTAAACAAGACAGACCAGGTATCGCACTTCGTAAAGAGATACGATACGATATGACTCGTCCAAGTTACATGCCGCTCATTTTGCCTCAGGATCTGCCAGAGTGTTACCAGTTATTCCACTATGAGCCGGCATCCACTAGTAGTAGCACAGCAGTGATTAAAGTGAAGCTATGACAGCAGAGAACAGAAGCACAAATGTACGCACCAGATCCTCGATGTTTCCATAGATATTTTTCTTCATGCCGCTGGCCCTAGTCGCAACCCAGCCGCCGAGTGAGCTGAACTCTATGGAGTCAGGCTCATGACCGGTGCAGTAACCTTTCTCCGCTAACTACACACGGACACCATGTACCAGCCAGCCATTATCAATCATATAAAATAGGCCAATGAGGAAGTACGTGTGGCAATCTCATCAGTGCCTAGGATCAACGGCTGTTGGATAACACATGTTATATGTCCGTCACTTCTGAGTGCAATAAACGTAAAAGGTAAAGGTAAAGGTGCGTATAGCTCTTTATGGATTGGAAACGAAGCACAGAGCTACAGAGAGTCACTTGCCATATGGTGTGATCACACAGTGTTACCTCCCAGCCGACACAGGTAAATGTGCCCTGCCTTAACCCGAGCCATGCAGGCCGGTACTCGATTTACCTACCCCGGAGGGATGGAAGGCTGAGTTGACCTTGGTGTTGGTTATATACCGAGATGGTTTACCTGCCCATAAACAGTCACCCATCCAAGTAGTAACCACTTGATAGCGACCCGACCAGGAGTTAAACCAATGACAGTTCGATCATGAGTCCAACGTCCTAACCGTTATGCCACCAAGCCACCAATGTGTGAGCTCAACCTGTAGCTCGATGGTATATACCAAATGTCAAATAACGTAATTAAAACTTTGCAATGGGGGTTCCAAACTTCCACCTCTATGTCTTTCTTTCTTTCACTCTTTCCTTTCCCACCTTGCTGCACCCTTTAGCTCCATGCCCCTCTTAATAACTCAGCCTTCTATCCTACAGCGTAAGTAAATCGAGTACCAGCCGACACAGGTACACCAGGCTGGGGTTCAGGTGGGGCACGTTCACCTGTGTCGGGTGGCAGGTAACACTGTGTGATGAATTGCCATGAAGAGCTATCCAGACCATTTAATCTTATCATACAATACTTCCAATTAGCAATGCTAGAGTACACCTTACACAATTATCACCATCCACTGTGGAGCAGTAAATTATGAAAACAACAGAAAAGGGTGCCAGCCAGGTTGAATAAACGTGTAAATATATCATAAAAGACAGTGCTGCCAAATTGCCTGATACAATGACATTACATTATCGAAAAGAGTGATCACTACCATATCTGTCAGCAGCGATGCACAGGATAAATGTGAATTAAGTCAGAAATGGATGAATGAATGAATGAATTTGAGTATTTTTATCAGACATTTTGCACACAGACAAACAGACTGGTACAAAAACATAACCTCCTTGGCAGAAGTAACAACGAACATATATGGAGCACTGCAGATGATGAATAAATATAGCTACGCACCCTTCGCTCTAGATCCTGGCCAATAATGCCACATTCACAACAAGCTGTCAGGTTCTTCTCATCAATCCACAATATCCTCGCCTAACACAGTGAAAACAAAATTGTCAAGCCTTGCTCAAGGCTAGCTACTGCCCACGGGTAGCCCCAGTCATACCATGGGTAGTAATAAAGTGGCGCCACTTTGTTTTCCGAGGTTGATTCAAATAAATTACGAGGTTACGTTAAGCACGAAATAGCGCTGATTTGTGCCAAATTTGGTGCCGATCTGATCAATACTTCTAAAGTTACAAGCTACAAAACAAAGTGGCCCCGTTTTTTGACCCACCCTGCATATTAACTGCAAATGTCTGATGCGGCTACCTTCGGTTTCGGCCGAACCTAGACTTTCACTTTCGGTTTTTGGCTTCGGTTTCCGTTTCGGTGCACATAGGCAGTCCCAGTTTCGGTTGAAGCCGAAACTGAAAAATCCGGTTCCGGTCGACCTCTGCTTGACACACTAGAGGTCATTTTGGAGACAAGTCTTTCCAAGCAATCACTTGCACCGGTACTGACAGCTGAAGAACGATAGCAAAAGATCACACAAACTAGCAACACAATAAGCTTAAATAATAATAATAATAAACTACCTATAGACATGCAAAAACATAATACTGACAAACAAGACACTCACACACGCACAACATAACTAGCAACAAAAAAGTTAGAAAAAAACTGAGTTCAGGTACGTTGTACTGCTAGTAAACGGATTGGGCCAGGATGTGTACGGTGTTCAGAATAGATTCAACGACATACCATCTGTGATGTGTCGAGAGAAATGATCATTCTCTTCTCTGTTGATGGACACTCTAATGCACCAGTCACACTTGTACCTCCTGCAAATACAATCACCGAAACTAAACAAAAATAGAGAAATAATCATTTTCTGCTCAGTTAAGCACGTCCTGCAAGTATGATCATACCTCTGTAGTCTGTATGATACGATATGATAAACAATTTGCACCGGAACTGCCAGCTTCATCTAGCACACAAACTACAAAAACTAAACATTTTTTAAATGGAAACGAAATGAGAGGAATTAAAGTGGACGGAAAGTCCTGCTACGTAAAACAAAAATCCAGATACAGACACCTATTTCCCATCATTCAACAAAGTTTCACGGCAATCGGTCGACGGAGCTTGGAGATTTCAGGCCTACAATGTCTAATGCGCACAATGTTTCACGGCAGTCTGCCAAGGGAGCTCAGAGATATAGCACCGCAAAGTGCGAAAAAAACATCAGCAGGTAAACATAAAGGCCGTTCCGGTACTCTAAAGCTAGCCGGGCTGCCTTAAAAACACTCACCACCGAATGGAATGATGACAACATTGTGAGTTAATGCCAGCGAAACAATCGTTTCAACTTCACTGTGACACGCTGCAGCATACAACATGTATCACAGTTGTAACAATATTGTTATTACTGTTATTATTATTATTAATATAATTATACGTAATATTAGCAGTACTAAAATATCATACACATTACACACTGCAGCATGCACCTGGGATGACAGATTAAAGTAAGTAAGCAAGTAAGCAAATTTATATAGTGCAATGGCTAAGAGCACACTCAAAAAAAATCTCTAATGTGCTTAGCACATTGTGTCATCAACATCTCACAAAAAGTATGTCTTCAGTAGATTACACACAGATTATACTGTCATATAAAAGCCAATAATAATGACAGTCACGTATTATGTGAGCTGTAAAACAGCTGATCGTGCAGTATCTGCAGAAACAACAGCAACAACCCATTGAAATAACTAGCACACCACAGTAACGATAAGCACAATACACAGATTGATTTAGTCAACAACAGAAAGTCTGCTATTGTGGTCTTTGTGGCACTGGAGGACTGGCCATCAAGCTAGTAAGTCGTAGAACTGACGATAGTAAAGTACTCTTGTACATAATAACTACAGAGCCAACAGAAACCTTTTGTCAGAATAATCACAACATTTCAAATATATGCACATAATGGTGATGATTGGTGCGCATTATGAACTCACATACAAGTACAAAATCACTTGATGGTTGTGAGTGACGGTCAGTTAAACGACGTGTATGCGTGTATAGTACTTCCGGTCGAACTGCGCACAAAAAATTGACTCCTGTAAGGTATGGGGAACCTATGATCCAAATTTGGCAAAAATCGGTCCACAAATTACGTCACATTCTTGTCCACAGACGCCGGACGGACGGACGGACGGACGGACGTTTATGTGATTTTATATTCTGTCCAATGCATATGCATAGCATTGGACAGACAAAAAGTAAAGATCGAGGATTTGCTATAGCGCATCTTACACGACTCAGACTCATGACCAGAAGCGCTTCACAATCTCGGAAGCAGTGGCTGATTGGCATGAGCTAATGATACTGCAGTGCACTATGCGGCCATCCATTGCCCGTGCCAGCGACCAGTTGGACCCGCAGTCTGCAGCCAGCAGACATACCACCGCCCCAATCAGCCACACTAGGCCTTCACCCCGGAGCATTTCTATCATAACGGTTGAAGAGAACAACAGATTGAAAACCTACATGGCCAGACGACAATGTCGGGAATTCGATTGAATCTTCCCTCACGCAAGACAAACACTTCATGCAGTGTGTGCCCTACAGTACAAATAGCATCAATAGATGATTAGTATACATACAGGGTGTGTCGTGTATAAAAAAATGAATCGGGCATGTTTTACATAGATCGAGCAATCAGACAGTTTTGGAAATAATTAACCTCAATCAAGGTTGATCACGTTGAACTACTACTACTACTACAACTACTACTAAACTACAACTACAACTACAACTACTACCACCAGCACCAGCAGTGTTTAACATGACCAGCTGACCACCCTTCAATGAACTACTACTACAACTACAACTACTACTAAACTACAACTACTACTACTACTACTACTACTACTACTACTACTACCACCAGCACCAGCAGTGTTTAACGTGACCAGCTGACCACCTTCAATGAACTACTACTACAACTACAACTACAACTACTACAACTACAACTGCTACTGCTACTGCTACTGCTACTACTACTACTACAACTACTACTACTACTACAGCTACTACTACTACTACTACTACTACTACAACTACTACCACCAGCACCAGCAGTGTTTAACATGACCAGTTGACCACCCTTCAATGATGGAGGCTGTTTCCAAAACTGTAGAAGTATGTTCCACTTTTTATGCACCAAACAAACCCAACGATTAATTAATCAAATAATCGCTAAAAATTGTTCAATTAAGTCTTGTGATCAATCAAATTTTGAATACAATTTTGGAGTTCTCAGCATCACTAACATCACTAATCTACACAGGAGTGCTTGCAATGTTGCACCAAACGTGTCGGCGAGATCAGTATTTTCGTACCACTTATATAGTGTTACTTTTGCAATTTGCACTATGTAAGCCCTCATGATCAGACTAGTAATTCGACTACACCTATATGGACTACATCGCTGTCACTCTTTCCAGTTTTCCTGTAGTTTATGAAAAATAACAATTACCAGTAGTTGAAGTATGCAGTTTTCATGGTCTTTCTGACAGACTGTGTGTGGCTCAATGGCTTCATGGTTAGTGCACTTGGAATTCAAGCTCGGGGACCCGGGTTCGATTCCCAGGTCATTCCAGTATTCCATTGCGTAGCAACATTAGGCAAGTTTTTTACTCACATTGCCTCCCCAGTTTCTCAGCTCCAAGAAACTGGGGTACAAAAAGGGAGTTTTCAGCCAATATGGTGATTAAGTGCACAAGATTAAGCTAAGCTTCAAGCTAAGCTTTAGAATGCATTATAATATAGCCTCACTTAACTTTACTTTACCATTCAAAATTAATCCGTTAATCAACGTTAATTTGTGGAGACTAATCGATTAGACATTTCTTAGGCCCTAGTTGCTTCACCGTAAACGAAGCTTCAAGGACAGGTTACAAAAATTACAATGTCAATACACAAACAGGGCCACAAAATGATGATGATGAGGAGGAGGAGGATGAGGATGTGTACTAGCCGTGAGCTCGGAAGAGTCGGTCGTTGGGGTCATCAGAGTATGAAATTGCAGCCTTCTTCAGGTCCTCGATGTAAGCATCGCACATCACCGGGGAACTGATGTCAGCCGCTGTCAGATCCGGCTGTTCACAACAACAACAACAACAACAGTTCTACAATCACTACAGTCCGCTCCACTTATATGCACGTTGGTTACACGCACACTCTGTATACTTGCACAAAGCGCTTAATCCCGTCAGAGTTTATGTTACATCAGTGGCAAATTCCCTTAAGCACCAGCAATATATACATGATTCATCTATAAGCATGCATTTATTTGGTCCCACTGCCACGACTTACATCGACTATAAGCGACTCGTGTGTCATCGTCATGTCAGACGACTTCACACAAGCTCATTGGCTGACACAATGCAGGTAAGAGCAGCTGTAGCTCGTTGGTCAGTGTCTCACCTGGGCAGCTGATCTGTGCTGCTATACATAAAGCTCGTTAGTCGCTACACTTCACCTGGGCAGGTAATCTGTAGTGCTATACATAAACCTCGTTATCTCACCTGTGCAGGTGATCTGTGCTGCCATACATAAAGCTCATTAGTTGCTACATCTCACCTGGGCAGCTGATCTGTGCTGCTATACATGAAGCTCATTAGTTGCTACACCTCACCTGGGCAGGTAATCTGTACTGCTATACATAAACCTCGTTATCTCACCTGTGCAGGTGATCTGTGGTCAAGGTCAACACCTATCACATTGAGCATCCACTCCCGCATTGTTGGCATCACACGCCCACTCAGCTTGTACCTGTGTCATACATACATACATACACACATACATGTGGTTCAATTGCATGGAAGTAAACCCATGGAACTGTTAAGACAGTCAGCCAGACAACAACCGACAGTCCAACAGCATCAAAGCACAGACAAGGTGCACATCAGATCCGTCTTAACTTGAGTCAACAGATAACCACTGACATTGTTTACTGTTTATAGCATTTTCATTATGTGAGGGACCGAGGGTTCAACAAATAACACCAACAATGACATCGATAGTTCTAACATTGATAGTTCTGCCAGTACACGGTAAAGCTGACACGGCACAACTTCAAGAAGAATCATATAAACCTTTACCTCTCTCCAGTAAATTCCACTTGACCATTCTTATTGACAACAAACTTTGAGTCTTTGTAACCCCAGCCATTCCACTTGAGCAGCTCCTGTCTACAATGCACAACTTCATCTCTACACAATTCAATCAAACTAATGGCACCTAACACCTGCCGATCGGTATGTATTATATAAATATGACTAACTCGGCTCACAATGACCTAGGACAACATTTCCATACACAGCAATCAGCTGCAGGACATTAACAGATGACGGGTTCAAAATCAAACACAACAGGCTACAGATTACACATTTAGGACACAGAAATATCTACAACTTCGCAAATTCTTTCACTTTACTGAAATTTTCGCCATGACGTACTGTTATCCAAACTGTTAAATACTGTACCATGCTGCTTCTTCTACTACACTGCACTGTGTGGCTTGATGTTGTACTGTTGTCAAGCCAGTGTTGGAGTCGAGTTAGATTTTCTTAAGTAATTAAACAATATTTCAAACCAGTTTTATATCCTAACAAAGGCTGGCCATACTATATACGACTCTGATCTGAGAATCTGGCTTAGTACTAGGCTAAGCAAAGGCACCCAGGCTGATACTGGAATACTCGATTTCTCCAAGGCATTCAACCCCATTCCACATGACACTGCAACTTTGACAAGCATGGCAGCCCAGGCCCTCTTCACGCACGGTTCACCTACTCATAGGTGGTCCGCCGTGCACCTTCCCGCTGCGTCAACACCAAGGGTCCTGCAGCGTACCTCAACAGAAGCAGAAGCAGAAGTAGAAAAAACAGCGCAAACCATAAAGTGGGCGTGGTTAGATGGAGCGAAGTATGTTACCTGCGCTTAGGAATTGTCGAAGGCTGCTGTTCGACAACCAGTCGTGTTTCTGAAGGCGATTTGTAAGGTTTCAGCTCTAAAGCAGATGATGTCCCCTTTGCGCTGTCTAAAACCATAAGTTTATTCGCATCATCAGTATCGCTCGACCTACCACCGTCTTCCGCCATGTTGAATTTAGCACGGGTCAAGGGTCATGTGCATCACGCCATTGAGCAGTGTGTTCTAAAATGGTATGAAATGAAATGATCTGTCGGATCAAATTACTCCGCGCACTAATGTGCTTCTGTGGACGAAACGCCGCAACGCGGGGTTTTCATGAAACGCAACGCATGCAACATACGCAACAAACTCAAGAAAAGTACGCAACAAACACAGCTAACGTAGCTGACAACGGCCAAAACGCAATGATAGAAGCAATTAGCGTTTTGGCCGTTGTCAGCTACGTTAGCTGCTTTTGTTGCGACTTGCGAGCTGTCGCTTTTTTTCCACATGCAGCCTATATGGAGCATCGCGCTGTTTGCCTGCAAGAAAAAGCTTTCGATGTAAGGTAAAGTGGTTTCATAAGCCGGTATGTGTCTTCGGTGGACAAGTGACGAAATGAAATTTCGGTCGATCGTTAGCCTAATGTGTCCGCAGCTCAACATAAAAGGTCGGTACCGGCCCTGATCTGACGTAGGACTGTGGCGCTGTGTGTTCTTAGCTATGCTGTCCCTTAATCGCATGTCATTGAATAACAGCTACACGTTTGAAACAAATTGGTCGCTGAAAGCGGCACCTGAGTGCAGACGTGATGAGATTCGTAACGCTTGGAGGACCCGCCGCTACAGAGAGGCAACTCAGGTTGCCAAGAGATCCGGCCGTTGTTGCTATAGTTCGCGAGCAATCGGCATTGGAGCTCGGCCTATAATGAAACTCCTATAGCACCTATATACCATCTGCACCCCGCAGCTCTGTGAACTATAATGTGTGTAAATATGCAAGCATCAGTCACTCGATCGGAGGCGCTGAATGTGCTGCTATATTACCTGAAAATGCCTGGCCCCTGCAAATAGCAGGGCTGGAAAATGCCTGACCATGAAAATGACATTTTACTCCAGCTAAAGGGCGTCTGGAGAAGGCCTCTTTATCTACAAGTTCTATATCATTTATCATATCATAGGCCTATCCTATCGTATTATACGTACTACGACAAATTCGACTATGTCATGCATGTATTGCGTCATGTTAGAAATATTTCAAGGAGCTCACATGGGAAAACTCTAGAACCGTCTTTGAAGTGAGAACGAATATGTTAAAGTTGAACTCAAACTATGGACAAAAAGACGAACTGTGTCACATCTGTGGAA
>Ga0056124_1000653_pt1 | contig 11506 bp, 5 predicted proteins | sample WorMetHEROISLAND_2_FD_70069 | JGI IMG/M metagenome (GOLD analysis project Ga0056124, IMG submission 70069) | Marine gutless worms symbiont microbial communities from Max Planck institute for Marine Microbiology, Germany - Olavius sp. 4 HERON ISLAND | ecosystem: Host-associated > Annelida >... | reverse complement strand
ATAATACAGTTGAAGACAAATAAAAACCACACACAAGGTTAAAAATATCTTGATCGTGCGTTTTACACGACAAGGTTTCTTTCTCATTGCTATTCACGAACATTGTTATAATGCTAAAATAAATAACATTCGCAAATTGTTTACATAACACGGAAAACAAAGAATAGATAAATAAACATGGTAATGGTAGTGATGTGTCAAAATATCGAAATTTCAGCATCGATATATCATATACGACTACCGAAGTCAACATAGATCAGTTGGATGACTTTGAACGGCTGTTTACGCACTCGAGTATCTGTCGTTTCATGAAATCGCGTGTGATAATATGATTCGTGTGAATCACCAATTAACGTCACTGCAGACGAAGCTTTTGTCTGTAGGTAATTGGGTAAAGCAGGGCCACCGGAAATTCGCGGCTGTAATTTTCGGAAATTAGGCAGAAATTGTACTAATTTTGTACAGTATTACAGCATACTATAGGCTAGGCAATGGCATGTGCAGTGTTTATTGCCTATCTCAGGCTGTCTGTGATCGGTATTCGGTGTCAACAACTGCGAACACTGTAGCATTCTATCGCAAAATCGTTTAGTAAGGCTACTATAATGATAACGATACTGAGACTTTACTCTAAGACATTAAAGTCTTAGACCCACAACGTTTGCTGTTACGTAAAATCCTGTCTTGACTTTGGTCTTACACCATCCAAACTTAGATGTTAGACTTAATATGTCTCAGAGAAAGTTGACCTCAACCAATCCCGAATCCCGGAATTAGAAAGCAATTCCAGAAGCCGGAGCCAAAGCCACAAAACCTGAACAGCGAAATGTTTAAGCAGAGCCAAGCTTAGCAGCATTTTATTTAAGCCGAAACCGAAAAATATCTGAGCCGAATCGGGAAGGAATTCGGAGAATTTTATGAATTTTTCACTCTGCACGTCTCTAATATTTTTTTCGACGATCGACCGATATTTAGATTTCTATGGAATTAACATAAGATGTTTGATGTTTCTTTCTATATTACTTACGTTTAAAACCTCATATCAGATGATAAACCAAAAAATAAGCCGGTAAGATTAGTACATCTAAAGTTATGACGTTGTGACAGTGTTGAATTATCGTTAATATTATTATGATTTTGGTATCAACTGTTTCGTGTTGCCCTGAGCTGACGTGTTGGCCCGTTGGGTACCACGTTTAGTATTATAGGCCAGTCATACCATTAGAAGTGAGCATACGCAATCAGGCCGTCTTTTTTGTTTCATCGGCTCTTACATCATGGTCCAATTTTCCCGGAATGTCATACAAAAGTTGTCTGCTTTTGAGGACAATATTATATGACCGTCCGTGAACATAATGCATTTGTGTGCATGCATGATTGACCGTCCTTGATTAAATATCACAGTTGCAGAATAATTTAATGGTATGCTAAATATGATATAAGAGTTGCACAACTTTTAAAAAGGGGCTCTGGTAGAGAAGCAGATGTGCGGATCTGCTGATGTTGCGTCAGCCGTCAGGGTTAGAGTTAGAGGGAGGGTTAAACTAGTAAATTACAGCTGAATTACAGCATTACCTGTTGCGACATCCACAAATGTGCACATCTCTTATTACCCATGACTGTTGAAAGGAGTGATTTTTTTGTTGCAGATGTCGAGCTGGTAGAGAGTTAGTTATTGCTGACAGTTGCTGTGGTAACTGACACAAATCAGCCGAGATGACACTGGAATGTGATTTGATAAAAGGCGTCTGGTGAGAGGAAGACAGAGCAACAGTAGTGACTAGTGATGACTAACTGGATGTGGTGCTGGAGACAGAGCCAGGTGTCATGCTGCAGTCAAACAGTTGCAAGGCAGTCTGGCATCTTCTGTCTTACGTGCTTTCTCATTGTTGGCACATCAAGCCTGTTCTTTGGCTTTGAGTATGTTTCACACATGCTATTTGCATTTTCATGCAGTTCAGTATATTGATAGGCAAAACTCTAGTTTTATTTGTACTATGCTATAGTGAAATTTAAAGCTTGAACAAATTGTCAATATTTTTTTTACCGGAAGACACATTAGGACTGGTAGACAGTTTGCAGTTTTCACACCAGCATGCTTCTGGCACTTTTATATGGCTGTCCAAATAAAAAGAAGCATCTAATTCTTTCATTGCATTGTTAATTGATAAGGTATATGTGTAATAATTTGTAGGCATTTGTTTTAAATTTGGGTAAATCAAATAGGTGTAGGTGTATAATTACTACACCGTGTCCCAATACAAAGTAGCCCCAAATAAGTGTCAAAATATGTTACTGTTGCCAAAGTTAAGTCAGATGGCAAACCAGATGACTTTTATTTGGACAGTGTGTAGTAAAATGTAACGTTGTGCCTGCAAGATTTAGTGAACAAGGCATAATTATTTGATTACCCTTTAACAGATTGTTTGCTGTTGAGATTACAGCCGTGTATTGTGTGGTTTTAGCTGTCCATACCTATCAGTCACTGTGTCGCCAGCAATCCCAGTAGCTGATGGCCTCATTTTCCTGTTTGTCATGGCAACTTTGTTGCGAACCAGCTTCAGTGATCCCGGCATGATTCCACGTGCAACTCCTGATGAAGCTGCAGACATCGAACGACAAATCGGTATGTTGCACGGAATGGTAAGTGGTGGCTTAGCCTAGCTGTAACATCATTGGTCGCATTGAGATGGGTGACCGTTTGCATGTATACAGTCTCTGTATTCAACCAAGCCACCTAGGCCAACTCAGCCTGGCCACCCCTCCATGGATAGGCAAAATGCATACTGGCAATGGCTATCACCACTGCCAGGAAAGAAGTGGCGAGTTCTGCATAACTGTGGGCCCTGTTACCAGGACTGCTGTCATACTGACCAAGCTGGTTAAAGGTGCTGACGGTTAATAGAGCCACTAGCCAGCCATCCGGCTGACTTGGGCTGTATGCTAGCTTAATTGGGTTTAACCCTCCCTGGCTCAAAGTACATTAAAAAGGGATGAGCTCCCACACAATGGACCTAGCAGTCTGTGCGAAATCTTCTTCTATATGGTTATACTTGTACCTGAATCTTCGGCTGATTGATGTACACAGTGGTGACCGAGAAATGCGGTTTAATTATCACAGTGAACACCATCACTTTTGTGTGCTGCCATGTTCTGAGCGTTATCATACTGAAATATAATGTATACTGTAAGTTATGCTGTTCGAAATAACCTGTACCTCCCTCTAGGCCAGACTCATTACTCATTACAACCACATTACTCATTACTTATCCATCCCCAACAGTGTAAGCATGATTTTGATTTGGGTTACACCTATATAAGAATAAGGCCTGTAAGTCAGTTGAGCATGCATAGCAATATATAATTTTATTGCCACTTTGTGTACCGTTTCACCTTTTGGCGATTTTGCTGTGAAGGGAATTTGAGGGTTATGACCTTTTTGGCTTGCCGCATGCATTTAGCCTGAGAAATACGATGTGTGAAGCTGTTTTTACCGGTCGTATCATTCCAGTTAAGTATTGCATTGATTTCTACTGATCTGCATTTGATGATTACAGCGAGAAGTCTGCACTTAAGTTACATGCAGAACTGTATGCCTCAATACATTGTGTGATGAGTACTTCTGAAACATAATGTTAATGTTATGTTGAATGTAATGTCTTGACACTGACTGCAATAGGAATGGCATTGAGCCTATAGATATGCTTATTCAGTAATCACCAATCAACAAAGATTTTCTCTATAAAATACTTTTGGCAGCCAAGTTTAATTTGCAGTAGCTGTGAAAAAGTAGACCATTTAAGTGTAATAAAGAACAAATTTATCAGTATTGACAGTATTATGGGTTACAACAACGCATATAAAATGTTGTCGTAACTGTTTTGCTTATCCACTGTCCGGTAATCATCAACGATTTTACTCTACAGAATACTTTTGACAGCCAAGTTCAATCTAGATTAACTGTGGAAAAGTAGGGCTTTTAAATAAAATATAAAGCAAGTGTAATAATATTAACACTGTTGTGCTCACAACACAGAATAGCAAATGTTGCTGACTGTCAAGCATTTGTTCAGAGACAAAAAAAATTAAAATGTTGAATAAGGTACAACAAGTTTTTATTTGATTGTTTCTACCACTTGAGAGTGTACACTGTAGCTGATTCAGCCTGTTAAACTTGTCTAGTTAGTTGCCATTTTTCCAGATTTCAAGAGTTTAGATCCATAAGACGCTGAATGTCATTGGTGATGTGCAAGTCCAGTGGTATTGATTCTGTTGTTAGAATGTATGTTTATGTGCAACTGTGAACAGAAGAGGCTGCCAGCCTTGCAGGGTCAGCACCCAATTACTATCCACCACCGCGGACCAAAGAAGTGGTTATTCGAGGTCAGGTGAACAAGCTGAAGTACTGTTTTACATGCAAGATATTCCGACCGCCGAGGGCGTCACACTGCAGTGTCTGCGACATGTGTGTTGGTAATACATTTTCAATTTTGTCTTTGTATAACATTACTTTGTAGTGACCAGGGATGGGTTGGAGGCCAGCATTTTCAGTGCCAAGGCCAAGGCCGGTGATCTTCGAGGCTAAGGCCATGATTTTTTGTCCTCGGGCTGTCCTCAAGGTCGAGGACATTCCTTGAGGACCCCATGCCTCAAAGGGCTAAAGCTCGAAGCCCAAAGGGCTGGGACTTTGGGGTGAGAGCAGGGAGGGTACAGCAAGCTCCCTCCCCACCAGCTAGGGGGCTTGTGGAACGTGTTAAGCTCCCCAGTGGCGTCTGGAGCGAAGCCCCAGCTGCCAAGAGTTTCGATGTTTTTTTTGTAATCACGTGATTGCTCCTGCTATGGATAATCGTTTGCACTCGTTATTGTTAGGCTTAGTTTTTTTTTCAGTAAATAGGCCTATTAGTTTCAAGTGACGTTTACTGCGAGAAAGATATGTGCAACAGAATCGCTATGGCAATGCGAGCATTTGTGAAGAAAAAATGCTTGCTACGCGGAAAATGGGATACACAACCGAAGAAAATAATAATAAAATGTACAATGTGGAGCATTGCTCTTTATTGTGCTGAGACGTGGACAATGACACAAGCTGGTAGAGAAAGACTATCAGTATCAGCTTTCTAAATGTGGATCTGGAGAACAATGGAGAAGATGAGCTGGGTTGGCAGGGTAACGACTGATGAAGTGCTACAGATGCAGAAAGTCCAAGAAAACAGAACATCTTGGACACAGTACAGCAGCGCAAACTCAGATGGATAGGACATATCTTGAGGCATGACTCACTGCTACAGGACATAATGGAGGGCAGGATGTTGGGCAAAACAACAAGAGGATGAAAGCACCTGCAAATGCTGAGCGACATCACAAGCAAAGACTACGTCACTTTGTAGAGAGATGCAGATGACAGAAGCAGCTGGTAAAAGAGTTTGTCATAACGTGCCATATGGCAGAAGACCAAAGAAGAAGATGCTTGTTATTTTCTTGCCTTATGTTTCATGTCGCCCTGCTCGGGGCCCTTGAGAGCTCGAGGTCCCTGGTTCGTTTAACCACTTAAACCCCCAGTTACTGCACCACTGGCTGGAAGCTTCACATGTGGCAGAGACTGGGTTCCACTGGGGCTATATTTTTGCTGCTGTTTGTGCAGAGAGGTTTGATCACCATTGTCCGTGGGTCGGCAATTGCGTCGGACTACGCAACTACCGATATTTCTACTTGTTCTTAGTCTCGCTGTCCGTGCACTGCGTCTTCATGTTCGCTTGTGTTCTTGTCCACCTCATTATGCGTATGCTCTTCTGCTTTTGTTATATATACATCAGTTTGTAGAAGATTGGTTTATGTTTATTATTTTTTTGACGGATATTGAGGTCATCAAAGACAGACAGTAGATGTAGTCAAACTTAGCATGGTAGATGTGATATGTGTCTAATTTCTAAATAATAGAAAAGTACAAATATACTGTTATCTAATAATGTAACATTTTATTCTCCAGTTGAACAGAACATATTTTGGATTGATGCAGTGTTCTTTTTCTAGTTAATATGCTGCAAAAACAAAACAAATTTCAGCTGCTGTTTTTAGTTAGCAGTTGCAACATAATTTTTTGTTGATTCAAGTGTTTCCAGAATCAGGCTTGTGAACAGAATTGTGAATGTAGCAGATGATTGGAATTAATGGCACATACATACATTCATGCATCTCAGTTGTTGTGTTGGTTATATTTTCTGTAAATAACAAAATATTTAATTGTTTACAGTTGCACAGGAAGATGATTTCGTAGCTGCGCTGAAGAAGTCACCAGCATCATATCCTTTGATAAATATCGCTGGTGCTTTTACCATTTAATAAGTAATATTGTGCAATATTGTATAATATACCTTTGAAGAGTGTTATATTTTTACTTGTTTGTTTCTTTAACCGTCATTACTATCGTTGAAGCAGCGGTGTGCTTCTTTTCCATTTGGTCCATCCTTGGACTTGCTGGATTTCACACGTACTTGTCTGTGTCAAATCAAACAACTAATGAAGATGTGAGTGTTTCATACCTGTTATGTATGGTGATATCATATACAATGTTTAACATTGACCAGGTCCTAGGTGTTGCTGTCCGTTGCTGTTTTTTTTGTAAACCGATGGTATTGGTTTAGAAATAAAATGCTACAATTTTACTGCACTCCAGACTCAATTTGTTAGCTGAATAATTGGTGCAGTTATGAGAAATTGGCTCAGTTTACTGTTAAATGTCATGCAGCATAGACTTAACCTGTAACTATTTAAAAAACCCTGCACTGTCCATGTTTATGTTTGTTTGTTGTGCTAATTTTTTCACGGTTTTTAATGTCATCTTGTTATATAACCAACCACCCAGGTCAACTCAGCCTTCCATCCTTCCAGGGTAGGTAAATCACGGTGGCACAACAAAGTGGATATATCATACAAATACCGTAAACTTATTGCACAGAGCACAGTCATTACAAGTGACTAGAGGCCAAGCCGTCGAGGTCATGGCCAAGGCCACAAGTTTTTGTCCTTGAGCTGTCCTCGAGGTCAAGGACAGTCCTCAATAACTCCATCCCTGCTAATGACTGCATCTTCTGGCATCAACTTTACACACTAGTTTAATTGGTGTAAAATTACTACACCGTCTCCCAATAAAAAGTAGCCCCCAAGAACGTCCTCAATAACTGCACTAAATTAAAACTATCACTAACGTAAATTAGTGTCCACTAATTTTGTAGTTAATTTGGAAGGGGTACACAAAATGTGCCTTAACAGTATGAAGTGTAAATCAAGAAATCAAATTTTGAAGAAGAGTCATTTTTACATGCCGTTTGGGAGCCGCTTTTTATTTGGACAGTGTATTAACATTCTTATGGCAGGAAATAGCCTCATGTGTGCTGAGTGCTGATGTGCTGTTAGGAAATTACTCACTCACCATCCAGCTGACCTTTGATGTTTTTCATAGCCAAATTTACCCCAGCCTGCCTGGCTGGGGTTAAGGTGGGGCAGGTAACACTCTTGTGATCCTCTGTGACAGGTGACACTATGCAATTCTGAAGATGGGTTCCTGTGAAGATCTGTACGCGCTTTTTGCAGTATGTGTGTGTGCTGTCATAGTTCAGTGGCACGCTGATAAAATGTGTGTTAATTTATGCAGATGAAAGGCGCGTTTACCACTCGTCCTGGTCAGGAAATCTTCAACCCGTTCAGCCATGATTCGTTGCTTGTAAACTGCTGCAGCGTTGTCTGTGGTCCTTTGCCACCCAGGTGATTATCAGCAGTATTACTGTGTACATATTATTTGTTCTGGTAATTCTGTGACCAAGAAATATTGTGGAAAATCATAGCCACGAAGTCCATATAATGGTGATTTATATGTTTACACACACTTAGCGGTTTTGTTTAACTTAACTATCCCATTTGTGAACGAGTTTATTTTTGGAGCTGCTTTTGGTGTTCGTAAGCATTGTGGCAGTACTTCTTATAGGTCTGATACGTTTCCTGTTGTCCATGCAGTAGAGTCGAACACGGTGCATTCGTGAGAAATGTTAGCTGAATAACTGACACAGTTGCTAAACAAAAACGTATTGTCTTGGACAATTACCACTGGTAGTTTTAATCGAAATTACATAAGTATTAAAAAACAAGTAACCCTTGCTCAAGGCTATGATCTGCCCGCGGGCCATGCCTGTGCAACATGGTGATACAATACTGCCGTCGCTTCTACGTGCAGTAATACAGCGGCACCATGTAGTGAATGACATTTCGTGATTCCAGGCCAACTGGTTCAAGTAGTATCATGCACACAAAAAACCCATGTGACCTTGACCTTTGACCTTGATATTCAGTAGGCTTCTAGAGGTTGTCAAGATACATGTGCATGCCAAATTTCATCAAGCTAAGTGCAGCGGGTCATGAGTTATCATGTTAACGGAGAAAACAATGATGCTGAAAACAATACTGCTGTCGCTTCCGTGGGCAGTAATAATTCTGATTGTGTCATCTTGGACTGTTACACATGTTAGTTTTTAATCATCTTGGTTCATCAACTTGTCTTGTTCTTTTCTGATGTCTATCACTTCTTCGATCCTCCGGTCCAATTTGCTTTCTCTGTCAGTCACCTTTACTTGGTGTGAACCGCGTGATGGTTAAGAACTGGAGTCTGATGGCATGGTCTGTGACTGCTGATAGAAGTGAGAGTGTTGTTGTTTGTGGTGGTAGCCTGGTTCGCAGGCATGGTTCGCTGACGAAGGACGTGTCTAGCATCATAACCGGCCGGTCATGTCCGCCTGCCGAGAGTGCCGTGAAGTCAGCGGACAGACAGTCGGGCGACGTTGACACTCAGTCCGAGACGGACGCGGTCAATGTACGGCACGAAGATTATGGTGCAACGGGAACAACGTCACTGCATGTATGTTACGACAGTTTTACGTGCAACTCACTACCGAGACATCTGCGTGATCCTGCCTAGAGTACTACACACTACCTTCGCCTTTGCACACGGGGCATTAGAGGCTGTTCTGGCGTCGATGCCTACTATAAATTGACGTTTTACTTACTTTCTTACGTTCATTTCAAGGAGACCGCATCATACCTTTGGACAGGCCGCAGTTATTCGGCCCATTCCATTTTCCTTTCCAGCCCAACTTGGCCCATTTTGTCTGCGTTTGTTTCACAGCAAACCATCGATTTTCACTGATGTTACACCAGTTGGATTTTCATTGGCTTATGGAAGAACTAATATATAAAACGATTAAGCACTTGGTTGAATAAATATTCAATTAAAGTGTGGCTTTCGGGTGAACTTGATAATTTTAAGAGTTTGATTTCCGAGTGTAGCTTTGCATCAGTTTGGCCGGCCGTTGATTTTTGGCTCCAGCGCAGTTTATTTTGACTGAGGCAACGTCTAGTCCTGGCTTTGCCGCCGGCCTCCTGGCCCATGCACACATCTGAAGCACATGCTCATGCCTTTCATAAATGCACGATGCATTGTCTGTTTCAACGACCATTTTCCACGTTTCCATTAACTAGTTGACATTTGGGTTCAACAAGATACGGCAGTGTGTAGGAATGTATAATATCTTTTGGGTAAATATGACACAGAAATGTAATATACAAAAAGGTGGCAGTGCATAAGAATTTGTGATAAAATTTATATTATCTTTTGGTGATGCAGAAATGTAATATATAAAGTCATAGTTATTGATGGTAATATTGAGTGAATGAATGTGCTAGATTCCGTCAGCACATGGTTCAGATGATGATGCCGGTCAACAGCAGAACGGTGACTAAGAAATGTCCATAATGGTATGGCTGTTTTTAAACATACTACAGATTTTTTAGTCATTTGTTTTCATTTTTGCTTGTTGAAATTTTCTCTCTGCCATCAAATCAAACTCTTAGCTGACTTCACAGTTCAGAAACGATAAAATCCACATGCAGTTTGCTGACTACGAACGTAGCAACCTCTATTTGCTTCAAACACATCTTTGCCTGTTGAGAAGTTGACTTTGACTGACTGACTGACTGACTTATTTTGATTCAGTGTTTTGATGAAAAAGTTATACACCGTGAGCCATAAAAAATTTGCCACCAAACTGTTGTCCATACCTGCGCCAAATGTTAACCGATCTCGAAAATTCTTTCACTGGCACACTGCATGGACAATTTGCGATGAAGCTGTCGTTAAAAATTTCACTATACCCAAAACGCGTTGCTGCACTACCATGTGACATGTAAATTTTCAAAAATTGCACCAACTGAAGCACAGCAATGGCAAACTAAGCATGCATGAACTAAAGAAAATGTAGAGGTAGACGAGCCAGCAAGACTAGCCACAATCATTCAGTACATCAAATAACACAAGCTGGTGTTATTTGAATCATTTTTTTTCATGGTGATCAGGGTTTGGGGTGTTTAAAGAGACGTCTGCTAAAGAACTGACTGAAGCGAACTTTTATTCCAGATTTATAGTTTTTTATATAGTTGCTTTAACTGTTGCTGATCGACGTTATTGCCATTTAGTTTAGTGATAAAATGCTGCTCACATGAACTACACAGAAAAATTTGGAGACTGGCATCTGCTGTCTCTCTCTCTCTCATTCCCGGTTGGGGGGCGGGTCACCACGCCAATCCGTTCCAGGTAGCTCCATAGGCGTCGCGGATCGGCTGTAAAGCTGTCTCCTGGCCAGGTGTCCCTCCTGGCGTGATCGTGGGCCGGACACTGGAACACCAGATGCTCGACCGTCTCGTCGGCGCTGTGGCCGTGTGGACAGATGGCCGAGTCCCGGCGCCCGATACGGTGAAGGTAAGCTGCTACCAGTGGGGAATGACCAGTGCGTACTTGTGCCACCGTCACGCACTGGTCCCTGGGCCAGTCCCATTGCCAACGGTGGTAACTGTCTGCCCTGCCTGTAAATACTCTATGGTATCTGCTGCATCAAAGAGTAATACGTTGGAGCAAAAAAAGCTGTTCTTGTGCAAGACTGCAGTTCAGCCAATCGCTAATGGTGACAGATGGTGCATTGAAATTGATACTCATCGACCCTGAAGTTCAAATTGATGAAACTTAAATTTTCTTACCACAGTTGCGGCCTGTGATACGCAAGATCTCTGGTGGTTCATAATACTGCATTTTATGTATTGTTCAGAGTACTGTTTGACTATAGTGGCTGATGTTTTGTAGACATTGACATCATCACTGTTCCAATCTTGTTAGACACTCACATGCATCTACAGTCTGCAGTCGGATGTTGCTTCTGCTGTCGTCAATGCATCTCAGCTGATGTGATGTGCATTTACCGATGCTGTAGCATTTGTGCAATAGATCCATGCTGATGGAAGTGGTAGTCAAGTGGTGCACAACTGCCGGCCCATGAGCCACATATGGCCCATGATGGGTTGTCATCCAGCCCACAACATCCAAGAGAAAACCACCAACACTGTGATAGGCTATACGAAATTATATGCTAGAGAATGACACGGTAATGAATTTCATCCCCATCCCCACCCC
>Ga0056124_1000652_pt1 | contig 11508 bp, 12 predicted proteins | sample WorMetHEROISLAND_2_FD_70069 | JGI IMG/M metagenome (GOLD analysis project Ga0056124, IMG submission 70069) | Marine gutless worms symbiont microbial communities from Max Planck institute for Marine Microbiology, Germany - Olavius sp. 4 HERON ISLAND | ecosystem: Host-associated > Annelida >... | reverse complement strand
CTCGTGTCATCGTCAGCTGTCGCATATATTGTGGTCCAATAAGCCGCTGCAGTGTTGTATTATACAGTAGATGCTATACTGTATAGGCAGAGATCAATACAATGCGTCTATAGCGTTAGTCAACGTACAGGTGCACACGTATTAATATCGTCCATCACTTGTACGATGGTGGAAGTTATGTGTAAGGATTTCATCCAGCTGCTGCAGCTGTCTCTGCTCCTCCTAGCGTCCTTTGTTCCAGGTACGAAAGAAATTTGCACACGTACTTGTCAGCTTATCAAACTCCACTGTGGCCGATTGCGGGATACGGGGGAAATTGCTGGAATGGCAAATGAGATCAAGTCAGAAGTAATTTCGTAATAGGCGAAATAGCTGATAGGTGCTGCCGACTGGTGAATCACAAGCAGGCAAGTGCAATTTTTGGATGGGGGGTTTAATCCACAAAATCGCACTTTTCCCTTGGGAGTCAGGGACCCCATCTAACACAATGTCACTGGACCCGGACCCCGCAAGTGTAAATCCGCTGGTAAATACGCCGAACGGTTTATGGTGCACGAGTGTGACAGACGACAGACAGACGACAGACCACGCTACGAAGAAATGGGTAGCTATAGGCGAAATAGCTTGCGCTAGAGCGATTTCGCGTAAAACGAGAAGCAAACGAGGTACGTGTAAGACCTGCATAAACATGTCAAAATACTGCATGATATTTGAATTGACATACTCAAAAAGATACCGTTTGACAGTATTTAGATATTGAAGTTGTTAGTTGGCATCTCATAGGCCCTACTGCATTTTCACTCCAGAGTTTGAGGGTAGACGCAAGTTCTATATCCCATAGATCCCACACCGATGACTTGCTCGAAATGACTTAATTATCTACTCGCTGATTCACCCGCGCCAAAAATTGTAGCAGATGCTAAGCTGAGTGGACGGTTGCGTTGAACGCAGGGACGCTGCAAGGAGATCACGAAGAACAACTAATTCGAGAGATACTTGAGCGGCGCAGTAACCTCAAGAAACTGACGAGACCGGTCGTCGAAGAGCAAGACACACTTGACGTCAGCTTTGCCGTGTCGCTGCACCAGATCGTCAAAGTCGTGCGTAACAACTCACCGTCTCAAACGGTCACAAGTTTGTTAGTAATCACTGGCGTCGTGGTCAAAATTTGGGGCCGGACGTCTCTCGTTTGGGAGGGGCGGGGTGGATTTAGGGCCAAAATTGCTAATACACATGTCTCGTTTGTCGGAAATTTGCAACTATATACACTGTATGTATACGTGCCATTAACTTTTCAACCCACGACGCCTCTGTTAATAATTCAGTTAACCATGACAGGTTTGTGTCGAATATAGGCTACGAGATATACGTTCCGTTTGGAAAGAGGTATTTTGTCCCAGTGCCGCGCGCTATACCTGTTGCGTTTGTCTTTTATTTATTGACAGACAGCCATTGTCGGTCCTCAACAACAGCCTCAGCCTTTAAAAAAAACTGTCAACATTTAAGTCACTTGACTAGCAAAATAATATTTCAGTTGGTGTTTGCGCTGCTTTCTCATCTATACTCAGCAATTTTCGAGTATAGCACTTGATCGATATAATGCGATGATAACTTCCAAGTTTGAAACTATACGGCAAGTTTTGCGTTTATTTCAGGATGAGAGAAATGAATTTCTGCTGACGAAGCTGTGGCTGACTTTCGTAAGTTTCAGCCGAAATAAATTAACGTTAACACTGTTTTATTTGCTATTGTTTAAGGAGTTTTCTGTGTCTCCATAATCTTGCTGCAGTTAACGCAACTGTTTTGAAAAGCTTGTTATCCTTCACATTTTTCTGCGTTACGTCGCACAGTCCTGTAGCTATACGCATGCTGTGGCACCGCCGCAATGTCTATTCTTTCAGTGATGGGACTTCACAACCACAGGGTCTCCACAGATGAAATTTTTGTTCTGTTTTCGCTTTTAAGTGTTTAAAATAAACTAAAATAGATTTTCTAATTGTTCATGAGTTACCTGCTTGCTTATTAACTACAGTGTAGACTATTCAGATTGTTTGGAAACTTTAACTTTGTAGATTTTTATCTTTGATCGGTTGATGTACAATATGTACATTTCTATTCCGATTTTTTTCTGGAAAATGTACTTTAATTCGATGACTTTAAATACATCTTGTCACCTTTTTAGTATTCTAAAGTGTTAAAGTATAGGGGGCCCGAATTTGTTATGCATTTGTTTTGTTTCTACGGGATGCCGCTGCTGTGTAGAAATGGAAGGATTATAAGTTGGCGTGGGACGAGTCAGAATACGGCAACATACAGGAAGTTCGGCTTGCAGCGAACACAATCTGGACACCCGACATCCTGCTCTACAACAGGTCCGTCAATCTACCGTATGTAGTCCTGTCCAAGGACTGATATATGTTTATGCTATACGTAGAGCCCGCGCATTGACCAGTTTTGACCTATGCCAGCCATTGTTGTGTTGCCACAACAAAGTTCAATATGATTGTTATCAGTGGCAGCGGGGTGTCGGATATCAAACCCCCATCGAATGAGGATGCATTTTTAATAATTTAGAACTATCTACTAAGACAGGTAAAGTTACGTTTGCCTTTCTGCTTTCGTGCATTACCGTTTTTTGGTCAATAGTGGTTTATGTGTGTTTTGTACCATAAAATGTGTTATTTTTTAGCCTCAAGATAACCTAAGCGCGTTTGACGACCGGGTCCGCTCGAATTCCACTGCTGTGAGGGAGCTTATATTGCTTATATACGTAACTCGACTAACTCCTGTACACAACCCAGACCTGCTAGTCAGACTGCGGTGAGTGTCAAAGTGAGAGCAAATGCAGAAAAGGAGGAAGTAGATTAGAAGGAAAGAAGAACAGATGGGAATTAGGAAAAGGGGAAAATGGTAAGGGACAAGAGAGCGAGAGAGAGAGAGAGAGAGAGAATTCTGAAGCCCCATTCAGGGCCGGATTAATGTAGTAGCAAAAGTGGCAAATTCTATCATCGGGCTCCAGGCCAGCTCTTCACTGTAAACGAAAGAACCAGCTTCTGCAGTTGCATCTTATTGTTAGGCCGCCAGTACGTTAGTAACGGGATGTGTTATGTTTTACTGCTGATGTTTTTTTTTCTTTTTCTTTTTTTTTCTCCGCGAGACCTCTGAGCTCCCTCGGCCGATCGCCGTGAAACTTTGCCACGTGATCAAAAGTATGTTCAATATTATAATCACGTCCCAAAAATTTGGGGGCCCAAAGTGCCAAAAGTTTTGGCACCTTTTTACCGTGAATAATTAATAGCAAATGTTAAAGTTGTTTAAACTGTATAAATGTGTGGTGTTTTACTATTTATATGGCATTATATTCACGTAGTTGAAAGGGCTGTCACTTTTTTGGTCCAGCCGGCATACGCTACTATTGAGCTCAGTACTGCTGCTGCTGCTGCTGATGATGATGATGATGCTGCTGACTGTGTGTTAACAAGTGCGCACGAGGCGATTGACACAAAATTCCGGACGGACGTCAAGGTCGATTCAGAAGGTCACTGCACGTGGAAGCCGCTCGGTATCTTCATATCGTCCTGCGCCATCGACATTCGCTGGTTTCCGTTCGATGACCAGCGCTGCAGAATGAAGTTTGGTTCGTGGACCTATAGCGGCACGCAGCTCAACCTGTCCGCAGCCAGTTTGACAAACAGCACCGACCAATCCATCTACCAGCCCAGCAGCGAGTGGGACTTAGTCGGTCGGTCTCTGCAGCCTGAGTTCTACAGTATATAGCAAGACCAGATTAAGATAATTACTGTCCGCGGTAGCGACGGACAGTATTGTTTTTGTCGGAGTTTTTTTTTGTTTCACTGTGCGCACGATAACTCATTAACTGCTGCACTTAACTTGATGAAATTTTGCACGAACATTTACCTTGACAACCGCGAGAAACCCATACAATTTCAAGGTCATAGGTCAAAGATCAAGGTCACAGGACCGGATTTTCGGACTTTTCACCATTGCGAGATAGGGCATAAAAGGTTGTGGACACGATAACTCATGAACCGCTGCACTTAGCGTGATGAAACTTTGCGTGAACACGTATCTCGACAACCTCTAGAACCCTATTGAATTTCATTGAATTTCAAGGTCAAAGGTCAAGCTCATTTTTCGTTAGTGGACCAAAGTTCAACTTGTTTTCATCGAACATGGGAAAAACCGTAGTTGATAACGCCGTTTTCCGCTTATCGATTGCTTGATCCGTTTCAGAGATATTGGCGATCAAAGTCTAAAGTTGTCCGAAATCTAGTGTACTGTTGATAACTCATGAACCGCTGCACTTAGCTTGATGAAATTTTGCATGCTCATGTACCTCGACAACCTATAGAACCCTGTTGAATTTTAAGATCATCGGTCAACGGTCAAGGTCACGTGGGGTTTTTGTGTTTTTGGTGTGCATGATGCTGCGGCTACCCGCGGACAGTACTTAGCCTTGAGCAAGGCTTGATGATCTTGTTGTTAGTTTTTCTTACATTTATATTTCACGAGGTAGTGTAGCGATACAGTTAAGAAGGTGTGATGGGATATTCAGTAATCACGTTATTGCTAATTGTCCGCAGAGTGTGCCAGTGAAAGAAATCTGCTGACGTTTGAGCATATTTAATGTGAGCATCGTGACTGATGTACAGAGATGCCGGTGCAGCGTAACGTGTACAAGTACCAGTGTTGTGATGAGCCTTACATCGACATCACGTACACGATCCACGTGCGCCGTCGAGCGCTCTATTACTTCTTCAACCTCGTCATTCCGTGCGCACTCATTTCCGTCGTCCTGCTCTTTGCGTTCCTCCTGCCGCCAGATTCAGGACAGAAAATCACACTCAGTACGTACCACCCGTCCTACGCCAAGCTCCACTAGTTCGATTTGTTGTGGACTTGTTCGACGAAAAGTCGTACAAAAAGCTGTACAGCATCTTGGCATGTTATGATGTGGATTTGTCGTAGGCCTTCGAGTTTTAGTGGTCTTCTGCAACTGGTGTTGCATGTAAACTTTCGATTTGGTGTACTCTTGTTACCGGTGCAAGTTTGCAACAAATCCGCAACTAGTCGAATTAAATGGAGTCTGGTGTTTTCAGCGATGCCGCCTATTGTGACAGATGTTACCGAGCGTGGTCTGTCCCTCCGTATGTCTGTCACACTCGTGCAGACTGCTAAGGCTATTAGACAGAACGAGATGCTCTTTGGCAGGGACACTCATGTAGCCCAAAGTATAACATTGTATTATAAAGGGGCCGTCAGACGGTCGATAAATTTGGCCAACTTTTGTGGGCATGGTTTAGTTTCCTGAGAAAATCGGCGGATGAAATCGTTGAACCATAACACACGTCACTTCTCACGTCACGACAGTGAGGACAAAAAAGGGCAGACGACAAAGACGCACACGCTTTGATGTTGCTTGCTATGTTGACTGCGAAACGACATAAAAAGCGGACCGTATGGGTTCGCCGTTGGTTACTCGACAGGTAAGTAATTTGCTGGTCGTGCATTTGTTTTAAAGTTAACTGGTCAGCGTATTTCTCTGTGTAACTGCATATATCAACTGCGTGGATCCGATATCAAATTGTCGCGTAAGCAAACAGTTGGCCAATCACAGCTCAAAATTCTAGGAAGTTGGGCGATTTTCTCGTCGAGAATAGAACGTGTTCTACTTGGACAATAAAATCGGACGATTTTAGTGGCAGACAAATTCGGCCAATTTTTGCATGACAGACGACAGATTTTTGTTGGCCGATTTTATTGGCAGACGAAATTGGCCAACTTCATCGTTCGTCTGACATCCGCTTTACAGGGGTTCTGGTCTCTCCACTGGGAGGGCACATTTGAGCGTAGAAACTCGGATCCCTTACTCAAAATTTTCATTGCAAATCGGGGCCAACTCGTTATTAATAATGGAATGGTCACTATAGACAGCCTATATGAACTCAGCAATGCGCCATCCAATGGTACCATCGCCGACTCCCCATGAATTCCCTTGGCAAAAATAACATGCTCCCTGCGATGCTGCCTAGTGACAAATTACTGCTGCTTTTGTTATGAATGGTCAAGCTTAGTCGCGGTCTTGCTGAAAAACGCAATATCGCTGAGGTTGATTTGCCCGCATCTACTTAGTCTCTTGTTATACAGATCCATATATGGATAGAGTGAGAGAGATTTAAGTTCCCTACAATTTCACAGACTGTTCTAGTATGTGAATTGACATTTTTCCGTGTTCTTATTATAGCGATGACAGTATGAGCGGGTTACCACTAGGCGCAGTGCGGTGGGCGGTTACAATGATGTACGTGTAGACGGATGGCCGCATACATGTCGGCACACGGCGTGGCGTGTTCTGTTGTAGCGATCACAGTCTTGCTGTCAATGAGCGTGTTACAGATGATCGTTGCTGATATGGTGCCCGCCACGTCGCTTGCCGTTCCTCTCATTGGTCAGTACACTATCAACCAACTTAATCGTTTCGAATATTTTTTTTTACATATATGCACTTGTTAGGCCGCCCGCACGTTAGTAACGGGAGGTCTTATGATTTACTGCTGATGTTATTTCTTTTCTTCTCTTTTTTCACCGCGAGATCTCGAAACTTTGCCACGTGATCGGAAGTTAGTTCCGTTTTATAATCTAGGTCCCAAAAATTTTGGTGGCCCTTTCGAAAAGAAATTTCGGGGCCAAAAACGTGCAAAATTAGGGTCGATCGTCTTCGGACAACTTCAAACGGAACGAATGGAGATATCCAAAATCGGAAGACTAATGCATCGACAGCGATTCCTTCCGCAGTATCACCAGACAACACACACATACGCCGCACACACTACAGGTAAGAGGTGTGCATAATGTCGCCGGTGTTATCATACTCGTTGCAGGTGTCTACTTCGCGTGTGTCATGATCCTGTGCACGGTGTCCGTGTCGATGGCTGTGCTCGTACTCAACCTGCATAATCGCTCACCCGACGCCCATACCATGCCAACCGCCGTAAGCTCATCAGATTCTGTAAGATTTTTGCTTGAAAATTTTGTTGAATACTCTGTATCGTTTTGAAGGATGTCGCATTTGAAACTGTCAGATTTGATTTTGATCATTTTAGTTTTTTGCGGGAAATAATTTTATTGTTTTTGAAATATCATTTTATTTAAAAATAATACCAACACCTTGATAATTACGACAGCTGCGGCGTCTCAGTCAGATAATTTAGCGATTAAGGCTGGTTGCGTAGACTACGCTATGAATTTTTTTATGCGCTCTGCGCCTATGTGGACGTTTAGCGTGGACACGGCTTTTCTTCTCGTATGTTCTGAACGAAAGTAGACATTCTACACAATACAGCCGACAAGAGACGAAGACGATTCATCGGTCACGTCCTACGTCTTCCATCAGCAAGCCCAGTCAGTGCAGCAGTACAGTGGACGCCAGAAGGTAGGAAAAGGAGAAGAGGCAGACCTCAAGAAGACATGGCAGGACACCCTACGTGATGACCTACAGGGATGGATGTCAGCTGGGAGGAGGAGGCCAAGTCTGTTGCTGGTGACCGCAAGAAGTGGAGAGCCCTCGTCGCCCAATGTTCCAGTGGGAACATGAGGACCTAAGTTCAAAGTAAGTATGCTTTGTGTATGGACTGTGGCCTGCAGGTGAGGACGTTGATCTGCGGTTGGTTGGCCCGGCTGCTGCGCATGTCAAGACCAGGTAAGTCCGAGTCGGAGTCAAACCAGCAGCAGCAGCAGCTGCGTGACGCTGCGGCTACGCGCCGTCTGATGCCGGGCAGCGTGCGAGGTCGACAGTCAAACAGTCTACTCGCTAATGGTCTCAGCCAGTCAGATCTTCATCTACGCTATCGCTCGGCCAAGACTCACCAGCACTACTCTCATTCGACGAACGCCCGTCACCCATCCGCCACCTCGCCCGCAGGTACAGACTGCTTTTCAATGACTGCGTTGCTTTTTACAGGGCGTCAGCATAGCTTGCTCTGCAAATGCCCTGTCTTAGCTATGGCAGAGGTGTCTGTCTGTGTGTCTGTCTGTCCGTCCGTCACACCCTGCTACTCTATCGAAACGATGCAAGCTAGGATCACGAAATCTTCACCTTCAGCTCCTTGAAGGACTCTAGTTTATTTCGTGTTCTTTTACGTTGTGCGATTGCGGTCCGTCATTGGTGTTATTAAAGAAATATTTGATTGGATTTGATCCACAGTGGCATTTTACCGCACAATGCACGTAACACAAAGCGCGGTCTTGCCATCGTAAGCTGTCCGTCCGCCTGTTTGCTTGTCTCTCCGGCTATAATGCTGTTGTACTTTTTTGGAACGTAATTATTCGAGCAACTAGTTTACAGTCTTTGCTCCTCGTAGCCCTAGCATCGGCGACTTAGTCCTAGGGAACGTCTCCAAATTTCGGGTGGAATTCATCTCCCGCGGTGTAATTCAGTTACTTTCATATCATCCACGTGACGTGCGACGTCATCGACAATACGTATAAGCACATCGCGTGGTGTTTGCTATGACGTAGAGTGCTCGTTACTGATAGAATACAAAATGTTTGATAATGTACTACCCTGAGCGCAAAATTCGTCAAATTCGTCAATACTTTTAAATAGGCCTACTCATGTAAAAGCTTTGTTTCAATTTGTGTAAATATATATCTTTATTCGCCAAACGAAGGCAGAAACAACACACAGATAAAAACAGACAGAAAGATACACACTCAGGCCTAAAAGCTAAATTAAACAGAAATGCACAAATTAAAACATACGCTCATAGAAAAGTGGCAATAAAGTTCGACGAAACAGAGATGACTGACACAGTTTGCTAAAAACATAGTTTGTAGTAGCCTATATATGCACTGTAATTTTATTGTTTTATGGGCCTTGTAGCCCGAGATAAATGAAAATGATGAATGTGTGCATGTGCTATGTACGGATGGATTACTATACAATCATGGCGCTCAGACATTGCACACTGATTCCTAAGATTCGGCGGGCCTCTGGCCGACATTGTCGCAGTCTGTAAAGTTACTTTCCAGTAGTACTGACTCTATGTGGCTGTCTGCAGCTGCTGGTGATGCTGTTCTGAGGCTGGAGGACGTTGATTCAAGCTGTGCAGCTGCAGCAGCAGTGCCGGAGCTGTCGTGCCTGCTGCACGAGCTGCGCTACATCACGAGACGCGTCCGCAGCGACGACGACAAGGACAATGAAACGAATGAATGGAAGTTCGCGGCGATGGTCGTCGACCGTCTCTGCTTCTGGCTCTTCTCCGTCTACCTTCTACTACTGTCTGTCGTCTTCCTCAGCCTTGCTGGCTCGTAACATCACCCCCCCCCAGCACCAGCTTAGGCCGTGGGCATGTGTAAAAGTACTCACGTAGTTCAACTCTCCGCCAAGAACGATGCTGCCACCTGGCAAATACAAAAAAACTTAATACAACAACTTTGTTGTATTCGCGAAGTGGCAGCACCGTTTGTCCTATCTGACAATGCTAAGTAATCCTTCTTCAATCCTATCGTGGATTCAGATGCCGATCCGGATTCAGCCAAATCCGCCTGTAACTTTTTTTGTAATCCTGCTAGCAAACCAACAGATAGATTAATAAATAACCGCCGGGTATATCACATAACCTCCTTGGCGGAGGTAAACATTAGCGAACATACTGTGCAAATGTTTGGTGTTGTATCCACGAATAACACACATGTTTGAGAGCCGTGGACTTCCCGGCGCTAGGCCGCCGACGCTGAAAATGTTTTAAAAGACATTTCAGCACGATCGAACCCGGCTTTAAGTAAGGAAGTGGTCACACGTAAAAGAAAACGCAAAAATCTTAGCGGCCGCCAACCGCCAGTGACTTATGCAGCTTGTCCTGCAACAATGGTTTACACGTAACCACATCAAAACATTTGTGAAAATGTTTCATTTTACGTGTGACCACGTTGTATCTTCAGGCCGTGTGCAATTGTGCTAAAATGCTTTAAAGCACTTTTGCAAATGTTTAGCGTAAAACACTTGCATTTTTGAAAATGGTTTTTGTGTGTTTTACACGTAGCCACGGCCTTATATTATCTGTCTGTCGTCAGTCACGTGTTTAGGGCCGGGCGTCTAGCCCCGTGTCCAAGAGGCTTCAAGTCAATGTTTACTGACTGCAAGATTTATTCGTCGTTCGTCGGTTGTAAACTTAGTACAAAAACGAGTTTTTTACTTGTATATAATGGAACTCAGCGCTATTTCATTTGTGACGCATAAAAAGTTATCTTCGGCTAACAGTAACACAACGCAGAGTTTTGAAAACAAGTATTCATCTCATACAAATCGACACTGAATCGAACGATAGACCGACACGCAGAAACATCCACATCGTCAGCAAAATCGTCGTCATTGTCTTCTTGTTATCGGGCATCAGCATAAAAACCCAAAAAAAAAAAAAATCTTAACAGTAGCCTTACGAAATACGATGACAGGAAATGCATGCAGTGACGCCCTGTTTTCTAAGCGGTAGCTAAGCTTCTTGTTCTATTTTACTGTATAGCGGTGTCATTACGGTGAGCTGTATGCCTAGCAGGCATAGAAAGATACGAGCACATAAATCATAGTTGGTGTAAATGTTCCCCAAGGAATAAGTAATTGGTGCGGCAATGTTCAGTTCAAAAGGTCGAGCTGAAGTTGTGTGCCGGAGATTTGTGCCACAAGCCGACGCGCTGTCGAAGTCCTAGTACAAAAACTCGCCCCCCCGGGGGGGGCTGATTTTTACCCGTAAATAGTTGCCTGGAAGATTTTTTTAGGGAGCGATCCTATAACGGGAGAACGGCGTCGGCGTTGTCGGTTCTGCCGTGCGGCAGCGAGGTGGAAGAACTGGCGTCATCAGCGACCTGCTGCTGTTGCTGTTGATGATGATGATGCTCGTACCACGCCCGATTACACTCGAGAGCGTCGAGTATATCCTGACAGTCCGGATAGACCAGCTCCGACCAGGTCTCCCACAGCGGCTGGACGATAAAGTCGATGAACCCAATCTGCAACATAGAATTACACTATATTATGTGGACGCTACTTTTTTGTAGACTGAGACGGGTTGTGTTTGTTTGTGTTTGTTTGTACACTGTACAAAGTCTGAATGGCAGATTCATAATTTTCAGTTTCTTTCGTCAAAAATTGTTATGCATGAGTTGATTTAGCCCACAGCAAAGCTATACATTTTGTATAGTGACTGTTCTCAAATAACGTAGGCCTATTGTATAGTGTGACTGAAAGTGTTATCTGATGCAAAACTTGTGCGATTGTCACGAGTTCATTAAATGCTAATTGACTTGGCTTGGCTTGACTTGGCTAATAACGCACACGGTTTTGCACAGTAGGTCTGGGATAGTCTTCCCCAAACTGTTATTTCTGATTTAACTGTAACAACTGGTACATTTAAAAATAGACTTAAATCTGCTCTGTACGGTCGTGCTTTCCTGCAGTGACTCGTGACTTGTCCACACTTGCGATTCTTC
>Ga0056124_1000651_pt1 | contig 11510 bp, 13 predicted proteins | sample WorMetHEROISLAND_2_FD_70069 | JGI IMG/M metagenome (GOLD analysis project Ga0056124, IMG submission 70069) | Marine gutless worms symbiont microbial communities from Max Planck institute for Marine Microbiology, Germany - Olavius sp. 4 HERON ISLAND | ecosystem: Host-associated > Annelida >... | reverse complement strand
TGATAAGCTCGCTTGAGTATGGTCGAAATATCGCGCAGGGCGTCACCATAACGCCTGGACATGTGGTTCAGGGCGTGATCGGTATAGACAACTGAATATTCGATCAACCCGTCGGGGTCAATATGGGGCAAAAGGCTGGGCATGACTTTTCTCTTCGAACTAAGCGGAATAAAGGCTTTATTAGATCTGGATAATGGCCTACGAGAGTCAAACCCAGGAATTATAAACGCAGCCGGTTAAATAATGCCGCGGGTAAATGGCGAACGATCAACATGATGAGGTACCAAAAGCCCGGCACATAGACTTCTGGCGTGCCGCGTTGCAAGGCGCGTACAATGCGTGGGGCAATAGCTTTGGGCGTAGACCACAGCAGGCCCTTGTTGGCAATTGCTGCCGTCATGGGAGTATCGATAAAGCCAGGCTTGATACACACAACTGGAATGCCTGCAGGCGCCAACCTCTGCCTCAGCCCGGACATAAAGGCCGTTACCAACGCTTTTGCCGAGCCGTAGACGTAGTTGCTTGCCCGACCGCGATCCCCCGCAACTGAGGATACCGCCGCGAGTACGCCGTGCCCTTGAGCCTGCATACGCGGTGCCGCGAGGGTCAGCAACGACACCACCGACAGCGCATTGGTATGGATCTCCTGCAGGCACAGATCGACATCGTTTTCGCACGCTGCCTGGTCAGACAAAGTCCCGTGCGCAATAAGCAGGACGTCGACTTCGCCCAACTGCTGCCAGGCCGCTTCGAGCAGATTGGCGTGCAAGGCATTATGATTGGCCTCAAAATTCTGGCACGTCACAGCTTTTGCGCCTCGCACCCTCAGGTCGTCGGCCACCGCAGACACACGTTGATAATTGCGCGCCGCCAGAAATAGCGAGGCGCCTTGCGCGGCAAACTCGCGTGCCACCGCCGTCGTAATGGCGGAATTGGCACCAATAACCAGAATATTGTCCGTTTTTTGCATGTTGTTATTGTAATTGCAACCACAATCCCCATAAACCGTACGCCAGCACCACAGTTCCGGACAAGGCGCGCAGCAGCTTTTGTTTGGCCCATCGTTGTGCGCGTGTCGCAAACAACCCGGTGATCAGCAGATTGGGCAAGGTGCCTGCGCCAAACGCCAGCATCAGCCACGCACCGGACGCGGCTGAGGCGCTTGCCAGAGAGCTGGCGAGCACGCCATACACCAGGCCGCACGGCAACCATCCCCACAATAACCCCAGCAGCAGCGCCCGTTTGATACCGCGCAACGGTCTCAAGCGCCGCTCCAGGGGCTGCAACCGACGCCACAGGTGCCCGCCCACTTGTTCGAAAACGGCCATCACTCTGGTCAACCCTAACAAGTACAATCCCAGCGCGCACAGCAACACGTTAGCAACCAGGTATAAAACTTCGCGTAAATATCCGGAAAATCCGTCCGCCAGCACGGCGCCCAGGCCACCTGCGATGGCCCCCGCCAATGTGTAGGAAGCGATACGTCCGAGACTATACGACAAGTGTAATCGTATAGCAGAAGCCCCCGATGTGCGTGGGGACAAGGCCACAACGATACCGCCGCACATGCCAACGCAATGCACGCCGCCCAGCACGCCGACCAGGAAAAAGGGCAAGGGGTTGAGTTCAGTCACGGGCAGTCTTCGTCAAGGCAATCGGCGCTCATCACGATGATAAGGCAAACCGTGCAGGATGCTGTACGCTCTGTAAAGCTGTTCACATAACAGCAAACGTGCCAGGTGGTGGGGCAAGGTGAGATCGGAAAGCCGCAGGCACTCGTCAGCCTCGTGTTTAAGGCGCGGATCGACGCCGTCCGCGCCGCCGACGATGAGCGCCACCGGACGTCCGCTTTGCATCCACGCCGACAGCCTGACGGATAGTTTTTGAGTTTTGATGGCAGCGCCCCGCTCGTCAAGCAGTACGCGATGGGTTTGTTCGCCGAGCGGTCGCAACGCCGCCTGGATACGGGCGTATTCGTCTGACCTGGCGCGTTGGGTTTCGCCCAGGCTGGCGCCCTGGCGCGCCGTGGGTTTGATTGTTATCACCTTCGGGCGCATTTCGCGCGGGATACGCTTGAGATACTCCGACTCGCCATCCACCAACCAGACAGGAGCCTTGTGGGCAACCGCAAGGATGACGAGTTTCACGGTCAACCTTCGGCCAGAGACTCTTTGGTAACCTGGACAAAAGCTTCAATCAGGCGGCTGCGGTATTTTTCGCACGGACATATAATCGACAACTCGCGCGTCAGGCGGGGTTTTAGCGGCAGCGCCAGCAAGCTGCCCAGTTTGATTTCCTGCTGCACAGCCGCCTGCGACATAATGGCAAAACCCAGCCCAGAGGCAACGATGCGCTTGATCGCCTCCGGGCTGCCAAGCTCCATGACCTGGTTAAGAATGTCTGGCGAGGCGTCCAGCTCCTTCACATAATGGTCTGTGAAGTCTCGCGTGCCTGAACCCGGTTCACGGCTAATGTAAGGAAGACCTTCAAGTTGAGACAAGGTCAAGCTTTTGTGAGCCGCCAGTTCAGAATCTGGAGCACACACCACCACCAGCTCGTCTTCACAGCATACTTCAGTCATCAAGTTCTTTTCCTGAACAGGCGATTCGATCAGCCCCAAATCCAGATAATGCTCGCGCACCCGCGTGACAGTGGTCTCGGAGTTGCCGACCAGCAGACGCGGCACGACCCCCGAGTGAGCGCTTTTGAATGCTCCCAAAACCGGAGGCAACAAATATTCGGCAATCGTCAGGCTGGCTCCTATCAACAACGGACCTCTGATTTCGCCGGTCATCTCGACGACGAACGCCTCCATTTCATCTGACAAGGCCAGCAAGCGTTCTGCGTAATCCAGAACAACCTCGCCCGCTGGCGTCAGGTTGATGCGATTGTGCTGGCGCTCGAACAACTTGGCGTTGAAGTGTGCCTCCAGTTGCCTGATCTGGAAGGTCACAGCCGGTTGCGTTATAAACAGAGCCTCCGCCGCCTTGGTAAAGGATAAATGGCGAGCCACCGCGTGAAATACTTGTAATCTTCTGTCTGCCATGTTCTAACTTGTTTGAACTAGTGTTAACGGGTATCAACGGGTTTAAATAGCGTCCGTTGACCTGTTTGCGCCTAATGATGTTGTGGCAAGCCGCGCCAACGTGCGTCAGGATTGCGCAGCGCGATGCCCTATATCACGCCGGTAGTACGCCCCAGGCCAATGGATTTGCTCGCATAGCGCATAAGCGCGTTGTTGCGCCTGTTGCACATTCTCGCCTAGGGCCGTGACGCACAATACCCTACCGCCCGAGGTGATAACGGTATCGCCTTCCAGTTTGGTGCCGGCGTGAAAAACGTGAGTGTCTGCGGGCGCCTCTTTGGTCAGGCCCTGGATGGTGTCGCCGGTGCGAGGCGCTTGTGGGTAATATTCTGCCGTCATGACCACGCCCAGCGCGGTGCGCGGATCCCAGGTCGCCTCGGCCTGGTCGAGTTGGCCCTCCACAGAGGCTTCAATCAGATCGAGGAGGTCGGTTTGCAGGCGCATTAGAATGGGTTGCGTTTCCGGGTCACCCATGCGGCAATTAAACTCCAGTGTTTTGAGCGTTCCATCGGGGGCGATGATGAGACCTGCGTACAAAAAACCGGTGTAGGCTTCCCCTTCTGCCGCCATGCCTTGTATCGCGGGCGCGATCACTTCGCGCATCGCCCGCTCGTGGACGGCGGGGGTGACGACCGGCGCTGGTGAGTAGGCTCCCATGCCTCCTGTATTGGCTCCGGTATCGCCTTCGCCGACGCGCTTATGGTCCTGGCTGCTTGCCAACGGTAGGATGTTGACCCCATCTGACATGACGATAAAACTGGCTTCCTCGCCTTCCAGACAATCCTCGATCACCACACGTCCGTCTTCGGTGTTTGCCGACAGCATCTGATCTACGGCAGCATGAGCCTCCGCCAGCGTGGCAGCAACAACGACCCCCTTGCCGGCAGCTAGTCCATCCGCCTTGACAACGATCGGCGCGCCCTGGGTTTCCAGCCAGGCGTGCGCGGCTTGCGATTCGCTAAAGCTTTTGTACGCGGCGGTGGGAATGTGGTGTCGCTGCATGAAGGCTTTGGCAAATTCCTTGGAGGCCTCCAGCTGCGCGGCCGCCCGGGTAGGGCCGAAAATCGGCAACCCATGCTCGCGAAAACGGTCGACGACCCCTGCAGCCAGAGGCGCTTCCGGCCCCACGACGGTCAAGTCGATCTTTTCGCGTAGTGCAAAATTCAGCCAGCCGTCGGGGTCGCTCATCGATATGTTTTGCATACCGGCTTCCAGCGCTGTGCCAGCGTTGCCAGGCGCAACATAAACCTTTGGACGTCTCGGCGAGCGCGCCAGCGACCAGGCGAGCGCGTGTTCGCGCCCACCCGAACCAATGACCAATACTCGGGGTTGTCTTTTCATGTGTCAGGCTATCTCGAAGCGGTGAATACGTCGGGTTCACAGTGAATGTTAACCCTGTTCTTTCTCCCCGACTGCCATCCTACCGTTCAAATATACTTACCTGTTAGTTACTTGAAGGCTTATGGGCAATAATTCAGAAACAAAAAAGAGATGCGCGCAACCATGTCCTCTGGGGATTATGAAAAGAAAGCAAGCTGAAACAAGTATTGGCAGCACTATTAAAAAAATGAAAGTCTCACGAATGGAACTGGCTTGCTAGGGAAACGCTGATTTAATCCCATATTTTAAGTTTTCGGGTAGGATGATGGATATCTATGCTGAAGGGGATGATAACGATGCGTAAGCAGTTCAGCTTTACAGAATTTGAGCAAAGCAGCAAGAAAAAGGTGACGCGTCACGAGCGGTTGCTATCGTAAATGGAAAAGACTGTTCCTTGGGAAATGCTCGTAGAAACGCTTGCGCCCCATTATCCGAAGGGGCATCGCGGTCGGCCACCGATTGGCATCGAGCGTATGTTGCGCATGTACTGCATGTACTAACAGTGGTTCGGGTTGGCGGACGAGGCCGTGGAAGACAGTTGCCAAACGCATGATAGAGGAAATAGCATATCTTAAAGCTCGAATACGATCACGGGTTGAGCACGTGTTTCATATACTCAAGAATATCTTCGGGTACAAGAAGGTATGTTATCGTGGCCTACAAAAGAATGGCGCTCATCTCTACACCTTGTTTGCGCTGGCCAACTTGTATAAACATCGGCACAAACTGGCAGCCTCAGCACGTCCAATATGAGCAACATGCAGGAAATGATGGGCATAAAGCTCAAAAAAACAGTCTGTTTTGGCTCATAAATCGAGCATGGCGCCAAAAAATATGTTACTGCCATGCGTTGGGTACAAAGTTTGAGAAAAATGCAAATTATTCAGTGTTTCCTTAGGAAGTTGACACTTTGATAATTCCCGCGTTCGTTGTAATAACCGCACGAGCCAAAACCCTAAAGGGTATTCCTGATAAGTTTCAATTTTTTCTCGCTCGTACGCATGGCGTAAATGGTGCGTGTTGAGCGGCAGCAACAGCTCCGTTTTGCCACGATGATACGCATCGGACAACTCCTGCCAGGCAGCGTCGAACCAGTCTGTCTCTTCCTCCGTAACGACAACGGATAGTGGCAAAAGACGCGAGAGCGATAGGCAACCCACCAGGCGAAGCAGACACGAAAACACGTCGCGGATTATCGGGTTGATTGGGCTGGAGGACTGATCACAAAACACTGGGCATTATAAGCTGACATCTCTCGCTGACACGCCCCCTTGTTTTTCTGCGCCCAGATTGGCGAGCTGATCGGCGCGTTCGTTGCCCGGGTGACCCGTGTGCCCCTTGACCCAGTGCCATTCAATCAGGTGCCGCCCGCACGCCGCATCCAGTTGTTGCCATAAGTCGACATTTTTAACCGGCGACTTTCCTGAAGTGCGCCAGCCGTTGAGCTTCCACTTCGCCATCCACTGTGTGATGCCGTTTTTCAGGTATTGTGAATCCGTGTGCAGGCGCACCCTGCTGGTTTGTTTCAGCGCCTCCAGGCCCTGTATGGCCGCCGTCAACTCCATGCGGTTGTTAGTCGTATGCGCCACGCCACCGTGTAGTGTTTTTTCGTGCTTACCGTAGCGCAGCAGCACGCCCCAACCGCCAGGCCCGGGATTACCCTTGCAAGCGCCGTCGGTGTATACATCCACCGGTTTGTTAGTCATGTTGGCTGGACTCGCAAACGACTGGTAACGATTGTGCCTCCGGCTGACACGCGGCGGGTGAGAGCACGCCCGCTTTTTCTGGTTGTTTACACCATGGCGTGCCAATCAGATGCATCCCGCGCACTCGTTTGATGGCACGCAATAAATAAACACTACCGGCAAAAGCCCACCAGCGCTCGCCCACGTGTTCTATAAACTGGCAACGTTTTAACCATTGTTCTTGTCGAAAAGGCGGCGCGTAACAACCAAAGACACCACGATCCAGCTCCAATCCCAGCAGGCTTAACCAGTCCTTAAGTCGTGACACAGTATAAAGGCGACCGCTCCACGGGAAGTCGTCGCGGCGAGATCCAAGGTGCCACAAACCCCACATCGAGAAGGGGTTAAATCCGTACAACAGCAGCACCCCTTCGGGAACCAAAACGCGCTCAACTTCACGCAAGACCTGGTGCGGCTCATCGCTAAATTCGAGCACGTGAGGGAGTACAACCAAATCAACGCTATTAGCCGCAAAGGGCAAATAGCCCTGGTGACAACGCACGCCTGCGCCGTCGGTCACACAAGCATCGTTATGAATTAGCACTTGTTTCTTGCACGGGATACGACTCGCGGCGAGCAAATCAAGACACGGCATGCCTAATTGCAAGGCGTAATAACCAAAGAGATCGACGGCTACGCGACGGGCTTGATCCTCTTCCCAGCGCCTGATATAAAGGCCCTGTGGCGTGTTGAACCAATTTGCAATGTCCGCGCCTGACGTCAAAACAGTCTTGCTCCTTCCCTGCCTAGTTAGCTGCCTTATACGTCACCTGATTGCCAGCTTTACACCACCAGCATCGCATTTTACTGAAAGAGGCGACAAAAGGCAGCGGCTCGTGCCTCAATCTGTACTGCGTCCAGACCGGGCTCCTCCGGCCGGCCGAACAAAGCGCTACTCACGGCCACCAACTTTACGCCTGCGGCTATCAAGGCAGCAACATTGTTCGGTGTGATGCCGCCAATAGCACACAAAGTTGGACCCAGATCTCGGGCCTGTACAAACAAGCTTAAGTCAGCGCGCACGGCATTAGGTTTGATGTGACTGGCAAATACCGAACCAAAGGCCAGATAATCAGCCTCAGTCACCGCTCGCTTGGCTCGTTGCAGTTCGTTGTAACACGACGCCCCCAAAATCTTTCCCGCCGACAAGGCTTGTCTTGCCGCGCTCAGGTCGCCGTCGTCACGTCCCAAGTGCACTCCGTCCGCTTCTACTTGCAGCGCCAATCCCGTGTTGTCATTGATGATAAACACAGCTCCGTATCGGCGACACAAACGACTCAGCTGCCCGGCTCGTTCCACTTGCTGCTCCAACGCAGCCGTTTTATCCCGGTATTGCAACCATCTACAACCGCCAGCGAGCGCCGCCTCTACCGACGCCAGTGGTTGCGTCATGGCATCAAAATCCGGCGTGATAGCGTATAGCGTGGGGGAATCAACCAGGCATATGGAATCAGTATGCATTGATTTACGGTAGAATCTTCGGCTCTTTGCCTTGAAGCTCTTATGCGCGCTCGGAGTTCCGATGAAAACCAGCTTTCTCGATTTTGAACAACCCATAGGCGAGCTGGATCAGCAAATTGAACAGCTACGCCAGGTACAAGAAGACAGTTCTGTCGATATTTCGGCAGAGATTGCGCGTCTGGAAGCCAAGAGTCGCACGTTGACCAGCGACATATATGCAAACCTCACGCCGTGGCAAATGGCGCAGGTTGCGCGCCACCCGCAACGGCCCTATACGCTCGATTATATCGAATATATTTTCAGCGAATTCGAGGAACTGCACGGGGATCGAAACTTTTCAGACGATCCGGCCATCGTAGGCGGCATTGCCCGGCTTGATCACGCTCCGGTGGTCGTGATCGGCCATCAAAAAGGCCGCGACACTAAAGACAAACTCTACCGCAATTTCGGAATGCCCCGCCCTGAAGGTTATCGCAAGGCGCTGCGCCTGATGCGGCTGGCCGAAAAATTCAAGCTGCCCGTGCTGTGCTTTATCGATACGCCCGGCGCCTACCCCGGCATTGGCGCGGAAGAACGCGGACAATCAGAAGCCATCGGTCATAATCTTTACGCCATGGCCGAGCTTAAAACGCCGATGATCGCTACGGTCATCGGCGAAGGTGGCTCCGGCGGGGCCTTGGCTATCGCTGCTGGCGACGCGCTGTTGATGCTCGAATATGCCACTTATTCTGTGATCTCGCCCGAGGGTTGCGCTTCCATCCTGTGGAAAAACGCCGAAAAAGCTGATCTTGCCGCCGAGGCTATGGGCATCACTGCCGAGCGTCTGATAACGCTGGGACTCGTCGATGTCATCGTCAAGGAACCTTTAGGCGGGGCTCACCGAGACCACGCCTTGATGGCGCAAAACTTAAAAGAAGCTCTTAAAGTCCAGCTTAAGGCGCTGGGCTCGCGTTCGGCCAAGGCGTTGCTGGACTCGCGCTATCAGCGCCTGATGGCGTACGGCCAATACAAGGAGGCAAGCGGCTAAGCCGCGCAGCGTCCGAGGTGGCCGTGTCTGAAGTCAGTCACCCGAACTCGCCCACCAGCCCGTTGCACACAGCGCTGGTCTCCTTTTTGGCGCGTTACCAACCTACCCAAACGTTAACCACACCTTGGACTATCGCGTATTCAGGCGGCCTGGATTCCACCGTGTTGTTGCACGCTCTGGCGACGTTTGCACCCGAACCCTTTCCCCTGGCCGCCGTGCACGTACAGCACGGCCTCTCGCCACATGCCGGCAACTGGGCCTCTCATTGCGAGCGCTTTTGCCAATCACTGGACATTCCCCTGCAAGTCGTCAAAATCCAGCCGCCACGCTCGCGAGGTACAGGGCCAGAGGCCGCTGCGCGACATGCGCGTTACGCGGCACTGACTCAAGCAGCTAAAAATATTTGGCTAGCGCACCATCGCGAAGACCAGGCGGAAACCGTGTTGCTTCGCCTGCTGCGCGGCTGTGGCACGCATGGCGCCGGCGGTATGGCCGAGCAAAGCACATACGGAGAGTCGACGTTGTGGCGACCCCTGCTCCACATACCGAGTGCCGAGTTGCTACACTACGCCCACACGCATCACCTGCCCTGGATCGAGGACGAGTCTAACGACAACACCACCTTCGCTCGCAATTATTTACGGCACAATGTGTACCCATTGCTTGAGGAGCGCTTTGCAGCCACCGCCAATCTCGCACGATTTGCTTCGCATAGCCGTGAGGCCGCTGCGTTACTCGACGAACTGGCGCTCATCGACCAGGCATCTTGCGCTGTAGCAGATACCCCTAAACCCGATACGCTCGCAACGCTGGCGATTTCGACGTTTTTAGCACTCTCAGAGGTACGCCAAAAAAATTTGTTACGTTATTTACTACGCCAGGCAGGTGCGTACGCACCAGCTACCGTTCGTCTGCAAGAGGCCTTGCGCCAGTTACGACTCGCGACAACGCGGCGCGGACTACGTCGTTGGTCTCTGGGAGCGGTCGACTTGTGCGCGACGCGAGACACCGTTTATATGCAACGCTCCCCACGAACCAATCACGCCAGCAGCTCCCAGGCTGATTGAAACAATGAAGCAGCCACCTAATGTACGACTACATCTCTCACAACCCGGAAACCGATAGAACCACGGAGCACGAAAGACCCTCTTGGTGGACGCAGGCAAGCGATGCCTTGTCGAATTCCGATCCGGTCATGGCGGGTCTGGTCGAGCGTTATCCTGACATCCAGCTTCGTACGCGCGGAGCGGCTTTTGCCACTCTGGCGCGCAGCATCGTCAGCCAGCAAATTTCGGTCAAGGCGGCAGAGAGCATCTGGAACAGGCTGATAGCGGTTTGTGAATGCTCACCTTTAGGCATTATCGGGGCAAGCGAGGCGGGCCACCTACAAACTTGTGGACTGTCCGTCCGTAAGCAAGAATATTTGGTCGATCTGGCACAACAGTGCGCCAACGGACGCCTGGACATCCCCAACTGGCAGCAAGCCGACGACGAGACTGTCGTCGCCACTCTTACCACCATACGCGGTATTGGTCGATGGACGGCAGAGATGTTCTTGATTTTTAATCTGCGCCGTCCGGATGTTTTTCCGGTCGATGATATCGGCATGCAACGGGCTCTCTCGCGCTATTATTTTGACGGCAAGCACATTCCGCTGGCTAGAATACGCGATTGGGGCGAGCAAAGACGCCCGTGGCGTACGGCAGCCACCTGTTATCTTTGGCGCAGCCTGGACCCTATCGCTGTCGCTTATTAACGGGTTGGATACCAGGGAGACAAATAACACATGAAAGCACATGCCCGTTGGCAAAAACTGCTCAGCACCGCCCGTCAAGGCGCAGGCCGTACCGCCATTGAACCCGAACGCACAGCATTTCAGCAAGATTTTGACCGTATCGTGTTTACCTCGGCTTTCCGTCGCTTGAAAGACAAAACGCAGGTTTTTCCACTTTCCAAGAGCGATTACGTACGCACACGCCTAACCCACAGCCTGGAAGCAAGCTGCGTGGGACGTTCTCTCGGCGCGTTGGTCGGGCGCAGCATTATCGAACGACACAAGTTATCCGGCGTGGACGCTGCTGATTTTGGGGCGATCGTTGCAGCTGCCTGTTTGGCGCACGACATTGGAAACCCGCCGTTCGGGCACGCCGGAGAGGACGCCATCAGGGTGTGGTTTAAAAATTCCGGCCTGTTGGGTACGCTTAACAAGGCCAAACGCGCCGATCTCGAAAATTACGAAGGTAACGCTCAGGGTTTTCGCATTCTCACTCGCTTGCAAAACCCCGCTAACCCCGGCCTGCAACTCACCAGTGCAGTGCTGGCTGCCTTTAGCAAATATCCGCGCGCCTCGTTTCTGGAACCTTCTTCACAAGAACCGGAACCCAACAGTATTAGCACCGATAAATTTGGTTTTTTTCAGCACGACGCCGAGGTTTTTTGTGTTGTCGCCGACGCCACCGGCCTGATTGAGCGCGTACCGCTTAAGGTCTGGCGTCGCCACCCGCTAGCTTTTTTGGTCGAGGTAGCCGACGACGCGTGCTACCTGGTTGTGGATATGGAAGACGCAGCGCGGCAGGGTTTTATTGATTATGCGACTGCTTCGGAGCTGCTCGCCGACCTGGCTGGACAATCCCTGAGTGACGGGCGCCTGCAACGTCTGCTCGACCCCAAGGAACGTCTGGAATACTTACGAGCGAAGTCAATCGGCGCGTTAATCGACCGCTCCACCGAAGCCTTTCTCGAACTCGAGCCACAGATCCTGAGCGGGGATTTTGACCGCGCCTTACTCGACGCAACCGACCGCGTTAAGGCG
>Ga0056124_1000650_pt1 | contig 11510 bp, 8 predicted proteins | sample WorMetHEROISLAND_2_FD_70069 | JGI IMG/M metagenome (GOLD analysis project Ga0056124, IMG submission 70069) | Marine gutless worms symbiont microbial communities from Max Planck institute for Marine Microbiology, Germany - Olavius sp. 4 HERON ISLAND | ecosystem: Host-associated > Annelida >... | reverse complement strand
GTCTAGTATGGTCATGTACAGGAGCAATAGTGACCATAATGTGGTTTGTCGTGACATTTGGTTTCATATTAAGCATAATTTAGGTCCCTTTTTGGTCACTTTTAGGTCCCTTTTGACAAGATCTGAGGTCCCTAAAGTTCTTAATTTTTGTTAATATATTAGTGGCAGCCCTGGTATTCTATCATTTGATTTGCAAAGCTCTGAGATATGTTCTGCACTGCGTCCCAAAAAAACCATCTCAAATTTTTTTTCCATTCATTGACAGCAGTGCTGATAATGTTCTGTTCCAGACCCTTGCAGACCTCACCAGTCGCTTGTTGAATTCATCAACATTCCTAAACGTCATCTGGTAGACTCACTGCTGCATGACAGTCAAACTTCGTAGTTGACCGGCTGTTGGAGGCCACAGATCGGGAGAGGGAGAGATGGAACTTATTTACGTTTTTTGGTCATTCTAATGCATATTTCGCTTGTTCTGTTTTTTCTAGGTAGTGTAGAAGCAGACGATGGGAAATTAAACAGTCATTTCTTCAAGTTACAGTCGATAATGTTGGGGATTTTTTTCCGACGTTTTTGTGTTCATTTTAAGCCATATTTTGCTTGTTCTGCATTTCCCAGGTAGTGCTGAAGCAGACGTTGGGTGAGGTGGAAAATTGAACGGTCATTCGATGGCCAGTTGTGTCAGGAATATGCGTACCAAAAGTTATTCAAATTGCATAATCCTTCTTCAAGTTACGATCGATAATGTTGGGGATGGTTTATGTTCTACACAGTGTAGTTGCATATTAACATCACATTTACGCACAGTTGTGGTTCGTTTGTGCTGTTTCCGTGTGATAGATGGCTGACGAACTGTTCTGTTTTTCAGCTCTGCACTCATGTCATCTCAGTCAGAACCGATGCCTGCCATCGTCAGCAGTGAACCACCGATGTCCTCTACCACCACCACTATCACATCTACCAGTTCTGTGTCAACCACGTACCATTCAGCAAACGCAAACACACAGCATTCTCTACCAGCTAACAGAGAGCGTTCTACCACAAAGTGTTCTGTACCGGCTAACACATCAGCAACAGCTACCACAGAGTGTTCTATACCACCTAACACTTTCCATTCTACCGCAGACCATTCTGTACCAGCTAACACAAGCCGTTCTATACCGGCTACCACTGAGCGTTTCACCACAAAATGCTCTGTACCGGCTAACAGTTCAAGAACAGCTACCGCAGAGCGTTCTATGCCACCTAACACTTCCCGTTCTACCACGGACCCTTCTTTACCGGTTAAGACATCTGGTTCAGCAACCACTAACACCGTAGCGGTGTCTTCATCAGACGTTGCCACAACCAGCAGTAGCTCATGGGGCACTGACTCCGAGTCAAGCAAGTCTGTGCCTTCAAAGTCCTCTGTGCCAGTGCATCAAGCAGACAATCCACCACAGCAGGCTGTGAAGACCAGGTCAATCAGCGGATCACAGTCCGTGAACAATCCTTCGATTGATCCCCCACTATCGCAGCCAGATAAGACAAGGTCAACTAGCGGATCACAGTCCATGAACAATCCATCGATTGATCCCCAACCACCGCCTGATAAGACCAGGTCAACTAGCGGATCACAGTCTGTGAACAATCCATCCATTAATCCACCACCACAGCCTGATAAAACCAGGTCAACTAGTGGATCGCAGTCCGTAAATAATCCGTCCATTGATTCACCAGCACAATCCGCAACGAATCCCTCAGCCGGTGGATCGCAGCGGACGGCTTGCGCTAACACCGCGTCGGCGTCGGACCCGTTCCTCGACGGCCAATCAGCATCGTTGCTGCCTCGGGTCATGACCTCGACCCCAGCCGCTAGTGACCCGCCAAGGTTCAGTATCCGGACCTTGTCGAGTGAAATAGAAGCAGCTGTGGTTAATGATGAGGATTTGGAGGTGGTAGGACTTGATGAGATGGTAGCACGACCGTCCGTAACGGCTCGCCAGCGGAAACCGAAGTCTTCCTCGTCGTCGTCTTCGGCTGCGACTAACATCACCAGTCCTCGGGCAACGCGGAACGTCGTCGAACTTCCCAAGGAAACCACAGACCGACCGGCGAGCAGCCACGCGGTGAAGCAGTTGCTCCACAAGTCCACGAAGTTTGCAAAGATGACTCTACTCGACATCGGCGTTGATCCGTCGTCGAGCCGCAAGGATCCGGCGTCGGTCTATGACGTGGCCGCAGCAACCGACAGTGACAGCGACGAGGACACTTTGACGACGCAGCCGTCGGTTGCCGGTCGGAAAACTACCGCCAGACGCTCCGAGGGAAGCGCCGGGGAGAAAAAACCTAGATCCGGCTGCGGTCGGTGGCGTCCGACTGACATCATCAACATACCAACTACTTCCACGTCGGACGCCATGCCAAGATCGTCGACACAACTGAGACGGGGTCGGAAGGGCGCATGGGAGCGGATCAGAAAGGATCGGAAGAGTTCTGAGTCCGCCGTTCCGAGGCAGGCGACCAGGTCCTTGACCTCCGTGCCGGCGAACGATCTGTCAGCAAAGGCGGGGAGGCGTGGAGACAGCATTGGTGGGTGGCATGCGACTAGATCGGTGGTGGATCCGAGTCCAGTTGCTTCCGCGCTGCCGGACTCGCAGACGCCGACGAGGACTGGCGAGGCGACGGAGCCGAAGCGACGACGCCTGGACGCCGTCCACGCCACCACGTCAGAACAGTCCGTGGCGGCGGTCATGAGCGACGTCGAACCAGACGACGACCAAAGTCCGAGACATGTTGTACCGCATTCCAGACGTTCGAAACGTGTTCGGTCAGATTCCAGAGGTCAGACAGTCTCCGGAGATGATGATTCAAGTCCTCGTGGACCAACTCAGAGGTCGAAGTCATCAAAACGTTCCAGCAGGCCAGCTGCAATGAGTGACGTGGAACCGGACGACGACGAGGAGGAAAGTTTGGAGAATTTTCCGCCGGATTCCACGCATCGGACGGTCGCCGGATATGAGTCAAGACCGACATGGACTCGGAGGTCCAAGGATGGTCGTAGTAAGTCCGGGAGTAGGTCAAGAGCTGGACGCAGAGGACAGACACAGAGGAAGACCAGCGTCAAACGTTCGTCCGTCCAACTCCAAGCACAGCCCAATACAGGCTAGTTACTATCCGTGCCCTGGCGACGGACTCTAATGTTTTCGTGTGTGTTTTTCCTCTGTACGCAAGATAACTCATGAACCGCTGCACTTAGCTCGATGAAATTTTGCATGAACATGTATCTTGACAACCACACAAACCCTATTTAATTTCAAGGTCATAGGTCAAAGGTCAAGGTCATCAGACCGGATTTTTTTACCATTGCAGGATAGGGCAAAAAGGTTTGGACACGATAACTCATAAACCGCTGCACTCAGCGTCGTGATATTTTGCACGAACGTGCTTATCTGTCTCTCTGTCTGTGTATTTTTATGCTTGTCTGTCTGTAGTTTTATGTTTTTTTTTCATTATCTATCTTACTACACAAGAACTGATGTTGAACTAATAACCCAGCACCCATGCTGATCAGATTTATTTCTTAATCTCTATTGTATGTCTGCTGTATGTATGTATGTATGTACCATGTGTACGGATAAAAAATAATATTAATAATAGTAATATGTCTGTGTTTCTGTGTCAAGTAGCAGCTAAGAGCTGTTTGGCAACGTTGTGTCCGCCTGTTTATCGCAAGTCGAAGGCCTCAATGATGACGTCCGTGTCCCCGGCTGTTTCATTGGTCGATTCTCCCGATGCGGCAGCCAATCAGCTGCTGGCGTCTGACTCCGCAACCAATCAGACGTCAGGTACTCACCAAGTTGTGGTTTATCAACAGCTTCGGATTTTGTCCTTTTACCTTCATTAGTATTATGTGGTGGCGGTTTGGCTCAGTTGGTAGCGTCGTTGGTTAATCAACGCCGGGCCTGGTTAGTACTTGGATGGGTGACCGTCTGCAGGCGGGTAAACCATCTCGGTATGTAACCAGCCACCCAGGTCAACTCAGCCTGGCCATCCCTTCGTGGGTAATGAGTACCAGCGACTACAGACTACCAGAGTGCTGCGAAAGCTGGGACGTAAACAGGCACACCGCACGATGCACTAGCCCCGTATCCGTGGTCTGGCAGTGTAAACTGGTGTCTGGCTGAGGGCCAATGTAATGGTGATCAGCGCCGCACTATGGGCCTTCTGGCTCGGAAGGACTTAACGTTTTTTACAATGTTATAAACGTTTTGTACAGATCTTTAGTTGTTGATTTGTTGACATTGTCGTTTTGTTATAAGGAGCTGCCTACATGTACAAGAAATCTGAGCTAATGCTCATGAGACGTGCAACAGCGTCAGTTTAATTTCGTACGCAGGTTCACTTGGTCTGTCTCCAGTAATTTCGGCAAAAATTCCCTCGCTGAGTGTGCTTTGCGGCTGGAAATTGCGAAAAATTTGGGGTTCAAGGTCGTTCAAGGTAATCGATGTTGGTAACTTGTCTTGCTCATTACTATGCATATCGTAGGTCGCCTGTAGCCTGCAAGCCTGGCCATGGAGCGAAAGGAGCGAAAGTTGTCTGCTAATAACTACATGACTATTTTCTAGTCAATGTTTGTGTCATTATGATAATTTATAATGAATATTCATGCAGCAGCTGCGGTGCAGTTTGATTGGAGACGTGATCTGGCGAGTAAATGCCTATAAGAAGCTGTGGAACTTTGTCTGTTTAGACTTCATTGGTGGATTGCCCGGGTGTGTGCTGATGAGTATTGATGACCGTTGTTGATTAGTGATGTGCTGTGTGTTGAATATTGTTGTAATTGTCGTCTCGCAGGCTCATCACTACCTCGCTACTCGACGGCTGAGCCCGTACATTACCATGAGATGACCGTTGGTTCTGATGATGTTGACACACCGGGAACGCGCAGGAGGAAAAGACAAATGGCTAAAATCAGTTTGTTATTTCTTCTGCTGCTAGTAGTCAATAGGTCGAATCGCTCTTGCAGCTCATGTCAAATGAGTTCTCTTATTGCAACACGTTTCTCCGTAGCATGGTCTGTCTGTCTGTCGTCTGTCACACTCGTGCCCCTGTGCTTAAATCATTCTGCATGCCAGTTGGCAGGCTGTACAATTGTGGGGTCCAGTGATGCGTTGGGTCAGATGGGGAGGGGAGCGGGGGAAGGAGAGATTTGTGGGGTCAAACCCTGTGCCAAAACACACAGTTGCAAATTACAGCAGAACCGTTACAGGCAGTCTTGTGCTGCCACCCGGCGAATACAAACGAGGAACAATTCCACCTTTTGGATGACACTTCTAACCGGGGTTCCTACAGGTCAGTGAAAACTGGAAAAAGTCAGGGTATTTGCGTGGTTGGGGAAATGTCAGGGGATAATATTTGTTTGTAAAAGTCAGGGAAAATGAAAAATTGGTGCCACCGGATGTCAGATTTTCAGGCTAAAATGTATCAGATTCGATTTCCGCTGGGGCTGCGCCCCAGACCCCGTTGGGGGAGCTTAAAGCGCTCCTCCAGATCCCCTAGCTGCACTTAATATTGCTACATAAATGACATGTTTCATAGTTATTATAAAACTTAGGATATAGTGTACCATTTTGAACATTTGTGCGACAGGGTTATTGTTTTGATATGGTCGGGGAAATTGTCATTCCATTACTTGAGAAGTCAGGAATTTGACCGTGGAAGACCCTTATGAACCCTGTCTAACATCATAGCTAGGATATGATCAGAGACAACATAACCAGATCATTCAGCACAGGAGATATGCTGGGTAAATAATGATGCCGGGTGAGGTTACCCGGTCTAAAATTTAAACTCTATTTTGCTAGCGTCCAGTACGTATCTACCAAATGATCAATGTAAAAGTTTGCACAGTGTTTTATTTTGTCTATTATATAGTCTTTTTTTGCTGATTTTTGCTTTATTTTTTTTTACACTGACTGTTTATGTTGCTGCTGCCATGGCGAAATTCGGGTTTAATAGTGATGATAAATTGATGATAATCGTGATAAGAAACAAGTTTTACTTCGTGACATCAAAAGTACCCACGCCAAGTTAAGTCCAATTTTAGTTTTTTGTTTCACTAACAGTGAGATATTGTATTGGGTCCTACGGTTAGCCTTGAATTTTAAAAACTTTTAAACCCATGAATCTGCAATTTTTGGGGTATTTATCTGATGTCGACAGTATATGGCATGAACACCATGTAAGCCATTAACTTGGGCCTTTTAAAATCAGGTTTATTCCAATAAAACCCCACCTGGTTGGGCTTTTTACACAGGGTGGCCACTCACCTGGAAAACCTGGAAAAGTCAGGGAATTTAAGAGTGGTCAGCGAAAAGTCAGGGAAAATGTGTTCTTGCATCCACGAAATTTGGCCAATTGGTTCTCAGGAAAATCATTGAAATTGTTGCCACCAGATGTCAGATTTTACGGCTAAAATGCACCAAATTCTGTTTCAGCTGCGGCTCCGCCCCAGACCCCGCTGGGGGAGCTTACAGTGCTCCCCCAGACTTCCTAGCTGTATTTAAGGGGCTTACTTCTAAGGGACGGGAGGGGAGGAATAGTGAACTATTCCCTTGGAGTCTACTGAAGAACACAGTTGTCATAGTTGTGACAGTATATGTGAGTATTGCAGTGCGAAATAACATGCATTTCCTTTTGTATCACTACTGCTGCGAGGGTCGATACTCCATAAATATTCACTTGAAATGTCTGGAAAAGTCAGGGAATTAATAATAATGACTGGAGAGTGGCCAGCCTGTTTACAGTAAGCCCTGTTTGGTGATGCTGTGCAGCTGTGGCTGGTCCTACTCCGGACAATGGACTTCGTCGATCAAAGCGAACGAGAGTCCAGCCTCTAGCATGGTACCGTTCGGAGCGTGTGTCTTACCGCTGGGATCGGGAAGCACAGGGTAACTACTACACTCTAGTAGTAACTTGTAGTAGTAGTCGTAGTCTTGGTGTCCAGTTTAGTTTACTTTTATTCAAGTTACAGCTTATCATTCATTCATTCATTTCTTTATTGCAACAAATGTCAAAACGCATTCGCCGTTACATATGACTAGTAACGTTTCAGAAATTTTTAATAGTCAGCTTTTGCCAAGTCGACAGTTAACCAGCCATTAATTAGTTCGTATTTTGCTGATACTCGTAGGATAGGTCGTGGAATCGATACTGAAGAAGTCCGGACTTTTGATTGTCATTTGAGTGTGAACCATGTGTTGACGATGTTATCTACTTTGCAATGCTTTTTGGCGATGTGAGTCTAATCGAAAATTTTGTGATGGAAATGTTGGCAGTGATTCAGCGTTTTTTCAATGATTGAAGTATCAGATGATTGTTGATATCTGTATAGGTTTTACGGTGGTTGGGATTGAGAGTCCAGAGTCACCGCCAACCACTGGACTTGCAGCAAAGAAAGGTATCAGAACATATCTCTTGCCTTCTAGTAGTAGTAGTAGTAGTAGTAGTAGTAGCAGCAGCAGCAGCAGTAGTTGTAGTTGTATGTAGTGGTATGTAGTTGTAGTAGTAGTAGTCCAGAGTCACCTCAAACCACTGGACTTGCAGCAAAGAAAGGTATCAGAACATATCTCTTGCCTTCTAGTAGTAGTAGTAGTAGTAGTAGTAGTAGTAGTAGTAGTAGTAGTAGTAATAGTAGTAGTAGTAGTAGTAGTAGTAGTAGTAGCAGCAGCAGCAGCAGCAGCTGCAGCAGCTGCAGGAGTAGTAGTAGCAGCAGCAGTAGTAGTAGTAGTAGTAGTAGTAGTAGTAGTAGTAGTAGTAGTAGTAGTAGTAGTAGTAGTAGCAGCAGCAGCAGTAGTAGTAGTAGTAGTAGTAGTTGTATGTAGTTGTATGTAGTGCTATGTAGTAGTAGTCCAGAGTCACCGCCAACCACTGGACTTGCAGCAAAGAAAGGTACTAGAACATCTCTCTTGCCTTCTAGGCCTTATCAACTACTTCTGTCCTAATATATACTGGCTCCCATGAACATTGTCATTAACTGCGTTAGACTAAACCTACCATTAATGTGAATTAATGTGCAGTATTGTTCACTTTATTTGGAAGGAGTACACAAAAATTGGCTGAAAAATATGAACCATAAATAAAGAAATTGGCTTTTGAATTAGTGTCGCTTGTTTAGGCTGATATCAGTAGAGCTGTAAGTGTTGACGTCCCTAGTGAGTCACTGGTGTGCAAACATTAACAAACGAAATAATATTACGATAAAGTTGTAATTAAAGTTTTGCACCAAGAAAAGGACTGTGTTGCTGCTTACATACCGAGATGGCTTACCCGTCTGCAGACGGTCGGTCACCCATCCAAGTACTAACCGGGTCCGTCGTCGATTAACTTCCCGTACGGGGCTGTATTTCTACGTGTGGTGATTTGTGCTTGCATGCTTGCAGTCGGTGCTTTGATGAGGGCCGAGAAAAGACGTCAAAATAAACGTCAAATTCCAGCGACACCACGTGACCTTTCCATTCACAAGGACATTAGCAACGTGCAGGAATACATAGAGACCAGTGGCAGTGCTGTACCAGTGATTAGTAGTGATGGGACTGAAGAGACTATGATGGGTGAGTTGTAGTAGTGGTCCAGTACTTGTAGTAGTAGTAGTAGTGTAGTAGTATTCCATTCACAAGGTGCTTGTGTGTTGTGTAGAATGTTTCAAGAATGTTTCGAGGTTCTTTTGCATCGTGTAGAATGTTTCAAGGATCTCTTTGTGTTGTATAGAATGTCTCAATAATGTCTCGTGTGTTGTACAGAATGTTTCAAGGATCTCCTTGTGTTGTGTACCATGTTTTAGGAATGTTTCAAGGTTTGTGTGTGTTGCTTGGAATGTTTCAAGAATGTTTCTTGTGTGTTGTATGGAATGTCTCAAGAATGTTTCTCGTGTGTTTCTTCAGAATGTTTCAAGGTGAACTCGCAGTTTCGTATGCTGAACACGGCTGGCCAGGCTGCCAGTGATGCGGATCCACTCGTCATGTGTAAACCACTTCGCAACGAGTCCTTCGCCTCAGGACAAGTCATTCTCAGACCTCTAGCTGTCAAACCCAGCCAGACTGTATGCAGAGATACTCTGGTATGTCGCCTATTGCTACACATCTCTCTGTAGCGTGGTCTGTCGTCTGTCTCAGCTGTCAAACCCAGCCAGACTGTATGCAGAGATACTCTGGTATGTTGCCTATTGCTACACATCTCTCCGTAGCGTGGTCTGTCTGTCTGTCGTCTGTCTCAGCTGTCAAACCCAGCCAGACTGTATGCAGAGATACTCTGGTGTGTCGCCTATTGCTAAACATCTCTCCATAGCGTGGTCTGTCTGTCTGTCGTCTGTCTCAGCTGTTAAACCAAGCCAGACTGTATGCAGAGATACTCTGGTGTGTCGCCTATTGCTAAACATCTCTCCATAGCGTGGTCTGTCTGTCTGTCGTCTGTCTCAGCTGTTAAACCAAGCCAGACTGTCTGTACAGATACTCTGGTATGTACTGTATTGTCACAATCCAGCCTATTGGCTGCAACGCTATAACGAAGTTCATTCATTCATTCTTGTATGATGCTGTGTCAATGGCAAACACCTGTACTTGACATTTCTTCTCTCTCTAACCAGTAAGAAAGTCTTTTGTCTTCCTGAATAGTCATCAGCATGTGCAGAGCCAAACAGGTTATCCAATCCCTCTTTTCATTTCTTCTGTAGTAGTAGTAGTAGTAGTAGTAGTAGTTGTAGTAGTAGTTGCATGTGGTGGTGTGTAGTTGTAGTAGTAGTAGCGGCAGTAGTAGTAGTTGTATGTAGTGGTATGTAGTTGTAGTAGTAGTTGTAGTAGTAGTAGTAGTTGTAGTAGTAGTAGTTGCATGTGGTGGTGTGTAGTTGTAGTAGTAGTAGTAGTAGTAGTAGTTGTAGTAGTAGTAGTTGTATGCAGTGGTGTGTAGTTGTAGTAGTAGTAGCAGCAGCAGTAGTAGTTGTATGTAGTGGTATGTAGTTGTAGTAGTAGTAGTTGTAGTAGTAGTAGTAGTAGTAGTAGTAGTAGTAGTAGTAGTAGTAGTAGTAGTTGTATGTAGTGGTGTGTAGTTGTAGTAGTAGTAGCGGAAGTAGTAGTAGTTGTATGTAGTGGTATGTAGTTGTAGTAGTAGTTGTAGTAGTAGTAGTAGTAGTAGTAGTAGTTGTAGTAGTAGTAGTAGTAGTAGTTGTAGTAGTAGTAGTTGTATGTAGTGGTGTGTAGTTGTAATAGTAGTAGCGGCAGTAGTAGTAGTTGTATGTAGTGGTATGTAGTTGTAGTAGTAGTAGTAGTAGTTGTAGTAGTAGTAGTTGCATGTGGTGGTGTGTAGTTGTAGTAGTAGTAGCGGCAGTAGTAGTAGTTGTATGTAGTGGTATGTAGTTGTAGTAGTAGTTGTAGTAGTAGTAGTTGCATGTGGTGGTGTGTAGTTGTAGTAGTAGTTGTAGTAGTAGTAGTAGTAGTAGTTGTATGCAGTGGTGTGTAGTTGTAGTAGTAGTAGCAGCAGCAGTAGTAGTTGTATGTAGTGGTATGTAGTTGTAGTAGTAGTAGTAGTTGTAGTAGTAGTAGTTGTAGTAGTAGTTGTAGTAGTAGTTGTAGTAGTAGTAGTAGTTGTATGTCATGGTGTGTAGTTCTAGTAGTAGTAGCGGCAGTAGTAGTAGTTGTATGTAGTGGTATGTAGTTGTAGTAGTAGTAGTAGTAGTAGTTGTAGTAGTAGTAGCAGCAGCAGTAGTAGTTGTATGTAGTGGTATGTAGTTGTAGTAGTAGTAGTAGTTGTAGTAGTAGTAGTTGTATGTAGTGGTGTGTAGTTGTAGTAGTAGTAGCGGCAGTAGTAGTAGTTGTATGTAGTGGTATGTAGTTGTAGTAGTAGTAGTAGTAGTAGTAGTAGTAGTAGTAGTTGTAGTAGTAGTAGTTGCATGTGGTGGTGTGTAGTTGTAGTAGTAGTTGTAGTAGTAGTTGTAGTCGTAGTAGTTGTATGTAGTGGTGTGTAGCTGTAGTAGTAGTAGCAGCAGCAGTAGTAGTTGTATGTAGTGGTATGTAGTTGTAGTAGTAGTATGTGTGTGTGTCTGTTGTCAGGTGTTTCAGGTCGTGCGTGGTAAGCTTGCGGTGACTGTTCACAGGACAAAATGCGTGTTAGAGTCCGGCGACATTTTCTACGTTCCCACCGGTCGGTTTCACAACCATCTTTCTAGCATCATCCTCTTACTTTTATGTCGTAAAGTCATCGGCATCGCGGGTTAGTAGGGCGCTCGAGGTTCCATTTTTTCCTACAGACAGCTGCATATTTCCGACATAAGCGATATGGATTTTTATTTTGCTCTTAATTCCCCCGCCCAAATTGAGGACTTTAATTTAGCCTCAAAGTTTGTGTTTTCAGGGTGACCACTCTCCAGACACTCTGAAATTCCCTGACATTTCCCTGACAATGTGCGGCACTCATGCCCATGTTAAGTGGTACTCATAGCATGCCTGTAGTACTAGTTTTTACGCGCGACAGCAGGA
>Ga0056124_1000649_pt1 | contig 11518 bp, 3 predicted proteins | sample WorMetHEROISLAND_2_FD_70069 | JGI IMG/M metagenome (GOLD analysis project Ga0056124, IMG submission 70069) | Marine gutless worms symbiont microbial communities from Max Planck institute for Marine Microbiology, Germany - Olavius sp. 4 HERON ISLAND | ecosystem: Host-associated > Annelida >... | reverse complement strand
TTTTTTTTCGCTTTTCGGACATTTTTGCATGTTTTCATATTTCGCTCACTGTATATATTCAGCTATTCAGCTTTCGAGCTGCAAGTGTGTGCTTAATAAACTCAGTTGTCAGTTGTCAGTAGACTCTCGAAGCATTTGCACTAGACTGCAGCTTCTCACGGACGGAATTGGCGTCCAAAATTAAGCCAGATCAGTTCCGATCAACTGAAAGAAGATGTCTGTATGTCTTGTCCTAAGCAGGGACGTATCGTCGGCATCGGTGGCTACGTTGCACATCGTTGTTAATCTTTTTTGTGTTCTTCTTGTGTTTTTGTATCACATTTATGTTAATAACTAGAGGCAGCCAGCTGTGATGATCCTCGGATTTTCTGGCTGCCTGTTTGGTTTGGTTCTGTTGTTGTTTCTTACAGTGTATTTTTCGAAATAAAATACGATTGACTGATGATGATCCGTATAGTTTAGTTTCTTTACCATAAAGCTATCGTCTGCAGTAGTCGCTCTGGGGTCAACAGGCGTTGTCGATTTTAGGGTCCATAGTATAGCCCCATCTGCTGTCTTAGTTCAGCCACTGGTCAGTGTAATAATAAATATTAAATGATCAGGTCTACCGTCTACTGAAAGCTTGCCTGCCGCTGTCACTGCAGGTCTTAATCTAAGCTTTATTATTATTATTATTATTATTGAAAGACAAAGGGCCGAAGCCACTGACGTTTACTGCGCAATGCATTCGAATTCGCCAGGTGGCGACTCGTATCAGCTTAGTGCTCATGCAGCCAGCAGATAATCCGATGCAAGAAGGATAATCGCCGTTTACTTTGTGTCAGTGTCAGTTGTATTTAAAGCTTACAGTCAGCAATCTGTTGCTGAGTAGGCAACAAAATACACTAGCAGCATTCAGTTCATGGGTTGACGAGGCTTATACAGGATTCAACGTCTACCATCTGAAAAATGCATCTCCGTCAGAAAATTTTAATATTTATACAAAAAATAATTATCATTGACTCACCTTTTACGAACAACCCGCGGCCGTAGCCTACATTGATTACTGATACTCACATACTCATACTACACTGTGTCTCAGAAAAAACGCACCAACTTTGAAACGGTATAGCTCGAAATTGTAAGGATCGATTTTGATGAAATTTTGTTGAAATGTTCGAAAGACTCTAGGATAGAGTTTGCGTGTTTCATTTTTTCGTGTAGGTTTGCTTTTTTAATCAACTTTTCGTCTTTCAAACCGGACAAGGAAAGTAATGCGAATTTTGACGCTGCATCAAGCAAACGCGCCAACTTTGATGAGGTGCAATTTTGTAAAACATATACCTAATACCATATCCGCGACATAATCACGTGATTCAAATTTGATGGCGATCGGTTAAGCTGTTTTCGGTCGGCTGAGGGTCAAAGTTTACCCTTTCCCATTGACTTTGATGGTCGTCCTTACAACACTCTCACACTACCGTGTGTGCGTGTGATATAAGGCTTAAGTAGTCTCCGATTCTAATGTTATTGTGTAATTTGACGCAAACATAACTATTCGTAGGCTGCTACTTTATTTCACCATGCACATTTGCTGTTGTTAGGCTCACAGTAGGGCCTACAATCGTCCGAATTCTCGAATGAATCGTCCTTTAATTTATTTGCAACTCCCTTACTCGTGCTTTAGGCCCTTCATTCATGTCGCTGTCAATCGCAAATTTCTCCATCGACTCAAACTGACCGAGTTCTTACAGGTGTGTATCAGTATGACTATCACCTGTTCCCGGGTCGTGATCAACCGTTGCTCTCTAATTAGCTTCATTTCGGAGATAACTAACTACCTGATCGGCGGAACGCGAGAGACCGACAGACAGACAGACAGACAGACAGACATACAGACCGCACCTCAGAAGTAATTGGCAATTTGCCGCGTCGTTAAAAATGTAAACAGGTCGAGGCGAGCTGTTTTTCCACTTGACCGTCATACACCAGACGCATAAATTCTGATAATTTTGAAAACAAACTGTTATACAAACTTATAGTTGTACTAAATAAACCACATTTTAGTTTATTGTATGCTAATTGAGTTGTGAAAAAGTTTACTGCAGACAGCAACTCAGCGTTATGTAACAATTTGGAGCATCTGTGTTTAACACGGTAGTGCGTTGACGCTAACTAGGTGAAGTGGAAAACGAGTGCACCTCACATAAGCCTATCCTCTGTGTTATCAGTGTGCCAAAAATTATCAAAGTTGGTAGACATTTGACGAAGTTCTGACAAAAACAATTCTGCACAGTTTTTTGAGACACGGTGTATAGCAGACCAGTCCAGAGACTTGAACCCGTGCGTCAATTCAGCTTTTTCATGTAAACGGGGTATAACTGATACTTGTATATCGCGCTGTCCAAATGACCTACTAACTTACTTACTTACTTACTTACTTCTGGGCCTACTGACATAAGAAGTTGATATTGCTGCGGTTGATGTCGTAGCTTCAGACCCTTTATTCAACGATCGCGGACTTACGTCGTCGACGACGACATGTATTGCTATTCACATCACGTTCGTGGCGTCGCATCTAACTACGATGCTGTTGCTGCTGCTGCTGCTGCTGCTGATGCTGTATCAGCCTTCATCAACTTCATCTGTCGACGCGACCTCCGAGAACTTGCAGACGCAAATCCGCAACAGCTCCACTACGCTGCCACACTACCTTGTGAAACATTAGCATTCAAAAACTGACATTGGAACGGAATCTAATATTTTACGTTAATACTTTTTACTCACATGAACACCAGTAGCGAAAAACGTTATATAGAAGCATGTTAATAATTGACCAAACGGCCTTTATAATGGGCGAGTCTTGGTTCGCTGCGTACAAAATTGTTCTGAACTATATTTTATACAGTGTATTGTGACTTCATTTACTTCATTTGAGCGTATATTTCTTCTCAAGACAGTTATAAGGGATACTTTCGCCTCGGTGTAATGTCCTTCCAGCACAGTGTTTTTATTTCTTTTTTATTATTGCATAGTATGCTTTTATTGCTGTGAAGGTAAGTAGAAGAAATAAATAAATAATAAATGAATACCGCCTGACGATCAATAGCCGATATATCAACTTTATGCTGCTGGTGTATGGCACAATGCTGGAGGGCGACTGAAATTGTAGGACTGGACAATGACGGACCAACGAAAATGCAAGGGTGGACATGCAGGACTGGACATTGAGGACTGGACATTGCAGGACCGGTTTGGCAGGGGTGGACAATGACGGACGACCTACGGACTGGCGTAATTTGGCTTGTTATAGATGTCGTGGATGAGTACAAGTAAGTCCAAAAATACGGTCTCGTAAAGATTGTCAGACACATACGCGCATGATCGTGGTGATCGGTGTTCGGCACACTGGGCAACCGGCTGCCAGCTCAGCCACTCTGTTGGCGCAGGACTCACAGAAGCGAGCGTGTCCGCACGGAACTAACGCAAGTCCTTGTCGTGGTTCGACGAGGCACACCTCACAGCAGTCGTCTGCGGCTGCAGCGGCTGCTGCTGCTGATGCTGAAGTCGGCGCCGATGACGCTGCAGACAGGAATGCGACTCAACAGTCTTTTCGCTTTTTAACCCGAGCATGTTTCATAGTTCTGACTCTTACCGTCCCCTATGTCCAGTCCTGCAATTTCAGCGCCCCCGACCTGGCAGTTAGTAGTTTTCTGCAGTTGGCAGTGGGCAAATAAGTCGCGCACGCTGATGTTGTTGTGGATCTACTACTGAATCCCGCTTTTAATTATCTGTTCTATTTGTCATCTGCCTTTCTAATTATCAATCAATCAATCAATCAATCATTTATTTGTTCGACATTAACCAATAAAAGTTTACAGCAAAAAAGTTCACACGAACAAGACGTCATAAGAGCACTTACGGCAGCCTAACTAAAACTAACCAGAAAACAATTTACCCAAGCACACTGACAGTTTAAACGCTTACGTTTAAGAATAGCATCTAAGAAATTTAGTAAAATCGACAGTCTGAGCGGAACGCCAAAAACTAGTTAATGTGCTAAAATCCACATTAATTATTATTTCATCACTTATGACGTAACGGAATTAGTTCGCAAGTGGGTCCACGCTGTTTAATCTGTACACGCTGCGGAGATACGAAATTTCGATACGAAGCCATTGCAGAGTGAGTGGACCACAATTTGGTGTTCCGCGAACCTCTCTGTTTCGAGTCACCGATCCGCACAATGTGGTTCTTCTGGCTCGTATTCTGATTGCAGGCCGTAAGTCGACGTCCCGCTCGGGAAGTCATGGACCTTAATCTAGTCCGTGCCATGGACTCAGTTCATAACAGAATACGACGAAGCTATACGGCACGCGTTTAGATTCTTTTCTGCAAGCTTTTCGTGTAGTTTTTCACCGCTTTGTTTGTCGGCCCGCCCCTATACGCAGCACTTGCAGGGCGTGATGATAGAACTGTGCATTAAAGCTACGCTGATCGATACGTCTACTATATACTATATCTACTACTATAGGCAGGCATGACTATTCATCAGCCAAATTTCTCTACTTTATGCTAGATAACTCAATATTTCCGTTAAATTAGTGTGTGTTACGTTGTACTTTATTATTATTTGCAAACTGTTCTATATATATATGCATGTACGCCTGATGTGTATTTCTTTTTAATATAATTACTTACTTAAGTTACTTACCTAGTAACATAATCGTAATATGTTTTAGTCATATGTAACGGCGAATGCGTTTTGACATTTGGTGGCAATAAATAAAGGAATGAATGAATGAATGATGAAGTATGCTGCTGACATGTTTATGCCTGCTACCGACCAGTGTATGCAGACGCAAGAATCATCGCATCTCGGAGACGGTGGCAAATCAGACTTTGCTGTAAGCTACAGAGTTGCATTGGACGGACTCGTTTGAACATTGTCTTGTTTTAGCGTCATACACAATCAGTCGCTGAACAGCTAGAATTGGAAACTGGGTCACGACAGCTTTCGCACACAGTCACACTGGATAAATTCTAAACTTGCTCAGTTGCCACATTTTCGGCCGAAATCCGTCGGCGTTTGTCGGCAATTCAATTCCCACCGGCGACGCCGACGCTACTCGACTCGACAGTTGAGTCGCGTCGTGTCGTAGGTGTGAATTTGGTATAATACAAATACCTGCAACAAAAGCTATAGATACAGCCTACCGAATGAGGTCCAATATTCTCATCCCCATGCATCCAGTATGTGCCAACAAATGCGTGAGGCAATTAATCGCTAAAATACTAAAATCAGTTTTCATTAAATGACGCGAACTGTAATTCCCACTAAACTACTGAAAACGATTAACAGCGAAAGTCTCACGTAAGTCACTTTCCGTAGATAAGTCTCCGTATCGTAACATTCCCAACATTCCCAAGCTACCCAAGGTGTCCGCACCCAAGGAACAATAGAAACCACCCAAGCTGCCAGAGGAGACTACCTGTGTAAGTACCCGCCCTTCTCCTTGGTCATTAGGCCTAGTCACTTACTCAATAATGCATCAACGAAGCTATTGTTTCCATGTAGGCTAACTCGGTTGTCGTTGGTCGTTAAGGGCAACCCTGGTAAACAAACGTTCTTCGAACTAATGCAGTAGCCTATATAGCATGCTTGTAGGACAACGCTCTTTAACGACGACTTGAAAGACAGAAGTAATCCAATTACCAAAATGTTCAGCCTTGTAGCCTAGTTGTTCACTATAATTGGCTGATATATGAACATATAGAGCGGCTTAAGCCTACGGCGCGGCACCGGCTGCCCTGCCACGCACTGTAACATGTTCACCATAATGCTTCCATTTCCCTGCCTTTTGTCTTTCGCAAGATTGAAAAAAATGAATTTAGCTAAACCGTTATACAAACGCACTCTATAGTGTTGAGACTGTTGACTGCAAATGGAAATCCCCTGAATGTGAAGTAAGATAACTTAGATTAGGTCCTGGGAATGTCCTGGGAATGTACATAAGTCTGGACAAGACAGTAATCGCGTTCAGGCAGAATCGTACAGTGTGTATGTCCACAGCGTGACAAGCCTGCAGCTATATATTCCATTCTCGAACAATTCTCGTCGAACCAGTGTTCACAGTGCAAAATGCACGCCTACACGTAAGAAGATGGACAACCCTGAGAACTCGATAAGCCTCTTTCTCGACGCAGCTGAAAACGAGGTTGCAAACGACTGCGGGACATTATTTGGCGTCGACAGTCGTGACGGATAAGACAATTGGCCATGAGTAGGATCGACGAATGAGGAATTTTTAATGTCCCGGAAGGTGCCCAAGGTCAGCACAGTGAGGTCGTTGCAATGGTTTAGTTTACCACGGAGTAATGTATGTTTAAGCCGTGGCAACGTTTGAAATACAAAAAAGGTGGTTGAAAAATATTACTATACCGACAGATTTAGTCCTAGAAGAGGGGGCCGTTGGTCCGGGGGAGATTATATCGGAGAGGTTTTGTCCGAGGAGGGATTATTCCGAGCGGGGTTTCGTCCGTTCCTTGCGAGGGAGATGGAAGCATAAGGTAGTGAGTGACAGACTGTATACAGATGCTGGTCGGTATTCGTCGCAGACACAATGCTGCGCTGCTGGCGCCGAGTGTTGCATCGGCTAATCTCGCGACACGTCCGCATGCCGCCCGCGACGCTGAGAACGCGGGACCATCTTACACGGGGTGGAAAGCCTAACAGAACATAAGTGCCGTAACAATGTCGACCGTGAATCAAAGGCGACGGCGCAAAAGCACAGCACAGGTATCAGAAGCTCCGGAGCTGAGATCAAGACCGTTTCGGGCGGCATGGTAGCCGTGTTGAAGTCGAGCGTACATTTTTATCACCAAATACACTTGGAACAAATACCACCTTGTATGCATGTATATGTAGCTATGTGTCGTTAATAACTTAGTATTAAACAGGAGACATTGCGGTTATAATTTTCCACGGACGGTGTCTGTTCGCTGATGTTTGATGTACGATGTCTTTGCGTATTTAGATCGTTATGTAGCATTAAAATGTATATTTTCTGCAGTGATTTATCACGGCGGAGTGTATATTACTAATGCTTGTACGTTTTCAACACTGCATAACAACATCCATTTTTGTTTTACTTTACTTGTAACTTTGGCGTTCCATAGCTACTGGTCTCGCGTTTTCCAGTCCCGCGTTTTCAGTCGCGCTCACACCGTCGTGTGATGAACCTGTCAGATGCAATGCTTGGCAATGCTAAGCCCCTTCACGGCGTCATCGGCTCCAGCGTCAGAAACACAATCTGCTTATGTCGGCCGACGACTGCCCCACTGCCATATTCTTTGCATTCATATAAACGCGCTTATTCGCCGAAGACAGACAATAGCAAACTACGTGGGTAACAATAGTGGCAGTAGATATATCACAGACCGAATTCTGTGTAAGTTACTGCATCCATCGGCTAGTGGTAGTCGAACTCTAATATGATACCGGAGCACAAATCCGGTATTTATTAAAGTACAGAAATGTATTAGTCAGACGTAGCTAAGACTCCGTTACCGTTGCTCGGATTTATTGCGGCCTTTGTTGCACGAGCTTGTTATAAAAAAGTTAAAGAATCTCAGAGCTACGGAGCGTCGCCTGCCATATGGGATCACACAGTGTTACCTGCCACCGGACACAGGTGAGCGCGCCCCGCCTTAACCCCAGCCATGCAGGCCGGTACTCGATTTACCTACCCGGGAGGGATGGAAGGCTAAGTTGACCGTGTTACTCGGAAACGCAGACGCCGGGAGTCGAACTCGCGACCTCTCGGTTCCGAATCCAACGCCCTAACCACTGAGCCACCGAGCAACTTACATGTTATGTAGCCTGTTTTACAACAAAGACAAGCAAACGGAGTTTGGGGCTAAATGGAGCAGCGTGCCATTCACTTGGAAGCAGTACGTGTTTACAACACGTTCAACAGGTAGACCGCCGGTATTCTGTCGGCTTCAGCTGCTGCGCGTTGAGGCGGGTCGATATTATCCTGCAGAGCTGGTAATTGATCCGCCCGCCGCGAGGAGGCAGGATTAGGCCTACCGTTACGACTGACTGATTCAAGCTGCGTGTGTATTCTATCGCTCAGACTCCACTTGCTTCGATCTGTCGTTGATTTGTCGTACAACACGGCAAGCTGTACCAGGAGCGTAACTTTTATCTGAAAAGTGCGGGTGCGGAAAATAGTACCTGCGGCGCGCAGCGTTTGAAATTTTCTGTGTGTAAATCAAATCTCGTTTCCGTTTTTTTTGGAGAAAACAATAAATTAACGAATTTCCGTCAAAAAAGTGTCCAAAGGTCATGCGTGTCTGAAAAGTTGGGGTACTGTACCCCCGTACCCTCCACATTCTACGCCTATGGGCTGTACGACCTAAGTCGATATAAAATCGATTATCGAAGGCTTACAACAGATCCACAACATCGCAACATGTCAAGATTGTCGTACAGTTTGCTGTGCGACTTGTTGTCTGTGCGACTTTCGACAGTCGGTAACCGGGCTTTCCCGGTTGCTGGACCCCGTGTCTGGAACACTCTGCCGGAGGACATAACGACATCTCAGTCACTGACAGCGTTCTGCCAACGTCTCAAAACCTGGCTCTTCAGAAAGTCATATTCGGACATCATCATCTAAACCTGCAGTTACTGATTGACCGTCATTAACCTTGAAGTAGCTCTGCAACTAAGGCAACCTCGATTGGTTGATCGATTGATTGATTGTCTAACAAGTGATCACGACAAGTTGATGTAGTGGAGTCTGGGCCCGTCTCGCTGTAGCCAGGTGCGCTCATGTCACTCGATATCTCGTCGCTTTGTATCGCTCAGAACAACAGAGTCCCCGCTGACTTTCCTAGCCGCCCGCGCCGCTGTCATGACAATAATATTACGATCGATATAACTACTATCAGCTTACGTACTCGTGCATAACGCGATATTGACTTTCGACAGCGTCGCAATGAGTCCCAACTATACCGTGACTAGGCTACTATGCATCTTTTTTTAAAATTGATTGCCTTACGTGTATATTCGCGTGACAGTTTACGGCTGTTATGCCTGGGGTTGCCTATAACGGCTATCCAAAGCCTTCGCCTCATTGATTATCTACAGATTTTCTGCAGAAAACAATAAGCCGCTTTATACGCTTAGTAGTTCACTTGTCATATTATGCAATCCGGTGACATGAAAACATTACTAGGATCATTTCGCTGTTTAAAAATTACTGCCCCTGTAGTCAGTGAGTTTGTGTATCGGCCTTGGCTTCGCCTAACGGTTCTCGGCGTTGGTCTTGTACGTTGTGGCCTTGCTAACATTATTTGTATATTTTGGTCTGCGCGGTCCCGCGTTAAAAACGAGACAAAAATTTAAAAAAAAAACGTTTGTAAACGTTGAATAAAAAACGTCAATGTCAACTATGTTCAACCCCATGCCTAATACCCGAACATCAATTCAAGATAACTCGAACTCGAAGTACTCAGCGGGATTTTACAGTTATCATAAGTAATTTCTGGGCTTGCAGTTGCAGACCGATACACAAACGACTGTTACTGTGCTCTGTCTTGCAGGTCTACATGTGTTAGACAAAAAACAAACAAACAAAGAAATAAAAAAACGTTTCTAGTATAAAAAAACGTTAGAAACGTAAAAAAGTGACAAAAACATAAAAGAACGTTTTTTTTACATCTATGGTACAAGTGATATATACACTTCAGCAGTGGTGGAATCTTCAGTGATCTACAGTCTACAGTGTAGACTACTAGTCTACACTGTAGACTACACTGTAGTCTACAGTGTAGACTGTAGATCATTAAAGATTTTACCAAAGCTGAAGACTCTATACACACTACAATATCAGACACGTTAAGAATTTACTAACGGCCGACTGGATCTTGAGAATTTGCTGGTAAATGCCCCAGTCAAAGAACTATGAAAGTCGATCAGTAGTCTGTGGAAAACGGTACAGACACGAGTATGGTGTCTTTTTATTGACTGGCAGCTCTCTTCTATATACCTCTGCAGGTATTACCTTCTCGTGTATAGTGGGCAATCTCAGCGGCGTCCGCTTGCCGCTATTACCGGTTGACAGTCGATAACGCTTTGCACGGTCTGGCGTTCGGTGCCTTTTCATCGCACCTGTTCAGGCGAATGATCGTTATCAGGTGCGGCGAAGAGATGGAGTCAGTGTACTGGCAGACACGCCGAACCGGTTCCGAAAGCCAGCAATTGTACCGACCGAACGTAGCATGAAAGATCTGCTGAGCTGAGCGCGGAAAAAGAAAACTTCGGGATCACCTCGAACACGTGCGACTGAATCACTATTCGTATTCAGAATCAGCCAGATTGACAAATAGCACGGCGGGCGGTGTTTTATCACGTGGGCGAGTAGAAAAGCATGAGACTTCTCACGAAACTTCTGCCGCCAGTGAACGCAATCTCAGCTGCGAGTGTGATGTTTGTTTGTCCGGAGGATAAGACGCAAGATTATCAAAACTGCGTATCACATCGTCGTTCACAGTCATCAGCACCGGTTGACGGTCGAATTAGTTCAGAACGATCAGTTCTTACATGTTCTGCTATGTTTTAGGTTTCGTTTGGTTGGTTTTGGTTGGTCAGGTTTTCCTTTTGCTGTAGGCTTTTCTCTATTTTTACCCGAGGCCAGTTTTTGTTAGTATTGTGGACAGTTTCTTATGCGTGTTTTGTGGTTTTGCACACACACTAACTGCGTGGAAAGAAAGACTCGTCTCTGCAAGGAACAGTTGCGTGTCGAGCGGGACGTAAAACTCCATTGACGCACCGTATATGACAATATGACCGTATGACCACACCCAATAACAATGACAATAACCCACAGTCAGCTGACGAATGATTGCGACTGGGCGGGGTACAGTTCGCCGGCCGCGCAACAGCTGCTGCTGCTGCTGCTGCTGCTGCGGTTGCTAGGTAACGCTGCACGTATCGGCTCGCCCGCAGTGACCACCTGCAAGCAGCCAGTGCCCGGCTGCCGCAGTCTCTCTCTCTCTCTGTCTGTCTGTCTGTCTGAGGTGCATCGGCTTGTGGGATGAGCAGCTCCGCTCAGTTGCGGTCGGAGCGAAGCCGCATCGCGTCGACGCCGCTGGAGATGACGTAGTTGTCGGTGCGAGGAGGTGCTGCGTTACTGCCGGGCCGCTGCCACTGCGAGCCGGCCGGCTGAAGCTTGCCGACCGGCCCGCTGCTGGCGGCATCTACCGGCGGCGAGCCGCGGGAGAAAACAATGTCAAATCCGTGGTTTCATACGAGCGCTACTCATCACCTAGGTCGCATGCGCGCCATGGACAGCAATCGGTCGTCGAGCGGCATTGTCTCGGCGCTCGGAACCTACGACAACCTGCCACCTCCCGGGTGAGTGACTCGCATCTTGCACCGACCGACGACTTTACACCTTTACGGCGTCTTTTTTACCTGCCGTTGCAGCCTGCTTCGGACATTCAGTCAGCTGAGCGCATCAGGGGCGTGGGA
>Ga0056124_1000648_pt1 | contig 11519 bp, 6 predicted proteins | sample WorMetHEROISLAND_2_FD_70069 | JGI IMG/M metagenome (GOLD analysis project Ga0056124, IMG submission 70069) | Marine gutless worms symbiont microbial communities from Max Planck institute for Marine Microbiology, Germany - Olavius sp. 4 HERON ISLAND | ecosystem: Host-associated > Annelida >... | reverse complement strand
GCCTCGCCGATGACACGCTGATGCAGACCAGAACAGATCATGCAGCAATCAGGCGCCGCTGAAGTTCGCATTTTGACAGAAAATTTGTACAAATTTCATGTTTTTGGAGGTAATAAGTTAATTCGTGAATTTTCTGATAAAGGATGTAATGTCAAAAGTTTAAATAAGCTTTTAAAAAAGGTGCGACATTCCGGTTCAATGAGAAGACAAACGAGAAGCGGCCGACGTAGCTGTGTGCGTTCTGACGCGTCGCTAGTTTTTACAAGGTACAGTACGAACATATAAAACGAGATATGAATTGAGCATGTACATTGGTTTGTTTCAAATTTCCTGGGGCACGTTTGTGCCAAAAATTAGCAGAATCGGATGAAGTTTGACAAAGATATCACAAAAATAAAAAGGGTGACGTTTTTTTGAGACACAGTGTAGACTCGTATATATATACTGGTATGTTGTAGGAGAGAAGCCGTATCGATGTCACTTTGCAAGTTGTCAGTGGCACTTCGCACGTTCTGACGAGCTAACGCGACACATTCGTAAGCACACTGGTGCCAAGCCGTTCCGCTGTCTGCACTGCGCACGCACGTTCGCGCGCTCCGATCACTTGGCTCTGCACGCTAAGAGACATCGCGTCATCTAACCGCCGCCGCTTGCAACGTTGACGATGGACCTATGATAACACGACATCGCATCGAACTAAGCAGTGGCGTCGTGGTAGGGGGACCAGCGGCAATTGCCCCCGCCCCCTCCTAAATTTCAGCCTGTCGGAAAATGCTCTTCTTGTCCGAACATTTTTTTCCAAAACTGGAAAATTTGGGGCTGAAGATCCCTCGTTTTAGGGGAATTTAAGGGAGAAATTGGAAATTGAACTTTTGAGCACCCATAAAAACATCCGCCGTCGGAAATTTGCAGCTGTCTGTCGGACAAGTGCAACTTTATGCCGCCTTCTACTTTCTTAACCGACAACGCCGCTGACCGTGCCGACAGCATATATAGAGAAAAAGAACAGCTGATCCCGGTCTTTAGAAGCCACTTTTCCGAAATTTTGTACAACTTTTTTTGGCGGAAGAAGGGATAAGCCTGCTCCCATCACGCACTAGATCCTGCTCCCAAGATCGTTCTTAATCCGAGATCGTCACTTTTGCCGACGTAGACGACTATTACGACACTTTCAAGACTCGTTGTTAACTATTATAGACAATTATATTATGGACAATGTCTAAGTAATCCTCGGTTTTTCTGTGACACGCGATCGACGTGTTTTCAATGCGGCAGATCTAATTTCCGGTCTGCTCCGAACAAACCAAATCTACGAGTGTTGTGATGAAAATGAACGAACAGATTTTTCGTTTTGTTTTATCAGAGCGTATCTCAGAATCTAGATCTTGATCGGTTCTTTGTATAAAATCGATTATAGTTACTTGTGAACGCCATCACCAATCCACCACCGTGGCTACCACTAGCATTCGCTATTTTTTGGTTTAAAAGTTGCTCCGATCTCGATTGATAAGCTAATTTACACGAAAATGAAAAAAGCTTACTTTCAAATTCGCCGCTGTTTTATTTGTAATTAAAAGACATATAGGCATACATGTCATGTTCTCTGTGTGGCAAATATAACGTTGAAGAAAGAGAGAGAAGAAGAGATAATGCCGCGTGTATTGATGTACATGTAGGCCTACTGTACAATGCTTGCAGTGCAACTGATACTTTGAACTGATACTTTGAAAGTATCAATACTCGCTACGTGGATACTTGTGGATGTATGACAATATAGACTCGTATATGTTATCACCATCATCACCATCATCGTTTAATTTTAATTTAAGAACACAGCGATGTCTCTGGTCCAATGGTTTGCTTGTTAGACAAGTTATTATTTCTTGTATGCCGATTGTTGAAAAATAAGACCGACGGCTTTTCAGTCTTTATATGCTGAAAGTCTGCATTCTTGTTATTATGAAAGTCGTTTGCATATCTGAAATCTCCCGAGTCCGTCCGACTGCGTGACAGAATGAGTAGCGTTAGGATATGATAGAGAGAAGCAAAGAGAGACGGAGACAGAATGAGGAAGACGCGGAATGCTGTGAGACGACGGGGTAGAAACAGCAGCGCGCTAGCTGCAGTACAATGGCGCTTCAACGAAGTCAGCCGGCGCCAGCGATCGCGCGAACGTCACTGATTGCTGAGCTTGTCTATGACTGTTCGGGGAAACCAGCTTTAGCGTCGCCGGCGTCGTCTCGGTCTTCGTTGTCACTGCAGCTCATTCGATCTCGCCGCGCTGCCGCGCCAGAACGTTAAGTGGGACAATAAACAGCGGAAAACATGGAAATCGTATCAGTGGCAAATTGGCCTAACAGGCAGCGCGCGGCGAACAGATGCAAATTCGGCGTCGACCTGGGACGCGTTAAGAGGTGACGGGCGAGTGGCGCGGCTCATGCAGATTCGACGCGGCGCGGCGCTGATTGGCCAATAATGAGCTGACGACTCTCTCGCCGCATCTCAGCGACTTGCCGCCGCCGCCGCAGCAGCAGCAGCAGCAGCAGCCAGAGCGTCAGCCTGTACGACAGATCAACGTGTCAGCTTCCTGCAGCACTGCTTCAGCTCGCTGTAAATTATTTTACACCAGGCCGTCGCCAGACTGCAGCCGCTGTGTTCGCTGACTTGCCGCCGCGTACGACAAGCAGCGACGAAGCAAATCCGCAATAATGTGCTTTAGTTTCCTGTAGGCCTACTTTTTATCTTGACTGCAATCGTGTAGGCCAAATATTTTGTATAGAAGGCTTATCGGAGCTCAATAATTTAGCTGCGAACGGAAACACGCATCGTGGGGGTTTCTCAGTTGTTCTCGCCCAATCAATAAGTCGATTTTTCATCCTGCAAACTTAATGCTGAGGGTAACGGTGAAAGAACTCTGAAAATCAGTCAATATTTAAGGAAGATATGAACAAGAGTTATGACTGTTTGGTGTCTTGTTGTTTGTGTGTAAATGCGACTGCAGTTGCCGAGTGTTATTTATTATACGTGGTCCAATATACTACAGGTGCATGCCCTTTATATTGCTGCACTGCAGCAATAGTCTTACTGTCAGAAAATGTTCACAATATTTGGTACACATAGTGCCTACGTCACAGGACATTAGCGACATACCGGTATAGCTAACCAACCTAACATCTTCACTAAATTATGATTAAGACTATGATTTAGACAATTTACGGAACTGTAGTATTTTAAACAAACCGCTGTTATACAAACATTGTCTGTTTTTAAACTCGAACGAATGAGTGAATGAATCCTTGGCATCTTAGTTCAGCCCGCATCCAGATGGATGCATTAGGCCACACGTTGACGCCATACTGCTCTGTCTGCTGCCCAGTTCTTTGGCCTCATCCCAGGTAGGATGAGTGAGTTCAGATGAGTGAATGATTGATAACGCAAAATTACCGAAGTTAACGTAGACAGTCAACTGTAGTCCACAACATAGAGTTTAACACCAGCTTGGAGCTAAGTAGGCCTATTCCACTGGCCAATCGTCATTAACAATTCACTGTCGCGTTGTCCACAGTTATAGTGTACGGCTTGAAGTACATGTTTATGCCAAAGCTACCATAGCAATAACGTCCCAAACTCAATTATGCCTATATGCACTACTTGTGAACAAGTGACAATGGTAAGGCATAATTCTTCCAAAAAAATTATGAAATATGGATAACAAATAAAATTGAGAAGACATTGTCAAAAATTGGCAATAACTGACACGATATTGCTAATCAATTTTAAAGGACAACTCTCATGACACAGTACAGTGGTCGATTGAGCCGTGAATGTGGCTTGTTTGGCAACCTTTCACTGACGTTTCGCTACGCTGTACAATGTATTCTGTTTATATGTTAGCAGAAAATAAATTTCATGATGATGAATGATGAAAACGAAATAGTATGAACACGATTTTACAAGCAGTGCACATATATAGTCGGTGTTATGTGGGCAAAGTATATATTCTCTTGTTACAAATTTCCTGCAGGGTATGCCTGCTAAAAATTGAAAATCAGTGGGCAGTAGACAAAATTATTGCTATAATTAACAGCATATGTAGATTTTTTTTTACGGACAACTGTATAGTAAAAACATGTTAATTTGACAACAGTTACAGTGAATACCATCCTTAGTAACCAATATAATAAATTCCACAAAAATATGGTTTCGAAGAATAAGAACAAATAAATCGTTTTAAAATACTAGATTTTTGAAAAAAAAATACATTTGAAAGAACAGATATGTTGATCAAATGCAACCACAAAAAGCAAACACATGTATTTATTTTGCAAATCAGTGAACACAGACGAATGAATGCTAAGAGATATTACATGTTCAAGACCTTCACAATTAACGACACTGCCACTTGATAGCTTCAATAAAACAAGATCGTACCGTACTGGCAGTTTGGTAATAAACAGACAAACCTTTAAATTTAACATAGCTGCAAGGGTACTTCGTCGTAAAAGCACACACTGTGACAACAGGGCTGATGAAAAATAAAGGCCTAAGATCCAACGTGTAACTGAGACTATCTGTTAACAGAAATACAACCGACTTCAAGCACGTCAGTATCAAAAATTTGTTCTTAGTGACAACACAACCCACCTGGTAATGAACGCCGAAACTATGAGCACGGCAAACCAATGCATTTGCATAAAACCAAAAATACACATTTTTCTAACCCACAAATGCAAAAGATACATAAATGGCTCACGAGCATATCACACAGAAATAAGTTTTAAAATATGCTATGCAACAATGTAAACTGAAGACCTTATTTCTACTTCAACAGAGATTAATACTGAGGACAAAAACTGCCACTGCTTAGTGTGAACCAAAATGGTGATTAAAATGGAAACTCAACTTTCAGTGTGCACATTTCAAAATCTGAATATTATGAAACTGAGTAAACAGTCTTACGACTAAGAGTGCTTACTAAATGTACATACAGGCTTCATTCATTTTTGTTGCAACTACGCCACAACAGTACCTCATTTAATTTACCATGCCCAGAATACAAGAATGACACAACACATCTCGCCAAACACGTGGTAAAATCACTTTAACAGATAGAAAGATTTGGTCGACGAAAGAAGCTACTGGTTACCGACTACTGACTGCAATCCCATGATTGATTTTTCAATCCCGTGATCCAGGATCAAGAAATTTCTAATCCCGGGATGCTGTTTTGGGGATTAGGCTTACAGATTGGTCGTTATTTAGCATCCCACAGTAAATCCACTACACTCATTTCATGCATGGCATGACGGATTGACTGTCAAAATGCAACTTACAGTGGACAACAAGAATGAAATGCATGCATGAAATATTTCATTAGATGGCTACAATTGTTATTTTATCATTTAACACTCCAAAAAGTGCTATTTTAACGATGTTTTGTAATCCCAAAATTCCGGGATTGGGATGCTGCCAATCCTGGGATTCGAGATTGGCAGAAATGGACGGGATCTCGGGATTCAGTATCCGGGGATTGCAAACACTATTGCCGACAGAGTAAAGTGCTGCACAGTGAGTGGCACACTGTCCAAGCCCAGCAGTCAGTATATAAATACATCATGCACACAAGTGCAAACAGACATTTTCCAACACGGACTCAACTTCAGCATGCTTCATATCAACTCTGCTCTGTCTGTCAACAGTTCACCAACTCACAACGAGGCAGGCACGTTACTCAATAGTCAACCATCAAACTTGTGTAGAAAGGTATGAGAAACGCTACCGAAAGCATCCATCGAAAAGTCTTCAGGCAGTGACAGTCTCATGACTTGCTCGGCTGTGTCGCTACAGTCAAACACCACATCCACAGTACAACAAACAACAAACAACCTATACCAAGTCACTGTTAGTAATTCAGCCGAACAGTGTCTTGCATACCGTAAATGACAGTCAGTGATGATGGTATTGCAGTAACCGATGGTGATTAACTGAAAATACTGTGGCACAGTCAGTTTAGTGCAGCATTTCATTCACATATATAAAGCAAAAGATACACAAAAATGTTATCCCATTAGCGACTTCTTTGGAAAAAAAACAACCAGTGCCTTGATGCTGATAGTCAGGTGACAGGAAGGGAATCCTGCATGTGAAAAGTCATGCTTCACCAATTCACAAATCGTTCACTTCTGGTAGACCCAGCCTAACTAACCCACATTAATTAACTCTAGAGAAAAACTGGCCAGGTTAATAAAAATCATAAGTGGTTGTAATAGTAGATTTTTGGAGTAAAAAATCAGACTGATTTTGCCAAGTTTGTTCGCTGGAAGAATTAACAGCTGATGACACTGTCTTGTAATTGAACTGTGATCAATAAATCATTCCCACGTGGTTACTGGTGACTGACAACTCTATTCAGCCAAAACACAGTAAACCAACACAAGTTGCAAGAAAGCCTTCTCTACTGATGGTACAACACTGCTACAGCAATAGCAGTAACAGCTGCTTCCAAATCTTCTAATGGAAAAAATAATCAGTCACAAACCCAGACACAGGATAGTCAACCCTTGCTCAAGGCTAAGTACTGCCCACGGGTCATGCATGTGCAACATTTCGTGAATCCGGGGGACTACGTCTGGGGGGATTTTGTCCATTTTATACGTATCCAGAGGATTCTGTATGGGAGGATTATGTCCAGGGGGGATTTTGTATATTTCCCATCTGTCCAGAGGATTTAACTGAAATTCACATGTACTTTTTGTAGTCTCTAGCTCTATTGTATAAAATGCCAATTTTGCCCTATCTGGCAATGGTGAAAAATCCTTTAATCCTGTCCTGGATCTGGATGTTGATCCGGATCACCACTAAAATCTAACCAACTCTTAGTTGGAGCAAAGCTAAGCTTCCCAGAAAATTTCAGGCAAATCCGACTGCAACTTTTCTGTAATCGTGTTAACAAACATATTTGCCCTATCTCGCAATGGTGAAAAAATCCGAAAATCCTGTCCTGGATCTGGATGCCAATCCCTATCACCACCGAAATCTAGCACATTCTGACTTGAGCCAAAGTACATGTTCACGCAAAACTTCATCAAGCTAAGTGCAGCGGTTCATGAGTTGCGTCAACAGAGAAAAAAGAAAAAAAGCTGAAAACAAGACTGCCTTCGCTTCTGCGAACAGTAATAATTACAGACAGTGGATCAATCAAAACACACACCTGACCTGTTGATGTTGCTGCTTCTCTGTCCGTTCTTCAAGCAGCAACAATAGCGACGTCAACACCGCAGCGACAGTATTTGCCATCTCTGACTGACACACACTGCAAAGAAATACCCATCACCATTGAACAGACGACATTACACATAAGTCACACCCATATACGAGACATCACTTGTACGTTCAGTGCAAATGTAATCACACCGATTAAAATAATACATAAAATATATAGACACACAACAGCCACAGATTACAGAGGACACCATCAAACCCTCCTGCCTGCCTGAGAAATTAATCCTGAAGCATGCACGCCAATATCCTGAAACAATTTGTTTAGGTTAACTGGCTACTGAACAGATAAACATTCACGTTTAGCATGCATTGTGCAAATGAGCCACAGACACAAGCAAAACAGAATGAAATGCTCCGAAAAATCTTATAATATGAATGAAGTGAAGTATGGCGAACAAAACAAAAGATGGCAAAATGTCATTATTTACCTGTCGATAGCTTTCCGGCAGTTAAGTTTGTTGACACGACCACCGATAGAAGTCGCAAGTGAGTGCATATTTTCCAGTTCCAAATCACTACATTGACGTCCCTGGACAATGTCAACCACGCTCTACATTAAATGCATCTCGGAGCTGATCAAAAACGGCACAAAATATCAATAGCATTAAACAACATGGTGTTGACACTTCAATTATGTTTTCACACCATGGTGTAAGTTTAACACGTTTGAAACTGCAGTTTAATTTCACATAAAAGTGGTCATCAAACTACTAATATGATTTAAAATGCACTGACAGTCAATCCATACAGCATATTTTCTTTACTTTATTGTGAGTTCTCATTTTTGTATTGTAAGAGTGGATTCAAAATATTTGTAGAAAAGGCCAAAAATGTGATTTGAATTGTCAGCAGAAGTACTGGTATTATTCTTATTAACAAGGCAGCATTTCAGCACTTCAGATGTTCGACTTGACCCTGTTTCTATCTTCGGCTAAAGAAGTGCTTGATACTCTTGATAGGCAGAACATTCAACCTGTAAACAGAGTTCTGCTGCAACGATTTTAAAAAGTTCACTTTGGGTAATTTGTTACTCAGCTTGGAGGAGCTGACCAACCCTAGAGTAACTATGGAAATCAGGCTAGTTAAACATATTAGTAGTACTGTAGTAGTAACAGCAGCAGCAGAGTATTAGTAGCAGCTGGACAGTTTCTGTGGAACAACCAAGTTAAACTACTAATACCATCACATTGCAGCCAAACAATACACAAACATTCATTATACTAATATTGATAGCTGGGCATGGATCGTATATAAAATATCCTCAGAAACCTCTGACAAACTACCATGTAACTCAGGAATCCTGGAAAATGGCTATTATGTGAACAGTATTAATGAAGGTGCAATTAACAACTAAGTCAGCTAAAATAAAACACACGTAAACTGACCTTGTTATACGCAGCAAAGCTGTGTAGTAAGCTGCAGTAATCGAGGAAAAGGCCGCCGCCTGTCGACCAGTCCCGTATCTGAGACGAGATTTCCGAGTGGGACAAAGGCTGCAAGTACACTGTGCAGAGTGCATCACAGTTGTCTGCACACAACATACAGCATCCATAGACGGTGAAGATCAGCATTATGTCTCAATACTGGACAATTTATACATCAGCAGTTGCAGCCAAACCAATGACAACTGACAAGCCAGAACAGATTAAAGGGTAAGTAAACCCTAAGACCAACATGGCCTAAAATTAAAGTATATATTTAATAAACTTTAGTGGCGTTAATGAAAGTGATAAACGATTTCAGATAAAAGTGATAAAAATGACGTCCGCCATCTTCTGTTGTGCAAAACCATGAGGCAACATCTGATGGTCATGGGAACACACTAAACGATGTTGTTTAATTTTTTATCTATGGTTGTGTTTACGAAATTCGATACATGTTTTGAGGTGTAACACGCTGGTTGTAACGGCCGCCCTCGAAAGTTCGTCAAGTTCTTCTGTGGTATACTCTGGTTCATAATCGTAACCGCGTAAATATCCAGCCATAATTGCAAAAAAGTTAGCAAAAATAAAGCGACACACCCCCTAGATAAATGCGATAAATCGTGCCTATTTTTAGCGATAATAAAACTCATTTCTAAGTATGTAAAATGACTTCGAAATTTGGAAATTTCTTTAAAACCACGCAAAATTTTGTTATATGGGTGTGATATTTATTAATTAGGTATAAAATGAATCGTTTAAGTGCAACTTGATGTTAAGGTTTACTTCCCCTTTAACTGCGTCGCTACACTACCTTGTGAAATATAAATTTCGGAAAATCACTATAATCAGATTAAATGCATGTGCAAAAGTTATCTTCTGGAACAATGTTCTACTAGTTTTCACTTTTACAATAAATTAAGTTTATTTTTAGTTACATTTCCGGTCTTTGTAAACAAAAGCAGACGATATTATTGTAAATAATAATATTTCATTTGGTGACGATATACTGGTAAATGTAACATACCATTTAGCAATGAAGACAAAGACTAAGAACGTATACCAGTTTAAAAATATGGTTCACGGAGGATAGTAGCGGAATTTTCGAAGATAAACTGCAAAAGGAAAGGACTGGACGCTTTTCTGAAAAAGATTTGGGAACATGAAGCACCGACCGACCACAGGCACGAGAACGGCAGACCAAAGCACGCGCGTACTGAAGAGAACGTGACCGCTGTGGATGAACTGGTAGGCCTACTAAGCCATGTAGGCCAAACACAAAGGGGGCTAGCCCCTGATGTCCCCTAGAAGCCCTGAAAATTTGGTGAACATAGGTGCCACAGCTTTTTTGCTAGACAGGAAAACACATGTTGAGCCTATGGCAGAATATATTGTATCAAAAAACTTACAGAACGGAGTCGTGATACTCCGATGGAGTACTCCTTCACATCAGTAAACACGCCAGATATCCAGAGAGATGGTCTAATACAGTGTATCATCGTACAGATCATTCACCGCGATCTTGGTCTTTCATTTACCAACACGCTTGTTGCCTATTGTTGTTAGTTTGTCGTACATTCACATTTCACAAGGTAGTGTAGCGACGTTGTGAATGCGCGGTGGTGGGATATTTAATAAACTCTTTGTAGAGTGCGCCACTGAAAGAAGTTTGAAAATCGGTTAATATTTGGCAAAGACATGGGCAATAGCGAGTGGGGAGTTTTTTGAGACATAGTGTATTGTTGTACGAATTGTTTGTGGCTGCGTTCACTGTATTGAAATGTTATCTCAACTTATCTGTTATTTTGTGCCCTTTTAATATCAATAATTATTTTTACTACTCTCTTTGCCAAAGGAGGAGGTTACATTTTTGCCTATTGGTGTTTCTCTGTCTCTGCCCGCTAGAATACCAAAACGTCATGAACTGATGTTCATGAAATTTTTCAGAGAAGCAAGTGACTGGATTCTGATGGCGATCCGGTTCACAACGCGGATGCAGAAATTTTTTGAAGGGCAGATTGTATTTCGTCAGTTCTATTCGCCAGGTGGAAGCACTGGCGATCAGACCTGTAAAAAGTTCTGCTACTGCAGGGTCGGACCGCTTTGGAGAACCGAGCCCGACTTGAGTGAGTGAGTGGGCAGTTTTTTAACGGCACGTCAGCACTAAATAGGCCATGAGCTGGACTTGAAGTGACGCTAGAAGAGGTAGGCTACTCGAACAAAAATCGAAAGTAACAGTAGCAGACAGCGATGATGTTGATTTGAACTTTATTGTAGTGTCGCAGCCAAAAGGCTGGATTGCGACAATACGGTACATGTATACACTATACAATACAATAAAAACGTAACGTAAAACGTAAAGTCCTTCCCGAGCCACTAGGCCCGTAGGTCGGCGCTGATCTCCGTTTCCTTAGCCCTCAGCCAGACACCAGTTTACACTGCCAGACCACGGATACGGGGCTAGTGCATCGCGCGGTGTCCCTGTTTACGTGCCAGCTTTCGCTGGTACTCACTGTGCCTACCCACGGAGGGATGGCTAGGCTGAGTTGACCCGAATGGACCTGTGTCCATTGAATGGACATACAGTGCAATACGATGTAATGATGTAATAAAACGCTACATAAAATGTTAGATAAAATGCAATTAGGCCTATACTTAAAACGCCAGATAAAATGTTATTGATAATTATTAACCGAGAAAGGGATAAAAGATCTTTTAAATTTGTCAGTTCGCACAGAATAATGTTCATAAGTTTGTGAAGATCGCAGTCGATTGACGATGTCCTGTGATCGTTCCTGTGACTTGAGCAGATAGTGG
>Ga0056124_1000646_pt1 | contig 11546 bp, 7 predicted proteins | sample WorMetHEROISLAND_2_FD_70069 | JGI IMG/M metagenome (GOLD analysis project Ga0056124, IMG submission 70069) | Marine gutless worms symbiont microbial communities from Max Planck institute for Marine Microbiology, Germany - Olavius sp. 4 HERON ISLAND | ecosystem: Host-associated > Annelida >... | reverse complement strand
GCTAATTTGTTTCTCTTATTATGCTCTAATTTGCATGTTATGTATGTATGTATGTATGTATGTTCCAATGTAGGGTTATTATGAGTGAAACATGAAGTTCTGTAGCTTATAATTCATGTGTGTTTGTGTGCATTATTGTCGGTGTTGTACCTTCATGACTCCTGCTGCTTTCAATTCTCAGCACGGTAAGTCTGATCTGTAACCTGCTTTTGCTTGCATTATCGCAGACTAATTGCAATTCACCGATTTGATTTCAATGTCAATCAAATATTTATATAGCGCCAAAAGTCAGGTCAAATCTGAGGCGCTGACATGTGGGTGACTAGACGTGATAGGCAGAAGAGAAAAGGTGAGATTTAAGGCGGGATTGGAAAGTGATAGGAGAGTCAGATGAGCGAATGTGCGCAGGGAGAGAATGCCAATTATTAGGCGAAGATACACAAAAAGCTCGAGAGGCAAAGGATGATTTAACACAGGAAGGAACAGCAGGAAGGTGACAATTAGTAGATCGTAAACATCTAGATGGTCCATAACTGTCTATTAAATCTGCTAAATAACACGGCTGTCCTGTGCGAAGTGCCTTATATATTTCTGTTTATATTTTACAAATGTAGAAAGATCAATTTGTAATTTTGAGCTGTATGGTATTTTAACAGTGTCCATATGTAGTTAGATTTCCAATTTCAACAATGCATATTTGTTACACTGTGTGTAACAGTAAGTGTTCTAAAGCAACAAGTTTGGTTGTGTTACAAATGCTGCTAATGTTGTCCATGTTTTAAAGTACATATTATACCTTGATAGTCTGTTGAGTTAAGCCGACGTCAGACGATCGATACAGTTGGCCTACTTTTTGGGCGTGGTTTAGTTTCCAAAGACAATCGGCCGATTAAATGTACGACCAGCAAATTACTTACCTGTCGAATAACCAATGGCTGACCCGTATGGTTCGCTTGTTATGTTGTTTCGCAGTCATAAAATAAAGCAACAAAAGTGTCGGCGCCCTTATTGTCTGCTATTTTTTTTGTCATGACTGTCGTGATGTGACAAGTGACACATGTCATGGTTCAACGATTTCATCAGCCGATTGTCTTTCTAAACTAAACCACGCCCAAAAAGTTGGCCAACTTTATCGATCATCTGACGTCGGCTTTAGTTTCATAAAGATAATATAATTTAACTTAATAAAGAAAATATTTTTTTTTGCATTTGAGAACATTATGTAATAATTTCTGGCATGATTTTGTAATGTAGCAGATCACAGTGTTGTGTGAAATCATGTAGCATTGTCTGTTTATAATGTGTTGTTGATGTGTTTGTATTTTATTTCAGCATTTCTGGGGTCCTGGTAAGTTATTTTTCTTTTACTTTATTGTAGATAATTGGTTCTATTACTGCCAGACTGTATGTACATTAGTGGTCTCGTGTGAATAGTATATAAACAGTTGACTTGATGGCAAGTGGATGTAGTGAATGGCGGAGATAATGCGTTAACTTATTATGCTCTAATTAAAATCCGTCTGTTGTTCTGTCTGTGTGTCTGTGCACAGCGGCGTGATGTCATAATAGCAATGACGTCATTACGTCACCAGCAGATTGTGTATTGTCTGTGATGTCACCAGCAGCAACGTTTAATTGCAGCTGTAGTTAATAGTTATAGCTGTGAATGTTATGAAAGGAATAATTTTAGTTAATTATTTTAACTAACAAATTCAACATAATACATTTAAATTACTATTTTGTAAAAAAAATTGACTTGTACTCTCACAATTGTCTTCTGGTTTCATTATGGCACAAGCCTAGGGCCTGTTTGATTAATTCTGCTTGGTTGGTGGCTTGGTTTGGCAGTAATATTGTCTCAACAAAGTTACTCTACACTGAGCCAGGTTAGTACTGAGATGGGTGACTGTTCACAGGTATACTCTCTTGGTATGTAACCGAGTCACCCAGGTCCACTCAGCCTGGCCATCCCTCTGTGGGTAGGTGCAATGAGCACGGTGAAAGCTGGGGCATAAACAGGCACACCGCATGATGCACTAGCCCCATATCCGTGGTGTCACAGACTCACAGTGTAAACTGGTGTCTGGCTCAGAGGTAAGGAAATGACGACCAGCGCTTCCCTTATGGTACAGGAGGGACTTTTACTTTACTTTTCCCAGTAGTTTACTACTTGTATACAGCTGTTAAGCAGTCATTGACAAGTTCATATATTGATTGTCACTTGGGGAGTCAGGGTGGCTCAATGAGTCAGTGGCTGGTTACTGCTCATGGTTGGAAGTTGGAAAATGTGGCTCTGATGTTCCGTATTTTTTGCATAGTCTTTTTAATGAGTGTTGGAAAATCTGACTCTGTCACCATGTGTGTGGGGTAGTAGGATATCATTATTAGGTGGAATCACTGTTGCAGGACAAGCGATTCCACCTATTCCTACACATTTTTCTGTGGCATGGTCATGTGTCATCTGTCACATTCGTGCATCCTGCTTAAACCATTCAACGGATTTAGGTGCTATTTGGCAGGCACACTTGTGGGTCCAATGACACATTGTGTTAGATGGGGGTCCCTGACCCCTTGGTGAAGGGGAGATTTGAAGGTACAACCCCAGCAAAAACCTGATATTGCAAATTGCAGCCAAACCATCAGTCCTGTGCTGCAACCTGGCAAATGCAAATGAGCGGTTAGCAATTTCGCATCTTGCCGAATTACTTTGGTCCTTGTTATTATTGCTATGGGTATTATTATTAGTACATGTATTATTATTGTCATCATCATTGTCATTAGCGCCATACACGTGTGTTCTATATATAGAAAAACACATGACTAAGAAACTGTTAATATGTTAGAATGTCTGATTTAGATTAGGCCGGTCATATGACACTGATGTAGATGCGAGTATAATGATGCAGTTGTGTGTTGTGGTTGGTGAATGTCTAGTTGCAAACTGGGGCATACCGATAGCTGCATTTGCCGATGCTCAAGCAAATCCTGACAAGATCAGTGGCAAGATGACCTCTGGTAACGCTCTGCTGTGTTCTGATTATCAGGGCTGAAATGAAAGGAATGTTCAATACAGCACAACAGCCAAAAGGATGAATTGTGGTTAAAACGATCAAAAATGACTAAACTATTGATGATTAAAAAAATTAACAGTTAGCTTTTAATAAATTAATGATATTAATCATTGATTTTGATTATTTATTGATCATTGTCCAAGAATGCGTGTTTTTTTCTTTACGAAGGTTATTGATTATTCAGCTAACAGCTGTCACAAATGCAGTAAGACACAATCAGTGGGTGTTTCACAGACTAGAATGTTCATATTCTCTGGACATTTTTGTGTTTGTAAACACAAACAACTTAATGGTCTCTACTTTACTGTACTTTCGAAGTCACGTGACTTAAGTCAAAATTTAACCATTAAATTTTTTAATCGTTAAAATTTTGTTTAAATATTAACCATGTAGTTAGTCATTAATTTTTGCAGCTCTAGTGATTATTATTTGCACTTCTGTCAGTCACTTAGTCATGTGTCATTTTATTGTGAACAAACGTTCTGGTTTGATAGTATTCAGTAAATTAGCTGATTACATGTATGTAAGGTCCTGCCTGAGCCATAAGGTTCACAGGGCAGTGCTGACCTTCGTTTCCTTAGCTCTCAGCCAGACACCAGTTTACACTGCGAGATCATGTACATCGGCCTAGTGCATTGCGAGGTGTGCCCGTTCACATCCCAGCTTTCACTGGTACTCATTGCACCTACCCACGGTGGGATGGCCAGGCTGAGTTGACCTGGGTGGCTGGTTACATACAAAGATGTCTTACTTGCCTGCAGATGGTCAGTCATCCAAGTACTAAATTGTTGTTGCAACCAGCGACCTCACAACTAAGCCAAAATGTCACTACTAATTTGTTGTTGTTTGATCCTGTTAAGTAAAAAATTGAATATTCTACAGGTAGATGCATGCATGCACAGGATTGTTCTATTATATGTGTGTCTGCAGCACTGTGTGTCTACTCGGCTCTGTTTATGAGGTTTGCGTGGAAGGTTCAACCACGGAACTTGCTTCTGTTTGCTTGTCACTTCAGCAATGAATGTATGCAAATCGTTCAACTTGTCAGGTTCTATGATTATCAGTGAGTGTCTCAAACCCTGCTTTTGTTATTACACAGATCTTTCCTTATTTGGACAGATATAAATGCTCTACCATGCTTATTAAGCTGTACGAATTTATCATTATATGTACAACCTTTGTTTACTAATTTGCTGACACTTTGGCAACCGCTGTTGCTTTTTTTGGAACGATATTTTATTTTCGTTCACCAAAGGATGTTGCCATGGTGAAGTATTAGTCATAGATATGCGGTGACGTAGGCGGCAACACCTATGCAGCAGAGGCAGCAGTCAGTGATCAATGCTGCCATGATATTCAGCTGACAAGGAACTAACTAAGCATGCAGCATCATCATCGTAGGTCTGTCATATGTTAGATCTCTGATCGCAGTCTTACTAGTTGCTCTGTATGTCTATATAACATATCTTAAGCAGACTGTGGGCTATTCTCTACAGTGTAATTGCATAAAACTGCCCTAGAGGCTGGGACTCCATCCCATCAGACCTCACTGTCGTTGGGAGTTTATGAGTAAGTAAGTAAGTAAGTAAAACATTAAAAAATAACCGATAAGTTAATGAGTTAGGACACTCTCCCAGATCCCACACTTTGTGACGCTTTGGGCAACCTTTATCCGGAAAATTTGCTGCCCCAAGAACGGATAAGTGTCGCCACCACTGGAGGCACTTGGTAGGAATCTTCATCTCTCGTATCATCGACTTGTCTTATTCTGTTCTGGTGTGCATTGCTTTCTTGATCCACTGTCCAGTGAAATCTTTGTTGTCGTTCAGATATCGACAGAGTCCGGAACAGCAGGAGGAGACGAGACGTTATTACATCGAGAAGGCCGAAAAGAAGCGCCTTGAAGCCGAGTTGAAGAAAGAACGTTCCAAGCTTTTTTAGCTCAATTAGTCGTAGGTCATGTTTGTTATATAAATACCGGTCTGTTTTGTTAATTTCCAGTCGCACCCGGTATCTCAGCTTAATTTTTGTTGGTATATTATCATTGTTTACTCTGGTAATTGGCACTGTGGTTAACTGTGTGTTAATTTACACGATATTTTATTGACTTTGTAACCTTTTATTTATTCTCTCTCTGCCAGTTTGTATTCATCATGTCTTGTCAGTAGTACAAGTCAAGGGGAGCGTAGTTATCAGATGATGTTAACTGTGCCTGTAAGATCTCATTATTGAACTCCAGTCTAGCCTAGTGATTTCCAGTCATTATGGTAGTTACAGTAGTGAGTGGCTAGTTGATTAGTATTAGTATTCAGTAGCAATGGTATATGCAGGATTTAGCAATTTGGCGGACTCAAACTTCTGCCTCCTTTCTTGGTCCAGGTTCAGCCCAGTCACCAAACGCATTTTGGTTTATTTTGGAGGTAAAAGTAGCACATTTTATGGTATAGTATACACCTAATCTTCTTCTTTCAATGATCTGCTCACTCAGAAGGTTTATGACAGTCTTTTCTTAATGTTCACCAAACGCTCCTATCTACAGCTGCTTTCTTCAGATCAGTGTAAATGCTGTCTTCTATTGAGTTGTCTGCCATCTGTGTTCGACTTCTTTCTCTTATCTTTTCCCCTGATATTCTTCTAATATATTATTCAGCATTTTGCTATGCCTTACCAGTTAACACATATAAACATTTATTCAGTTGTTAACTAGAATGGTAACAGCACAAAGATGGACATAACGTCATGTGCCTTAGTATAGTCCTTACCTTAGACCTTAGTACAGCAGGTCTACTGTGTTGTAATTTTTGTTGTGGAATTTTTCTTATCCTCAGTGGGCATTTGAACTGGAGAGCAGCGTCCAGACTAGCCTAGTACTGTCCAGTTATTAGTGCCATTGCGAGTCTATTCTATTAGCAATAGATGTATGGATCCCAGGTACTGGATTTATGTGTCCATGTTTCCGTTTTCCCTTGTTAATTGCTAAAACTGCAGCTGAAATAGAAACTTGTCACTTGTCAGATTGATTTCTTTCAAGTGGAAACGAAAAGACAGATCACAGAATGATGGAAATTGAAAATTCTCTCAGAGCCGTTGCCGTAAGGTTTGCCGTGGCGTGTTTAGTTAGCGCTGAACTTTGCCTTACTGTAGAGAATTAGTGTGAGTTGAGTGAACATGTATCTGGTGTGTTCAGTATTGTGTGTGTGTGATCTCTGCTTAGTCATTGATTCAAGCTCCTGTCAGATCGTATGCACGTTCAACTAGAGTTGCTCTTACCAGTGATGTAGTACTCCAGTCCGGCAGTGGACTCGAGTCGGACTTGTTTCTTTATTTTTCAGGACTCGGATTTTTACCACGGACCCTCATGACTCGGGACTCAGACTCGAAGCCTTGTGACTTGGACTTGGACCCACTGGACTCAGACTCAGTGCTGTGTGACTTGGAAGTAACTGCACCATATTGATTTGTGTATTTTAACTAACTGTTTTGTTAACGTACCAGCAATCAACACAAAAATGTAGACTAATTTCTAATATTCGGTTAAAAAGACGGTGTATAGCTCTACATGGCATCTCAGAGCTACGGAGCGTCACCTGCCATATGGGATCGCACAGCCAGCACATACATCACACAGGATCACCTGCCACCTGACACAGGTGCGCGTGCCCCACTTTAACCCCAGCCATGCATGCCGGTACTCGATTTACCTACCCCGGAGGGATGGAAGGCTGAGTTGACCTTGTTACTTGGAAACGCAGCCACCGGGAGTCGAACTCGCGACCTCTCGGTCCCGAATCCAATGCCCTAACCACTGAGCCACCAAGCAACATGTGTTGTTGTTTCTCGCCGCATGCTCAGATTGTGAATATCGAATTCTACAAACGTCCTGTCTCGACGAATTCATTGGACTTGACTACGTCACTGGCTTTTGCTGAGCTACAGAACTTGCTTACGCTGTACCTCATAGTGTTAATTTTATTTTCGTCATGTTTTGGAGTGAATTTCTGAGATGTTTACTACGTTGCTGTTGTCGTGCACAAATGATTTACATCTGCAGTTTTTTTGCTGAGTTTCTGTTTTCACGTTTGTGAAGTATTTTCCCGGTATTCCCAGTATTCCCTTTGTTGTATTTAGTTAGAAGATGATTACTGATGTTTTGATTTGTTTGTGCCCAGTATATTTTGAATTTTGCATGGGAACTTGTATGAAAGTCAGTATATAGTTTTTCTAATCAGTTTAGTTACACATGTTTCATTCCAGTTAAGCATAAGATGTTATAACTTGAAAGTATGTCAGACTGGTGCTCAAGATCGATAGATAGATAGATCGATAGATATCAAGTGAGTAGATAAGTAACATGCTTGAAGTTTATGTTGATGATCTGTGGCACACCGTGTCTATTGAGGTGTTTTTGCTTACTGAGTTGATTGCTTGGTTTAAAGATGTGGTTTAAAATTTGCACATTTGTACTCAGATTTGTGCTTGTTTTGTTTATTTCCAGTCATACCCGGTATCTTAGTTTAATTTTTGTTAGTATATTGTGTAAAAAATGATAATGTATACACTGTGTTTAAAAAAACGTCACACTTACACTTTGTCATTGTCCATATCTTTGCCAAATATTGACCGATTTTAACAAATTTTTCACCGCCACACTACCTTGGTCAGTGTTTCCTATTTCTCAAATCCTTTCAGAAAAGTGTCCAGTCCTTCCCTTTTGCAGTTTATCTGCGAAAATTCTGTCATTATCCTCCGTGAACTTGCATTGTCTTCATTGCAAAACAGCGTATTATATTACTTAATTTTCGAAGATAAATTGCAAAAGGGAAGGACTGGACACTTTCCTAAACAGATTTGAGAAACAGGAAGCACCAACCAAAGGCATGAGAGCAGCAGACCGAAACACGCGCGTACTGAAGAGAACTGTGGATGAACTGGTAGGCCTACCAAGCCGGGAAGACCAGCCGCAAATACATTGTTCAACACACCAGATATCCACAGAGATGTGTCTAACAGTCTAGCGTCATACAGGTCATTCACCACGATCTTGATCTGAAGTGTCTTTTTCGTTTACCACCACGCTTGTTGCCTATTAGTGTTAGTTGTTCTTACATTCATATTTCACAAGGTAGTGTAGCGACGCTGTTAATCCGTGGTAGGATATTTGATAATCATTTTTGTAGCAAATTGTCCATACAGTGCGACAGTGAAAGAATTTTGAAAATCAATTAATATTTGGCAAGGATATGCACAATGACAAAGTGGGACATTTTTTTTAAACAGAGTATATATTATCATTGTTTAGTTCGGTAATTGGCATTGTTCAGTTATGAAATTCATATCATGTACACACTCTAGGCTGTTGTTTGTAGGGCATTCACTTTCACAGCTGTATGCAAATGTGTAGTTGACTGGTATAGTTTTGTTGTTTATTGCTGGCTGCAAGCTTAAATACTCTGCCCCTCGTATCACTTCACTACCAGGTCTGTAGCCAAGGGCAGTTCAATGGGTTCGATTGACCCAGCCCCCATCAGATGGAAACAAAAAGCATTGCATAAAAATGACCAAAAACGTGACCACCAGATGTGATTTTCAAGCTTGAAATGCATAAAGTGCGTTTGCAGCCATGGCTTTGCCCCGGACTCCACTGGCGAGCTTACAGCGCTTCCTCAACCCCACTAGCTGAATTAATGAAAGGCTGCATCATGGCTCCAGGGGTGGAGTCTACTTTGAGTGATTGCTGATTTGTCATGTATTTTATGATTTTAAGTTTTAGTGTTCAACAGTAATGTAACCTAACAAAAATGTAGGCATATTTGCCATTAACTTCTTAGAAACTGGTGGTCTTCTGACGGGAGGAAATGCACATTTCTGCACTCAAAAACGTTGATATTTGAAAGTGCAACATCGATGTCCTAGTTTTAGACACTGTTTTGTTGTTGTTGCTTGGTTAGTTGGTTTCACAGCATAATCGTTGTGTGTTTTGCTATTTGTCATAGTCTAGGTCTCCTTTGTTGGTTCCAAATTTGTTTGTGATATCATATGCACGAGAAACTGTTTACACTGTTGTCTATTGTTGTTTGCAGACGTGTTGTTAAGCAACAACTTGTCGTTCAAGGATAAGAATGTATTGGCAATAATTAGCCTTTTAGATGAACAGCTGCCAGTTCCATTTTGATACGTCATATTTTGGGTTGTATTGTGTCATAGCCTATAAGTGTGAAGTTCTTATTTATAAAGTGTAAATCAGACTGTTAAATTGTTAACAACTGTTCAAAACTGTATGCCTGCTGCGTGCAAATTTATTATCAAAGTGGTGTTAAGTCCAAGTAGTTTACATTTCTGTCAGTTATAATCATACAGTACTTATTAGCAAATGTGCGAAAATATTCTGCTGATCAGTGATCAGTGAGTGAAATAGATTTGATACAGTATGGTACAGTGCGGTACTGTTGTTCATTTATCTCTGACAAAAATGCTGTATTTGCAACCTTTATCAACTCACCCACATCATGTTGTGATTGTCAATCACCTTTGTACATGATTAAACAGCATCACAGCAAACGAACAACCAGGGGCATCCATCCCCTCTGTGCCACGAAGCAACCTTCCCCCCAAGTTGCACCAGCCCCCTCTCCCTCTTTTTCCTCCCACTCCCTTATCCATTCCCTCCCTCTTCCACTACCACCCCATCCCTATCCCACCCATTTCCCTCTCCCCAAAAAAATCCAGCTAGGGAGTCTGGTGAGCATGGTAACCTCCCCCAACAGGGTCCAGGGTGGAGCGCCGGCCGCAAACGCATTTTTACACATTTTGGGCTCTCAAAATGCATTTCATAGCGACATTTTTAGTCGTCTGTGTGCAATGTAAATGACTGTGTTTTGTTGATTTGTCAAGTGAAAAAAATCCGTCCACCCAAGCATCCTGCTTCCACCTGCCAATGGAGTTGACGCTGTTGCAAACAACTACACTTAGTACACTAGAAAACATTCAAGAGTAATTGCACTAACAGACAGTCGTGCAAACAATATAGAAACATTCACCTTTAAATATAATATAGCCGTCGTTATATTTCTGTCCCTACAAAAATCTGAATCCGGATGAGTAACTGGATCGAGAAGTGGATAATAGGATGGTCGACTGGTATCCAGTCATTTCTTGGGATGATTAAAGTGTGTCTAAATAACGATCCGGTACTTGCTATAGCGCTTCTTACATGAGCCAGACTCGTAACCGGAAACACTTTGCCATCTCGGAAGTGGCAGCGAATTGGCATAAGCTAATGATACTATTGCCCGTTAGCTACTACTCGTTTCCCATCCCCGTAAGGATAGGAGGCTGAGATGCAGTAGACCTTACTTATTTATAGGACCATCGATAAGTGCGACTGTGTTCGTGTCATCCCTTGGTGTCATCATATCTATGGCGTTGTTGTTGTTTACGTGTTCGTTTGTAAAATCCTATTAATTAGAGATCAAGTAAGTGTCGAGTACTTAGTAGTCCGTGTTATTGTCACACCAGTAAATTCTGTACGAATGAAGTTTAATGGCACCACTTGCTGAGCCATTGAAATGTTATATGCACGGTGATAAAGATACGTCCAGAATTTCAGGTCGGCGACCTGAGATCCAAATTTATGACGACTGTCGTTACCAGGAAGTTTAAAATAGCCATCTAGGCTTACGGTTAGGGGGTGCTATTGCAAAACTTTCCCACCCGAATCCTAAGGCTAGCCCTAACCAAATATATCTAGTATGGAAGTACGGGTAATCCTGCAGTTTAGCCTACTGAACTCATGGTAAAAGTAAAATAAAGTCAGGTTATATTATAGTGCGCTCTAAAGCTTAGCTTAAAGCATAGTTTAATCTAGCGCACTTAACCACCATAACCACTTAACGGTCACAGATTATAGAGGACACCGTCAAACCCTCTTGCCTGTCTGAGAAATTAATCTCAAAGCATGCACGCCAGTAATCCTGAGACAATTTATTCTGCCGGGTCTGGGGATTGGACCCAGGCCCGGCTGATAACCGTTTCAGGCTGAGCGTGCACTGTGCCAATGAGCCACAGAGACAAGTGGACTATATACTCTCACATTATCCACACTTACAAATGAAAAGCATGGATTTAACGCTTGTACAGGTCGGCTACGGTACATAGGCCCCTATAGGTAGCTTCATGGCACTTTCTTGTAGACTCCGTGGTAATTACAGGCCAATTTCTCACTGTTTTCACAGGGCTGCTAGTGTTTCAGTTTGACTGATAGACAGTTTTTGTCTCACGTACAGCTGCTGTAGGTCAATGGGTGACTTCACTTTTGACTTAGACTTTCGCTGAGCCAATTCGCTGAGCTAAAGTACAGTCTAAGTACATACTTAGCCAAAAAGTGAAGTGATTTCGCTGAGCCTTTCGCTAAGCCAAAACTTCGGTCTAAGTCTAGACTTAGCCAAAGTCAAGTCAGAAAGTATGGTCTAAGTACCT
>Ga0056124_1000644_pt1 | contig 11562 bp, 8 predicted proteins | sample WorMetHEROISLAND_2_FD_70069 | JGI IMG/M metagenome (GOLD analysis project Ga0056124, IMG submission 70069) | Marine gutless worms symbiont microbial communities from Max Planck institute for Marine Microbiology, Germany - Olavius sp. 4 HERON ISLAND | ecosystem: Host-associated > Annelida >... | reverse complement strand
GATTGCATTCCAAGCTACCAATGTTTCTAACTTTAAGCAATAAAAAAGCTTTTAATCAGCCAGTTGCACATGAAGTGAGCTCATATGAATATTTCAGCATGACATTGTGATGTACTATAAGCCACAGCAGCACAGTGTACCTGATGTCTCCTGCGGTCGATGAAGTCGGCGAGGCGCGCTACAGCAATTGTTCGGACCGGCAACGATGTATTTCGTTGCGTGTAATTCTTGCGCAGCCAAGCATGCTCCATGCATGACCGAGCACTGCATCGTGACCTAAACGACAACCGATTGACCAGTTCTTGATGACCTTGACTACACATGAACGTTTAGTAGCAATGTCGACGGAAGTGTCTTCCACCAGTTCAGACATTGTCATCGACTGTTTTTTGTTGGCTAAAATGGTTTAAACAGATCTTGTATTAACGCTAAAATTCTGATAACAACATTATCGCCACAAACGTCAGTCCATTTACACCAAGCAGCAAACTCCCGTACTTCAAATGACTAAGAAGGGCAACTCTTCACTGCACTCCTACTCCTGCCCACAGTATAACAATGCTATGAGATATGTCAAAAATGCACCATCAGAAATATCCTTATACTACTACACTATTATAAAATATACGTTGGTGCTGCACCATACCCAAAGTTAACAATAAAAGAACGTAACAGATGACAATCTTCTCTGACAATTCCCAACAGCTGTCAAACTCCTGACATTTGCTGGTTTGCCGGAGAAGTGGTCATCTTGCACTCCGCACAATCCACCCACTGCCGCATCATACAACTATTGAATGCCACCAAAAAACACTCGCTTTCTGTTTATACTTGCCCATTTATCCACCAGAGTTATTCCACGTTAGCTTAGCAACAAATGCAGCACCGCCCGGCGCCCACTAATTTACATAGAGACGAATGAGATGCTTACCCAACGTCAAAAACTAGCAGCATGGAAATGAAGTCTTTTGCATCGCCGGAGATGCCGGAGAAATACTCGTGTGGAAAGCAGAAGTCGCGGCGCACGATGTTTGAGCATGTCTCGTCCAGACTGTCATCGAGAAACGGCGAAACTCCGCTCAAGACAACATACACGACGACACCAACGCTCCTGCAGTGTGCCACGTACGTAAAAACAGAGTTAGTTTCAGTAAACAGAATTAGTTTTACTTAACAAAACTTCACGTTTCATAGTTCCATTCTAATCATAGTTCTATTCTAAAGCATCTGTATTACAAGTCAGCAAACTCGTGCTAAATCAACTGTACTTAAAAGTACATTTTACTTAACACAAGTTCATCAATCATAATTTCATTCTAGAGCATCTGACATCAAATTAGCACGCTGATGATGAACCATCAGTGAGACAGAACACAATTCATCGAGGACTCCCAATGACAACATCTGTTCTGTGATGACTGTGCGGAGATACGAGGAAAGCTTATGACAACTGTTCAGGGCTGTACTGTGCAGCTTACCAGTATGTAGGCTCTCTGCTCACAAACTGCAAATGAAAACTACAAATTTCCCACTCGGTTTTAAAAATAAAATTCAAAGACTTTTCCAGGACTTTCGAGGACTCCAATATTAATTTTCAATGACTTTCTTCCATGCTGAATATGTCAATCTCTTTTCAATCAATCAATCAATCAATCAATCAATCAATCAAACACTTTTGTATAGCACAATATGTCACGACGAATCATAGGCGCAAAGCGTGCATCTTGTCTTGTGTACGTCCTTTGTTTGACTAATCCAATGTGCCTAATCATCACTAAGAGTCCAGCTATCATTAAATCGACAATCGACAGTCAAGTAAGTAAATGTGTAAAGCAAATGAGTATATTCCAGTCAGTAAATGCTCATCACTGCAACGACTGCATCCACAGGCTACAGTATTAAAAGGTTAAAAAAATTCTAGGACTGTCAAGGACCAAGTAACTCAGATTCAAGGACTTTCAAGCAGCACCATGTTTTCAAGTACTTTCAAGGCCTTGAATACAGAGCGAAAAAATCCAAGGATGCGTGGAAACCCCGAAACTAGATCCGAAAAATCAATAACATGCAACCAGCAAAAACGTTGATCCACTGAGATTGCTGTGATGATATTTACGGAACTCACATTTTCAAATGTTCTGCAAACTTTCTGTGTTTTATTTTACACGTAACCTAGAAAAACTTACATGACTTGCCGCTAACGCCCAGTATGCAGAGATTCAAGGTTTCTGCCATTATGCTGCAGGTGAGATCTAAAATTCCACAGTCTACTGTCAATTTTTACAAACGACAGATATGACAATGATGCAGACCAAATGTCGGAGAGAAGACTGGCAGGTCGACCAATGATGAGCTCTGGCGCCGCAAACTCAGCACTGCCTCTCAACTGATGGATGTAAGAGTCATCGTAGATGTGACGAGCATCACCAAAGTCCACCAGCTTCAGCAGCGGCGCTGACTGCGAAGATTCCACATCGACCAGTAGATTCTCCGGCTGCCATCAGCAACATGCATATACAGCAAGGTGCAGAAAAAAGTGGAACATACATGCTTCACATAGATCGAGGAATCGCACAGTTTCAGAAACGATTAGCTTCGATCACTGCAGTGAGGAGTGGTCCCGTTGAACACCTCAACACATTGTTCAACACGACAGCCCTTCGTGGCAATGCGCGAGGCTAATCACTACTGAAACTGTCTGACTGCTCGATCTATGTGAAGCATGTATGTTCCACTTTTTATGTGCCACCCGATATATAATGCACTAACATGATCAGTAATCACCTGTCAATCAGGTCTGTCTTTCCGTCATATTAATTAAAAACTATGAACAGACATTGAAAAGAAGATGCACAGCCGTTTGAGGCCAGAATCTATCAGGACTCAAAAATCGATGATCATCCCCTTTTGTACCAATTTTTCATTCCTCCAATGCATCTTCATCAATGGGATAATATTATCTAGTGTTATTCATTAAATGGCAGCATTAAAACGAAATCTACATCTTGAAGAAGGTTTGCACTTTCTGAGTGCTTATGAATCTATATGGAACGGTTTCAGCACAACTATCAGCTTCAGCTTATATACAATAGGAGTCACACAGCACCAACTTGACAATGACATGCTGCAATTATATGAACTTTTGAAGAAGTTCTACAAAGACATTTAATTGCTATTAGCCGCGAAGAGATCTAAATTTTCTCGTCAGCTTTTTTGCTGTGAAGTACACATTACACAATTAATGTCAAGATGCAAAAGCAAGACGAACTGAACCTTAATGTCGAGATGTGCGATGTAGCAGCTGTGCAGATAGTGAACAGCGTCTAGTAGCTGATAGATGAAGCCCGCAGCCTCAGCTTCAACAAACTGCTGCTTATGACAGATATAGTCAAACAGCCGGCCTTCGGTTACCCTGCAAACATGCATAACAGACCACACTAGAATTAGTGCACAAGAGCACATACTACCACCACCTCATGAGCACTTCCTGTACTAGAGCCTTCTGATGGTTTGAGTTTAAGTTTAGGCTTCGGTTTTGTACATTTGTTGGGTCAGTTTTTGTGTTTTTTTTGTATATTTTCTCTCGGTTGCTTTGAGTTGGTCCTCAGTACCAGTTGCAGTTTTATCTGACAGCCAAGAAAAACCATCATTTCTGAGCTGTGATTTCTACAGTTCAAACGCCCTGCCTGACGCCAAGCTAGCAGTGCCAAAAACAGCAAAGATGACACATACACTGAAATGCAAATACACCACAACTGCAATACATAATCTGCCAGTAGAACTTTCACAGCGGAACACAAGTTTTGAACAGTCTGAACGACTACTGAAAACTGTTTCATTGAGACTCAGACTGCGGCACATTGGGATTGCTTTGCTTGACTGCACCGGCTACAAGTACATTTACGACGAGTGAGTGAGTGAGTGAGTGAGTGAGTGAGTGTGTGAGTAGTCTCTTAACAGTACATCAGCACACAAGAGGCCATTCCATGCCACAACAACGTTAACAGTGACTGATTACATAAATAGTGTCGACAATCACAACGTCACTTTCATTTACTAAACGTTTTTTTAGATTCATAGTTTTCGTTGTCTGTTTTATTGTAGTTAATTGATTTCACACACACTCATTGTGATTGTCCCAAGAAAGCAAGCAGTTAGGTCAAGACACATACGAGAGAGCAAAACTGCAGAGTAGGACTCACAGCGGCATTACGATGACGTATGCGGCATCGGTCTCGTAAAGAGACTTGGGCTGGATGAGAGCGGCATGCCTCAGATTGCGTAGCATATTCACCTCGGCCATGACAGTGTCCAAACTCTGCAGTGATCGGCTCACAAACTTTGCCGCGACGCTAGCACCGGTCTGCTCATCCAAGCATCGCCGCACCACGGAAAACCGACCCCTGCACGCGGACACGACGACAACCACACATGACTTGAATGCAAACAACTGAAAACACTTTCAATCTCTGACGGAGGCTTTTAATACAAAGAATCTGATCAGAACCCCCAAGCAGGCCTGCATTACGGACCCTCCTGCAGACTGAAGACGAAGGCCTGGCCATCCCAGACAATCGTGGCTTAGAACAATGGAGATTGGAGACCGACCTGCGTCCACCGAATCTCGACCTGGTGACGGCAAATCGACGCATGCGCGATAGAGTGGCATGGAGCTTATTCGTGGCAACGGAATGTCAACAACAAGTTTCTGAAAGAAGAACTCATCACTTGTCACCTTTTTATCCTCAACTGTTGATATATTGATGTCATTTCGCAGACATGGTCTTCTTGCATAATGGCAACACTATAAATATATATGACATGATGTACACATATATGAAGCCAGGGACACTGCTGACTATGCTCTGTGAAATTCTCCTAAATTTCCCACTAAACTTTGCCGCTCTCTTCCCCTAGCTATGGTTACCTGGTCATGCACATTAACAGCATAGTAATCAAACTTCATTAAGTGCCTCAGATTCGGCCACTGGTTGACACTGCGCACTCTAAACATTCATTTACTTACTTGCTTACTTACTTACGTATCAGTAATAATGGTATAGTAATGCAAAACCTACTACTATAATACTAAACACTGGCGCTGTCCCCTGATGTAAAGTTAACAACAGTTTTTCAATAAAATTTTCCCCAATAATTCCCGATTTAGCCAATAAACCGAACATTTTCCTGACAGCTGTTAAATACTCTGATATTTCCAGGTTTTCCACACAGACATCTCAAAACAAACGTGAGTAAGTGAGTGAGCAATTTCTTAATGGCACATCGAAACACTGAAAACATACAAACTCAACAGTCACTTCCAACTCTACTAGCCAAGGCTGATCTGCTGCCCCTTAGTAAATTGCATTAGTCGTGTGGCAGGTGGTTTGGACGCTGGTCTTAGGACTGAGAGGTTGTGGTTTCGACTCCCAGTCGAGTCGCTACTACAGACAGGTAAACCATCTCGATATATAACCAACACCAAGGTCAACTCAGCCTTCCATCCCTCCGGGGTAGGTAAATCGAGTACCGGCCTGCTTGGCTGGGGTTAAGGTGAGTCGTGTTCACCCGTGTCGGGTGGCAGGTAACACTGTGTGATCCCATATGGCGGGTGATGGTCTGTAGCTCTGTGATGGGTTTCCATTAAGAGCTATTGACGACCTTTAACCTTTTATAAGGTTTTTTACAGACTGCATAATACGTAACCAACACTGTCAGTGGACTGACGACAGACATCAGAAATATGAGAAACATGTTCAAAAGTACAAAATACCACACACAATATCTGCTTATGACAGAACCACCATGAGAGACAGCATATTAGTTAAATGAAGCAAAGATTACAAATTAAAAAAAATACCTGGCAATTTCAGCACTTTGAGTATAATTAGTGTCAAATCCAGTCTTCAACAGGAACTGAGCACTTGAGTCTACAAGTAAAAAAAACAAGTGTATATTTTATAAACAGCATAATTTAACTGACCTGTTTCACATGTTCTTACACAGTATTCTACAAGTGCTTCAGAATAAACTCGAAATGATTGACAGTAAATCATAGTACAGTCTGCTCAGTGCTTTCCATTTGAGACAATCGATTGCTGGATGGCCTAAATCAGTCGCCCAAACGCCTGCCAGGTGTTCGATTTTTGGATCGTTTACTGACTGGCTATGCTCAGCAAGGCTGCTACCATATTCACTCTGCTTTCATAATCACAGCTTCACTGCATAAACTCGATCTGAAGAGACTGCACTTGAAAGACTTAAAAGTCACGAATCCGAAAGTTACGAATCCACAGCTGAGTATCTTGTAGACTCTTGGTTATGCATGCTTTATTATAACATAACATATCTGAAAATAAATCACTAACATGTAAGATCAACAACATATTCATAGAATCTGCTGCACAAAAAATCACATGATACATTTTTTTTACCTGCACCGGTAGGTGTGTTGCCAATACCATTAAATCTCGCTCCTGTTGGACTCAAAGCTGCAAATAAATGCACTTATTAAAAAATAAACTCAAACAAACAGAGATCAACAAATATACATGACAGCATTGTTGAGACTTATCAAAATATACAACACTACCACAACACCGTCAATGTTTGCTTAACATCATAACCTCTGTTTCACAATTAAACAGCATCAAAACTTAAACGAAAAAGCACTCAGACAGCACAAACCTTCACCATAACTACTGCTGCCACCTGGAGCCAAATGGAGCCAACTTAGTACAATCTGCTATATGCATCCTTTAAGCCAATTCCTGAACCCAGAGCATAAAATGAATCGTGGCCACAGTCTAATTGTTTTGTTTTTGGGCTATGCCCCATCCCTTCACAAATTGCATCAAAATCCGTTCTTAACTCTCTTGTGGACAGAAAGACAGACAGGGAACCATAACTTTCTTCCTCCTCAATGAGTATGAACAGTCATTGAAGTTCTGCAGATAAAATGCTCCAACATTAAACAACACTGAGTTTCATCCAGCACCATGGATATCTGCACGTTCATGTCAAAAACGTATCTGCAGTGTTATCAATAGCTTATCTTAAGATTCTACCACGAACACCAAGAGTCGAATGCACACTGATGGTTAGCTGCAGAAGCTGAGGTTAATCATACCTGGAGTAACAGTGAGACGAGCGGACGTCGTGCAACTGCCGAGCTCATTGGTCGCGGTGCACTTGTATTCACCACTCTGATTGGTCGACACGTTCACCAGCTAGCACAACCGCATTATAATGGTACTATAATATTGCAGGAAATAACAAACACCACAGTATCACACATGGGTAGAAGCCAGAGCCGACAGACACAAAATGGCTTCGGCACAGTAACAACTGGATGGTTAGAACCAGAAGCACGAGCTCTGAACTCCTCTGACTACTTCTTACCATACATGGTCATGACCTCGACCTTTGACCATTTGACCTCAAAACCTCACCAGCATATCTTTATACCGTGACTCAATAGTGACAAAAGTCTGTGATAAAAATCCACCAATGCGTGCCATTGATATTGCAAAAATAGCATTACGATCAGACGGGTGCACACGTTACAGGACATGGACAAGCAGACGGATGACACAAAAACAGAATGCTTGCTGCACGGTGTAATGTTGGTGATGGTCCAAAACCGATACAGAACAAACAGCGTGTGACAAACTGGTACAGAGAGACGTGCAGGTGCAAAGACCATCACTGTGTCACTACACAGTGTCTGGTTGGCTCTGGAGATCAGTGTGTGATCACGGCCACACCAGACTATGTTAGACTGGGGCTGCAGAAATTAACGACTGATTAATAGGTTAATAGTTAAAAATGTTCAACTGATTTTTTTTCACCGACCAAAATTCGAACAAAATTTTGGACTTATTAACACCACTAACATCATTAATCTGTTGTCAAGATTTGTACTTGTGTACTGGTTGTATAATGTCAGTTTTGCCGTTTCCACTTTGTATTAAGCCCTCATGATCATCCTCGTCTCCGAAATGACCTATAATGTGTCGAGCGGGATGTTAAACCTTAATCACTCACTCACTCATGATCAGTCTAGTCATTTGACTACAGATACATGGACCGCATCATTGTCACTTAGTCCCATTTTGCTTCAACTTACGAATGACAACAACTATCAGCAGCCAAATTCTGCGGTTCTCATGGTCTTTCTCATTGACTACAAAAACTGTTCAAAATTAATCGATTAATCAAAGTTAAGTTTTGAAGATTAATTGATTAAAAATTGTTAACCAGTACCAACCCTACTTATCTCATCTTACCACTGTTAAATTCAGTGACATATTAGACAGACCTGCAGGCGAGCCAGACCATCGCTGGAATAGTCACACAGCGTCTGTGTGGTAGTGGAGATCTGAGCGTGATCAGGGCCGGTCCACAGTATGTTGGGCCGCGGCTTGCCACAAACCCGACAAGTAAACACGGCAACTTCACCAACGCTCACGCTCACGTCCTTCAGCCGATTGTGCACCAACGGAGCCGATGCCTACACGCAACAAGCACCAAAGTAATCTGGCGATAGGTGGAATCGCTTCCTTTCTGTTTGCCAGGTGGCAGCAGCAATTTGCAATTGCATGTTTTGGTTGCAGGGTTCGACCACAGAAGTCCCCTTCTCCTGTGGACCCCATCTAACACGATGCATCATTGGACCCCACAAGTGTAGCTGCCAAATTGCATCCAAAACCGTCGAACGGTTCACACAGGGTGCATGCGTGTGACAGATGACAGACGACAGACAGACAGACAGACCACGGGACGAAGAAATGTGTAGCTATAGGCGGAATCGTTTGCACAATAGCAATACCGCCTAACAACACTTCACACAGAGTCAATCTAGCGGCAGATTAATTCTAACATCTGTTCAGCGGCACTAAATTAAGTTCCCAGAGGTGCCGCTTGCACACAAAGACAACTACACGTAACATCAAACGACAGGGCAACGTGTTTCACATCTGGAGTGCCGCAATATGGAAACCGTGCAGGCCAAAACACACACAACAAGTGTTCTTGTAGCCTATTAAAGTAAACCTGTAGCAAACAAACATTGCACAAATACACAGAAATGCATTGGCCGTGGACAGTCTCTGCTTCCCTGGTGGGTCAGGCACCACCATCTAACACAAAGCATCATTGGACCCCACAAGCTTACAGCACAATATTATGAGTTATAGTACGCTCAGCGAGAGTGCAGCATGTCACCCAATGTTGGCTTCATGTGGTAGTTCAATGGAAGTTGCAGCAGGAAATGCCACAACATAACACAACATGCATTCTCTAGTGTACTAAGCTCGATAGAATTTCTGCACACTTCTAAACGGGTACAAAAACATATCAATTATAAATAATTGAATGGTTGAATACTGCATATTTACTTGGCTCAAAGATGAAGTCCTCTCTAAGGAATGTCACTGTCAGTGCCAATGTCAATCAAATATTTATATAGCGCCAAAAGTCGAAGGTCGAATCTGAGGCGCTGGCGTGTGAGTGACTAGACGTGATAGGCAGAAGAGAAAAGGTGAGATTTAAGGCGGAATTGAAAAGTGACAAGAAATGGCCAACACAGTTTAAATTACCTTTGATTGCATGATCAAATCAGCTTCTTTCAGTGAACCGAAGCTGCTGGAGCTGCTCTTAGAGTCCTTGTCACGTTTGTCTTTGTCACTGCGTAAGCTCGGCTTCTTCAGCCGCGTTTGCAACGATTTTCTGCAGACATTCAACGTCACTCACAAATGCACACACTGTACCAGGCACCATATCATTCACTAACTGCTCGTCTTTTAAAAATACTACTACTTTCAATTTTTGTTTAAACAGGCAATTTTACCAGTTAAGACATATTCACAAACGATACAATTTCGTTGTGAAAAGTTGTACCATGGCCAGTTGCAGCTCAACATGCATATCTACTGAAAGGATGCTTCTGTTAACCCTTTCAGCAGAAAACTTGAAGCATATTTATTTCGCATTGAATTCACTGGTAATTTTAACTTTTTTTCTCCAGCGGTTTTGCAGTTTTTGTTAGGTGTCCGTGTTGCATTTTATTTATCTATCTTGCCTTAAATTGGACTTTTATATAGATCAGACATACAGGTAGCATGGCCTTCCTGTACCAACAGTATCAAAGCACTGAAATGTAACGTGTTTGAAAAAATATGACTTCTCTGTGCATGTTTTTGTAATACTAATTACACATGACTAGACTGATGTGTTTAGCTTTCTTGAACCACTCAATCATACTGCAATTACACTTTGGTTTCAATCAGCGTTTTGTAAATTAATTCCCAATGTCTTGTTGAACTGAATGCATTGCTACCACTTAGCTGTGTCTTGTGGTATAAGGCCAATTACCATTCTGACACGGCTGCAATATTGAGCACATAATAAATGCATCCTACATTATCTTTCCTTAACAAAAAAAAACTGATGCCAGGTATGCCACTACCGTATATACTCGCGTATAAGTCGCAAAATTTATGGCAAAATCGTGCCCCAAAAGTTGGGGGGGCGACTTATCCGTGGGTCATAAAATAAAGAAATTTTTTCCAGGTGCCAAAATATGCAATTTCCAATGTACCGGTAACCAATAAATTGGTATTTACAGTTGTTTATCATAAGTGTGTCACGTAAGTTACGGCACTACTGGCAGTACGCGAACAATAAACATAGGCCTATAGACGTCTTGCTGTGTAGATCTGATCAGCAGCTGTAGCTGAGCGGCGAAACGCACCATTGCCGACAAAGCTCGCGGGTCAATGATTTTAGACCACACAGGGACTCGCTTTTTAGGGGGGGCGACTTATACGCGGGAGCGACTTATAAGCGAGTATATACGGTAAGTAGTTAATTCTTAACAGTAAGGCAGTAACACTGATCAACAGTCTGCTGCGTTTACCGAAATCCATTATCAGCGATGTCCCTCATCGTGAGTACGTGATTCGGCAACAGTCCTTCGACAACGCCCGACTGGTCGTTCGTCTGTCGGCAGACATGACACATCGGTCCAGTGCAGCCGAGCACTTGCACAAAGTCTCCCTTCGACACACTCAACTCTCCGTGCTTCAGGGCAACGTAATCCACCATCACTTGAGCAAACGACACGTCACGATTCGTCTGAAAACAACACACCCGATGTAGTGTAATTCCGTAAGTACGGTGGTTAAATTATCACCTAGAACTCCCACGATGTAGCATGCAAACACACCCGCACGCTATGTGTCAGAGCAGATGTGCACAAAATTACTGACAGACTTGTGGACAAACTGAATTCAACTTAAATTTATCATGTTGAGGCATAAAAGTCTCTAATGTGTCGCCAGTGTTGCAATTTGCACTGAGCAAACAAAGCATGGTCAGACACACAATGTCAGATGGTTTGGGCATGTGTGCCGGATGGATCCTAATAGACAGACACGTCAAGTAATGGACTGGACCCCGTCGAACTTCAAAAGAAGGAGGGGACGACCAAGAGTGTCATGGACTTCAACTATAAAAAAGGACCTGGAGTTGTTGGGTGTGACATGGGAGGAGGCTCTGGACTTA
>Ga0056124_1000643_pt1 | contig 11591 bp, 8 predicted proteins | sample WorMetHEROISLAND_2_FD_70069 | JGI IMG/M metagenome (GOLD analysis project Ga0056124, IMG submission 70069) | Marine gutless worms symbiont microbial communities from Max Planck institute for Marine Microbiology, Germany - Olavius sp. 4 HERON ISLAND | ecosystem: Host-associated > Annelida >... | reverse complement strand
ATTTGTTACTGTTAGTCACCGGGCAATTGCACGCTGGCTGTGTAGGCTTTTCTTATTGGCTGCAGTGATCATAGGCAATCGTTGGTGCGATCACGAATTCGTGATCATAGCCACTGCGAAACCCAAAACCCAATAAAACCCACTGGGTTGGGCTTTTTTAAAAAAACCGTTTTTTTTTGAACCCTGGATATTCTGCTGAGTGTGAAACTTGGTTATTTATGATAGTGGGAAATATATGGCGCAAGGGTGTGCTCACTTATGCCATCAGCAGCGTCATCTACTGATGCTGGCGGAAATGGTGGTGAATCTGGTGAAAAGTTACTTACTACCAGTAATCACCTTCTGCTTCTACTTCTGTTTCTTGCCCGGTGCCGAAGTGTCTCAGAACTTGAACAGCGTTAAAAATTGACAACGTTGTTAACCAAATAATAAGCCGATCGCTATTCGAAGCTTCTACCATCACAAAAACAACTTGCATTCACCGCCATTGCAGAGTGCCACGCCCAGGATCTATGGACTGGAATTTTTAACTCTATGGACGTTGGTCTCGCATTGTAATAATTATTCTTTGCTGGATTGGTGGTGATTTTTCTATGTTGGGTTTTTTGATTGAACAAACAAACATTTTCTGGCTTAGTTAAAAGTTATCTACACGACCATGGCTAGTGTGTCGTTTCATATTGCTAATTTGCTCGAGAAGGTGAGCATACGTTCTTCAGAAGTGTCTACTTGTAGTGTGTACTGAGGTTGATGGGTTGGTTGGTTGTCAGCTGAACTTCAATACTAAACTGTGCAGGCAATAAGACGGACTGTTATCAGCCATAGCCATTGACAACAAATCTGTGGGTGGGGACTCATTACCCACTGTCTGTTTTTAACATAGTATCAGTATATGCATTGTATATGTTGTGTCATTGCATCATTATCATCATAGCAGGCCTAATGTTTCCGTCTCTATGACTATCTCTATCTCTGTGCATGTTGTGTTAACAGATGACATCTAGTGACAAGGACTTTCGTTTCATGGCAACTAATGATCTCATGACTGAGCTACAGAAAGATTCCATCAAACTTGATGACGACAGTGAAAGAAAAGTAATTCACACTTTCATTGTTAAGCCGACATCAGATGATCGATAAAGTTGGCCAACTTTTGGGGCATGGTTTAGTTTCCAATGACAATCGGCCGATGAAATGTACGACCAGCAAATTACGTACCTGTCAAGTAATCAATGGCGGACCCATATGATCTGCTTTTTATGTTGTTTCGCAGTCAAAAAATAAAGCAACATAAGAGCGTCGGCATCCTTATCATCTGCCATTTTTTTCGTCTTCACTATCATGACGTGAAAAGTGACACGTGTGATGGTTCAATGATTTCATCAGCTGATTGTCTTTGGAAACTAAACCACGCCCAAAAAGTTGGCCAACTTTGTCGATAGTCTGGCGTCGGCTTTGGGTGTTTAAAATCATCATCATCATCGTCAATTATCAACGAGTATCTGGAAGCAGGCCTAGTGGTCTCTGTTTCCATGCAACATATCTATTATGGACACGACTTACAACGAGAACTTTACTAATACTAATATTACATTGTGAGTTCCGGTGCTATGTGTCGGCTTTGTAATTATAATATGAATTCCGATCACACCAAAACCCATCCAGGTGTCTGTTAAAACTACTGACACTGCCAACTGACACCACATCGTCAGGCAACATTACCAACATATTCCATAGCTAACTACTCTGTTTACAATGTATTCTGTTCACATCTATGTGATCATTTTACTGCAACTAAATAAGAGCTAAAATGTCATTTTTTATATGCATGCAAAATGCATAAAAGAAAAATGTTTACACCGAAGCAGTGATGTAAAGAAGACCAGTACTTTTTTCGAGATCAAGACTATTGTTTTCTTAAGACTAAGACTGAGACCTTTTGGAGATCAACACCAAGACTTTTTTCAAGGTGCCTCAAAACCATGACCTTGGTCTTGAGGGCAACAGCACTGTTTGGAAGCTCAGTAAAAACTACCGGGTAGGATAAAATGGTGTTTTCAATTGAAATAACACTGATGGGCAGTAAAGAAGCTTTTAATGTTTAGATGGGTCAGAATCAGTGATATTTCAGTTTCAAAAATCAATTTAGTTTTTCGTTTCCGTTAACGAAATTATCTCTTTTTCAGTTTCAATTTCAATTTCCGTTAACGAATATATCCCTGTCAAATAGTTCGGATAACTGTCTTCTTGTAGGATATCATCAACACCAACTGTTAAAGGTCCATATTTTATGCTGCATAGTCAGAGCAGCATTGTCTAGAGTGACTGAGGGGTAATACCCAATTGGGTATGACAGAATGCATTGTACCTTGTTGTAGGTGGTCAAAATGCTACTGAAGTTATTAGAAGATAAAAATGGCGAAGTTCAGAATTTAGCAGTTAAATGGTAAGCACTATAATGTACAGTTATAATAATAATAATAGCAACAGTTATGGTAGTAATTTAGAGCTGTCAAATAATTACAATTTTAATTGCATTAATTGCATGACTAATTATCTTACTCATGTATTATTCAGTTTTAATGCATGTCTGGTTTGTGTCTGGACTAACGCGTTTGACAGAGGAAATGATAGCAGTACATGATACTAAGGTTGTTAAACGGTTTTATTGAATTATTTTGCTTCCACTTCAATAAATTATTGACAAGTTGATAGTTGTCAAAAATTGGCAGTCAGTAGACATGCTGAATGTGAAACTGGTGTTGGTTGTAGTCTCGGTCCGCTGGTGAACAAGGTAAAAGATGTGCAGGTGGAGACGATCGTCGACACTCTCTGCAGTAATATGCTGTCAGAGAAAGAACAGCTGCGTGACATCTCTAGTATTGGTAAGTGGCGTCTTCTGCAACATTACAGGAATGTTGTTCAGCTGAATTGTTTGAAGCATGTTAGCATTTTGCTTTGTTGGTCATGAACTTGTAGTGTAAATGTCTGTTGTATGCTTGTTACTGATAATTTGTATCACTATTGCTGAGTTTTTGTGGTGTGTTATTTATTCTCTGTCTTGTTGCTACCATGTACTTGGTGTTGTACAGTTGAATATAGATGTCTTTTGAATTTAACTGCACTATTCAATGCAGCGTATTTTTAGCCAGTTGCAAGCCAGAAAGTCAGATATGGCATTTGGCATGAAGACTGCATATATCTAGCTGCACAATGCACATGTGTCATTAACATTCAACACCTGAATGGTTTGTTGTTCAAATTTTGGTGGTTGCTGCTTCATGGGCATTCCTACCTAACAGCTGCTACTATTTGTTGCTGTTTGATTGATATGACTCATAAATCTTTGAGAGACAGTAGGTATCAGGGTTGAGACAGCTGGGCAGATATCCCCAAAACCCACCGTTGCTTTTGGGTAAACCCACCTAAGTAAAAACCCACCCCAAACTTAATCCAATTTTAGTTTCATGTTTTGCTAATAATGAAATGTTTTATTCTGGTTAATTAACTTACAATTAGAGCATGTACAAAAATATAAATTGTTCTTAACTAGTAATAAAACTAACAGCAAAAACTGCAGTATCTCATATTTATTTTATTTGGATAGTACCTATCTAGCTGTGCTTATTCTAATAACTGTAAACCCATAGAAATCCCAGAACCCATCAAATTGGGTCTTTTTACACAACCTGGATTTCACCAAAAAAAACCAAAAGCCAATAAAACATTGGCTTTTGAAAAAAAAACGTTTTTGGCAGATCTGGACAGTACTGAGCAGACAGCAGTGGAATAGTTGTCTTATGTGTTACATACACTTTGAATTCGTAACTGTTTTGAGCTGCATCCGTATGCTTGTTTTCATTAATTTAGTTTTTAATAGTTCTGTTTTTTTGACCACGAAAAATATCCGAGAAGTTTAAATTTAAGAATTGTGAAGATCTTACTATTGTTTTTAGAGTGAAACGTTGGTAACATTATGCTGAGTGCTGGTACGTTGTGTTCAGAATTGAAATGTAGCTTGGTCAATGGTGAGCCTAATACTCCGTACTGTGCATTTGTGTGGACCATTGTTTGTAGTTTGTAATGACTACGGGTGGATGTAGTGGCCTCTGGCAGTCTTACCTCCACCACAGCGGCTGCTTCTGTCGGGTCGCACCCCTTGTGCCGTGTACTGGGGGCCATGTTTAGCTGTGTCCATCATTGTTAAATGGCTAAAATGTCCCCTACCTCTCGCCAGGAGGTTGGGCAAGGTTTCTGTCAGGGTGTTCTCCCTTAGCCTTTGGCCAAAAGACCTCTCACAAGGCAGCGAGGGCAAGGCATATTTAATGGCGGCCTTAACTCGCCATGTCGCAGGGTCTTCATAGGGTATATGCAGCTTTTTACATGTGAGTGCAGTGCCACCCACACCCGCGCTGCACCCTGTTGACCCTGCCGCTGATTGGTTCACGACTGCTTATTCGTCGGGCTGAGGCCCTCTTATTTCGCAGCTAACCTCTATATCTAGAGGCCACTCCACGATCCACCACCTTTGGACGCATCAGATAGCAGGTCAGCTCTGCCACTGCCATGTGCTGTAGGATTGAAGACTGTTATTAGTGAGCTGGCACCGACGTCGACGGCTCTAGCTGCCAGCATCTGTAAGAAGATCACCGGACGACTGACGAGTGCTGTCACCAAGGTATGCTGTTTAGTTCTAACTGTGAAGTTTTGACTGTTTCACTGTTGTGTTAAGCAGTCATGAAGATCATGGGTTTGTTCTTCTGGTCTTGTTTTCAGCTAATTTGTAAAAAAAAACTAATTCTTATGCAGTTTTGTTTGCTATTAATTAATGATGTTAGCATATGATACCAACCAGCGGGTAACTGTTGGGAGCCTAGTTTTCATAGTCATATCACAGGCTGCAAGTTGACGATGCGCAGCCTTGCAGCAGTCACTGCCACACCCTGCAGGGTGCAGGCTGGCTGACTCTCGACTGGACACATGACCACCACCGGCGACGGCAGTGTTGTACTGGGGTAATTGCGGTAGAGGGAAGGCATGCAGCCTTGGTAGCTCGGTGGCTTGTTGGAGTAACGGTTAATATCAAGAAGTTGTGGGTTCAACTCTGGGTCGGGTTACTACTTGAAGAGTGACTGTCTGCGGACAGGTAAACGAGGGACCTGCGAATTGGCTGTTAACGTTCGAAACAAATCTCAAATCAAATCAGTCGTATGCATCGCTTAAAACTGCGAATCGGCCATTTGCGTTCGAATCCAATACGAATCGAATAAAAAGAGATGTGCGTACTACAGATTCTTCATTCCAATCCTCAAACACATTAAACAATACCGCCGTATGATCACTCATAGAGCTAGCGAGTCTGTATACTGTACCACTAAGCGCCATTAATGGTTTGAGTTGTTTGACTACGACGAGCAATGGGCAGGCACGGCCAGTTCAAATTTGCGAATCGGTTCATGACTTCCGAATCGTATCGAATCAGAATGGCTGATTCGAATGGAATTGAATCTCGAAGCTTCGCAGGTCCCTAAGGTAAACGATCTCAGGATATAGGCAACCACCGAGGTCAACTCAGCCTTTCATCCCTATGGGGTAGGTAAATCGAGTACTGGCCTGCTTGGCTGGGGTTAAGGCGTTTGCCTGTGTCTGGTGGCAGGCAACACTGTGTGATCCCGTATGGCAGGTGACGCTCTGTAGCTCTGAGATGGGTTCACATGAAGAGCCGTACACATCCTTTACTTTATACTTTTACACTATTTACACCTCTGTTATAGACCTCAATGCAACAGCATGTCTGCAATGTAATAAGTACAAATGCAGTGTTGTCATGATATTGGCCTCATATGACATCACAGCGTGAACTGTGTGCAAGGCTTTTACCCCAACTACCCCAATTTTGAGTGAATATTTCGGCATTGATACCGATGGGTTGTTATACAATACTGGAAATTAATTTGTTGCCATTCGTGATTTTTTCTGTACTTATAGTGCAAATAGCTTGGCTTTTTTGCATGTGCCATATTCGTCTGCATGTTTGTGTGTTTCAATATTGTTTGTAGCAAGAAGATGTGTCCGTTCAGCTGGAAGCATTGGACATTCTGAGTGATCTTCTCTGTCGATTTGGCAGTAAGTGTGACTTGGTGTTATGTCAGTCTGTTTGTCAGTGTTAACAAATTGAAACTGGCAGACCACACTCTCGTCTCGTCTTGTAACTAGGGAGATCTGTGCCAATAAACTTAGCACATTGTGCGATGTTTTGTTAAAACGTTCCTTGCTGACTGTAATCTGGCAGGATTGATACTTTGGTGATGACGACCATGATACTACTGCATGTGAAAACGTCCATATTGTTAATGGCTAAATAGTATAGTAGAGAAAAATCTGCACTTTAGTTCACAGTTAGCAACAATCCTTCATCGTTACTCACGTTGAAAAACAGCAGAAGTCATACTTGGAGATAGAGACAGATTTGTGATGAGACGTATCATCTATGCTTTGAAGTTAATACAGCTTGGCAGTGTCTACTGGCTGCAGAATTAGTACACTTTGGGATCACAGAATTTTTTACAGTTTGTCACAGAATTTGGCAAAATTTGCCACGGGCAAATGTTGCCTGTGGTTATAATGGTTAAACAATGTTTAACCAGGACTGATACATTGTGAGTTGTGGAGGTGATGATGTGGAAAACATTACATTTTACTGTTTGTAAATGTTTGTCTCTGTGGCTCATTGGCACTCGGCGCGCTGAGCCTGGAACGGTTATCAGCCGGGCCTGGGTTCAATCCCCAGACCCGGCAAAATAAATTGTTTCAGCCGGATTACTGGCGTGCATGCTTTATGATTAATTTCTCCGACAGGCAAGAGGGTTTGACGGTGTCCTCTATAATCTGTGACCGTTAAGTCGCTATGGTGTGGTTATGGTGGTCAAGTGCGCTAGATTAAGCTAAGCTTTACGCTGAGCTTTAGAGTGCACTATAATATAACCTAAATTTACTTTTTATTATTTTGATGTTGGTGTGTTTGTTCATTAGTCCTAAGTGCTGTGACCTGGCTGTGGATGTGTTATGCAGGTCTTCTGGTTAGCTTTCACCTCGGTATCCAGCAGGCTCTTCTGCCACAGCTCTCCAGTCCACGACTGGCTGTCAGAAAACGAGCCATCATTGCCATTGGTAACTGGTCGCTGTTTTCATTATGCCTCTGCCCTCCGCTCCTAGGCAGAGCCGCAGAAACGTTAGGTTTTTTTTTGTTGTCGATTCGTGCATCCGACCGTCTTTTCTGTTTCTGTGATATCTATGTCGTTTCTGGTGGATTTTCACCAAACTTTTGCCAGTCGTGCATCTTACTTAGTACAGTGATGAACTGGTTAGGTTTTGAACTCAAGAGGTGAAAGATCATTACGAAATATGCCCAAAATACCATTTTTGAAGGTTGTTTGTGCTATATCTACAGTATGCATTTTCCGAAGTTTTGTCTGCAGTGCATCTTGACGAAACAGTGAACTATTGTGTTTGTGGTGAGAAGGTCAAAGATGGTTGGATGTATACTGAGCTCAGTGCTGAGTGTGTTGAATTCTTACTGTTTAGCTAACTAGCGGTAGCTTTGCACGTATGTTGCTTGATTGTTGGTATAATGATATTAGTAGTTTTCGTGTTTGTGTTTGTTTACTAGACTGTTTTCATGATTCTTTGATGGTCTGTTAACTGAACTATGCAACTGCACTGTTGTATATTTTCAGCCATGTTGTTGCACTTTATTTAAATCTTTCAGTAGATCTTGGTAGCTATGGGGAATGTCTTTTTGTTCTGTTAGTTACTGTATTTTGCTGTATTGTTGCATTTCGTTACTTAAGCTAATACGTGTAGCATTTGACAGTGTTAATGTTTCACCCGTCAACATCAGAACTGCTTCATCCGTGGAGTCTTTTAAACGGCTGCTCAAGACACACTTGTTGGAAATATTGTTTCAGTCATAGTCTGCATGACATTACGTTTTTTAGCATTTTTAGCATCTTAGACATTGACATTACTGTACCCATTTTGATGGTTTGTTAGGCGCCCTTGTTTTTATCTTAGGATATTTTACAGCGCCTTATAAATCGTCTTATTATTATTAGTAGTAGTAGTAATAAATTCTGCATATCTGCTTATGGCTGCGCAGGACATTTAGTGATGAGCTGCAACAACGCTGTGTTTGTCGAGCTAATGGACTTCCTGCTCAGTGAACTGTCTAAGAACACCAATATCTCGACTACACGCACTTACATCCAGTGCCTTGGTGGCATCACGTATGTTTTATGCCTTCATTACCAACAGCTTCAGTGCATTTAGCAATATTTTTCAAAGGTTTTTTAGTGTTTACTTCTGAATGTTTCTTGTCTGATATTGGTGAGTAGAATTTATATTGTTGGCTTTACAGCAATGCTCTGAATTATGCTTCGATACATTTTTGCATATATCCACTTTACCTGTTTACACAGAAATTGATAAGTATATGTAAGTTGTGAAAATTTCTTTAAACAATTTTTGTTAAGGGGTTGCTTTTAGAGCAGCAGTTTATCGATTTTTGTCTGGATGCCACTTTTTATTTCTTTCTCACTCGTAAAGGACGTTGCAAGGGCGTGCCTTTTCTTGCTCAATTTCATACTATTTTGGAGTTGATCAAAAAGTCACTCACTATGCTGAATGCTGATTGCCCTGGCATGCATTTCTTATGCTGCTACTTATCTACAGGCTGATTCATGTTAAAATTCCCCAAAACGAAAATCATGATATCTGTGTAATGCGAGAATATTTGCACTAAATTTTCCTCGTTCATTTAGCACACAATGCCTGCTTAATTTTGCAACATCTAGTTTATATTTGGCAAAATGGTACAGCTGTACAAATGGTACATGCAATGTTTGATTTTCGCTACTCAGCAGCGAAACTTATTGGACTTTTTATGATCTTTCAATGCTGAGTAACACTGTTAAAGTGCTTCACTAGCTAATGGAAAACGATAAGCAGATTGCTTCAACTGAGCTAAGCTTCCAGCCTTTTTCAGAAAAATTCCTAACATCTATTCAGTGTCTAAAACTACTTTTGTGGAATGTCTGAATCCGCATTCTGTCTTCGTAGGATATTTCACCCGTGACCAAATCTGTAATCCTAACCACGATTATGAGTTAAAATATTGAAAAATTGGGTAATTTTTTTCGAAGTAAACCAAATAATTTTGCTTACGTGACATCACAACAGAGGTGCTATTGAGCACTTGCTTACTTTAATAATAAAATTAGCCTTGTGTACGGTCTGTACAGTTGCAAAGTTCATTTTTTGAAGTTTGTGTCTTCGTCAGTTTTGGCGTATATGTCAAGTAAAGACAGCACGAAGCAGCACACTTTTGCACAGTTGTCTTTTAAACAAATGAGCAAAATTTAGTACAAAAATATTTGTGCATTTCTGAGTTATCACAATTTTCGTGTTGGGGTATTTTTTGGTTCATGGGATATGGGATTTTGGTACATGGGGAAAGCTGGAAACCTGTTGGCACAACATTGTTGTTTAGTAGCACGGTATTAGCACAGTATTTTGATAGTGCATTTTTTCGTTCATTGCATTTCATTATCTGTTATTACTCTTGTATTTCATTATTATATTGTTAATATGCATGCATGGATAATTGCAGTGAAGTGTCAGGGAAAGGGAAAGGTAAGTTCACTATCATAGTGATGGAAAGTTCTCAGCAGAGATAGGCTGATTCTAAGGCTGATGTTAAGACGTGAATCCTACCATTTGTTGCAAATGTTATGACGCTATGTATGCACATGTTTTTAATGTGGTAGTTGTTTGACAAGAACCTGTTGAACTAAATTAGTCGGTCCTCAGTTTATTGTTTGGTATTATTGTGAGGTGAAGAATCTGTTGTGTGTTGTTGCAGTCGTCAAGCGGGACACAGAATTGGAGAACATCTGGAGAAAGTGATTCCTCTGGTGGTGAAGTTCAGCCGAGTAGAAGATGATGAGCTACGAGAGTATTGCCTGCAAGCTTTTGAGTCATTTGTGCGTCGCTGTCCAAAGGACATATCTCCACATATACCAATGGTAAACGTCTGCCGTATATCTTCACGTATACAAATAATAATAATAATAATAACTAGTCTATTAATAATACATAATAATAATGTGTAATAATAATTTGTCTACTGCTAATAACTATAATAATAATAAATAGTCCAGCTAATTTGCTTTTAACTTTTGTTTTTAACCCCTGGGATCTTTACTACTGCGGTTACTAAAAATTTTGAAAAAAAAAATAATAATACAAGATTTATATAGCACCATGGAGTCCGATGATACAGAGGCGCTTAAGATACAGAGGTAAACATCTACAGTATATCTCTCTCTCCTTCAGGCTGTGAATCCCTCTGGTGAGGGGTCAGCCGCATGGGTTCTCCTTCTCCATTCGGCACAATTCCCTGTGTCTTCCACCATGAGCCACAAGTCCTCCATGTTGTACTTGACGACGTCGGTCCATCTCTTTCGCCTCTTTCGCTGTCTTCCTCGACTCCGTTGGAGCAGTCTGCCGGAGTCAGTACGGGCATCGCCGTCACTGCAAGTTTTTCGCAGCAGACTGAAGACCGAGCTTTTTGCTGACTAAGAGCATCTCATTGCACTGACTATGACGTGACTTCACTGTTATTCTTACGTGTTACGTGTCCTTGCAGTCTTAGGACTTTTGCCACGTTAAAGTTCATTCGTTCATCATCATCATCATCATCACAACAACCTTCATGGAAGCACGGTTTTTCATCCCACAGTTTGGCGGATTGCTTGTCTGTCTCTGTGACATAGGTAGGTGGAGTTGCCCGCACTGACCCACAGGGTGCGTCACGCTGTGCCCCACCCTCTCATATAAACCAGATGGTTTTGAAGTAGAAAGTTTACAGGTCAGCTGCCTTTCCTGATACCCAACGGACAGCACTTTCGCTGAAGCCTCATGCACCAGTGCTTATTATTTTCCTGAAACCATCCTGACTGTTTGCATTTTTTAGTTAGCGTGAGAATACTGTGTCTGTTGTGTGAATGCTGTCTGTAACAGATCATCAAGATATGTCTCGAGTACATCGTTTACGATCCAAACTACAACTATGATGATGAGCATGATGATGACAGCATGGACACGGAAGATGACGATGATGCTCAGTATGTATTATATTGATGGTTCTTAGTTGTTGTCTACCATTGTGACGAACACTGCCATTTATATTACGTTGCAGATCCTTCTTTGTTTACAAACACCATGTAACATAACGTCAGTGTCAAACCAGTTATGATCTTTTTTATCTTTAGTTTAATGAAAGCAGACATGTGCGGTGATGCTGTTACAAATGGATTTTGGTGAATTTTTTGGAGGGGTAACGAGTGGCCTAGGGACCAATTGGTTGTATTTTGGTAGTGATTCAGATGACAACCCTGATCCAGATCCGTCAGTTTTTACGCGCGACAGCAGGAACTGCTATAGCGCGTCTTAGCCATCGCAATTCTGTCTGTCTGTCCGTCCGTCTGTCTGTCTGTCACACGGGTGGATCAGGCAAAAACGGTGCAAGCTAG
>Ga0056124_1000641_pt1 | contig 11606 bp, 9 predicted proteins | sample WorMetHEROISLAND_2_FD_70069 | JGI IMG/M metagenome (GOLD analysis project Ga0056124, IMG submission 70069) | Marine gutless worms symbiont microbial communities from Max Planck institute for Marine Microbiology, Germany - Olavius sp. 4 HERON ISLAND | ecosystem: Host-associated > Annelida >... | reverse complement strand
GTTCACATTGATGACAATGAGGTAACTAATGACTCAGTAATCAGTCACGTATCATCTTCAACATTCAACAGCACAAAGTAAAGACGAAAGAGTAAATGAGTGGATGCTATTCAGTTTCAAATATCGTTCCGTGAACGAAGATGCGTCCCGAAATAAACAATCAGTAATCGGCCGATAATTGTCCGATTATTTGGCGCCGATAATCGGCCACAGCATTATCGGTGCACCTCTACACATTACCAGTGCGTGATTAGTGTAGGTGATTGGTCAAAGAAAGGATAAGAGTAATCAGATGAAAAGGCGTATTGATTTATTAAGTGAGGGATGGTAAGCATCAAGGCAGAGATAATGTGACACACAGAACGATATGAGAATTCTGTTTTTAAATATTATACTGCATGGCCTGCGGAAGAAGAGTAAAATGATGAATTTTTCTCCTGTGACGGATAACGGATTTTCATTACTTTATCACTACAGATGCCATGTGGCATTGAATTCACTGCTTTATGGCTGATGTTTGACCCCCGATTTGACTAAATATAGTCATTATGAATTAATGGCGTCTGAAAGAGGTTCCAGCCAAAATTGCTTCAATACTTTAAATAACTTCTGTCTCAAAAGTGGGCATGGGCACACTGGCAGTGCACAATTTTTTTTAAACTGTAACTAATAATGATAGTAAGCTCATTGGTTTCCGTGACAAGTCTGATATCAGCTGGCTCGTTTGTCATATGCGTGTAAGATGAATTTGTTGTTTAAATTGCATGATTGAAGTATTGTAAGCAGCTTGGTCTTGAATTAATATCTTTGGTCACATCAACGAAGTTACTCTACGCTGAGCCAGGTTAGTACTGAGATGGGTGCAGGTATACCATCTCAGTCAGTATGAAACGAAGCCACACGTGTCAACTCAGCCTGGCCATCCCTCCACAGGTAGGTGCAGTGAGTACCAGCAAATCACCGTGGGATGCACTAGCATTGTATCCGTGGTCTAGCAGTGTAAGCTGGTGTCAGGCTGACGGCTAAGGAAAAAGAGCTCAGAAAGGCCTATGGGCCTGTTCATAATAAGCGATATATATTTATCAAATTACAATCTTTTAGTTAATTTGTTGTGATTTGATGAATTTATATAACTTATTAGTTACCATTTCAGCCTATGAGTATATTCAGACTTTACGTTACGCTTTTATGTTGTTGTTGTCGTGGTTGTTGTTGTTGTTGTTGTTGTTGTTGTTGTTGAAGTGTGTTGGTTTGTTGTTGGTCGTGTAAAGCCGGATGTGTCGTCTGCTGCACTCCGGCACATGTCAGCTAGCAGTCGGAGGTCGACTTGTGTTTTCCACACATTCTATGAATCCCGTTGAGAACGAGGCCGTCGTCGCTAGTCTTCTTACCCACCAGAAAGGTTACCTCATAGTCATGTCGTTTATCAATCTATTTCTATAGTCCCTGCGTGGGTTCTGGCAGCCGTAGAATTGGCCCGATCTGTTTCCCTTCCTGGGCGGCATGAAAGGCTCCTAAACCTGTGGCCCGATTCACAGAAGATCTTAGGATAATCTTAAGACAGTTTTCACACTTACGATCATCTTAAGACAATGATCTGATTCACAGAACGCTTACGACATATCTTAGGAGTGACAGATTTTGCAATCATTTAAGACAAGTTCTGTGAACTCACTTAAGAAATGTTGTATAATCACCTTAGGATATCTTAACTTTTGTGTTGTGATGGTCCTAAAACATATCATAAGATAAATCTTACGACAATATCCGTGAATCGGGCATCAGGTTTGTAGTTACGCATCATCAATCAGTCGATCTTTTAATTCGCCAAATATAGTACAGATAACGGTACACTGATGCCGTAATGTGGCAGGAACAACCAGTCAAAATGTGCTTACAGTTGCCCTGAATAAAACCTAATACATTGTATGGGATAACGTTAACACAAGGTGGGGTTAGCTTGCATGTGTGAATATTTTGATAGGTACATTATTGCTGTTATTTAGGTTTAGTGTTAGTTTATATGGTGTGCGTAATTTTCACTTTTTTTCTATTTTGGTTTAGTTTGTGAAAGACAGCAACAACCAGTAGTTGAATTCTGCAGTTTTGGTGGTCGTGCTGGTTGGCTACAAAAATTGTTCAAAATCAGTCGATTAATCGAAGTTAATTTTTGGAGATTAATTGATTCAAAAATTGTAACTAGTATCAGCCCTATTGAATATGTGTCTTTATTGTTACCCGTTTTGTAACCATTTCCAATTTTTTGTTGTGTTTGTGATGCAGGGTCAGTAGAATTGGTCGATGTTTCTGCAGAACTTTCAAACGTCCAGTACAAGAGCGGTCTCAGCAAGTGGAAGGTGAAATACAGCTACTCAGTACTATATGATGCAAAAATGATTTTTGAGGGTTTTTTTTACTTTAGTCACAGTTATAAACTTCTGGTAATCTCCCAAAAGTCCTTTGTGGTGGTCTGATGTCTTTTCTTTTTGATATGTAAACCATATAGTCCAGCCGATGCTGCTTCATAGTCCAACGTGATTAAGTTACATGCACAGGATTTCTATGATTACCTTCCATCTGGTCGTGAAAGTAGGGGTGGTGATAGTAGTAGTGGTGGGGTGGTGGTCTTGATCGTGGTCGTGGTAGCAGTAGTAGTAGTACGTGTCCAAAAATAGACCATCGTTTGTCTTTGCCCGCAAATTGGCAAAATAATAGCTTATTAATAATAATAATAATTCTGGTGACGACAGAGAGGCTCAGTTTTTACTCCAGCGCATCTCTGTGATGATCCAACGTTTCCACTCTGTGCTTTTGCACGACTCATTCAGCATCGATTGTCCGGACCAACAGCCATGCCAGCTACGTTTTTAACTTTTGGTTTTAACCCCCGGGAACCTTTACTACCGGGGGTATAAAAATATAATAATAATAATAGAGTCAATTTATACACAGCGCCTAACAGCAAAAAGTCACTAGGCACTGCAGCCTAATCAAACAAGTGTGTTTTTAGCAGCTTTTTGAACCGTTCGTAGTCTTCTACCACTCGCAGCGCAGCAGGCAAACATTCCAGTAGTGGTGGTGATAGCAGGTGTAGTAGTGGTGGTGGTGGTGGTGACAATAATTTGTTGTTTGTTATTGTTCCCGCTGAACATTTATTCTTGTTAACATTCTTCACCATTGCAGATTTTGAGTGATTGACACCATTGCAGTACATTGAGTCATTGATGTGAAAAATCGACATAGCACCGTCACTGTATGTGGGCTGTGGTGGTTTTTATACCACATCCATTTGCATTGTACGTAAACAAGATCAGCTTTTCTTTCCTCTGTCTTTGCATTCCTCCTGAGTACCAATCTCCTCTACAACAAATACCTACCGTAATCCACCGTATTAGTGTCTGCTAGTCAGAAAGTCGTTGCATTGTTAGCGACGACGGCTATCGAATGTTCGGCGATCTTTTATTGAGACCAGATTCTGAGGCCTAATTTACAAAACTTCGTAAAATGTACTTACGAAAATGTTACGAGAGAGTTGCGAATAGTTTCGTAAACTTTTCATAAACTATTCGTAGCTCTCTCGTAACTCTCTAGTCGCTAAAAGTTTGTTATCGGCCCATCGTGGGAATTGGGTCATCCGATATAGTCCGTCGTCGGATTAGTCATGGATCAGCAGCCTATTTTTACTTACTTTTGTGTTCGGAATACACATATGCGCCATTTTGTTAACAAACCGATACTTGTAAACATCGTAGTTCTTTCACAATTCTTTCGTATCTCTTTCATAATTCTTTTGCCGTTCTTTCGTAAACTTAGCATACGATAGCTTATTAGCTGACATACGAAAGAGATACGAAAGAATTACGAACATTCATTTTACGAAGTTTTGTTGATTAGGCCGCTGTTGGTTATGTGTAGGTGATGACGAGAGAGGCTCGTTGGTACGAGGATTTTGCCGACCTGCGCAACACTGGGAGATATCGCGCACTGGAGTCAGTCTTTTCACCGTCCGCTGAGAAGGTCGACAAGCTTCATCTGGAACGCTGGTCAGATGTCTATGTGTTTATGATTTATTTATGAGCTTAATTTATGAGTGTTTTTACTATGCAATTTTTTTTACTGGAGATTGAAAATTGAATAGAGTGCAGTCAGTTAACCCAGGTTTAACTGGAAAGTGGCGTTTAAAATGGTGTGATGGCTTGTGGTCTGAATTCCGCAGAGCCAGAAGTAGACTGTCACATGAATCTAATCATCCAGTTAAACCGGAAACAAAAGTTAAAAATGGTATAAGTGTGTGAGTGTGTGTGTGTGAGTGCATATAATTGAGTGAATCCCAGTATTACGTGTAGAATGTATTTTGTCTGTAGCATCCGAATCCTGCCTCACCAGCAGGATACAGCCGGGATATTTATTGCTGTGCTACAACGAACAAAAGCTCTGGAAGATGTACTCAAGGAGGAGAGAGAAGCCTGGACAAAACGTTAGTGTTCTTTCACTGTTATTTTTATTATCTATTTATCGGCTAATTTATACAATCTTTTCCGGATTTGCTATTTTGTTTAGTGTGCAGTTTAGTTAACATTTAAATGTATTTTGAAGTTTGTGAGATAATGTTTGCACGATTTTTCAAGTCGATGTTTTTCGTGACATTAAAAATGTCCGTTGTTGTTGTTGCTCTGATTTTCTCTGCGATTTTCTGGTTTTTTTTAGCTTCATGTAAATTGTTAAGCATTGGTGACTGATGATGTGTTATCAGTGTTCATGTCGTGACTTTGTCTGTACTATTTGCTGGTGTATAACACGAATGCGTAACTTTATTACGTCAGAATTTCAGAGTCAAAATGCTGAATCTGCAGATGTGTGGTACTGGTTGTGGCTGGTGTTGTTTTCAGTTCAGCGGGAGAAGCAAGAAGCTGCCAAGAAGCGATTGGAGGAGGCCAGACTTGCTGCTGAGAAGGCCGCAGCTGAAAGAGCGGCCGCTGAAAAGGAGGAGAAAGATAAAGACGAAGAAGGACAGAAATCGGAGCAGAAATCTTCGGAGGGAGATGATTCCAATAAGACAACGGAAGAGACTGCTATGGACACAGGCAGTGCGGTGGAGAAAGCCAGTGTTGAACGTAAAGACGATGACAGCAATAAGATGGCGAAAGAATCAAAGCAGTCGTCAGAGTCAAAGGAGGAGGTTGCAGGTAAAGATCTGTCATCAAGAACTGGATCAGCTGATGCTTTGAAGGCTGAGAAAGAAGCAACAGACAAGGCGCAGGTGATGGAAGAGCAAAGTGCAGCATCGCAAGAACAGAAACAAGATGAAGACGCTTCGGAGACCGGATCTCAGCATTCAAAACCGACCCACGATGATGAGATACCGTAAGCTAGCTTCTCTGCATTGTAGTCAGTAAACTGGAATTTCGTTTTTTAACTTAGAAAGTTACTTGTGGTGTGCCAATCACGATGAAATTGCATTACCATCCAACAACATATTACAGGAGTCACTAAACTGAGTTATAGTGGGAGTGATAAAATTCAGAGTTAGAAGCTAGGTAAATTTCGCCAAATATTGACCGGTTTTCACAATTCTTTCACTGACCCAGTCTGCTGAAAAGATGCATTGAAGATCGGACCACACTTTAAATACGTTGATCTATTACGTTGTGAACTGCATTTGGATAGAAATAGAAAACTAGCCACTGCACAAGATATTCATTAGTCATGTGGTTTACGAGCGTATATTATTATGCTAAGATTTGAAAGATATTCTACGGTATTGCCGGCAAGCCTTGCTGTACGCTTCTGTTCAGTCAGATCCAAGGTCTCACTGGTGAGCCAATCTTTCTTTCTTTCACCAACACACAGGTCTATACATCATGTGCTGATTTTCTGACATTTATACTTATTAAGATAGTGTACCTAGTTAAATGTTTCGTTGCTGATGTCATTTTGCCTATGGTGAACACGAAGGTCGTTCCACGGTGTTCTGGTTTGGTCTTTCTTATTATGCTAAGATTTGAAAGATACGAGTATGTGATAGTTTAATGACGGATGACGTTACTGTTAAGTTGTGTGTTCTGTTAGTGCAAAAAGACCAAGAAGATCTCTTTTCACCTTCGTTGATGAGAATGACTCCATCTGGACGTCGATTAGGTTTGAATGTAATCTTTGTAGTAAACGATCTTTGTAGAAATTATGATTTGTGATATTTCAGAAGTAGTTTTCCTATATTTTTGCAAATTGTTATCAGAAGTCACTTGTGAGGACTTGGCCTTGTGCAGAGTATGTGAGAAAATTTGCCACTTAGACAAAAATTGAGATTAGTAGTAGCAGCGACTCTAGTTATTTACAGTTTTTGCAGTGATGCTGTATCTGCGCACATCTTACACAGTTGAAGCAAGTGTATGTACTCCAAACTGTGATGTGCCTACTGTTGTTTTGTAGTACTTGCCATACAGTTGTTCTGTTTGCATTCAAAGCCGTGAGTAACTCGGCAAACCAATATTTTTTGTTACTATAGGAGCGGATCTGCGGTGACTTAGCATTCTTATGTCTGGTGTTGCCGACGTGATAACCGATTGGATGTGTTGATTCGTGGTATTATGAAGCACCCTGGTCCAGTTGCTGCTGCTGCTGCTGCTGCTGATGATGATGATGATGATGATGATGATGCTGATGATGATGATGATGTTCCTGCTGCTGCTGCTGATAATGATGATGATGCTGCTGCTGATGATGATGTGATGCTGCTGCTGCTGCTGCTGCTGCTGATGATGATGATGATGATGATGATGCTGTTGATGATGGTGATGATGATGTTGCTGCTGATGATGCTGATGATGATGATGATGATGATGATGATGATGATGATGTTGTTGTTGTGTGTAGAGATTTCTTTGGATTGTCGTCGGACTTTGCTGTCAGTCAGCTGGTGATGCGTGGCAGTGACAAGACAAGTCTATTCTACGTTACGCCTTCACTGAAGCAGCTTGTCGACTGCAACCAGCACATGGTCAATGTCAGTACAGTTATCTATGCTTGTCTAATAATAAATGTAATTATAATTATAATAATGACAAGGGCCAGAGTAATTTGATGCTAGGTGGCATCACTACAAACATGTTGTTCTGTGGAGGGGGAAGTCGTATAGTGTTTTCAATGGTACCATTTTATTTCGTGTAGGGTGTCTATAATCAATTCTGCTATCTGTAGCAGCTGGGCTGCAATTTGCAGTGCACATTTGGACTGGGGGTTCTAATCCCAAATCTTTTCTTCCTGAGGCCTCTGTCCAATAGTGTTACTTGTGACCACGCAAGAAGAAGAAGAAGATTTCGCATAGACAGCTAGGTCCGTTGCGTGGGAGCTCATCCCCTTTTAAGCACTTTGAGCCGGCGAACGTTAAACCCAATTAAGCTAGCATACAGCCCAAGTCTGCCAGATAACGGACTGGGTCAGTATGTCAGCAGTCCTGGTACAGGGCCTACTGTTACGCAGAACTCGCCGTTTCTTCCCTCTCGATGCCCATAATCATCGCCAGTACTCATTTTGCCTACCCGCAGAGGGATGGCCAGGCTGAGTTGGCCTGGGTGGCTGGTTACATACAAAGATGATTTACCCGTTTTGAAGATGGTCACCCATCCAAGTACTAACCGGGCCCGGCGTTGATTAACTTCGTTGATGCGACCAACGACGTTACCAACTGAGCCAAACCGCCACCATGACCATGCAGGCTCTACCAATTGCCAAATGACATTTCATAGCAGCTTCAGCTGGTTGCACGAGTGTGACGGACAGACAGACAGACCACGCTGCGGTAGCATCTGATGCAATAGCTGGCATCACTCTTGCTTTCAGTGGTGTTGGCTAATAAAAGCCAGGATTTGTTAGGATTTGATTTCGTTGTTGTTAGATAATAATCGAAAGTTACTGAAATTTGTGTGTACACAGTTTGTTCACGCTGGAGTGAAGGTATTCTGCCGCATGTCTGAAGCAGACTCTGTGTGCAAATATCGCGTCACGCAGGAGGTAAACTGACTAATATTCTTCTCTCTTACTCACAGCTTCTAATGTCATGCACAGGTTTTATTTTATTTGTACGTTGTAATATCTCTCAATTGTTAGAGTTATATGTTTCAGTTTGTTTCTTTAGTTTGTACTTTTGTATCGTTGTACTTTAAAGTTGTATGCATGTCTTGAAGTTTTGCAGCAGGCAGCGACGTCGAAGTATCGTCTGCTATTCTGAAATAATCCGGCTGAATTATCTTCAAGTAAGTAAGTACATTTGTATTGCGCACAATGTCAACGGGAAAACCCCGCTGAATCTGAGGCGCAAGGGGTATGGTGGGGACTAAGGTGGGCTAAAAACTAGGTTGTATAAAAATGTTTTGAGGCGGCGACGAAAACAACACATGGAAGGGGAATTGCGAATATCTAAAGGGAGGGTATTCCAAATGGTGGGAGCGGCTACAGCGAAGCTACGTGTTCTTTGTCTCATCATACGTCACATCACCCAATAAAAGTCTGTCTAATCAACTCAATGTGTTGTGTTTCGTTGGTGTGTAGGGTTTGCTGGCCATCTTTCCATTCCTCGGCCGTCAGGTCGTCCATCTGACAAGAGAAGAAGTTGTTGATTTGCTGAAGTCGCAGCTTCTGCCAATCAGCTCATTTGGCAATAAAACAAAGCAAGCATTGTCAAAAGTCGGTGAGTGCTGATTCGCTAATGTGTCAGTTCTGTGCAAGGAATGTATTTCTGGAATGAAGCACGCATGTTCCTTGCTGTCACTGATAATTGACAACAGCATTAACACTATCCTCTGGTTACTTGGTTTATGTGTTTTTAATTTGTTTAACAGTCCGTTGCCAGTGATATAATGAAACCACTAAGTCATACTTACACTGGCTGCTGTCGTGGATGCCAAGTTGGCATTTTTGGTTTTTATTTATCTGGTTTTTTTACATTGCTCTAGGTTAGGCCGAGTCTCCAAAGTAAACTTCGGGGAAATGTTATGGCAGTACTTTTGCAGGCTGGCTGCCATCCTGTTCACTTAACCGGCAGTTAGGATAAGAGTGCACAGGATAAAGAGTATGCCTGCTTGCGGACAGCATATTGGTCGACGGCAGTGTTAGGCGTTTCTGAGATATGTTTTATCAGTCATGATGGTACTAGTTCATCTATTAATATAATACAACACCGCCATTGTAGTTTTGCTCATGGCACAGTCGTCGATTATTTTCTGTAAGCGTTAAGCCTTGGGACAAGAAACAGGTGATTATTAGATTCAGGGATAGATTGCGGTTCCCGTGACTGTTTTTGCTTTCAGTGTTTTTAAACTTGGGAATTTATTATTGATCTCCTTGATACATGTGCTGTAATTAGCTTCTGCAAAAAAAATGACCTATAACGTGGCATATATTTAACGTGTGCATATACCGTATAATAAATAATAATTAATAAATAAATATATTGCGGCAAAGAAAGATATTGTGGGAAATCTCTATGTGGAAGAATTGTGGACCCTGTCCTGCATGGCCAGACTCAGTAGATGTTTACATCACTTTTGTATTATTGTAGGGCTGCAGAAATTAACAGTTAATTAATCGATTAATCATTAAAAAAATTAATTGATCAATTTTTTGATTGATTAAAATTCGATTACAGTTTTGGACTTGTTAACATCATTAATATATGCTTTTCCGGACTGTTTATTGTAAACTGTGCTTATTTCACATATAGGACATGTCATCAATACAGTCGGAATTAATGGATTGATTTCGATTAATTTTCGGCAATTAATTGATTAAAAAATTTGAATCAGTAGCAGCGCTATAGTATTGTAATTTGTTGTTGTTTTTGTTTTTCATTATTTTAGAGAAAGGAAGTGTTGTATTCGTGTGTCGGCTGAATCCGAGGTATGTGACTGACTACTTACATGTATTTCTCAGCAGTTTCGTTCGTTATGTCTGTAATAAATAAACTAACTGTTTCTGTTAGATTACAGTATGAGAGGTTTGACTGAATGAGCTGCTGTAAGATTTGAGATGTCGTTGATCTGGGAGGTAAGATACCGACCGCCTCAACTTGTTTGACTTTGAACTGCAGCATGATTATTGCATTTTGGCTTGTGCCTGAATTTGTCTCTGAAGAGAATGACAAAACCGCTGAAAAATCATACGTTTTTATTCCTTTGCCATTCTAAGTCAGTTTTGGAGATGCTCTTTTTGTCCTGTTTGTGTCCATCTGTTTGGAATGTTGTTTCTCTTTATATGGATTACTGAAACTTGTCACTAGTGCACCTTGGGACAATTATCAAGTTATTAGTTTTTGGGCAGAAAAGATAAAGCTCCCAGCATGACCAAATGTACAAAAGTACCATGTTTGTGTTTGTTTTTGAAATGTCTTCCATACGCATACATACATACATACATATTCGTTTAATAGAGGTTGACATATGCAACCAAACAGAAAATTATACATTGAGAAGGAGAAAAGTCATTGCCGATGAAATAATGTTGAATAAAGTAGCGGTAACTAACTAAGCCTATGTAGTAATAGGCCTAGGGCAATGACATGGACTATGGATCAGTAATGTTGCCAGATACATAGCTCAGTGTTATAGTGTTGCATTCTAACCGTCTAGCAGCTTCTAACTCCTAACACACTGAGGGTGGTTCTGCATTGAGTTGACTGTATGTGATACATAATAATATTGTGTTGCAGGAAGGCGGACAGTAGTCAGGTGATGGTGTCCGGGTGGTCGGATGGAGTCGAATGTCGTTCATTCCTGCCTCATTACAAACGACTTCATTGCCTCAAAGTCTGCGGTGTTGCCGTCGAAGATCCAGGTTATTGCAGTCAGGAGTAAATGTTTGTAATAATTTTTTTTCCAGTCTGCAGTTTCTGTCCCTTGGTGTCAGTGCTTTCACGCTGTTGGCTAGATGATAGGAGGGCATCAGGCATGTGGAAAGTTTGCTTTGACAGTTCCCAACAAGAAGCTCAGCTACCGCTTAGAGAACCGGGCGTCAGCTACGTGCTTTCGTCTCATCATAATGCTACTCAATGCGAATCTGGCTTTTTCGAGTTAAGTTATACGTCACATGTGGGACTTTTTAGCAAACCGATATGGCAACAGGTGCATGCAAGTCTGCCAGAATAGCACCAACGGTTGTTTGACGTGTCCTGTCTAAAGAACCGCGTCGTTTGAGCAACTTGGGATGGAAACTCGCCCAGCGCAACTGACCGCCTCGTTTGCAAGCAGTGATGCTAGTAGCAGAGTCTTGAGTTCAATGGCTAGACTTCTCAGGGCAGCATACGTTATGTGAGTTTGTTACTGCGCTGGGCTCGGCAAATAACGAAATTAAGATGCTGCCAGTAACTGTTTTGAAATTGATCTTTCCGCACTTGTATGTATATGGAATAATAGCTAAACTATGAGTAGACGACTACTTTTTGTCTAAAAAGTAGAAGAGTAAAGCCGGCATCAGACCATCAGTGTCAATCAATGTCAATCAAATATTTATATAGCGCCAATAATCGAAGGTCGAATCTGAGGTGCTGGCGTGTGGGTGACTAGACGTGATAGGCAGAAGAGAAAAGGTGAGATTTAAGGCGGGATTGGAAAGTG
>Ga0056124_1000640_pt1 | contig 11606 bp, 11 predicted proteins | sample WorMetHEROISLAND_2_FD_70069 | JGI IMG/M metagenome (GOLD analysis project Ga0056124, IMG submission 70069) | Marine gutless worms symbiont microbial communities from Max Planck institute for Marine Microbiology, Germany - Olavius sp. 4 HERON ISLAND | ecosystem: Host-associated > Annelida >... | reverse complement strand
GATTCCTGCTACTGTCGACTAATCTAGCACGAGAATGGTTGCAGATAGACACAGACTTGCTGCGTATCATAACAAGCACTTGAAGCACTGCTGACAAACTTTCCGGTGGTACCAACATCGATGACCTTGAACGACCTTGAACCCCAAAATAGGGGTTTTAGTGATTTTGTTAGCGAATTTAGGCTGCAATACACATTTTAAGAGTGAATTGTGCCGAAAGCGTTCAAGATAGACCAGGACAACCTGCGCATGAAATGTTTGACCTTGAACGACCTTGAACCCCAACAAGATGGGTTTTAAGTGATTTGTTTGCTATTTTAGGCTGCGACGCACACTTAGAGTGAATGCTCGCTGAAATATACTGGAGATAGACCAAGACAACCTGCGTATGAAATTAAACTGATGCTGTACGTGGCGCGTCTCAGATTTGTTGTTAAATTGGCCGACCCCGATAACCATACACTAGAACCAAAAATTACGACTCTATCTTATACACAACTGAAGTTATGACCGTTTAAAGAATTGTTTAATTTCCCCCATAGGCGCCATTGTAATTTTTCTTATTTTTTTCGAAAAATAAGGTACATATTAACTATGAGCGTTAAAATCGGTTCAGTCGTTTTTGCTGTAGGCGACGACAAGAAAAAAGGGAAGGGATCGAGGGAAAGAAACGAAAGGAAAGGTACAAAAAGTCACGTAAAGCGCGTTATATTTCACCTATTCGTGGGGCGCGAGCCCCCCGTGAACAGATTTTAACCAAATTTTGCACATTCGGAGATATGCCAGACGTAATCTGTGCAAATTTTGGTGTGGAAAATTTGAGGGGTTTGGGAAATACGGGGGGTCAAAGTTTGGGCTCTTCCATTGAAACGACTGGTCACCCTTACAACAGTGCTGCGCTGCCGCACAGCCTGTGATTTTGTTACAAGACACACGATCCTCACAGAGCAATGAAGTATCGTATCTGGAGCTCGGCGTCTTTTTCTTTCTTATACAATACGCCGCATCCATTCAAGTTGATCTGATTTTACTTCGTGTTTCTGAATGCATTGGCCATCAGTGAGTAATGACTACTGCATGCAAACAGGTATTATGTGAAACCTGTTATTGTTGTCGCCCCGCATGGGTCCGGTGGTGTAGAGTAGGCCTTCCTGGCTGAAGAGACTTTTAGTTTATTGTATTGGTATAGTTAGATTGTGTATCTGTGCGTCTTTTGTTAGTTCATTACGTTTGTGTGCATGTGTATGTAGGTAGTATATTATTGTATTTTGGTTTTTTTTTGTGTTGGTTTGATTGATTTTGCTGTTAATTTTTGTTGTCTGTACCAGTTCAAGTGATTGCCTGGAGGACCATCTCCGAAATGACCTATAATGTGTCGACCTAAAATGTGTTAAACCTTACCCACTCTCGCTGTTATTGTTGTAACTGTTCTTGATGGTGAGATAGTTGATGCTGCTGCTGCTGCTGATGCTGAGTCGTTGGTGACATGTCGGAACTGTTTGAGAATTGACAGAGCTGTGAGTATAGACGACTCTGCGTCATCTGATGTGTTAAATATCATCATGCGAGCTGTTTCTAGTATTGAACAAAATTATTATTACAAAATAACAATTTTTCATGCAATAATGATCCTAATTATTAGAATTCAAAACAGAAGTAACGACTAACGAATAAAAAAGAAAAGCTCGTTTTATTTTTTTTTAAATAAAAACAACGAACTCAAAATTATTGGTGTGTGCGTGCACCACTTTTTTTCTATCAATATTCTGAGTACGATTCACGTATGGGATGTTTATAAATATAAACTAGTATTCGTAGTAGAAAAATTGTGAAATTTATTACAACATACAGTCTTCAAATGACGGAAGAAGCGCCAGAAGTAGGAATGTTTATTTATCGGCGGTACTGAGTAGTTTAGCTGGGTGTGAACTAAGTAAAAGTGTGAACAGCGCGAGCGTTGTCGGTCATGCAATTATTTTTGCTTCATGTGCTTTGATGCGAACGGCTTGGCCGTGGCAACTAATCGCACCATCTGCCTGCTCACTACCACTCATTACCACTGTGCTGCGTACTCGCAGTAATTAATTACGCAATGACACGCCCAACCTGCTTAGTTGCAGAATTTCCACAGCCCGCTCGCAACTTCGGCTACCATTTCACCGCTCGAACGCTATTCAGCATTGTGCGCACAGAGCGTACAACGCTCCGTCGTAGGACGCTGGCTTTGTTCACGCTGTGTGTACTCTAGCACGACAGGCATTGCTTTTAATAGAATAAATAGATGGCATTTTGGCTTATTGGTAACATCGTTAGACACGTCAACGAAGTTTCTCTACGTGGGAGCTGAGTTTGGACACTACCACCAAAACACATTTGTTTTAAATCTGCGGCAAGAATGGAAAAGTATTAATAAGAACTAATCACTCTAAAACTGGTAAGCACAAGAATTCCTTCAAAACAACAAAAATAACTTGTTTTGCAGTGTGTAGATGCATACATATTTGAGTATAGCAGTAATGATTTTTAGGGTTTTCAGTTTCTTTCAGATGCGATATAATGGTGTAACTGTGAGTGTGTTCTATAAACCTACTTAAGTTTATCGGTGTTATGTAACTTTGTTTTCGTTGTTTGTAGCCCACGGTTGTGAATACAGTAGAGGAACCATTGGATTTGATTCGACTTAGTCTGGATGAGCGAATATATGTCAAGATGAGAAACGATCGAGAACTTCGAGGCCGTTTACATGTAAGCATTTTGCATTGTGGTAGAAGAAGGATGTGTACTTGGTAATGGTATTTACGGATACAAATTTTGCTGTAGGGATGAATTTGTTACTTAATGTACTTAATTTACTGATGGTAAAGTGCTAAACTAATGTGTGTGTATGTTCATCTAATTATATGAAACTTGTATGTGTGTACACTGTAGACTCAACATTGTTGATTGTTTGGAGGAGTTTTTATGTGTGCCACCTGTGACAAAGGCAAAATTCATGCCCAATCAGAAATATGATGTATTGATAAATTATTATATTTAAAGTATTTTACATCTCATTGTTATTGAACATTTTTCAACTATGTTAATAGCATTCAGATCTGTTGTTTTGTGTATCAGTTTCTCTGTCTATCCTGTATTCGGTGTAGGCATATGATCAGCATTTGAACATGATTCTTGGTGATGTCGAGGAAACTGTGACAACCGTAGTTATTGACGATGAGACATACGAAGAGATTTATAAGGTATGTTTACTTAATAATACACATTTAGTATTAACTAAGTCTTCACAGTTGTTAAACCCTGTAATTATTAATTTTTTGTTCAACCTTGTAAGTATTAAAATTATAATAAAATATGAATTAACTGCATATCACTAGCAGTTAGGTTGAAAATGTATTCTCAGCATGGCAAGATGTCAGAATACGGTCTGGTCTGGCCACGGATCAGTTCTTACTGCTGCAATAACATACAGGCTCAGGAGGCAATTTTACTCTGGCAAAGAATGTGTTGAATAACATAAGTGACTTTACTAATGGAATGCAGGTCTTTAGTATATGCCAGGGGTTGGGATGACATTTACTGAAGTGCGCCAGGCTCTTTTGTTAGGTACATACGATTGCTTCACATGTTGTGTGTTTTTGCTACATTTGTCCCTTGTTTGATTGGATAATGACATTGAGTAGCTCAACTCATTGATGTTGTGTATCTTGTAGACAACAAAGCGGACAATTCCCATGCTGTTTGTTCGTGGTGATGGCGTCATTCTCGTGTCTCCACCAATGAGGAGTGTGCCAGCCTAAGTCTGATCATGACTGATGTGAATTTTTTCGATGCTAGTTAAACCGCAACTGTGTTACTGTAAAATTATGTCATTACATCACACTGTTCTTGAGACTGTCATTCTGTCATTTTCATTACACGACTGTTGACCAGATTAGTCTAAGTGTTGTCTGAAGTGTTAAAATGATGCTGAAAGAATAATAGAAAAAAAATGACGATACTGATGACTAGAAGCGATCAGAGATCTCAAACCTCAGCAAATCAATAATAGTTCCTTGCCTCTTGAAATATTTTATCCAAAATCCATGGATCTGGATCCACATTTGCTTTGATCCTGAGTTGGATTGACACCAAAATCTGAGTGGTTGGTCCTTGGGCTACTTTGTACCCCTTTGTAAAATTTTTATCAAATGCATTTATTAACTTGCTGCAAAGTGTGAGTTTACACATTATCTCTCAACAGTAAAGAATCCTGGATAATGATCGAGAATCCACAGAAGATTCCGGATTCATTACCAAAGTCTGATCTGTTTTTCGTTATTGTTGCCGTGCCCAACACCGCCACAATATTGCTCCAAAATCTGTTCACAACTTTTCGTGCAATCCACCCGACACACAAATGGACAAACCCTGTCTTGTAAGAGTTTTCTTCAGTGGAGGTAATAAGTAATATTATTCTATGTTGTATAATGTACATTATCTGTTAACTTGCTGATGCTGTATGTAACAACTAGGTGCGACTGTTTAACTACTTTTATTTGTTACTGTAGTGCTCTCGGCTAGTTACTTTTTGCATGACATAAGCCCCTTCGGTCATCCAGCAAACACTGAAAAAACCCTATTGTAACTGTCAGTGGCATCTAACCATTTATGGCACTGAATGGCCTGTTTTGTGCTGATTTGCCATTATGAAACTACTAAGACCCTAAAATAAATTAAAACACCCTAAATTTTAGCCTGTCGAAAAATTTTCTTTTTGCTGGAACATTTTCGTCCGAAAATACAAAATTTTGGGCTAAAAAATCTAGCATTTTGGGGGAATTTAGGGGCAAAATTGAAATTCTCAGCACAATATCCTGTTATAAATTTGTAGCTGTCTCAGCCGGTCTGTCGGAAAATTGCAACTTTCTTCCCATCCTACCAGTGATGTGTAGGTTACTTTTGCAGTGTGCTGTTTTCACTGCATACATAATATTGCTGTTTTGTTGATCTCAGATAACTGCAGGCTTAAAGGATGTTATCTGTTTTAAAGGCATTATCAGGAAGGAAACCACACCTATCTAAAAATGCTCTATTTATGGGCACTCAAGAGTAATAGAATGTATTGCAGTTTACTGCGATAAGTTCAATTTTTGTAATGGATAAATATCTGCTTATTCTCTAGAAACTGAGCTGCAAGCTATATATTTCATTGAGTATATAAGTAACTGCAGTAGTGCAGTAGTGACTATGCATTTTGGTTATCCAAATGCAAACAGCATAAGATGGCTAATAATATTTTGAATATTATGTCATACCTAAGTTGACAACAGCATGAAATGCATACAATTGCTCTGCAAACACGACAGCAGTTATGCTGTAAATTTTGTGCCAAGTGCAAAATAATAACGCCAATGACGGTGTGAAAGTCGCTGTTTCGCTGGGATGATTTTCGGATTACCGTGAATGGGTAATACCCACACTTAGCACAAACACGAATCTTTTGGAGCCCAGGTCAACTCAACCTCTTACGCTTAGCGGACGAGAAATGAGTAGTAGCTTACGGGCTAGGGGGTGAAGGCCTGGTGTGGCTGACTGGGGGGTGGTATGTCTGCTAGCTCCAACCGCGGGTCCAATTGTTCGCTGACGCGGGCAATGGATGGCCGCATAGTGCGCTGCGGTATCATTAGCTCATGCCAGTCAGCTGCATCTTCCCGAGTCGAGACATTGTAAAGCGCTAATGGTACTGAATCTGACTCATGTAAGAGGCGCTATACCAAGTAACCGACCTTTACCATTCACTAGGAAAATTTGAACGAAGAGACCCACGCTTTTGCAGTAGAAAATAGACATCTAGTGTACTCTGTTCAGTCTGTTGGTCTGTCGCTTCAAAACAATTGCGCCCGCGGCCTTTTTGCAGCGTAGCTTGTTTTCCGTCAGATAGCACAACTTTCTTGTTACTTACTTTGTTAATAAAGGATCACCTCTTCAATATTCTACGCGAGCAAATAGCTGAATTATCGCCCTTTTAAAAGCATGAGTAAACAAACTTAAAGAATGTTTTGTCATTAATTAATATAACAACAACAAAAACTTATGGGACGAAAGCGTAAATCTCCAGAGAAGCCAAAGAAGGGATTGGGCAGGAGAGCGAGAAAACAACAACCTCCTGAGATACCTGCGTATTTGGAAGCAAAAGGTTCGCTGGGACTTCAGTTGATAATACATGCATTGGCTGAGTTCTTTGGGCATTGGTAAACTGCAGATTTGCGGACCGGCGTACGGGTAATTTGTGGACTAAAAAGTTGCGGACTGCCACTGCGGACCGGTGGGTAAATTTCGGACCGCAGATGCGGACCACACTCGATAGAAAGACAATGATCAGCCGTAATGTATATGCACGGTGCTACTGCGGCGACAAATGTCGCCGTGCAAATCAGATATAATACACTAATGCGGCGGTAAACGAAATAAATGAAAATAAACACTATTCCTAACCCTAACCCTAACTTTAATTAATTAAAAGAAATTCAGAAGTCCAATGGCAGGATTTGAACCCAGAACAAAAAGGTTGCCAGCCACAAGTGGCTGGCCAGCGTTTCTGCCCTCTCGGCCACGAGGCTTCTCGTTGGTGTGATCTAAACAAGCTATTTAACATATACACGTACTGCTTAAGCATAGATATGTCGTTTACCGCCACAATAGTTAATTTGTTGCATACTGTGGCGGTATTTGTCGCCGTAATAGATTTATTGTATATACTATGTTTTAATGTGTGCTAATGCTGTTGTGTATTGTTACTACAAAATTTGTTCGTAGGCCTAATTACAGTTAAAAATTTTGACACCATTTTATGAGTCATGAAACACCCTTTCCTGCCCTCCCCATCTTACCTCTTTTTCCTCTCTTCCCTGTCCGTCTTCTCAGTATTTCCATCTGCTTTGTCCGTCCATCTTTGCCGTCGTCTTTTCCGTTTATCCATCTTTCCGTTTGTCACCTCCATTTGTCCGTATGCCATCTGTTTGTCTATCGTCATCGTGCCTGTTGTCTTTTCTGTTGTCATTGCCATCCATCATCTTCGCCGTCATCCTCTCCATTCATCATCTTCTTCGTCTGTTCCCACCTACCAGCGGGTAAAATGCAGACCTGGTCTGCAAGTTTGGTCCGCAAATTACCTGCACGCTGGTCCCAAGTCTGCATTTTACCTGTTGCCAAATTGATTAGGTCTTGTTGTTGTTTTTAATTCGCTTTTACTTTTCATAGTAATTTTTGTCACTTTTTGTGCAACCATGTGGGGCAATGTTAGAGCTGTTTATTTGGTCGGTGAGGGACCAGATTTTCATTATATTGAAATTATATGTCATCTTGTAGTGACTGATGATTGTTGATTGTTAAGGTTGCAGTTACGGCTTACCACGCTGTATGTGCATGTTATGATAGAGTAGTTTTTGACGCATTTTTATAATGTCTGGCAACTTCATCCAATAAAAGGTTGCTGGAGGCCCTAAAATCTAACATCTGAAAGGAAAAACAGTTTGCTATTGTTGTTGTTTTGCAATAGGTGAAAATGTGTTGGGACGAAGAGCAAAGAAAAGGTTAAAAGTAGTTTATCTATAATTTTTGGTACTATTATTCTTTTTTCTCTGTACAATTTATATAAACAGTGGAGCACATTTTTAGAAAGTGAGTGTTAGTATTGTTGTAAGCTAGTAGTGTTTGTTATGTTTTTTACGTGCTTAGAATAGAAATGTGCAGCAACAAATGCTGTGTAAATTTAATGAGTTTGTCTATTGTTGCATTGTACTAATGTACGAGGGTCGTTCCATCAATAAGTTACAAAACAGCATCATTCTATTAGTTTTCCAAATGTATAAAATCAAAAATATACATTTTGTAGGGAATTTAATTCTGAGTACCAGCTGTGAGTTTTATTATGATGACGTCACTGTGACGTTATTTATAAACATTAAATATGGCGACGTTGCCGTTGAAGTCGTCCCATAACGAACACATTACCACACCCGCCATACAGTCCGGACTTGGCCCCCAGTGACTATCATCTTTTTGGGCCGAAGAAGAAAATGCTAGGTGGGCAAGAATTTGCATCAGATACCGAGGTGCAATCAGTTGTTCGTCAGTGGCTTGGACAGCAGCCAGCATCGTTCTTTGCATCAGGCATTAGGAAGCTTGTTGACAGAATGATGGGACAAATGTTAAACAAACTTGGACGATATGTTGAAAAAATGAAACACTAATGTTTAACATTTAAACTAAAGATGCAACATTAACTTGTTAAACTTATTCTTTTTTTCTCTCATTCCTCTGCTGTATACAGAGAGTTATGAATTGTGAGTTATGACAGAAAACTGTTGGAGAAAATAATACACAGATAGACTGCGTTCTATGAACAGATGACGTCACAATAATGACGTCATCATCAAAAAAGTTTCTTTCAGTATGTTCAAAATTAAATTTCCTACAAAACGTATATTTCGGATTTTTCCTATATTAAGAATTAATGGAATGGCGCCGTTTTGTAACTTATTTATGGAATGACCCTCGTACTTTTTTCTGTAGTTTGTTTATTATGTGCTGTCACTACTGGTATAAGTTGCTTTTATGTTCTTTTATGTAGGTCAGTTAAAAGATTACAGTCAGCCAAGCAGTTTAAACAAAAAGCTAAACCTACCACTGGTACGTGTTTTTTGGTTTTGTGTTTTTTTGTCTCATTATTACAGTATTATTAGAAAAAATATTGTTTGATGATAAGTGTAAGATAGTGATTATATACGTCACGAAGTTGAAATATTAACACAAGGGCTTGGACAAATGTTAATGATATATTTCTAGATATCAGCAGCAGACCACATTTGTTTTGTAACTTCAGTGACAAAAAAAACTGTAAAATAAAGGTCGGCCAGCACTTTTCTGTAATCGAGGTTAGTAGTAAACGAATATACACAAAATATCAATGCAGCACTTACATGACATTGACATGTAAGAAGCACATAGAACGATTATGTATTGCAGATATAACATGTTAGAACATAATTCGCTTTAATGTTTAAACATAGTAATAGAAGCCTGGCATGTACTTGTATTTGCATGCATTGATCCACAGTCACTCAACTACAGAGAAAATATAGACATAGTATTTCAGTTCGTCATAGTACAGTTAATTCCAGTATGAGTTCGTGGCTTGTTTGGTTATTGTAACATGACTAATGATCTGCAGTGTTGTTAATACTAGCTTGTATGCAATGTTATTGAAGGTGCTGGTTGTAATGGTTGGGCTTGGTGTGTGCTGTGCATTAGAGTCAGCAGGAGCCAGTGCCGGGTTTACAGATGACAATCAGACGTGGCTCAAACCTGCCAAGAAGACTAAACTTGATTTGTTTGATAGCGATGATGATGTGGTTAGCATTATGCGATTCATATTATGCATTAAAACTAATAATAATAGTAACGAAGTGATATTATACATGGTGGCCTGAGTAGCATGGAAGTCACTAAGTACTGCAGCCTCAGTCGACCAACTGTGCCTTGAGAAGAACTTTCTTAAAACATCCATAGTCAAAGACTTCCACATTTGTGGGCTGGTTGCTGCCATTGATTTGACGTCAGATGCATCTTTATAAGTTGTAAGCTAACTGACAAACAGAAGCCAGACTGGTAAACCTATAGCAATACTGAACATCTGCATTGCATGACTAGCAGCAGTCATAATCATGAGGATTATTATGAGGCTGCCCTAATAGGCTTATTACGGGTGTTGCCCTTCTGTCTGTCTGTCTGTCCATCCATCTGTCCTATAATGGCTCTAACTTGAAAACAACAAAGCATGAACCAAAATTAGTGTCAACTTTTTTCAAGGCAGCAGTAATTGATGTGCCAATTTTCAGTTGAAAAAGTCAGAGGTAACTAGAGGTAACGGAGGTCATGTGGTCAGAGGTCACAGAGGTAACAGGGTCAGTCGTAGAGTTAGGGTTGTGGAGCTCTATGCAGTTAGCTGCATGATATGTCGGGACTGGGCCGATGTATTTGTCTAGTAAACTTGTCCAGCTCTGCTGCGTGTGTGGCTACTGCAGATGGAGGATGACTTCGATGCTGGCGATGAAACCATTGACGGCAGCGACAGTGAAGGCAGAGGCAGTGATGATGACAGTCATGAAATGGACGCTGCTGCTGATGATGACGGTGATGATGATGATGATGATGATGAAAATGATGACATCAGTGATGCTGATGACGATAGTGCAGAGGATGATGCTAGTGATGCTGAAGAGGTGAATATCATGTTGTATCAGTGCTTTTAGCGGAACTTCTCTCGTCTCGATGTCTGTCCATAGTATGTTCATCCACCACAAAAAGTGTTTCAGATTTGAACGAATTTTGGTGTGTTAGTAGAGGTTGATCCAAAGTCAAGGTCACAAGACCTTCAAAGTTAGCAGTTCTTCCAATTACAGTGTAAGCTGACAAGTGACAACTGATTCTTAAACTAGGGTACAATATCTAAATTTGATTGAGCTGTATCCGTGAAATAGTTTTCCAGTTTTTATGTCACATGACTTAGAACTTAGAAGAAAATTTGCTGAGAGGAGTTGACCGCAGTTAATGCTTGGGGCTAATTTTTATTCGTCCCATTGTGCAAATGCAACACAGAAATATATGATCGGTATGCAGTCCATGGGCATCTGCTGTAGTTGCAGTTATGCAGTGGCAATACATTTGTAGCAACAGCGCTGTAATGCTCATTCATCTTATTAATCGGACATAGTTGTGAAGGGACATGATTTGGTGAAAAATTCGTGCATCTTGATCTGTCTATAAATGCTGATGCATAATACATTACACTACTAATATTACTACCTCATGATTGCTCCTGCACCTTCTACTATTAGTACTACTACCTCTGCTAGTCTGTGGTGCAAGAATTCACCCGGTTCATGTTTCGAGCTTAGCACCAAACACCTGTTAACTTTTCGGCTAAGCAAAACTGACATGGGCCTTGGGATATTTTTTTGCAAGAAATGTACAGATTTACATTATTATACCATATTTGTTAAATTACCTTCATATTTAAGGGTTGATAGTGATTGAGTTAGCAGTGCTAAGCGTGTTTTAGCAAATTTGGCTGTTGATAATGTGCAAAGTTTCTGTGAGGTTATTAGATGTTGCCGGTCGAGAAATCCGCAAAGAAGTTGCTAAAGAAGCAGAAGACGGACAAGTATGTAATGTTACCAGTTTATTCGCAGTTTCATATTTTCCACCTGTTGTTTTTAATTACAATATGTCAAATGTATTTGTAAGCATACCGTTATCTTTCTTTTGTCTGCAGACTGAATTTGTCTTGTGCCTGTAATTCAAATGAACTGCACAGAAGGAAAGTTCGCATATGCTTTTGGTTTTGCATTTCTTCAGTCAGCTTTCAAGCTGATTACTTCTGTATATAGTGTGGTAATCTCTTGTTGGATTTCACAGTTGAGTCAGGTTTTGTACACTGGCGTTTGCAAGTTTGTCACTTCTTTGTAGGAATGCACCAATGATGTTCTATTTATAGCTGGACTGGTAGCGTATTGGCCAGCGCGTATTCACGACGTGGCACTGCTAGACCTATACTGTCCTCACGT
>Ga0056124_1000639_pt1 | contig 11613 bp, 6 predicted proteins | sample WorMetHEROISLAND_2_FD_70069 | JGI IMG/M metagenome (GOLD analysis project Ga0056124, IMG submission 70069) | Marine gutless worms symbiont microbial communities from Max Planck institute for Marine Microbiology, Germany - Olavius sp. 4 HERON ISLAND | ecosystem: Host-associated > Annelida >... | reverse complement strand
TTCAGGGCGATCGCCTGAGCCATCTCGGAGATATAGCGCCGCAAAGTGCCACAAAAAAAAGAAAGAAACCACAGCAAAACATAAGCCCACCTGGAACTACCGTTCCGGGTGGCCTAATAATTGCAATTCCTACCGCCGTTGTTACCGCAGGACTATATTTTCATGTTTGTAAGCGCTTATATGCGTGCGTTGAAAAGATTAATAAAAACTTTCGCACAAAATATTCTATCTGCTGGCATTCATCTATTAACTAAGCAGTAGATTGCCTCATTTGGCTAATATGCTCAAACATACTGAATTCAAATAACTACCTCAACTTCCAATTTCTATAATAATTGCTACTTGCTAATAGTAAAATTGCAGCTATTACACGTTCACTGCAATAAACGACAAGGTCCTTGATATAAGACTGATACGAGAAATGAATTTACTGCTAACTTTGCTTTGAAAGATTAGAAACTAAAAGTATACTAAGAGAAGAAGCGGCAGTGACGGCAGTGGGTTACTCACCAAGCGCCGTTTCGCCGTTACGAGTTTTTGCTTCAATATCAGCGCCGTGTTCAAGCAGTATCTCCACGACGACGTACTGCAGCAACAACAACCACAACAACAACCGTACACGGTAAACCCTTACGGTATTTCAGCTTTCTCTCTTGCTAGGTGCATTATATTTGCGGTTCTTGTTTACCCACGTACTACTTCCATTAAATGACGTCGTTCTTTGTCCGCTGGTGTAAATTACTTTTGTTTTTTTTGTGTGCAAATAAATTGCAATTTCGTCCCGATGGTTGGACTAACGAACAGTGAACGCCGTTTGATTCACAGTCTGCAAGTGGAGAATAGCACAGTGCAACAGTCTCGACAAAGACATTGCTGAAGCACCATTTCTGGGCTGCCTCAATCATCGTTTGCCATAGTTCACTCGTGTGCTCTCCATGTCGGCGTGATATCCCAGCACCGTACTAAGTTAGTTTGCTAACTATCTTCTAGAGCCAGAAGCAGAACCAGTTGACGTGTACCTGGCCCCAGCAGGCGGCGCAGTGCAGAGGTCGCCAGTCGTCGTTGTCGACCGCATCAACTGCGACGTTCTGACTGACTAGAAACTCCACCACTCGCGCGTAGCCGTTACATGCCGCTACGTGCAACTGTCACAATCCACAGCACATACTACCGGTACTCGTACTACGCAGCCTAGTGCAGAGGATTATTAGCATAATTAAAGCAAAACGTACTGGGTCTGGGTCTGGGTCAGGATACTTCCTGCAGCGTTCCTGGCACAGCTTCTAACCAGCATCGCCTTACAGTCACGGACACGGCAGCTGAATGGCATGCTTCAGCTAGATGTAATGGCCCCGCAGTCCATCCTCTGCCATACTAATACAGCAGCAGTGCAGCAGGCAGACATACCACTGCCCTAGTCAGCCACATCAGGCCTTCACCAGTACGATACTCGATAACTAAGTTACCATTCATTTCTATTTCTGGTGACGGTAGAAGACTGATTTGACACAAACACAGAGTTAAAGTAGGCGAGTAACTTGCAGTAGTCAAGCTAAGCGGTGGACAAAAACTCGCCATCTTCATGCGACAGTCTGATTCTTGAAAGGTCAAAGGTCAAAAGTGGGAAACCCATCGCAGAGCTACGGAGACAGTGACACCATTTACCATTAGGCTGGCACACTGCCGCCCACACGCACTAAATGTAGTGCCCATTTTATGTCGACTGGCTGTACCTTCATTATAATTAGCCGAACATTAATGTCAGTTAACAGTACTGCCAGAACAACTTCGTCTGTCGTCTGTACTAGAGAGACGATTCGACCGCTATACACGAATATTCTGATAGTTGGCGCAAACATTCCGGTTTATTCAGAACAACTTTGCAAAAACATTCCACTAAATCTCAGACGCTGAATGCAACTTAACAGTGTTTAGGAAACTTTTCCGTATTTTTTTTGCCCACAAACATGATGACGTCAAGAAAAAGAACCGCATTGCTACGCATTAATTTAATTACGCAGCGATACGTAAACTGTTTTTGTTTGATGTCTGAAATGACTACAAATGGTTTGTTTTCATAAACATTGTGAATGAAACGGCTAAATCTGCACTAAAGCACTTTATAGCATCTGTTACCAATATCTATGTTTGTAATTTGCGGAGATTTCAAGGGAATCGCCACTATGAAATGAATCGTCGTCGCGACGAATCTCAGCGATGGCGGTGATATTATACGTCAATGACTGAAGGGATCGATTGTGGATGAGCAGGTATCGCAGGTCTGCGTGTGGCGGAGATTGCCACTATCGCAAGAAACACCATTCTATACTAGTTCGACATAGAAGCGGGATGAATTATGAATACAAGTAAACAGCATACGGGCGTTTCGCCATGTGGTCCACGGCTCTGTGGGTCGCCGCTGACGTTGGCGATGTTTTGCATGTCGGACAACATCGTGTTTTCCGGTGCCAGCCGCGTCTCGTCGATGAGCTGCTGCGTCACACCTGCAAACACACCACGACACCTACGCACACTGCACACTGCACACCTGGTGTTGCTAGTGCTACGATACCACACCAAATAATAACGAATGCATGTCGAAGGAATACATCATCGTTATTATGATCGTCATTATCATCGTCATCATCATCTATGACCTATGACATTCTCACTTTTATTGCAAAGTAAGTCCACATCAATATTATAGCGCGTGACTATAGTGATTTTTGAAAATTTATATTTCACAAGATAGTGTAGCGACGCATTTAAGGTGTGGTGGGATATTTAGTAACCACGCTATTGCAAATTGTATACAGAATGTGCCAGTGAAAGAATTTTGAAAATCGGTTGATATTTGGCGAAGATAATGGACAGAGTGGCAAAGTGGCGCATTTTTTGGAGACACAGTGTATGTACGACAGTGTATACTTGACGCAGGGCGCGACAGGTCAAAACGACAATTTTGAAGAAGATTTGCTCATACGTGTAATTACTATAAAACTCTAATTGAAAGCGATATACGATCAACTAAACTGCATCGTTAGTCTACTGACGACAGTCATTTTTTGATTCATTGTAGCTACCCAGGCAATCTCAAGTCACGCAATACAAATAACAACAAAAAAGTAAGCTATATTATTTGTGGGCGCTTGTGGGAAATTTTTCAAAAGGGCAAAGCCTTTTACGCCCAATTATCCTGCAGCAGCTATATTAAGCACTGTACTGTATGTGTTCAAAATAATTATGCTTATTTATCCATATGACATTTGAAGTCAGACTATGTTCTCTTGATAGTTTTTAACTTGTCACACGTCGCAATGGTAGCTTGTTTGAATAAAACATAGCACGCTTATACATTATACACGCTTATTTTCGCTTTTATCAATGGAAAGTTAATGAAAGTTATTTATGCCCATGCCTGCAGGCGCTCACACGCATACTATTGTTATCCACTGTAGTAGCCGGCTTCAATAACAGCTTAAAGGCACTGCTGTCACGTAAGCTCTTGAATAAAAGAGGAAAGTCATTCACTTTTGCGTTTTTTTTGGCGGGGGGGTTAATTTAAGTTATTTTTTTCGTGTTACCGGCATGTTCTTAGCTCAGCAAATTAATGGCGTATTTAACTGTACAAGGTGTGTCATCATAAAGCAGCATGCAGTCAGAGTGCATGTAAGGCGGCTAGCGCACCTTGTCTGGCCATCTCCGTCTCAATGTACTTGAGTGTAGCGACGTCTTCACACAAGTCGTACGGCATGTTACCGTCGGCGTTTACCGCCAACAGGTTGGCGCCACTGCCGCGTCACAGCAACAGCAAACAATACATTCTCACACAAAAACCGACTTTAAACGCGAAAACAGATGACAGTGACAAGTATCCTAACGGCGTCAATTGCTAAACGAGCTCTAACTCATGGCTGCATCATCACTGCTGACACTTCAACTGGTTTTTATATGTCGAACATGCGATTCTAACTAAAAAAAACTATATAGTGTGACGCTTGTGTCTGAGAAGTCACGTACTAATTTTATTGCATGATAGTCTTTGAAATTACACAGATTTTTAATCAGAATTGCATCGCCTCTAGTAAAAATCGAGCTCAAAAGACACCGCAATGACGAAGCGTTGTAACCGCATCACTTCAGTTCCCCGGACTCAACTGCACGGTAAAGTAAGTAAAAACCACATAATTTGAAAAATCATAAATAAATTAAAATAGTTAAAAGTTATGCTCACATTATAGCACCCTAAACTAAATTCTTACTGAAACATAACATAAGATAACATAACACTAGAAGGGCACTGGGACAGCGCAAACCTCCGCCAACGCTGTGTCTAATCTTCCCTGAAAATTTCCGCAAATTCTGCCCAAAACTTTTTCTGTAATCTTGCTAACAAAGCAACATATAAATAAACTACATGTGGCCTTTAGGAGGGGAAATTATGTTCAGGAGGATGTTGTCCGTTTCCCACTTGTCCACAGGATTTAATAAAAATTCACATGTATTTTCTGTACTCTGTAGCTATATCGTACAAAATGTCAATTTTGCCCTACCTGGCAATGGTAAAGAATCCTTCAATCCTGTCCTGGATCCAAATGCTGCTCCGGACCACCACCAAAATGTAACCACCTCTAAATTGAGCCAAGTATAACTTTCCCGGAGAATTTCAGCCAAATTCGTCTGTAACTTTTTCTGTAATCCTGCCAACAAAACTTTGCCCTATCTCGCAGTGGTAAAAAAAATCCGAAAATCCGGTCCTGGATCCGGCTGCCAATACTATCACCACCGAAATCTTGCACATTTTACCACGTCTAACCTTCCCTGAACATTTCAGCCAAATCCGTCTCTAACGTTTTCTGTAATGCTGCTGACAAACCAACAGATTAATGAACGGCACCAATCACACCATAACCTCGCCGTTGGCGGAGGCAGTAAGATAAGTCTAGTTGTGTTTCAGAGACACGGTGTGTGCGTGCATAGGTGTAATAGACAGACAGACCGTTGGCAGAGATATTTGCATAGTTTGATGTGTCCGCAGGTGGCGGCGGCGTGTAGAGGAGTCCAGCGCTCCGAGTCACGTGCGTTCACGTCAGCGCCGTTGTCAATTAGCAGTCGCAGCAAGTCATCCAGATCATCAATACAGCACTGTCACCAGCATCAGCAGCAGCAATCACGCACACAGACAACTATACTATCGCTGTTTGTGCATACGTGGCATGCATTCCATTTTACCAAACAAGCACAGCTAAATAAACGTATGGCCTATCGACGTTGAAAACAGCAAAGACATTATAGCACGCCAACCATGCCACTGTGCAACGAAGAGATCGCAGACTTTTTCAATAGAATTTAACAGCAGTTTATTAAACCAAATTACTAGTAGTCTAGCACAGGACATCGTTGAGACGACAGTTTAGAGTGTGGCTAGCATCTGAAGCATTGAGATCTGAAGTGGACCGCGGCGCCGTTCGGGCCACCTCTGTAGCAACGCCAGGCGTTTAATGGCGCAATCAGAGTATATAGCCTGGTAAATCAGACTTAATGAACATTACTTCTGATGTTCTGATCGTTGACTCTTTAAGTTCTTCGCTCATAGCAATTAGTGCAGACTATATTGCCGGGCCGGCGACTTCGAAAGGCGTGCACGAAACTATACGAATATCGTCTGTCAGTCGTGTCAGGCGCTTCAAAGCCTTAATTTCGTGACTTTAGTTTAACCGTTGAATTTTTCAGCTCAAAATGGCACGACTGATTATGAGTGCTACGACTACGAATAAGTTGCGTACGCATTTCTTGAGACTGACTTTCCCTTTTTTGAGTTATAAGCGCACGCGAGACAGAGCGACGACAGACAGGAAGACAGAGAAGTACACTATGCGTTCACGCGTTTGTATTATTGCAATGATATCGCATATTTAAGCGTATGAAATACAGGTTAAAATATGTAAAGACAAAATGAACTAAAATTACACCACACATGCCAGTTTAATCATATAATTTTTAAATCAAAAATTTCGCAGAATTCTTTGAATCGCCCGAACCAAGTGTACATAACTGACCTGGTGTAAGGCTGTGAGGCCATCAGCATTGGATGAATCGGGACTGACTCCGCTGCTTAGCAACTTCTTCACTGAAACATCCAACAACAGCAACATACATACACTCTGCATGTTGTTCGCTCTTTCTACTCGTTCACCATCTCCACCAAGTGAACGCAGTGAACGGTGGAGATAATGTTTTCATCGAATTTGTCTCTGTGTGTATCTGTCTGTGCGCAGTGGACGTTAAATGTCAAATTTTTGCCAATAGCTCCAAAACAGTTAAAGCTACGGACTTTAAGTTCGACGCGAAAGTTCCCAGGGGCAGTCCGGACACTGACCCTGAAAAATTTAACGAAAAGAGTCACATGACCCTCTAAATTTTTGGAAGTTACGAGCTACTAGCTCGAAAAAAGGTTAAAGTTACGGGCTTCAAATTTGGCAAACAGCTTTAAATTACTATTTTGTAAAAAAATTCACTTGGCGGAGATATGCACTCTCACGACCGCCTTTTAGTTTTTTTTGTGAGATCATCATACCCGAAACACCTGTTAGCGAAGCCGACTCAGAGGCCCTCACTTATTATAAGTGACTTATTTTGATTCACTGACACGTCTTTAAGTCAAATACCTAAGTTTATAACACAACATATACAAATAAGTCAATAAACGTGCATACAACTGAACTAAGCGAATAAACAACAAGCACCAAAGTAATTTGGTAAACGGCAGAATCGCTTTTCGTTTATTTTCGCCATGTGACAGCAGCAATTTTCAATTGCATGTTTTTTTGGCTTGGGGTTCGACCCCCCAAATCTCCGCTTCCCCTGGGGTCAGGGACCCCTATCTAACACAGTGCGTCATTGGACCCCACAGTAAAGTGTACCTGCCAAATGGCATCTAAATACGTCGAACAGTTTAAGAAGGGCCTGAAGGGGACACAAATGTTTCAGACAGACAGACGACAGACAGACCACGTTACGGAGAAATGTGCAGCGATAGGCGGGATCGCTTGCGCTGCAAGAAGCGACTCCGCCTAATAAAAAGTTATCACGTAAACAAAGAGTATATCTGAAATGTAGTAAACGGGTAAAATGTAATTCAACAAATCTATGCTGTCTGTCGTGCGATATGTGATTTTTATTTTTCTGCGGCAGCGGACTAATAGCAGGTTGATTGGTGCCGATGAGGAGTGGCGAGTATTGTGACGCCCAAGGGCAGAAACATATTGAGCAGTCGGTTGTACAATGCTGGCTGCTGCTGCTGCAGCTGGTCGGATGGTCATCCACACGCCAATAAATCAGTGGTCAAGCCTAAACGTGCGACGCCGCGCGTGTACGCTGAACGCTAGCCGCTTGCCGTGGACCGACTCTGACCATTATCGATGACGTACGCACAGACTGGTCCATCCATAGTCTCGACAGCTACTTATGTTCATTACTACAGTGGACGTCGACTTCAACTCACGTATACATAAAACACCAAAACTACGAGACTACAGGCACCTTTGTTTCGTTTTCGTCTCAACACCTCTCGCATTACCGATGCTTTCCGCGCGCCTAAACCGGTGCAGGGATAACATCATACAGTGGACGAACTAATTTCATACACTGGAAAATGGCAGAGGCCAGAAACTCCTGGATTGCGGTATGCGAGCGCATCAATGGAGTGCATTGTCGTGACGTGGCAGCACTGTTCAAAGACGACTGTCGAGACGACGGTGAATGGATCGCACGTCAGTAATATTAGCGTGTCACATTTTCCGCCCCAGCAGCTGGTCGCAGTGAATGACATTGGGGATGATTAAAGATGACGAACGTGATCTTAGCTCCGATGCGATGACACAAAAGATCATAGTTGTATTGTATTTTTTTAATTTAAAAATGCTAGAATCAGGCTAAAAAAACTACCTACTAAAACACGGGGCGACTTCGTTCTACGAGGTCGCAGCCGATCACTGAGTCATGAGTCATGACCTATAACGAGTCAAGCGTAACTTGGATCAGACGTGAAAGCATGCGCTCGAAACGTCTTGTAATTGGCACAGGCCAACGACACAGTAGTTGACTGTACTAGTGCAAGCACAAAATCTACACCTATACGTACATCCCAGTACCGGTTAACACAAATAACCAATAACTGTAATAGTAATAATACTACTACCAATGATAGGAACTATGTTTTACGGTGTGTCATGGCACGTGCACAGTCGATTCGATTCGAGAGTTCACCGACGTCATTCAATAAATACGTGCATCAGTACAGTACAACGACACGCCGTTGCCAACCTTTGACTCAAGCCAACCGACTTAATTGGAACGTGAGTGAGCCTGCCTATAGGCTCTAATATCCGTACCCACCGTCGCCATTACTCATGCGGAAAGCTGTTACTTTATACAAATAGTGGATAGTGAGTCTTATTTCCCGAAGTTGCTGGCTTATTGCCCAAGTGCGCACATTTCGATCAGAGGTATAACAAATTTTATTGTCCCACGGCTAAGGTAATAAAATGAATGGTTTAGGTCATCAGTCACAGTACTAACAGGGCTAGACGCAGAGTATGCGCTGACTACGTTGATTGGGATCAACGCGTTGCACGGTGCCACGCAGCTACTAAAATGCGCACTTAGTTACATCGCGTCTATTTAACAAGTTCTCAGAAGTGCCTGCTATTATTAAGTATGCTGGAAAGCCAGATTCGAACTGCAGTCTGCAAAAAAAATTAATGTTCTTGTAGGCTATTTCAGTTGAGACGGAACGTCGCGAAGCCGCGTGGTGTCAATGGACGTAAACTGCGGAATGCGATGTACATGTTCATAGCAGCAGCCGTGATCTGCTGGTCGTAGTCCCGCACACAAGCTCCAACAGACTGGATTGAATCAAGAGAAACGTTACAGCATTCTCCGGTCCTTGACCCTGCACGCCACAGTCAGACGCCGTCGACAAGTACAGTATTGACGTGCATTCCACTTTCGTTTTTCTATAGCGCGTTGTACAGTGGGCATGTGCGTTTGACGAGTGGTCAATGAACTACTTATTTACTTACTTAGTGATTGAGGCGAGAGACGCATACAACATACCCTCGCTGACGTCGTTTCTGACAGTGGCGTCTAGTAGAAGCACGCTGTCAGTGAAGTGCAGCTGGCGTCTTGTTCGGCTGCTGCTGCCGTTGCTGTTAGTTCTAACGACAGGCGCAGTTGCAGCCTGCGTCTTCTTGCCACCGCGTCGACTCGCGTTCTTGTTGAGCTGTTTCTCGTAACGCGCGTATTCCTTCAGCTGCGCCGAGCGCCTCTTTCTGGCCAGCTTCAGTCGCTCGGACATCGGCATCTTGTCCATGCTGGCCAGTTCACTGATCAACTCGTCGTGGCTCGCCATCTCCCCGCCGCTGACGTCACACGGTTGACGACAGCGACGTGTTGTGTAGCTCTCTTACCGTGCGACTGCACGACTTCACCTCCAGATCAATCTCATCGCTAGCGCCATCAGTCACGCACCTGCACAAAGTTCTACGTGTGTATACTCGATATGCGCGACATGCGTTTATTTCTCATTCACACAGTCATTGATTAGTCATGTCAACAGCGACGAACAGTAAACCACGGCTGCGACATATACTGCATATTGCATACACCGGACGCATGAACGGACTTGGGCCACGGGCCGGCTGGGTGGAGGTGAATTGATGAAGGCTACATTCAGAGTTCATTATTATTTCAAACACTCCAGTGCGCCTCCAACACGACTCACGACTGTCTGATCGGTTTCACGTGATATTCGTTAGTTTGATTAACAATCGTAACGTAAATGCAGCCGGCAACACTCGATTACGCCCAATTAGTGTGTGCTGAAAAGTGAAAAGCCGTTAGGCATCCAGCTTAGTTTAGCCTATGTTCGACAAATGTAATTCACAATAACGAAAAAAAATTTCAAAAATCAAAGATGATGAACATTGAAATATCGCAACAAAGAGTCAACAGTCAACTGTCATAATACCACAAATCACTAACCAAATGTGTAAGTAAAAATTTTTATGCTTCGCAATAATGCTGCATTTTATCGCACGTATAGTTCGTAAAAGATCGGTCGAGTTAGTTTTTGCAAGTCCGCTTGACAACATTCATTTGGCTTATTCAGCAATACAGCACTAGTTATAATTTTATTCTGATTTATATTTTCGTCTTTTTCTGCTGCGAACATTTCACTGGGCTGAACGCGCATTTGAACGTTGCAGCTGGCGGCCGGCTATACTCTATACTAAGAATTATTCGGCTGCAGTGATTTGAAAGTGCATTTGCTGTCCATGCCGGCGATTTCCATCATGGCGCACTGTAGTTGACTACTAATTAGCATGCATAATGCATGTCCTCATCTTGGCCGTGCGCAGAAACAATAGCCACTCGCGTGAATATTAGCACCAACTGCTCGCAGCGAATAATTCGCGTTTATATGAACTGAGCCCAGGGAACAGAAATACATCATTCATCCTTGACTGAGCCTTACAGTGAACGAACTAGCGACAGACCCGTCCAGTGTACGAGTCTTGTAGGCATGCGTCTTAGCTTCGCACAATGTTCATTACTAACGACGACAATTATCGTTACTGGCTATTATTGTGTTAATCAATTAATATTGTGGCGCCAGGCGTGGACTCAGACAGCACATGCATAGTAATTATCGCGTCATCATCATTTGAAATGTACTAGTTCTTCGAGCTGAATAAGTGTGCATGTACAAATGCCTATAGCCTACTATGACGTTTACTGCAACTACAGTAGTTGTTTTTTTTTACTATTTTCATTAAAATACAAAAAAAAGTAATGCACGATGTCGCATAACGACTGACCGCCAAACACGACAATAAATGTCAAATTATTAAGCGATATTTCAATTTTTCATAAATATATTGCAAAAATCACGATTGGTTGTTCAGTGTCCAGTTGCTGTTAGAGGCTAGTGACAGTGACAGACAGCCTCATTCAATATTCCACGGAGTCGCGCAATACATCAATCAACGTCGTTCCATACAAAGACAGAAGCCAGTGAATCGCCGTCCGTCCGCGGCACATGTAACACGAACCGGCCAACAACTTTCGTCGATAAGTCATCAGAACATTACTCCTGGCAATCATTTTACGGCTCCAGCTCCACGCACGCGTCCAGCATTGCACTGGAAGCATTTCACTTCGAGTAAGTATAGGCCTATCCCATGCACTGGCACACTGAACATTCGAGTTTCGCAAGGTAACGCGGCCACGAATTCTGAATCTGAATTTCACACGATGCAACAGATTTTATTCAAGCTTCAATTGCAGTTCATCTCGGAATGAAAAAAGTGAAAATATTATTGAAATCAGTCAAAGTTTGCAAAACTTATCACGCAACTATTAATGATACTTCGTGGGCGCGGATGTGGGGGCGCTGAAAATGCAGGACTGGAAAATAACGGACTTGAATTAGCCGAACTTGAAATTTGACGGACTGGCAATGCGACGCCAGTACGAGCAGCAATGAGGCAGACTTCGCACGTGTTGGCAGACTGCGTGTCGTTTGCCGCTTCACATAAGCCAGCAGCTGGT
>Ga0056124_1000638_pt1 | contig 11619 bp, 4 predicted proteins | sample WorMetHEROISLAND_2_FD_70069 | JGI IMG/M metagenome (GOLD analysis project Ga0056124, IMG submission 70069) | Marine gutless worms symbiont microbial communities from Max Planck institute for Marine Microbiology, Germany - Olavius sp. 4 HERON ISLAND | ecosystem: Host-associated > Annelida >... | reverse complement strand
ATGCAAGGTGCTATTGGTACCTTGATGATCAGCTGCTCGATCAGCGAACACGTTGTTACTAATTAATCGCTTCAGAAGCGTCACGCCGATGATACATCACGCTATCTGGCGGCGCTAGCCTACTACACACTGCTACATATACAGCGTGCCGCGTCCACTGCTGCAGTGCTGCTGCTGCTGATGATGATGATGATGACGCAACAAATGACGATTTGTAACGTAACGCACAGTAACCACTCGCCGTTTTCGGGATTAGGCCGTGTAAGACTGTTGAATCAATGTTTTAGCCGCCATTGACCACCCATGGCTATAATAGCTACGCAAGACATTAGCGGATGACATTTTTATAGCCTATTTCTTGCAGGCGCTGAACATTTACACAACATTTTTATTTCGCATGCAACCATGGCATTACACACGCCACACAATCTTGTTGGCTTTCTGCGCTGTGGTGAAATGGTGAAACTTTTACGTTTACAATCCAAATCGACTGCAACAATTTCACTTTTGCATTCATTTCCATACAGATTTCATAGACCAGTGCGGCTACGGATTTGAGGCGACGTTGTAGGAAGCGGCAGCGATAAATCCACCACCGCTAGTGTTTCCGATATATTTCCATCTAATGCAGCGCACTCGAGTAAGCAACTATACGCAGTCACGACAGGGTTCAACCAGACAGTGCAAGTATCGTTAACAGCGAGGTAGTAATCAGCAGCCGCAGAGAAAATGTCAGTTATCCGTCAGTAGGCATGCAGCGCCAGATGGCAAGCAGTGAATGAATGAATGAATGAAGAGACTTCGCCAGCAGATCGTTGAGTCCACATGGACTCAGAGCTGAGCTGTCGCTAGCAGCCGGGCGAGCTGTGCCTGTAATCAGCAGGTCACTCGACCGTCACTATCTGCATCTCATTCCTGTCTGCACTCCACTCTCGCTGTTCACTGTTCAGCTTGCTTGCCATCTAGCACTGAGTGACTGGCTGCTTGCTTCTACCGGACAGTACACGACACGTAGGCAGAGCTTATGACTTTCAGACATTCATATACAACTTCGTCGACTGTTAACCGATTTTCGAAATGCTTTCCCGTAGCCGCATCAGTGGTAAACTTAAAAAAGAACTAACTGTTACAGATCCCGTCACATTATAGACGCGTCGTGAAATAGAGTCAGCCTTAGAATACCGAAAGTCATGGTTGGTAGGGGTTCAACCCCCATGACTTGACCGACGAAAAATATGCCGCTTCCATGGGACGTCAAAAAAGCTAAATGACTTTTACTTCAGGGGGCTTTGCCTTCAGGGGGCTTTGTTCCCCTGACTCCCCAACCAACGGCTCTGCTCCTGGACCCCGCTAGGGGCACTTGTTTTCACTGTGTCAGCGTCCAGTGAGGGCCTACATCTCGTGTCATACAAAAATGGCCTGTTATTGTCGATGTATGCTGCCGTAGCTAAAATGTTCTGCGTTTGCACAATACACGTACAAAAAATAAGGCAAATTTGCCGATTCCATAGAACGTTGAAAAGCTAAAAATCTTTTAGCTTCAGGGGGCTTTGCCCCTGACCCTCTGACCAAAGGCTCTGCCCCTAAACCCCGCTGGGGGCTCCGCCCCCAGATCCCCGTTATAGGCTCGCGCTCTCCGTGCTCGCCACGAACCTCCCCATTTGACAAATCTTGGCTACGCCGTTGCTGAAGGTTACCTTGTAACTCATTCATTCTAAAACTAACTATTCCACAAGGTAGTGTAGCAACTTGCTTGTGGTGTGATGAGACCTTTATCACTGGTGAAAAAAAATTTGACAAGAAGCTCAACCACCGCTTAGAGATCAGGGCGTCAGCTTTGTGCTTTCGTCTCATCATAATGCTGCTCACAGGAATTTGGCCTTTTTGAGTTTAGGTATAGGGTTACATGTGGGATTTTTAGCAAACCTACATGACACCGGATGCATGCGACACACAAGAATAACACCCACACTAGTTTGACGTGTCCTTTCTAAAGAACTTCCGCAACTATCCGCACAGAAAGTATACACGCACAAACTAGAGTCCATGCTGAATATTTACGTCGTAAGCTGTTATGATAATTTTGGCCTAATTTGTAAAAGCTCGGTAGATATGGCGACTAAAGGCATTGAAAATAATTGGCCACTTTCGACCACACCACGGTTAATTGACGCCTCCTTGCTCGACAATCCTAGCACATATCGGCATATGCCTTATACCGCCAGAAATTAGAGTCCCTCGCAAACATTACTGTTGCTGACAGTACGCGAGTATCTTCGTTCGTTTTCACATATAGTTGTCTCCGAAAGGGAGGCACAAAAATGTAGTCAAACCGACGATGAAAACATATTATAGCATATGGCATCTCAGTGTCATTTAAAGTCAAACATTCTACGGTCACCAGACAGCCGATAAGGCACTTCACGACGCAGCATTTTTAGTAATTTCGGTCGCCATATCATCATTGGCTTTAACTCTAAAGGATTCGAAGATATGGCGACCGAAATTACTAAAAATCGCCGGTTCTGGCCATCCCACTGTTGTTTGACGCGCCCTCGCCAGGGAATACCCACGAATATCCGCATGAACCTTATACTGCCTGAAAGTAGAGTCTCTGGGTTACATTTTTGCTGCCGATTGTATAGGGTCTATCTTCTTTCAAGTTTCCGTGGTGAGCTCCGAAAGACGCATCATTTGTGCAGTAAACTGCGGTACGGCCGTTCAAGGTCATCCAGGTCGTTGACTTTGGTAGCAATCAAAAGAACTTATGAGATTTGCTAATAGTGATTAATGGTAACCTTGGCTCTATCTTGCACAGTTTCTGAGATACGGCGAGTTATTTGTTGAAAATCGCCAATTTTTCCTATCCGCTCTCATTTAGCGCCAACCGTCGGAATGACTAACGTCGAATGTCGGGAAACCCTTAAGAATCCTGATACTAGAGTTCTTAGCGGAGCAGGCAGCAAAGATTACATGATTCTAGTTTGTGTTGTTTTGACACAATACAGCATTATGACATCTTGGCGGACGGAAGGACGGACGAACAGACAGAGAGACGGACAGACAGACACCTTCGCGATAGCTAAGACAGGGCATCTGCACAGCAAGCTATTGAACATAGTTCAATAGTTATGACAAGAACTCGGGGACTCACTTTCTATTGGACCACTTTGTAGATTTCAGCGATCATTGATAGATAGACGAGTTTACTTATATAGTATTATTACCTGGACTGGACTTCACCTAACCTCATTCTATAGTCGACCTAGAAGTAGTTTGTATTACTTAGGCCACTTTAAAAATTTCTGATTGATTGATTGATTGATTGACAACGCGATCACGTCAAATACGAGGGTCAATGCCTATACACAGTTCATCGCTGTATGCAACTTTAGTCTACACCAATGAGGTAATATCCTTATCGGGATCATATCATTGGTGTACACATATGCTTCCAGTCATATGCCGTAGTACTCTACAGTTGCCCTGCAGTCTTCATGTAACATTCATGATTAATAGCTAATATCATTCTGCGACGTTGTCGCCGCTCAATCCTGACTAATACTCAAGTGATCGGCATTCCATTCATCCAGTCTAGCGCCACTAAGCCACATCATCTCATCCACTACGTGGTCCGCATGCAAGCGCTACAACTGTATATAAGCACAAATTATCCTCGCAAAAGTAAAAAGTTATTGTGGTTAGCGTTAAAAATATCAGGCCTAGCTCATTCGTTTCACTCCGTCATGACGCCAGCAGCTGAATCACAAAGTCACGTTAATTTCTGCAGCCCTAGATGCAATAGAAATTATACCACTTTATATAAGATACTTCCACACTCCACAGTATACATATTTAACGCGTTACGTGATTACCTTAATGATAATAAGTGACTGCACGACTAAAACTAAACTTGTCCATTACTACAGAGGCATACACGGTACACGACAGCGTCTCGACCGATAAGCGCAAATTACGCTCTGCATGCCGATGTATTTTAGGATAAAACCAATGACGTCGCCAGCTTTGGGGCCCTGGGGCACGTGCCCGTCGAGTCGACTTCCAACTGTTTAATTTTTCAGATCACTTTAGAGCCGTACACAACTCTGACATTCGACTTCATGTGATTGCCTATCCAGTAAAAACCAGTATAGCCTAGCGTATTCTGGCCCAGACGCAAAGATACAGGTTTATATAGCTTTGTCACTGTTTATTGCATGAATTTCATAGTATTTTTGTATGTCGCCCTTAAATTATTTTCTCTTAGTTTTGTGCCCCTCGCATCCAATAATGGCAACGCTACTGGATAAGACGGAAAAGTTTTGGTAATAATGGAAACGACAACGGTTGAAAACAAGAAGTTCAAATTCGGCAATTAGTGTACAGCGAAATGCAAGTTAAAGTTTACGAACTGTTGACATTTTAAATCAAAGCACGTGACGTGTCTGCACGTCACTTGAGCGTAGTGGACAGCAACGTCTTGCGTTTACTACGAGCCATGGGACAGTAACAAACGGGGATAATCACGATAATTCCAAACATCATTAATCCGCTTAATCCGTTGCATCACCAGGACTTAGGATTACAGTCACTAGTAATAGACTGGAGTCCCTGCAGACTGTTGCTAAAGATCTATAGTTAAGGCTAAGCGACGACGACTACTTCTTAAACGTCAGAAATGACTGTCTTATTATACTACTGCGGTGCTAAAAATCGACTATACGGAGTAAGCCAGAAAAGCGAGACCACTTTGTTTTACCATTTATATCTTTGGAAGTACTGATCGAATGGGCACCAAATTTGGCACAAACCAGCGTCATTTCATTCTTAGCATTAAATCCTAATTCATTTAAATCAACTTTGAAAAATAAAGTGGCACCATTTAGCGAAAGACAATAACCGCAATGAGCTCGTGACGAATTTTTATCGTTTTGTCAGGTATGGGAAAGTAAGATCAGTATGACAATCGCGCACAGATTAAGGTTTTACGTCAGGGAAGAACTGGAGCTCACGACGTTTGTTAAATAAGTTGCCCGGGAAGAATTGGGGCAGGACAAGTGTGGACCGGCTGCTGAAGAAAATTGATTTTAATGGTATTTAAGCGGCGCCGTCTGCTATCATGCTATCAGTTCGCCAAAGACTTCCCGATATCTTTTCAACTTCGCGTGTTAGCTGCTGCATGCCTGTCTGCGAAGTCTCAATCAGAGCTCTGTCATCCGCAAGGTCCAAATCGTTTATCCATTTCAATCTTCATTCGAAATTTGTCAGTGACTTTTTCATTACCCAGTCCATTACAATCGCAAACAGCAACGGTGACAAAATGCATCCCTGGCGGACGCCTGTGACAACGTCGAACCAATCGCCAGTCACGCCGTTCTGCTTGATACAACTTTTGCTGTCCTTGTACAGGCTTCGAATAATGTTCACAATGCTGTCTGGGATTCCCTACTGCCTCAAATTAACTACAATAAGGGTCGATGTATGCAGTCAAAGGCTAGTATACGAGAAGCTGAAACTATTAAGTTTATAAACAAACATTTCTTGAAAATTAGCAACAGTGTGGACTGTGGGGCATAGCTATTATTATTGATTTTATTAAGTTTGGTAATTTTACTTTACATAATTTTATCTCTGACTTTTGACGAACGAATTTTGAACTGAGGGCAGATAATGTTGCCTTGGCCTCGTTCGCTTGCTAGCAACATAGCTGCAACTATTTCAGCGTAGTCGTGTTAGAGCAGAACCATGATTGCAGCAAAGTAAAACAATTTGATTATCGGTGCAGCGTAGATCGCGACGTCGCGTGCCTGCCGTGCTTGGTTGTCAACTGAATGTCAAATGTGCGCGCTAGGCCTATCGTATATAGGCCTACGTATATTAAGTCACCGTTTAGCATTCCATTAACACAGTGCGTGATGCATTACTGCTAGTCCTGTCATTGAATATCACTATTTGCTCGTTTGCTTTGCTACACCATATAGATGTATACGAGTCACATGACAAAATTACTGGAGATGGGGCAGTGATGCAGTGAAAATGCAGCTCACAATTCAGTGCACTGTGGCCAACCCAACCAAGTTTTGGCCACAGAGTAGTTAGGCCTACAAATATACTTATACTGTACTAGCAATCATAAATAAAGAATAAAAAAGTCTACCACAAAGAAGATTGATACTAGGCATAATTGACTGTAGTGGACGTGGAATTGACATTGGTCGATTGACGCAAAACTGCATGACAATATTTTGACCAAAAAAATGCAGCAAGTCGCTGACTGTTTGTTGAACGATATCAGTTGACCGGACCCGTGGGGGTTGCGGTCCGCTATAGCTAGGGGCCGCTATAGCTAAGGATGAATGCTTGATAAATCAAGAAAAACAACTAACAACCTAACCCTAACCTTAACCCTATCCCATGCCACTGCCCCTTAGCTATAGCGGCCCCTAGCTATAGCGGGCCGACACCCCCGTGGGTGGGTTGCTGTGTTGTGACTAGGCCGTTACGTTAATATACGTGGTTGTTGTGACTGGCACAAACGAGTGAAAAATGTCTGCCGGTGTGTGTGGCATCTGGAGACAGACATGCATACTGACGTGGATATACTGATCAGTCAATCAATCAATCAATCAATCAGTCACCGTGCAGAGCCGGGATTCGCGCAGGTCCGAGTCCGAATATGCCCAGTCTCATAACTTTTATTAACTTTTAGCCCGTGTCTTCCTTTCCATTTTCGTCTTACAGTAACACTGCCACTTGTTCATTGAAAAGTTATTACGCTTAAAACAGGTAACTTCTCTGCGTCTTTTAGCGGTGATTGTTCGGCGGTATTGCAGAAATGCCTGCGGCACGTGTCGACTAATACTCGGAGTCTGCAAGCAGGAAGCACGAAAACACAACAACAACTCGTACAACGTATCTACGACTGCTCCGAGCGTCGGCGCTGATAGCAGCAACTGTTGGCCACACACGCGTTCAGCTGGCACTGGCAGTTTCACGCGCGCACCTTGAGACCACCCAACAAGAACGGCTCAATTCAGACGTCACAAATATTTAATGATTACTGTTCGCAACTCGCTTTGCCGGCGCGCTGCAGTAATCGATACCATCAACCAGCACTGCGCTGTTTTCGTCCGCTGATCAACGGACGGATGGCGGGCAGTAATCCGGCGCCAGGAACAACCGGCGCCGTCGTCGCCGTCGCTGTAGCAAATCTGATATTAAGCGGTGGACGGCCGGTCCCATTGACGGCGATGACTACGCGAGAATTCGCCATTATCCACGCATTGTGTCGCCTGCGCTCGAACGATGCGCCAAACGCAAACTTCTTTTGCAGCGCTCAGCGAAGAGATTTAACCCGAGCCGCCGCGAGTACTGGAGAAAACATCGTTCCACGATCATTCGATTCTAGGCTGTATGCGATCTCGTGCGATGTGGGATTGGAGGCCTAACTCAGCTATACACAGAAGACAACTTTACACATGACAGTCTGGTGAACGCGTTTAACCACGACAGGCAGGTCGGTACTCGATTTAACTACCCCGGAAGAATGGAAGGCTGAGTTGATACAGGTGGTTAGTTGACTACCGAGATGGTTTACCTGTCTACCGATGGTCGCCCATCCAAGTAGTAACCGGGCCCGGCGTGGAACAACTTTGTTGATCGAGACCACCGTGTTAACCAATACGTCAAACTGCCACCTGTCATTATCACCGTCATAACACTCTACAGGGTGGGCCATACAAGTGACACCCTTTTGATATGTGAGTTTTCTCTCTTGTTAAATGCAATATATTTGCAATTTTTGTTTATTCACGTATCATAAATTGTAATTTCGTCACGATGGCGATGAACGCTGTTGTTGTTTGATTCACAATTCATCTGCGGATAAACACTGAAGTTCCGAAAGAATTATGAAAACGTTTTCAAAAAAAATGAGCACATTTAAACTGTGAATAATTAATACCAAATGTTAAAGTTGTTCAAACAGTATAACTACGTGGTGTTTTGCAGTTTATATTGCATTACATTGACGTAGCTGAAACGGGTGTAGCTGAAACCCGTTGAAACCTACATGTAGTAGGTGTGCTTGGGAGAGAACGGATAACCGATCGACGAACGAGCAAGACCCATAATGCGGCGCTTAGTAAACGCCATGGAATCAGTAGGACGTGCGTTGATAGTCGCGCCGTACGACAGCTGCTGGATGTAACGAATGACAACTTTATTGCCGTGCTCGAGCCGCAGACATTTCCATAACGCATTCACGACGACCACAGGCTCTAGACTTCTTATAATTGGCTACCGTCGACCTGCTGCAGATAAACGTCTTTGACTAACGACGCACGTGTACATGCGAGTCACGACGTGAAAGCGACGCCGGCGACCGATCTAAGAGGTTTATGCAAGACGTCTGTCACCCGGCGAGAGATCTCATTACACTCATCACTAGGCGACTTCAGATGCATACGTACGTACTACATACGTCAGGTGAAAAAATGCACACTACTCCACGGTCGCACCGAATACTGCCTATCTCGAGCACTATGTCTGCAGTGGTATACATAACGGGTTGATAACTCCACGGATGCAATGACACGTGACCAAACGAACGACAGTATGGACTACACGACCGACCATCGACGATCGTGGAATAAGTGTGTTAAACCACCCTCTGAAATGTATACGTTTGTTTAACTCTCACTTTTACCGTAGTAATTCATATACATGAATATCCTAGCTACGAGGCGACGTGCTGAAGTTGTAAAAATAGAGAAAATTCATTACAAAGAAAAAGCACTTTCTCGTACGACTATTTGAGGCATCGGCCGGCTCTTCTTTTTACGACTAGCCCTGGGCTAAAACTGCCTCTGTATAGGCCTAATTATGACATTGTTTTTTTTTGAGAACTGATCGTATGCTTTTCGGCCAAAAATTTATAAATCATGTTTGTGGTGTTTATTAATATTGCTAAAATTATTCTAAAATTATTGCTAAAATTATTCCACGGTCGTACTCGTACCGCCTATCTCTGGCACTATGTCTGCAGTGGTATAACGGGTTGATAGGACCTAACGACAGTGTAGACTACACGACCGACCGCTGGCGATCGTTGAATAAGTGTCGGTTAAGCCACTGTCTGGAGCGTATAAGTTTGTTTGACTCTCTCTCTTATCTCACTCCAAGCCGTGATTTAACCACAGATAATAGCAAAACATGTTAATTCCAGTATCTTTGGTTTAACGTAGTCTACACTAAGTATGGTTGTGTTGGTGCGACATACCTGACTATGCGTAACGTTAGCAAAGCTTCTCTGCAATACTGCGCCTTGAGGCATAACGCAGTCAACATCCCGGTCACACACACAGAGTTAGTCTAATCGTCTGCAGTCAGTGCCGACACCGCGCTTGCTGAAGCCTATCTATAGAACGACTCATTGATGCGGCACGCCGTCGTAAAGTAATTCACCCACTTGCTGCTGCTGCTGCTGCTGCTGCGATGACGTCACGACACGGCAGCAGTGATGAAGGCAGCAGCAATAGAGCAGCTAACACGTGGCTATAGACCGGCAATGTAACGCAGCAGGGAGTATAGCTTAGATGTCATGCATGCGGCTAGTTTTGACAGGTCTAACCGGCTAGACCTTGCCAATTAGCTGCCACTTCCGATATTGCAAAGCGCTTCTGGTCGCGAGTCTGACTCACGTAAGAAATACTATAGCAAGTACCTTTTTAGAGGCTATAGCAATAACACATAGGAGCGCTCTCCATAGCTTGCTGCTTGTTGTACAGGGCGCGTTAATAAAAACGATCCTCTGCGAAAAATTTTATATTTTAAGAACTGCAATTGATTTTTTCACCAAATTTGCAGTCCTCACGGAGAATGACTCACGCGACATATCCTGCGGGTTTCATTACAATATTTTATTTGATTCAAAAATTATGACTTTTTAGCCTTTTTAGCTTAAAATGCATTTTTCACACTAAACAAGTCGGGCTACTAAACTGCAATCATGACCTAAAAATGGCCGCATTGGTATTTAGGTCATGCAGACTATTTTTTGCATTCGCATGTTCAATGTTTTAAAATTATGACGTTATTTTTGACATCACTGCTAGTTGTTGTGATATTTTTCAGATCTGGAAGAATTTTATGCTGTTGATGTTTTGGTTAACGGATTACTGAAGACAAAATGTGTATTCAAACACAAGGGTCGCATTGAGTTGCGGTTAAAGGGATAAGTGATGGTCACCCTGAAAAAATGTCAAAAACTGGAGCTTGAGGACGTTGCAGAAACGTTTAAACTGTTGAACTAAACAAGTTCAGCAAAGTTTGATTTGTTTTTGTACATACCAGGATCAAGACTGTTCACTTGAAAAAGTAAAATTAAAGTTTAAACCGTTGTATCTATTGAACAAGTGCAGAATGTGTTGTGCGAACACTTATATATGAAAAGCTAAAGTTTAGCTCAATTTCGTGTCTCCATTGCTGTATTTTATTGGCGCACCCAGCGGCACCCTGTATAATCATTATAACGTTTTTCTTTTTGTTGCCTGTGCAACAAAAAAAAGAAATGAGAGACGGATCAGCTATATGACGTGCATGATGGCCAGTAAACACCTCTATCGTATGAACACTAATATCACCACGCCGAAAAAGTTTTCATAACCTCTAACGGTGGTCTTAACCAAGCGGGATGTACATCTATTTAGCTCAAAATGTCTCTACGTAATTCATTACTGAGGTAGAAGAAATATAATAACATAAGCTTACGAAAATATGTAGAGAAACAAACAGAGGGACGTTCATATAAACCTATAAGTTATGAATATGCATAACATCATACTTTATAAAGGATAAATGCTTCAGATTTAACATAGGCGTATCGCTGGGTGCATCGTGAGTTTAACAGAATATTGGCTATAATTAGCATAATTAATCCCGCCCACCATCAGCTGTTAACGTGAATTCCCGCAACATCACAATGCAAGACATCCTCGTCCCTACAGCTGCAAACGGCCATCAGTCAACACGTAATCGCCCGGTAATTGCTAGCAGTGACTGGCGCGTGCTGCTGCTGTACCTTGGAGATCTCTTATACCTATAGAGTGGTGGAGTCGAGCGTAGCGTGAAACGAGCGACACAGCCGAGCAACACAATGCCGGCTCCCGAGATGATTTATTTAGACGTCGCTAGCCATAAAAGCAGAACAAGTGTTACGTGACGTAATATAGAAGCCTACGAGGATGTCGAGCTAAGCAACTTGAAGAAGGAAACGTCTACAAATACTAAGAAGCGCAATCAGCAAGACCAATGAGGACACAAAGCGAGATACAGAAGACAAAAGTCCGTGGTGAAGGAGATTGTCACATACCTGCTTCTTGTCAGAAGACCGAAAGAAGAAGAAGAAGAAGAATGGCCTGTTAATTTATGAAACTTTAAGAGCGACTTATAGATCCGGTGTGTTCACATCCATTTCACAGAATAAATTACATATACAGAATTTTTACCGCTACATGCTTTAGCAATGTAGCGGTCATGGGATCGCTTGACGTCCGTCTGTCTGTCTGTCCGTCCGTCTGTCTGTCTGTGACGTTGGTGGATTGTGATCACATACGTCGA
>Ga0056124_1000637_pt1 | contig 11630 bp, 7 predicted proteins | sample WorMetHEROISLAND_2_FD_70069 | JGI IMG/M metagenome (GOLD analysis project Ga0056124, IMG submission 70069) | Marine gutless worms symbiont microbial communities from Max Planck institute for Marine Microbiology, Germany - Olavius sp. 4 HERON ISLAND | ecosystem: Host-associated > Annelida >... | reverse complement strand
TCTGTGCAAAGCGAAGCAAGCACATCCATCACACTAACATTGCTTGCCTTCCATTGTAATTTGTATATAATTGATGATGTTGGTTTGTTTGTAAAAAGCAGTGTGCCCAAGAATTTGTGTATTTGCAGTAAATGTTACTCTAACAACTGGGGGGTCCGCCAACTATGCCTGAGGAGAATAGGGGTCCGTAGTCCAAAAAGTTTGAAAACCGCTGCACTCAACTATGTCGCCAAATGTCGTACAGGTGTACAGTTTAGTGAAACGGCGCTGGACAGTTTCGACTGCTTCTGTATCTTTAACAGTGTACGGAGACCAAATAAGAGTGTCATGCTCTACCAGAGGACGGGCATATGTAACGTATGCACGGATGAGTAGATCCACACTACGACTTATAAAGACAGGTTTAAAATAAAAGAAAACCACAGAAAAGACTCTAGAACAATATATATTACATGATATTTCTAACAAAAAAAAAACCCGCTGCTCCACGACAACCAACCTCGAGCAGTCTCTCTAGCCGCAAGACTTGTCTGGACGACGGTGAACTGCACTGGCTTGTGGACTCGTCCGCGGACTGCGGCTGTGGCCGGACAGCACTGCCTGGCGGCGTTGATAAACAACCAGTGTTGTCAGTAGCCAGGTCACCGGCCGACGGCGTAAACTGCTCGGTGTCGATGGCTGTACCTGTATCAGTGTTGACACATGCCACTGCGGCACTGTCACCGTCCACGTTTATCGGTGAACTTCTCACGGAAGACAACAACGACTCTACTGGTTGGACGGCATCGGCAGAAGGCTTCTTATGATCAGAAGCCGACGACGTACTAACAGGACTCGCTACCGTCGGTGGATTGGTCACCACCAATACAGCATCATCATCGTCGTCGTCGTCATCGTCGATACATATCACCTCGTCAACAACAGCAGGCTGCTGCTTACTGCATGGCTGCGGATGCTGCTCAGCGGTTGCTGCTTTCAACGCTAGATCGGCGCCAACGACAACACAGCCATTCGCCGGTGGCGACATCTGACAAGAAGCGACGTCAACCGTCTCTCCCGGCAGGCAGTAGAATGTTGCATGATTACGTACAGGTGACGTTACGTGCTTCTGCGGCGAAGTGACCGGAGACGACTGGTCGTCGACGACGATGACCTCATTGTTCTGATTGACACCGAGGTATCTCTGTTTCTTGACCGGCGGCGCGCTGCTGTCCTCGACCAGCCGCTGCTGCTTGGCCAAACTGTTGAGCAACGCCTCGCAGTTGACGTCCTCGTCCAGCTCCGGAGACTTCGCAGCACCGTTCTTGTTGAGCAGATGCTTCAGCGGCTTTGTTGCATAATCCTGTCAAAACAAACAACGACACTGCCACACTACCGACATGTGATGCAGCCATCCACCTAGCTATGCACATCCAGGACTCCCGCAGATGCAGTGGTCAAATTGAGGGGGAACACGGGGGAATGGCGTTCCCCTTCCTTTTTCGAGGGGGTACGCCGATCCGCTAGCTCAGATGGCCGTGACGGGTGGATGGTGAGAACTCAGTGTACCCTGTTCTTGTGGGTCTATTTCTGTGTCATGCACAGATCTTATCTATGTAGAGTTGCACTTTACAGAGCTGCATGTAAAACCTTTCATAAAGCATTAGGAAAATTCCTTTCTTCCAATCCGATGGCATCTGCCCAGATTGCCAGACAGCTTGGAAGACCTTGGTCAGCCACTGTGCCGTATGATGCCCACCAGCCTTCAACTGTTCAGCTCTACTTCCAGAGATTCCTGGCGCTTTGCCAGCCTTCAGTCTCCCAATTGCCCTGGTGACTTCAGCAGCGGTTGGCGGGCCGCAGTCTAGTGTTGTGTCCTCTGGAGTGGAAGCAGCAGCCTGTGCCAGGTCGACAGGTGGATGTGCTGGCGGGCGGGAGAGCAGCTGCTCATAGTACTCGCACCTTTTGAGCCTTGTCAGTGATGAGGCTTCCGTTGGCGTTGAGAATAGGGCTTGATATGTGACAGCAGGCAGATCGTCTAAAATTAGCAAAAGCATCCCTGGCACTGTCCATGAGAGAGCTGCTTCACCAGCAAGTGCTTTCTCATCAGCCCATCTTTGCTCGTCAAGCCGTGCAGACTTCTGACAACGCTTGTTCAGTTCAGTTCATATGGACTCCTCTAAAACAAAAAAAGTTCTGAAAAACCAAAATAAGAGTAACTGCAGTCAGTGCAATAAAGATGCTTCATGATATTGCACTGTATAAATTTAATGTTGACATTGACATTGACATAACTGGCATGCCAATTTTAAGTTCAGAAAGCCACAGGTCAAGGCTACGTTTGTACAGTGCAGCGAATAGCTAGACGGATGGCCAGTTAGCCACGTAATATGTCGGCACTCGGCTCAAATATTACTTCCAGTTAAAACTAATTTTCAACTTTGCTCATAAGCTGATGAAAAAGCAGTTTCTGTAATGAAATGTAAAAATCTGTTTGCATAACTTTACCAAACATTTACTAATACTAATGCATTTTCAAACAAGACTATATCAGACATACTGTAAAGTGTAAACAACAGTGACTTCATCCACCAGCAGCTTTAGAAAACAAAAACATTTTCACAAAATACAAAGTCCTGCAAATTGTAAATAGCAAGTAAACCACAACTTAACAGTCAGTTTTTTACGAGAATGTGCTATACGAATTCACTTTTGACAAACTCACTTTTGACGCTGACATCTGACACTGTTGAATGACTAAATCCAAACAGTAAATAAATCAGTGGTTAATTTTTACACGATAACTATTAAACATTTCCGGTAATTACCAGCCATAAATAAAACAAACAAATTTCTGTAGATCTGCATTCACGAGATTTACCTTCAGCGTTTGGTTGAAATCTGACAGGTATATGTACGACTTGTCCTTACTGCTTAACATCTGCCGCTTACATTCTTTCACAGTCGAGATAAAATCTCGGTTCCACAAGAAATGTGGGTTTGTTCGGGCATAGCGCCGTTGAAGCATAGCTACCATCTCATCACTGTGCTCAACAACTTCTCTCACGACTTCCAAAAACTGCATAACAAATAAACAGATAATTTTGTTACATGTTCTAAAAAGAAATAACGCACCACACAAACGTGTGTTATCGAAAGGCAAAAACTACATAAAATACTGCATTTAATCGGTATAGGTAACACACAATGTCCAGCCACCAGACAAATTGTCATCAGAAGTTCCAAACATGGTTGTTTCTGACACACCCATACACCGTGATCCATAAAAAACATGCCACATTATTTTGGACCATAATGCCCATGTTTCTTGGTGGATTTTTACGGTTCCTGTACCAGTGGAAACAAGAATAAATGCTATATGGAAGAGTTACAAAAAACACTTTACCCTAACTGCATCTCCACACTACCTGATATAACTAAAACCACATAAAACAGCACCTGTTAAACTCCAATGTCAGTGTATTTCGTCACTCAACAGAAGAATAAGTCTGTGTGTGAGATAAGTGAGCAGTTCTGTATAAAATGTGTGTTCAAAATGTCCGCCTTGTTAGGAAATTCCTGTAGCAGTCTTTCAGCAATTGAAGTATTATAGACATAGAACAAACAACTAATATTTGCATAATGCAGACACACCTCATCAAATGCCTTTTTGCTTTCCTCCATCTTGCACGATATAACCCACAAAAGTTCAACAGCCGTTGTTACCTGACAACAGTCACATTTCGCACTGCCAACTCGATCAACCCAAACCCCACCGGGGGCAACTACAGCACTTTCCAGACCCCTAGCTAGATCTAGGGGAGGGCCCTGGGGGAAGTGACAATGGGAAGAAAAAAAGAAAAAAGAGGGAAGGCAAGGGAGAACTTGCTCAAAAGGCTCAAGGAGACAGATGCCACTGGCCAAGAAAACAAGCAAACGTTCCTAATGAAATGACACCAGTAATAAGCAACTGGATGGACAATAAATAAACATAACAAAGTTCAAATTCCGAGTGTGCTAACCACTCGGCCACTGAGCCATTATTTTATACGCAGTGGCTACGTTTACGGCGAGCCGTAAAAATAACGAGTAGTTTATAGTTACGGCATAGTTAGGGTTTAGGGTTAGGGTCAGTAGGGTTAGGGTTAGAGCTAGGGTTAGGGCAAGCATCGCCATAAAAATAGCCCAAACTTTACTTTTATGGCTCGACGTAAACATAACCTCGGCGTATTTTATAACCACAAGTATCAAGTATCAAGTAATGGATACGTTAATTATATTTTCAACCACTTTAGCAAATTATGGACATATTGTGCGCCGTCTGTGGCTGAACTTTCAGCCGCAATAGCATGAATTTAAGATTGCTGCATTTTCAGCCACTTTTGCAAATTTGGGACCGTTAGTGCGGCTGAATTTTCAGCTGCAATACGTCCATTGCATGAATAGTGACAGTGTTGTAATAGCAATGACACTGATCTTCTAGTAAAGTTTATTACTAATGTGTTAAAAGCGCCTACAATATAAACTAACTTACAAAAAAAACAACAGTCAAATTGAACAAGTTCACATTTGTTTGCCTTCAAGGATGTCATATTAGACAGCTAGCAATCCTCAAAAAATTGTTACAGCGAATACAATTATTAGCCTCAAAATTATAGATTCCATTTTTGTTGTAAATGCGCATTCTAAATTTCGTAAACTTTCACAGCTTTTCTTTGTTTACAGTTGCTGTATGCGGTTTATTGGTTCGTTGTTTTGCACAGAGCCTGATTAACGTATGACATCTGCTACGTAAGCAGAAGTAGGTCAACTGCCTCTTCAGTTGGCTATGAGTGATCTGCGGACCGGCAGACCTGCAGACTGGCTAACGGGAATTTGGAGACCAGAAACTTGCTTGAGATTGGCCAAGGCTTGCTAACGCACACCCCAGCGGGGACGGGGTCCCCCAGCAATTTTTAACAATGAACATTCAAAAAATAATGGCTTAAAATTCAGCATATTAGCCGTAATAACTTTGGGGCCAAGGGAGTGACCTTATGGAACATTTGCACTTGATGTGTCGCAAGGCAGGCATGATAATGTGGGTACAAATTTTGGGGGCCAGCATTGAGCCGCGCGGGATCGTGAGCAGCCCTTGTTGCCGATGCCACCCGCTCAGGATCAGAAAACCGAACCGAAACCGAAATTGCAGTTTGTGGCTCAAAACCGAACCGAAACCGACCGACCTTAGCCAGTATGAAACCGTACAACACTAATTTTCAGTCTAGCGACCTACCACACCACCCCACGGATTCAATTTTACTTTACTACTGACAAAATATAGCCTAGTATTGCCTAATCAGGGGTTTAGAAAATAGATGAGCCAATCAGCTCAACTCAGCAGATTCAACCGACCCCTAAAATTTGGCTGGATTTCGGATGACTTGAGACTTTGATCGCAAAGATCTCCGGAACAGATGAATATATTGACAAGCTGAAAACGGCGTTATCAACCACAATCTCTCCCATGTTAGATGAACAGAAGTTGGTGAACTTTGGTCCACTAACTACAGAGCTTACACGGCTAATGTTTACCAACCCAAATTCAACTTTTTCGGGAGGCCATATTTCGGCCCCTATGGGGTGCTGCTCCCTCAAATTCTCACACGTGCTAGAGAATGATAAAGGCTTGCTAACCCATATCTGACAGGGGTCCCCCAACAGTTTCTAACAATGAAAATCCCGAAATTGGCTTAAAATTTAGCGTATTAGCCGAAATAACCTCGGGGCCAAAGGGAATAACCTCACAGCTTTTCCACGTGACATGTTGGGAGGCACGCATGATAATATGGGTACAACTTTTGGGGTCCCACGCTCTTAAAATTTTTTAGGGCAAAAATGTCCAGAATTCGGTGCGATTTCGGACAACTTCAGACTTCGATCGCGAATATCTCCGGAACGCATTAAGATATCGACAAGCGGAGAACGGCGTTATTAACTACAATCTCTTCCACGTTCGAATAAAAAATTGGGTGTACAATAACCACAGAGTTTGCACTGCTAATGTTTACCCCATCCAAAGTCAACAGTGCGCGCGACTTAGGACAACTCTGCACTTCAGTCGTAAATATTTCCGTAATGTATCAAGCAATCGACATGCAGAAAACGGCGTTATCAAGTGTGAAAAAACTATATTGTAGTATTGGCTAATTTTTCATTGCATCGTATCGTCCTGTTGTATCATGTGACGTGAATCTTTAGCTGCACCACAATGTAAGTTGCTTCATGATGGTCACAGGTACATTAAAACTTAGAAATACATTTGTCTTTGGGTGCGCAATCTTTATAGCACCGACCAGTAGGATGGCAGCTGACGTTAACAATGGAACAAAGGTGGTGGAACACTTTCAAGCTGTGGGGAGGCGTACTGAAAATGCTTTGAAATAGGTAACTTTGATGTAGCTTATTCAGTGTGCGTCACAGTGGGAAAAGCAAAGCAGCATGGTTTGATATAATGTTGCGTTGGTGGAATGTATCATGCATCATTTCTGAATTTCGTTGCAAGTAAACATTTCGTTGTAAATGTGGACACATTTTATTATAGCTTCTATTGTGGCTGTGCACTTTTGTGGCATTTCGCAGCTGGGACAAGATTTTATCTGATTTTATCTATATTCCACTGAGCTGTGACTTTTAATGGTAGCATTCACCCTTCCTCAGGCTGTAACTGGTGGCATTGAAGTGTACCAAACCGAATCACTTCTGACTACAATTTGGACGAGCACTGTAAATGTGGCCACATTTTATTGTGACTTATTATGACTTAAGTTCCTGTGAGTCTGTTTCTGTCTCGTGCACAGATCTTATCTATGTAAAGTTGCACTTTACAGAGCTGCATATAAAACCTTTCATAAGGCATGCTGGCGTCACTATGTACCGAATGACCTCTAACCATTGTACATAGTATGAACTGACCAAGCAGTCTAAAGCAGCAGTGTACAGTAACGCGTGTTCTAGGAGACAGTTGATCTGGTGCTGAATGTGTTAGCAGAGGTTGTAGACTGCTTGTCATTTGTCTTGTATCTCAACATCTTGCATCAACATATCATCAGTGGCGTCGTAAGTCACAGAATGTTAGAGGTTTTTTTGCAAGGAAGCACTATGTGAACTGGCATTTAACATTGACATGACTAGTAGCTGTGGTCTCTAAATGCTAATGGTGGAGTATCGTCATCATAGAGGTGTTTGACATGGCCTAGATACTATTTCTAGGACTACATGATTAAGGTGTGAGAGGAGATGAGTAGGTGTTGAGATGTGAATGACAACTTGACAAGCAGGAATGTGTTGATGATTGCTGAAGACTGAGAGTGATGGTTTAGCAGTAAACAATACAAAACTAAACATGTGAACTTGCTTGGTGAGATAAACTCCACCAAGTCATATCATGTGGTGGTGACTTCCCAGTGTGTGCATGTCAGCTCTGGGATTCATTCCCACAGGCATTTTTATCTACAGAACTTCGCCGTGTTAACCATCCAGTGACAGGCAACTTGTGCCATGCCATTGCCAATGTGGTTTTGCTGTGGACGAAAATTGTGGGTGGAAAATGTCCGTATTTCGACATCAATAGAACTTCAGTCATAGTAAGATAAGTAGTTAATTGTTCGACGTGACGTTTACATCTACAAGCTGACAGAAAGATAACCATTAATTTGGCAACTGTACTGGTCACCAGGCGGTTTCCATTCCACACCAGTTAGTGTCCACAGCTCTGGGGTAACAGATAGAATTACTGTAGATCAGACATATTGTGTTTGTGCTCCTCCAGTAAATTATGTATCGTACACTGTCTGCATGTCACGGCCAAGCCGCCGAGCATTGCCCGCTGTGATGTGGCGTGACTGGCATGACCCTGATGGCGCTGTTGTCTGTATACATAATGTTGGCACTGGCCTTGTGCCATATGTCACGCATTATTTATTGTTGTGTTACTGCTGTCGACATGACTGGTGAAAGAAACGTTAACATTGTGTGAATGCTAATCTCAGAGGTGTGGAGTGTCACTTGCCATATGGCAATTAGACAGTGTTACCTGCCACGTTGGCGCACTTTGGGCCTGTCTGCATGTGAAACTAAAACGTAACTCATACTTGTTACGTTATGGGCAGGCCTAAAGGTGCCCAAAACTGCGCAAAACAGAATTGCATGCAAGTTTTGGTTTTGTTGTACTTTAGTGCTACATGTGACTGTATAGCTACAGTATAGACTGTGATGATCAATAAACAGTACAGCATAAAGTCAGAAGGGCACCAGAGGCAGACAGAGTCTGCACTAGAGATGTGCGGGATGGTTTTCAGTGTTCCCAATCCCTCCCATTCACGCAAGGTCCTTCCCATTCCCATTCCCGAAATTTACACATTTGAAAAACCATCCCCATTCCCGTATTGCTCCCAATATCTCATTCCGATTCCCTCCCATTCCCATTCCCGCCTCGACATTTCGTTTAATTGTAGACCTACCCAAAACCAAATGAGCTAAACAGCACACTTATTCACATTAAAAGTCATCTGCCATTCTTCAGACCAATCAAATACTTTAGCAAGCAATCATGTAATCAAATTATAATAAACTTACTGCATTGCATTGTTACACTGTTCAAATTTAGCTTTAAATTTGATATGAATAGGGATTTTTTTTCACAGAGCATTTTCCAGCTTGCCCACTCCCACAGAAATCATTCCCATTCCTATTCCCATGGTAATCTGCTTTACAATCCCATTCCCACGGGAATCTCATTCCCATGCACATCTCTAGTCTGCACTAACGAGTGGCCATGATAGAGCAGCACGCAGTCAGTCTTCTTGAACAACTGAGCCTCTTTGTTTACAGCTTCACACTCACAGCAGGGTTCTGCGAGTGACAACGTATGCAGCTCCATCTATACTCGTAACCCGGGGTATCTGATCTATTGTACCTGGTTGCTGCTGATGCCAATGCACGGTGTCTACAACTCCTGGAAATCTACTGGAATTTAAAAACCCTCCTGGAAATCCTGGAAATCTCCTTGAATTTAATGGTCCTCCTAGAATTTTTTTGTGTAAGATGATCGACCGCTTTGCTTTCCGGTCATAAAACTGGGTACCAGATTGCTTATTTAAGAACTGGTCGAGTGGTCGCCCTATTTTATCTTTGCTACGGCCGAATGGTGTATAAAATGCATGTCGTGTTTTTGTTCTATATTTGTATATTCGGTACATTACATAGCAGGCCGAAGCAATGCAAACATGTCCTGGATTTTTCTTGAAATCCCTCCTGGAGTGTTTTGGAAATCTCCTGGAAATTTGTTCAGTTGAATTTGTAGACAGCCTGCAATGTCGTTAGCGTTGCAAGACGTCTGAGCGTCGTCAACAACAACGCACGAATGCATATTTCCCACGACGACCGACGACATCGCGTGGTGTCAGACTCCTGATTTACGACTAGTGCTGTGCGAATATTCGAAATTTCGAATAGAATCGAATAGTTACTTCAGTATTCTATTCGAGTAACTATTCGATTCGATTCGAAACGAGCGGAATTATTCGAAATTTACGAATACTTACCGTCACCAATTTCTCACTTATTTAACAGAATGACGCCAATTTTTCACGTTAGCAACCACGCTTAGCAACCAACAAAATCGACAAACATGGACTCGTCAGTGTCGTCTAAAGACTCTAAACGTAGTCTTATATGGAGCAATTTCACGCAGGTTGGTTGAACTTGGTTCGGACAATACAAATATCGGTGACTTTTGAGACCGACGATAACTATTCAATTCGATTTGAAATTTCAAATAATAGCTCAACTATTTGATTCGATTCTAAGTGAAAAAAACGCTATTCGCACAGCACTATTTACGACCACCAGGTGTGCTGTGGGGCGACGCGACGCCCTTCCCGAGTTTTTCCAGGGAGGGCACTCGTCCCCCGCAAACCAGGCTGACTGTTTGATCTGCTGACCTAGTAGACCGGAGGCCCGGCCAGCCGTGATGGCGTAAGTGTGTCGTGGCTCTGTAAGTTTGTTCTCTCTCTCTCTCTCTATCTTTCGTTTTGTCTGTAATTGTTTGAATTCTGTTGTACCGTAGTTTCTGCAGAGCTCTGATGAACAAAATGCAAATTTGCAATAATTTCCGTAGTATTACTTTTGATAATTTTATTGTATTTCTTGAACGCATGTTCCAGTTTTAAAACAAAGCGCAGATCGCACAAAGATCGAAGGAATGTTTTGCCTTTGGCCACTTAGTTCCAAGTGTCCCCCTACTTTTTTAAAGATAGCACCCCGTTTGCGAGACAATGGACGCCTGCGTCATTGTTTGGCTGGCTGGCCGGTGGCGGTAGCAGATGTGTGAGTGACGTAAATGGATGGCTAATGACGTCACGCGCACCGACCGGATCTGTTATCGCTGCAATATATCCCACTCCCACGGCAATGACGTCATTAGTCGCCGGCCGCCAGATATACCATCTGTTATTTGCACTGGCTTGGACCACCCACAGCGGCCGATGGACCAGTCTGTGCTTGCTTTTTCGATGTATTGCAGCTTTGTGTTGTAGAGTGTGACGTCATGCCAGTTAATATTGCATCACTTCCCAGAAGACGGGCTGTCCATAGCTCTGATAGCTCTGGATACTTGGGAGTTTAGTCGTCAGCTTGCTTCTCAATCCTCATGCTGTTTGACTGCACTGTAGCTCTTCGCTGTATACTTGTAGTTAGGGAATGCAAACCCGGGGGGTATTTTTCAAACCCGGGTTTACGGGTTTGACGGCCTCCAAACCCGGGTACCCGGGGGGTTGATTATGTCCGTCCGGCGTCAATAACACGGCTGTAGTGCCAGTACCAATAAATAAGTAATTCTGTCAGTAGCCTAAGCAAGCGATTAAGGCTCAGGCTTCGCTTCAGCGAATCAGCGTATTAAGTAAAGCTATAATTAGGAATGTTATTATTTTAATTGTTTAAGATATTTTGCCTCATATTAAGTGCTTTCCGCTTCTGCACGCTTTTCTGGGCAGTGTTTTGCCCGCACACAAACCCGGGTTTACGGGTTCGAAAACGGGTGGGTTACCCGGGTTTTCGCGTACGCGGGTACCCGGGTTGCATTCCCTACTTGTAGACTGTATTTTTCACTGATTCATCAATGCTGATTAACAGTACTGGTTTATAAAGCACGAGTAAAATCTCAGTATTCCGTCAACTCTATTTAAGATGCGCCAGCATACAGAACTGTCATCGTTTGCGACACCGTGTGTGCCATTACACTGCTGTGATAAAAAATACGGCTATTGCCTGTATGATCGATGCCGGTGGCATGTCAATCGATAGCGGTCGGCTATTGGTGAATTATCTGTGATTGATCTGGGCATTTTGCTGCTCTCCTGTGCAGCTGCCTCCGTTGCCAGCCCTTCACATGACCAGTGAGGCTATTTGTCGTTGCTTACTTGTTCATGTGGCAGTGTAGTTTTATCTCTGCAGGTATGTCACGCTGATGGTGGGCTAGTTTTGATGCTAGCTTGGTTGAGCAAGGTTTAGCGTCCCACTCGACACAGTTTAGGTCATTTCGGAGACGATGTTTTTACAGGTCAGATGACCCAACCAACAGTGTCAAAGCACTGAAGGAGGGTGGTTAGTTA
>Ga0056124_1000636_pt1 | contig 11631 bp, 7 predicted proteins | sample WorMetHEROISLAND_2_FD_70069 | JGI IMG/M metagenome (GOLD analysis project Ga0056124, IMG submission 70069) | Marine gutless worms symbiont microbial communities from Max Planck institute for Marine Microbiology, Germany - Olavius sp. 4 HERON ISLAND | ecosystem: Host-associated > Annelida >... | reverse complement strand
ACATGTTGCTTGCATATATATAGACTTCATTAAATGACTTTACTCGTGTATAACCTCAGGCTCAGACTATATGGAAATACACATGTATCTGAAAATGTTCTGTTATGCCATAACTGCATGTAAGTAAGTGAGGCTGCTCCTGTTTGCTTCACTCGTGCTGACATTGTATTGTGTCCAACTGGTCTATTTTTTTGCGGCACTAGTCTAGGTAATTAAAATTTGTGGAGGTGGTAACGATGAACATTTTTTAATAGTTAACTTTTTAAAAATCACTTTCCGTTAGAAGCTAGGAGTGGTAATTGCCTGAGGAAATTTGTCACTTAGTCACTTATTGAACTATAAGCTCTCACAGATGCACAGATCACAATTATTGAGTGTTTTCTTAACCTAGTCTTGTAGGCAGACTATAAAATGTTGACTTTTTCTGGCAAAACAGATGACTGAGATGACTTCAGATGCTTGTCATGATGTCACTGTATCTATTTTATAATGTTTTATTGATGTGACCTTTAATCATAATTTTAATGATTAAAATTGTCATTAACCTTTATAATTTTTTTAACTGTTGATTGTGTGATTAATCATTAGTTTATGCAGCTTTAAACATTTTAATTATTTGCTGAATCTATGCATATTGTTTATGGCTAGGTTTAATCCATGCAAATCATGGCGGTGAGATGATAGACTATTTGCTGTCTCAGCTGCGTGATGCCACGTCTGACGTAGTGCGTCACGGCGGCTGTCTTGGCGTCGGTCTTGCTGCGATGGGAACAGCGAGACAAGACGTCTACGAACAACTCAAACATTGCCTTGAACTTGACGATGCAGTCACCGGTCAGCATTCCAACTTTATCCTCGTCACTTCTATGTTAAATGTTTAAACTTTGTTGGTATCTCTGTCTCTGTTGATACACTGTGCCATTGATATTCATCATCATCGTCATGACAGGATCATATTGCACACGTACACAGGACGTAAACGTCAAAATAGCCTAGTAGAAAGTTTGCTAAGGACAGAGTTAAAAAGATGTGTCTTAAGAAGTTTTTTAAACCTGCAGCATCGGCAGCAGATTGAAGTTTATCAGGCAGTTGGTTCCACACGTGGGCCAGCGTGAGAGAAGTGACCGCTGTCTGAATTTTTGGCACATCCTCGATTGATGTAGTGCTGTTTTGACAGCACTACTACGCACTGATGGTGCATGCCGAATAATGATGACGATGATGATGATGATGTTTTGACATCAACATTTTTGGAGCATACAACGTTGACAATTAATTGTACGTGTATTGCTTGTAACAATTTTAATATCTGAAACGTCGTTAAAATTTGCTTGTTCCAGTCTGTAAAAGGTGCTGCAGTAATGGAAAGAGATACGCCCGTGGGGGCCTGTTCTAGCCTGGAGTAAGGGTGCATTTTCATTCATACGAGTGCGAGTCCGAGTACCCATAGACGGGTTCCAGTAAACAGGAGTTTGCATGTATTGCAATGGTGGCTTTTCGTTCACGTTGATACAAGTTTGGTACAAGTACAGGTTACCTGTGAATTTCACTAGTACGAGCAGTTTCTGTGTGGGTCCTGTTTTTATACAACCATTATGAAGTAAACAACACGCAATAGTATTAATTTAATTTCTACAGACTGTGTTTGTCATCAGAACTTCGTCATTGTTCATTATTAGGCGTAAAGTCATTAACAATGTACTGGATTTATTATTATTATTATTATTATTATTATTATTATTATGCATAGCATTCACTGAGTTCCGCTGAAGATTGTCAGTAGACATGCACTATTCAGCAGTCAAATAATATACAAGTTTTGTGCTCGTACAAGTGACTGTAAACACTCTACTCATGCAGCTGAAGCTTGTGCAAGTGACGAATAACACATAAAGGGAAACTCGGACTCACATTCATATCAGTGTGAACGCAGCCTAACTCTGGAAAGTGGGTTAGTTAAACGTAGGCCAAATGCTTGTGTGTATATGAGTGTATTTCTGTGTATAACATGCATTCTGAGCAGATTAAGTTAGTTGTAGACATAGCAGACACATGTAACAGTACTGGCTGTAATTGCTTGGTATGTGGGCTGACCTTTTCTTTTATTGCCCGACCTTTTTTTACTGTTTTGTGGTCTGAGCGATAACTGTTATTTAGCCACGTTAAACCCCTCTGTGGTGATGATAATAATGGCTTTTTTTGCATGCTGTGGTCAACGCACATTGTGTGTCTGTGGCACTGCAGGTGAAGCAGCAGGTATTGCTATTGGCCTCGTGAAGCTTGGCACGTGTGACTTGGGAGCAATCACTGACATGTTAACCTACGCTCGTGAGTCGCAGCATGAGAAGATCCTTCGCGGTCTGGCAGTCGGCCTGGCACTGACGCTGTATGGCCGCCTCGAGGAGGCTGACCACTGTATTAGTGAGCTGTCACGTGACAAGGATCCCATACTGCGCTGGGCGGCCGCGCTGGCCCTGGCCGCTGCATACGCCGGCACTGCTAACAATGGTGCCGTGAGACAGCTCTTACACATGGCTGTCAGCGATGTTGCTGATGATGTCAGGCGCGCTGCTGTTGCTTCTATCGGATTCATCTTGTTCCGATCACCCGAGCAGTGTCCAACTGTCGTGTCTCTGCTTGCCGAATCTTATAATCCTCATGTCAGGTTTGTAATTATTCTCTTTATATTTTTAGTTATTTAGTAATTCATTTATTCATTGATTTATTCTTTCATTAGTGGATAATTTAGCTAGTGGCTCTCCGCATGTGTATTTTATTTATTCATTTATTTTTTTAAATCCCATGATACTCAATTCCTCGGGCTAAAATAGCGAACAGAGTAATATAATGTCTGGAATGGTCACAGTGTGGACTAGGAAATTGGGAATGTGTCTGCCAGGCAGGTCACGTTAAATCATTGGACCGCGATGGATTGGTGTTGGAACAAGAAAGTGGTTTCTTATTTATTTATTCGTTGCTCCCTCTTTTTGTCTTGCATCTCATATTTTTATACCATTTCGGTTGTAGGTTTAATACCAGATAAAGGTAGTTCTGTCTTTTATCTTTTACCCAGACTGATATGGTTACTAAAGTAAACTGCCTCATGCGGATCCCTGGAGCCTTAGAATAGGCCCAGTTCGTTTACTAGCCAGATGATGTACAAGGTTTTTAGCTTTCTGCTGTTAGTTTGTGTGTGTGAATGTTAATATTTTGTTTGTTTATGTTTTGTCTATGCATGTATAGGTAGTTTGTTATTGTTATTTAGGTTTATGAGTTGCTTGTTTGATTTTTTGCTGTTGCTTGTTGTTGTCGTTGCCAGTGCAAGTGATTGCCTTGAACGACTTGTCCCCACAATGATTTTTTATGTGTCAAGTCGTACGTAAAACTAGGCCTAAAGTAAGTAAGTAGTCAGCATTTGTAGCGTGCCATGTGTCGAAACAAGTTCGAATCGTAGGCACGGATGTACAGGCCTACTCACTCTCTGGACGTTTGGGATCATTCACTGGCCACTCGTCTTAACTCTCAGCTGTAATGAACTAATTGGCTGCTGCAGTTGAGTGACACGTTGCAGGGTGGAATAATTAAAGGTTAAAGTTTACGTTAAAGCTGTGTATTTTTTTGAGCTATTATTGAGCATCACCGGTCGTATGGGATCACAGAGTGTTTCCTGCCACCTGACACAGGTGAACGTGCCCTACCTTAACTCCAACCAAGCAGACTGTAGACCTCTGAGTACTGAGGCATTCACACGACGGATGTACTGTGTACATATACGCATATACGCGAGTAGTCGCTCGTAGTACATCCGTTGTACACACATATATGCCGTAATCGATGACGTTGATTTGTACGGACCCCTTCACACAGTGTGCGGTAGTGCACATTGGTCCATGCGCACAAATCGAACTCGACTCAATTTGTGCGTGTCTGCGCAGTGCGGATGACTGTGTATATGCGCATATATGCAGTTGTTTGCATATCCACATTGCAAACAACGGATGCAGACAACTGCACGCACAGGGACAGGCACATATACAGACGTATACGCATACGTTTGCATTTATCTGTTTATTGACTGACACTGGCGTAGTCATCCATGCGTAGTGTATTTTCATACAGGCGTGGTACATTCGTAGTCTGAATGCCGTTTCGGTAAGTAAGAAAGTTTGCAAAGCACAAATTTAAGTTAGTCATAATGCACCACAATATCAACAACCGAACAGAAATGTCTTGAGCAGCTGCTCGAACTGTTCACAGTCAATGTTGATTTACCTACCCTGGAAGGATGAAAGGCTGAGTTGATCTGAGAATAACCATGGTAGGTGGCGTATGTATGTCTAGGTATGGTGCGGCATTGGCTCTGGGTGTTGCGTGTGCCGGGACTGGACTCAAGGAAGCTATTGCTCTGCTGGAGACGCTGTCCAATGACCCAGTGAGCTATGTACGTCAGGGTGCACTCATTGCCTCGGCGCTTGTCCTGGTTCAGCAGAATGATCAGACATGCTCGCGAGTTGCACACTTCAGACAACTCTATGCCAAGGTAGTCAACCATTCATCATCGTTATCATCATTGTCATTGAGTGGTTTAACATGGCCTAAACAATATGCATTACCCATTACCTGGTATTGCTAGAACCACGTCAGTAAAGTGTCAGGTGAATAGGTCCATGTATGCACCACGAAAGAGGAAAGTCTTGAGATGCTGGCTGAAGACAGAAAGTGACAGTTGTGTTCTCTCGATAACTTATCTGTTGAAACTGTTGAATATATGTATCATCAGGCATTTGTCGTGTAAAACATCCTGCTTCATGTGACAGCTGAGGAAGGCTTCGGTTACTCGTTCTAGCAGAAGCTCGAGGCTTGCATCAAAAGTCCTACAGTAATGCACATGGTGTGTTACATACTTGAGACTACTCTATGCAAGCTGTTTTCATAGTTTTCTCTCGTTACTCAGAGTGGCTTTGATTGTCCTGTATTTATGTTTTTGTAATTCCGTTGTTGTCTCTTACCTTCCTTTTCAGGTTTTTTTATGATACGTTGCGTCATTGTGAGCATGTTTGTGTACTGGCTGCAGGTGATTGGTGATAAGCACGAAGACGTGATGGCTAAGTTCGGTGCAATACTGGCTCAAGGCATCATAGACGCTAGCGGTCGTAATGTCACCGTCAGTCTGCAGTCACGCTCCGGTCACACTAACATGGCTGCGGTCGTCGGCCTGCTCGTCTTCAACCAGTTCTGGTATTAATGCTTCACTCACATACTGTCTACTCTTCAACTTCCTTATCCTGCTAGATCTACGTCTTTCTGTTCTTTCATTTGTTGCCTGCAGGACTAAAGGTTTCATTTTAGTTAGGTGATCACTGATAGTCAAATTTGCTCCTGTAGTTGTTTAAGCACTAACCTTCTGTCTCCGGACACATTTATATGAATGTTCGCATAATGTTCAACGTTACTGTTTCACCATCCTGTATGCTACATTGTGCGTCCTGCCCATCCGTCCCTCTGTCTGTGCCGTATTAGCTCCTAACTCAGAAGCAGACAGCACAGAACAACCAAAATTAGTGTTAATATTGTCCAGGGCATGAGTAAGCGGTGGGCCTATTTTTAGTGCAAAAGGTCAAAGGTCAGGGACATCGGATGTTCACAAGCTTAGCAAAATAATGCATATCCAGCTCAGAGGCGTTGTGCACATTCATTATCGACTTTAAACAGTGATTAGGCCCAGTTTACTGTCTGCACCCGAGATCCTCAGCAACTGTGGATGAACGGGCTACATGTGTCGGCACTGGGCACCGACGTCTTGGCTTATGATGCAAGTATGATGTCTATTTTAAGTTAGTCGTAAAGCCGGTATTGTTATGTAGGTACTGGTATCCGCTGACCCACTTTCTGTCACTGGCGCTGACACCGACAGCCGTGATTGGTCTGAACTCGGCACTTGACATGCCGAAAGTCGAGTTCAGATCCAACGCGCGGCCGTCAACCTTTGCTTACACGCCGCCACTGGAGGAAAAGAAAGACAAAAGCAAAGAGAAAGTGGAGACGGCTGTGCTGAGTACAACGGCCAGACAGAAGAAGAAAGAAGCAGAAAAGAAAAAGGACGAAAAGATGGAAGTGGTAAGAGTGTTCCGATCATTAACCTAGCACTAGAAATTCACTAGCTATCGGACAATTTTTCAATGTTTAGTTGATTCATGACAGCAAAATACTTACATGTATTTTGGTACATTTTGTTTTGTGTATTGCATTTTGTTTAATTGGCCACCATTCTCTGAGTTATTCAAGGCTAGGCTAGGCCACTTTTTTATTTGAATGAGTGAGTGAGTAAGTAGAATTTTACGTCCCATTCAAAACGTTATATGTCATTTCGGGACAGCTTTGCCTGAGAGCCAATATGTAGTGTTGATATGGTAATAGAATACTAGTGAAATTGAATCGTTGATGTATACTGTATAGATATAATGACACTGTGCCACTGTTACGCTCATTTTTTTCACTTCTTTCTTTGTTGAGATTGTCCGTACTCAGTGTAGAAGGTAGTGTGAACCTAGTTGTTAGTTAAGTAAAAAAAGTTAAAGTGCAATTTAGCTATTAAGCAGATGTAAGACGATCGGTAAAGTTGGCTAACTTCTGTGGCGATGGTCTGGGTGTAGTTGCCTGAGAAAATTATCTGATAAAATCGTTGAACCGTGACACGTGGCCGACTTTATCGTTTACTACTTCGTACAATAATCAGCTAGCTTCACAAATACACAACAGCAGAATACAGATCGCAAAATGATACTTGCGTTATTTTTTGTAAAGATTGAAAATAAATTGTATAGAGTAACAAACAAAATAAATAACTAAAATAAATATTTTTTTCCACTGTAAACAATCGCCATGGAAACACAAACAATATCTGTTGACCAATATTAGATTTTGTCGTTGAGAACAGAACGTGTTCTATGTTGGACGATAAAATCAAACGATTCTATTGGTTGACAAAATCGGCCGATTTTGCATGACAGATGACAGATTTTTGTTGGACGATTTTATTGGCCGACAAAATCGGCCAACTTTGTCGATCATCTGACATCCCCTTAGTCACAGTGTGCCATGTCATCATCACCTTAACAAAGAATGTCTTGATGTAACGTGATTGTCAGGAGGAGGAGAAGAAGGACATTGATAAGGAGAAAGATCAGAAGAAGGAAGCTGATAACAAGGTGGGGAAAGACAAGGACATCATCACAACTAGCGGTGGTGCTGATAAGACAAAAGACTCGGTGTCGACAACAACGACTGCTGACAAGAACAAAGAGAAGGAGACAACGTCAGTGACGTCGTTGTCATCGGTTGTCATCGCTGTCGAAGGTGAAAAGAAAGAATCTGTGGAGCCGACGTTTGAGATGTTGAGCAACCCAGCACGTGTTATGAGAGCGCAGGTGAGCTTTTGCTACGTGTTGTTGTTATTGTTGTCTTCGTCGTAGCTAGCTGTCTGGCAGTGCCAATATGGGAGGCCAAATGCCGCAAAGCGATGAGCAATTCTAGCAGGTTCTCATAACACATGAGTTTGGGCTCTCCATCTCTCCCTCGTAGTATTTGACAGCTATTTTGTTGAATTCGGGGGCAGCACTCGAAGTCGTCTGTCATTGCCAAAGCTTTTGCTACTTACAGTTTCTCTTCTGCTTGTCCAAAATGTTCGAGTTAGTAGTGTTTGGTGGACTGATTGTTGTATCTGCTGTTTTGTAGACTTTCAACCATTCGTGGTTGCATTCTGATAGATATCCTGTCTTTATTATGCAGCTGTCCTAATAGGCCGCAGTATGGTCTTGACCGTCCGTCTGTCTGTTACGTACGGGCTGCTAATTCGAGAGCAGAAAGGCATAGCAAAACCAAAATTGATGTGAACGTTCCCTGGCAGCAGTAACTGGTGTGTCAATTTTCAGCTCAAAAGGTTGTCTTGGCGTAAGGCGACATAATGTGTCAGCAGTCGGCTGACGTACGACGGTCGTTCCATAAATAAGTTACAAAACGGCGCCATTCCATTAATTCTTAAAATAGGGAAAATCCGAAATATACTTTTTGTAGGGAATTTAATTTTGAACATACAAAAAAAAGAATTTTTTTTTGATGATGACGTCATTATTGTGACGTCATCTGCTCACAGAACAGTCTATCTGTGTATTGTTTACTCCACCAGTTTTCTATCATAACTCACAACTGATAAACAGCATAGAAACAAAAATAACGAGCAAGCTTAACAAGTTAATGTTACCTGATTAAATGTTAGACATTAATGTTTCATTTCTCAACATATCGTCCAAGTTCGTTCAAACATTTGTCCTGTCTGTCAACAAGCTTCTGAATGCCTGGTGCACGCTGTTCGTTACGGGACGACTTCACCGGCAACATCGCCACATTTAATGTTTATAAATGACGTCACAGTGGCGTCATCGTAATAAAACTCACAGCTTGTAGTCAGAATTAAATTCCCTACAAAATGTATATTTCGGATTTTTTATATCTGGAAAACTAATAGAATGACACTGTTTTGTAACTTATTTATGGAACGAGCCTCGTATTTTGTACGTGCTTGATGTGTTCTGTGTTGTGTTCAGCTGCGTGTGATGACGATGTCGTCCGGTTCACGCTACGTGCCGCTCAAAGACGTGACGGTCGGCGGCATCATAATGCTCAAGAACGCTCGACCGAGTGAGGACGAGGAGATCATTGAACTGGTGGCGGCCGGCGGACCTAAACCCGATGAAGAGGCAGAACCTGAGCCGCCGGAACCGTTCGAGTACGTCGACGATTAGCTGATCGTGCAGGCGGAGACACTTCGTGTACAGTGCATGTGTGTTGACTGTTTGTGTTGTCTGACAGATCTGTGCACCGGCCTCAGGTATTCGCTCGGCACACGGGCCCTGCGTGCACCGGCACCCAGCTGCATTTCCGTTGCCGTTTTTCACAACAAGAATTTAACAGTTGACCGTTGACTTACAGTAGAACGGACTGATATACATGTATTACGACAACGATTGAACGACCATCTATTCAGTTAGAATGCGCCGGGTGGCTGAAGAAGTTGATGAGAATTTGAAAATTTTGTAACTTTGATCACTATATCCCCTGCTTTCGATCAGTTTGGCCCGTTGAGTTTTCAGCCCTGTCGTTTTTGACTGCGGCAGTGATGGCAGTTCTAGGCTGGTCGCGGCCTGTGCACACGTCTGTTGTCTGCGGTTATGTTTCATTGTCTGCTGTAGGAAATACACGTTCCAGTTCATTGATGCCGCCGCTGTTGCTTCAATGCTGGTGTTCTCATTAAACGTCTGGTTAACAAGATAATGTTCAAGTGGTCACGACTCACACGAGTCTGTCCAATGCATCTCTGTAGCTTTCAGTGAAGTTCATATAACTGAAATCAGTGAGCAACTCAGCAAAGTAGACCAGAGTGGTTAAAATGAGAAGCTGTAATTTCAAATTATATATCAACAGTGTTCAAGTTATAATAATAAATGTAAGATCCCAATTTCCTGATGTAGGCATATTTTTAAAAAAGTATCCAACTATCCATATTTTTACATACATCTAGGGCATACCTGAAGGCCAGCGTAATAGGCTATAACCATGCTGCGCGCCGATGTTTAGAATGGTAATGTCAGCGAATTGCAACGACACGTTTATACTCAACATTTCAAAGTGCAAGAGAGAGTTTATCGGATTTGCGTTAAAAACCCTTGAAATCTATATATGCACATGTAAAAATAGTCGCACACACAGTAACTAAGCAAGTCATAAGAAAAAAAATTAACGTTGCGTACGGAAGTCTGGTGAACACAATTATATTTTTTTCAACAACCGTTTCGTTCGCTTGTCTGAAATCGTTTGGTTTCTTAAAATTTGTTGACTTTTCTACACATGCGTATTTAATACCGTAACTAATACTAGGCCCTAATTCCAGTCATTTTACTGAAATGATCCGCACGGACTGTGACGGAAGCAAGTTTATTTCGCGAAAAAACTACGTTAATCGTTGGTGCAAAACTCGGACAGCTGTAAGTGGCAGTCAATTAATAGTCGCTCAGGCGCGTGTACTACTTGATACCGAACTGCCTAACAAGTTTTCTTCTGTATGATACGGGGAAGCTATGTTCCAAATTTGGTGAAGATCGATCCATAAATAACGTCTTGTCCACAGACGCCGGACGAACACTGGACACCGTCACCGGACACGTTGACGTGATATTCTGTCCAGTGCTATGCATTGCATTGGACATACAATAATGCATTGTGATTAATTATAGGCTACCGCACGACTTCAATTTCTCGTAATAAAATTCACGTCCCTGTGCTTCTGCTTTGCAGCTCTTTATCCCGTCAAAACACGGGCCTAAATTATTTGGCACGACCTTTTCGCTTTTTAGCCTGGTCCGGCCCGTTTAACTAGCTTGATTTCTACGCCGAGCGCTGTTTGATTTCTTCGGCTCGTTTCCAATGTCTCACATTCACTAACTAAGCTCCCAATAGCGGAATCTTGGAATACTAAAAATGAAAAAGCGACAGCCAGACATTTACGATGGATCAGTAATGTACATTCTACACGCAAAAAACATCTCAATATGTGGATAGTGGCAAACATCTGTAGTAAGTTCTGTGCAAATCACAAACGCGGTGGTGAAAGAATTTTGGATTCTAACAGACAGGCCTGCTGCTATGGCCAACGCTATTAACGGCCATAAAGCACTGTGACCATGGCCATTGTGGCCATCCCTGTAGCGCTGATCACGGTGGCTTGTACGAATGATAAATGTCGAGTAGCAGACCGTCGACTGGAGCACGTGCTGACACAGTAATGTGCACCTTGGCTTGATGATGATGACGCGATTCTTGCCCATTCGTAGTACGTCAGTCTAGCTGTCGAAAGCTATGACGGCGCTTTGAACATCACGTCTGCAGGCTTTATTGCATGGGCCTAAGCGTAATGGCATTGGCGTACAACGTGAAACACGTAGCCTATTTACGTAATTTTAGAACTATCGAGAAATCTTGCGGCTAACAGATTTTCACATTCAACAGGGTTTTTGGCCAACGTTTACCGAGATATCTCCTAGCGAATATTACCGTGCGGTAGGCCTAAGCTATAGCGATGGCGTGTCATATCGAGCCGGGCAGGTGCAAGATAAAGCGATGACGGGATTTGCGGACCGTGAGGATTATTCGCTGTGACTGACGCCGGACTGCGTGGCGGAAATTAAGCCAAAGCCGTCCTTCTTCAGTGCATTAATGCCGTGCCGTCGTCAGTCTACGGGCCGCATTCACCGGCCGAAATGGACGGAATTCCAATCCGACCATTGAGACCTGATGGCGCCAGACCGCCCGCAGTCGCACATAGCAAATGATTTGCGGTGTCGACGTGTGACAAGTATGATTGTGACGAAAAACCCGTTAGCGACCCCGTCTGGCTTTTTCGAGTCGGCTATAAGTTTCCAGGTCTCAAGTCAGCGATGAAATAGGCCCACGTCTTGTAAGCTTATATTAACTTCTCAGAACGTAGCGTAGCGGAACGCCGGGCGTGTTTGATATCTTTAATGATCGTCACAGCATTGCAGAACATTGCAGAACATTCGTTGGTAACTTGGTAGTTTT
>Ga0056124_1000635_pt1 | contig 11641 bp, 9 predicted proteins | sample WorMetHEROISLAND_2_FD_70069 | JGI IMG/M metagenome (GOLD analysis project Ga0056124, IMG submission 70069) | Marine gutless worms symbiont microbial communities from Max Planck institute for Marine Microbiology, Germany - Olavius sp. 4 HERON ISLAND | ecosystem: Host-associated > Annelida >... | reverse complement strand
AGGCATAGGTCCGTTGCACGGCCGCGATTATGACGTCACAACGGTAACGGTAACGGTAACCGGTTTCCAAGAAACGGTTACCGGTTTTGATATACTACCGTTTTAACATCCTTAGTTTTAGTGAACTTTTCGCAATTTCGGGCTACAACGCATATTTCAAGAGTGAGTTGCTTTGAAGTTACTGGATATAGACCAAGACAAGCTGCTTATGAAGCTTTCAGCATAAAGTGTAGATTTTTACAGTCTAAGTTTTGACCGACTAGATTCAAAGAGTCATCCGTATGTGAGTGTCAAATTTGGTTGGCCTGCCCCCTTCAATATGCGTTAATATTATTGCATGTTGTACACTGATTTGCAAGTTGGCAGCACCGATGCTGTCATGCATCTCGTGAGCTTAGCTTAAATTTCTTGTTGTAAATACCATTTTGAAGATTTTTTTGTAAGTCTGATCTTTTTGTAAATTTTTCATAAGTTCGACCTACAACTTGTTGCAAATGAGGTCTCAGGCTGCCAAGAAAAGCCAGATACACTGCAGTGGTGTGACTTGCCATCTGACTTAATGGGAATGTCTTTAGTGTGACAGTAACCATGTTTATACATGTGCAGTGTTGTTAGGCAGAATCGCTCTTGCAGCACAAGCAATTCCGCCTATTCCTACACATTTCTCTGTAGTGTGTCTGTCTGTTTGTCTGCTTCAACCGTTTGACGGATTTAGAGGCAACTTGGCGGGTACACTTGTAGGGTCCATTCGGTCCAATGACACATTGTGTTAGATGGCAGTCCCTTACCTGCCCAGCTGAAGGGAGATTTGAGAAGTCAAACCCCCAGCCAAAACATGCAATTGCAAATTGTAGCCAAACTGTCAGTTCTGTGCTGCCACCTGGCAAATCCAGATTAGGATTTGGCCAGTTTGGTGGACTTGCCACAGTGATTCCGCATTTTTGCCAAATTACTGTTGTTCTTGTTTTGTCATTCAGAATACGAATCCAGTCTGCTGTCTTTACTGGATGAGATCACAAAGGGTACTACAGTCACTATTAGTCATTCAGGTAACTTATCAGTTCTTTGTTATCAAATTGTAGACATGATCTAGAGACATATTATTTGCTACAGAATTTCATGTTGATCTGCTGGTTGCAACACACACAACGTTGTGCACTGTAGATGTTTACTTACTGATTAGCTTTCACCTTCTGGTTCCTGCAGCTCATTGTAGCCAGAATATTTTACTGATTCTGGAAAACAATTTAGGGTTGCTTTATTGTGAAGGAACTATGTGTGTGATGACTTTTGCACGAAGGGGAAATTGTTCTTTTATGCTAAAATTTACTTCATGGTGGGGTGGTCTTCAGTTAAGCCTTACCTGGCAAATTTGGGCAATAATTTCTCAAGTGTTCATACATATAAGTTGCTTATATCATTAATACTTAAGTTTTGAGTTCATCTCTGAAACAAGTCAACATAAATGTTGAGTGGAATGTAAAACTCTGCTCACTCGCAGGCTTGAAAACAGTAATTTAATGATTGATGATTATTATTTGTTATTAGTCATCATACATTTCTAGATATTCATTTTATGGCACATCGCGAGTAAGATTATTTGCTTCTCTGTTTTCCAAAGAAATTTGGCATTTTTACCTTGGTGTAATTTGTCTTAAATTGTGGTTGTTTATACTGTGAACAACAGGCACATCGCTGTACTATGAGCCGGGAATGCTGTACGGTGGTAACATAGAACACTCGTGTAATGTGCAGCGGTCCATCGGCTACTATCTGGAGGTGCTCATCTGCTTAGCGCCGTTTACTAAGCAGATGTTACAAGCAACGTTAACTGGAGTGACCAATGATGAGACGGATCCATCGGTTAGTGTTCACAGTGGCTTCAATCCCCCGAGCCGTGGAGGAAGTTCCCCCTGTCTCTTTCCGTAATACCTTCTCTTTTCCTTTTTCTCTTTTAGGTGGAATCACTCAAACGCATGCAATTCTATAGTTACACATTTCTTTGTAGAGTGGTCTGTTTGTCTGTTGTCTGTCACATTTGTGCACCCTGCTTAAACCATTCGATGGATGCCATTTGGCAGGTACACTTGTGGGGTCCAGTGACACATTGTGTTAGATGTGCTCCCTGACTCTCAGTGGAAGGGGAGATTTGGAGGGTCGAACCCCACAGCCATAACATGCAATTGCAAATTGCAACTGCCACCTGCCGAATAGAAAGGAAGCGATTCCGCCTATTGCCAAATTACGTTGGTGCCTGTTATCCTTGCTTTTACCTGGCCCTTAGTATGGGCCCTTTCCTAAATCTGGCTAGGGGATCTTGGAGTGCTGCAAGCTCACCCATTGTGGTCTGGGGTAATTGGTACCTAATACCAACTCCTCTCATGAATGGCTGAAAAAATAGTCTCCCCTACTGTTCAGATGAATCATTTGCTGCTAGGTTTAGATGCCGCTGAGTATTGAGTCAGTTGCCAAGTTAAATGCTTAGTGATGTTGTTGTGCATTTTATTGTGACCACAAACCGCTAAACCCTGGAAAACTGGTCAAGTAAGCTCCAGAAATATATAGAGAGGAATTGGTGGCCTCTATGGAGCATACTGCAATTCACTACCGGTGCTGGTGTGGAAGTTTGTGCTAATTCGTTGCATCATGTCAGCATTTGTGAGCAGTGTCAGTGTTGTTTGAGTCAACCAAATATTTGTGCTATTTTTGATACATGTCAAGAAACGCCACCATCATAGTAACACGTGGCGGTTTTTGGCAAAAGTTTTACTGGGGTTTCTAAGTTTATGATGCAGCTTTTCTGCCCCATTTTGCATGCATTCATAATGCATTGTACTGAGTAAATGTAAAATGTTGATGTTTCTACGTCCTGTCACTAAGAAACAGAGTTTTGTGCTGTTGCATTTCAGGTCGATATCATAAAAAGTTCAGCACTTCCTGTGCTGAAGAGATTTCTTGGCACAGATGAAGGCTTAGAAATTAAGGTACTGACTGGTATATGAACAATAGCAGCTGTAGTATTCAGTCTGTTGTGTATTCTGTCATTTCTCATTGTCATATAACTTGTGCAGCTGTAATTTGCCTGCATCACGGTTTTTTTGCATTGCACTTATGATTTTTTGTATTATACTATAGTGCTGTTAGATTAGCTTACTGTGGACTATCTGAGCACCTGTTTACGTCCTGGTTGACATGGATAATGCATTTTGTGTCCATCTTAATAGGCTACATTACAGGTCTTACCCGTCTGTCCATCTGTCTGTCTTGTATGGGTTTCTAATCTGGAAACATAAATGGTATAGACAAACCAAAATTGATGTGAATGTTTGCCACTGCAGGAGCAGCTGTTGTGCCAATTCTCACTTCAAGGGGTCAAAGGTCACAAGTCAATGTTAGGGTTGCACAGCTCTAGCTGGATGTCTGCACAATGTCGGCACTGGTCCTATTTATTTTTCTAGTTACTATTTCTGTTTTTTTTTGTTCCCTGTCATTAAATGAAGAAATTAGGCTAATAAGGCTAGGTTAATAGAAGTAATTGGTTAATTTCCTGCTGTCTGTAGCAATGAAGGAATTTTAACAGCGGTCAGTGCTATGTCACTACTCACTAGATGTCATCACTGTCTTAGTATGTTGATTGTTCCACAAGTGGGGGAGGAGGTCTTGTGTCTAATACAGTGTTACATCGGTCACACGAGTGTCAATGCCAAATGGCGTCTCATTTTGTCCATTGGCTTTTGCAGGGGGCATGAGTGTGACAGACAGACAGACTACCACACTTGGATAACATCTCACTAGGAGGAATTGCTGCTGTCGGTGACGTCGCCTAAAATTGACCAATATTTGGGGAAGATATAGACAGCAGTTCGTAGGCATGTCGGTTACGTGCAAACATGCATTCGCACCATATATTGCATATATTCCAAAAGTCTGCATGTAATGATGTTTCCCAACTTGCATGTGTGATCATATCTTTGCATATAACCATGTATGCAATTGGACTTATAGCACTTCTGTAACTTTTGTGCATTTTCTGCTAAATAGTTTTTACATTTTGTTCTGTCATTTGTGCTGCATGTTTTCGCCACATTGATATGACTAATTATGCCTCATATGTTAATGCATATTTTGGCAAATTCTGCATATTTTTGCACATTTTTTGCGTCCAAACGAAGCACATATTTTCAACATAATTTCGCCTATAAACTGGTGTCTGTGCGTTTCTGTATAGTTGCTGTACTTGTGGTGTAATTGGTCTGTGCAGATTGCTAAGCGAGGAGTATCTCCACTCGGTGGTGGTGAAGTGTTATTTCATTGCCCGACGAGACAGAAGCTCAGACCAGTTCAGTTCACGGACGCTGGCAAAGTCCGACGAATTCGTGGCATTGCATATCCTTTCTATTAGCTGCAATGCACCATACATGTTTGCTTGTACACTGATTGTATAACATTTCCATAGTACTAAGACTTATTAAGTATTCATAGAAAATCCTCCTCTGATTGCTGGGAAAATTTTTAATGTGAAATTTTGTGCAGCTATATATTCCAGTGAATAGTCTTGTTATTGCCATATTGGGTAGCCTTTGTAACATGATTCATTTGCTTTTAGCATTGTGCTTTAAAATTGATGGATTTCAGTGAATGAATAACTTAAATAACTGATTTGGAAGTTATTCAGTTGGTCGATGTTGACACGTTGCATTTCAAGTCACTGTTGCTGCTTTTTGCAATAAAATCATTGTAAAAAAAGTTTCTGCAGGTTGTCCTTAATATAGAGGTATACGTGGGCTGTTAATGTAAGTCCACTGACGTGCAATAAGATGGTGGAATCAGCAAGACGTATTCTGAATCGGTGTCTTCCCGATGTGTATGTCTATACTGATCATAGAAAGCGGGATCAGGCTGGCCGGTTAGTAGAAATGTATAATTGCTGTCATTTTCATTTGCATCCTAGTTAGTTCGTTATTGTTATTTAGTTTTTTTTAGGTTTCAGTTTAATTTCTGCTGTTGTTTTTTGTTGTTGTCATTACCAGTGGAGGTGATTGCCTGGAGTGACTGTCCCCAAAATGAGCTGCAGTGTGTCAAATGGGACATAAAACTCTACTATTTCGCTCATTGCATGTTTAGAATTGTAATTGTTCAGTGAGCAAATAAGTGCTTCTGTTTCAATTTTAGTTAGCACACTCTGAGTTATCACGCATTGTTATCAGCAACTGTTTGATTATGTCAGAGATTTCCTTTCAAGCACCAGCTGTTTTGTGGTTAAAAAAAGTTGTGGCGCAGGAAGTTGCAATTTTTTGACAGACAGCTGCAAATTTTCGATGGACGACATACAGATGGTCAAAATTTCAATTTTGCCCGGATTTGATTATTAACTAGGGTTAGAATGATACCAAACAAGCTACGCAATACCCAGTGTTATTGGGTCCTTTCTATGCCAATACCAATACTGATACCAATACACAGTGATTCAGTGAAGCACTGTATTTTTCAACAAATATGCATGTATACAGCACTAGCTTACCTCTTAACTACGGCTGTCAAAATAACCATGTGGGTTATAAAAAGTTAATCAATAATTGCGTCAATCCGGGATTTTTAAAGTGGTCTAAGTATTACAAACTATTGCTAGGTGCACTGTTTGTTGTCTTCGTTATGAGTTCCTTCATTTGCGAATTTTTTTGTTCGATTCCATGCGCACGGTCAGATCATGCTGCTACCTGACAGTTTTCACATGCATGTTACGACAAAATGTATTATATTGAATCATTAGCAATCGTTGTATGCACACAAAATTCAGTTCACACAACAACCTTCCAAATCGCTAATCTGATGATCTGCGTGTTATGCTGGGGACAGGTCACCGGGGTTTGGTTTGACACTGGCAGCAGAAACCACTGCCGGTTCAATGCTGTGTGCCGAAGCTTGTTCACGGCCGCAGACTGCTTCCGTCAGTGACCAGCAGCGACTGTCTGTTGATGACATCGGCGCTAGAGCGGCTTCCAACCTCCTCGCTGAGATCTACAGAGTCAGTTGCTTCTTCTTTCTAAAGCTTGCGTCTAAGATATGGTCTTGAGTGTTTGATGTGGGATGGTGTGGGCCGGTGTGGCATACTTGACTGGCACTTCTTTGGCCACCTGGAAAGCATGCCATGACTTCTTTTCCGAGATAGTTAGAAAGTAAAATACGAAGTACATAATGTTAGATCTGCAACCGACACTCTGACAGTTCTAATACTGGCACTTAGTTTTTCCACTTTGAGCCCTGGTGGTCACATGTGCATGTATATTACGACTACAGTACCGTCGGAGTATTTGTGTAGTATGACTACGACTGGCTTATTATGGTCTACAAGTACACCAGAAGTTAATCGATGAACAGCTGTAGAAACGGCCTAAACAGAAAGCCACATTTAAACTACCTTGTGTTGATTAGATAAGATTTTTTAAGGATTTGATCATACTTGTTTGCTACAAGAAGTTGCAAAGTATTGTGTTGATTATTTATTTTTTGGTTTGAAAATTTGTCCAATTAGAGTTTTATTTCATGAACTTAATATCAATGTCTGTGAGAGTCATTATTTATTGTTGTATTTGTGCGGATAGTGCTGTCTAGTTTGTTGAGTTGCAGTAAACGTTTTACCATATGTAACAGGGAGGTTATGTGGACACTGTGTCTCATAGTGTGTCCTGTGTACTGTGTAACAGGGAGGTTGTGTGGACAGTGTGTCTCAAAGTGTGTGCTGTGTACTGTGTGACAGGGAGGTTGTGTGGACAGCGTGTCTCAAAGTGTGTCCTGTGTACTGTGTAACAGGGAGGTTGTGTGGACAGCATGTCTCAAATTGTGTCCTCTGTACTGTTTAACAGGGAGGTTGCGTGGACAGTGTGTCTCACAGTGTGTCCTGTGTACTGTGTGACAGGGAGGTTGCGTGGACAGCGTGTCTCAAAGTGTGTCGTGTGTACTGTGTGACAGGGAGGTTGTGTGGACAGCGTGTCTCACAGTGTGTGCTGTGTACTGTATGACAGGGAGGTTGTGTGGACAGCGTGTCTCATAATGTTTCCTGTGTACTATGTGACAGGGAGGTTGTGTAGACAGCGTGTCTCAAAGTGTGTGCGGTGTACTGTGTGACAGGGAGGTTGTGTGGACAGCATGTCTCAAAGTGTGTCCTGTGTACTGTGTGGCAGGGAGGTTGTGTGGACAGCGTGTCTCAAAGTGTGTCCTGTGTACTGTGTGACAGGGAGGTTGTGTGGACAGCGTGTCTCAAAGTGTGTCCTGTGTACTGTGTGACAGGGAGGTTGTGTGGACAGCGTGTCTTAAAGTGTGTCCTGTGTACTGTGTGACAGGGAGGTTGTGTGGACAGCGTGTCTCAAAGTGTGTCCTGTGTACTGATGGCTCTCGGTGAACAAGACGTGTCTAAACTGCAAACTGGCCCACTGACTGATTACACGTAAAACTTTACATCTTGTTGTTAATTTTTTATTATTCTTCATAGACAGAGTAAAAATGTCAGCCCAGTGCCAACATGATCTGCGACCGTCCGCTTAGCTCACTCACTCACTGCTGAGCGCTTCCCTGATGCTGTTGTGTGCAACTGCATTGCGAAAGCAGTGTTTATTTTTGTCACGGCCAGATTTAGACGTGGAGGCCCTCTGCATTAAAATATAAGAAAGCTGACGAAACATATTTGTAGTCATTTGCGCTGGTTATTCAAGTTTTTTCGTAGGTTTTTTTTATTAGTCAGACTAGTTTTGTTCTTCTGTACTTTTCTGTTTTCAAGTTAGGAGCCTTTACAGCAGTGTTTGCTGTGGATAACTTTGTCAGTGTGCATTGAGCTTCCATAAAAGATCAAATCACAAAGGTCATTATCATTGAGTTTGTGAAAATAAATGTCCTGCAACTGTCAAGTTAACCCAGCGTTGTGTTGCATAGAAATGGTGTATGGATTTATTTGGTAAAATTTTATTTAAATTGCTCCTTACTTTTTATGAATGACATTAATGGAATGCTGTTCTGCAGGATTCAGTATTTGAGGCATATCCGTGATTACTTTGGTCTGGTCTACAAAATTGACGTTCATCCGACTGGTTCAGAAGACACGTCAGCAGAAGAAGGTGCTCTGAGGTTCGGCGGCGACAAAGTCACGCTGACGTGTACTGGCGTCGGATTCCGCAATCTGAGTCGCGTTGTACTGTAGAAAACGACGGTTTTCCCGCCAATGCAGATTTCATGGATATCGTGCTGTTGAACTTTTGTTTTACACGTGAAAGTTATGCAGTCCGGGTCGCCTCAGTGAAACACTAAGTAACAAATTATGGCCATATAGAAAATGACATAATACGCTAGTTTTCATGAGAAAAACGTGTTTTCCAGTGACAAAAAGGCAGTCACGTTCAGCCTCTTCTTGTGATATTAGCACATTATATAAAAACATTACAAAAAGGTTGTTTTAAGTTTAAACTCTTTTAAGTGTCACTGAAAGCAGTCAACCATTTCAGCTTCTTCAACATTTCACACGCATATCGTAATAATCGTACACCATGCACGGGACAATGGCGCCGTGGCATTTTCACTGACGGACTACTTGACTGGCTGTCTGACACTGCCCCTTCGTGAGATAGTGTAGCAGTGCGGATTATGCGGTTAACATAAGCTGGAATATTTGCCTGATTACTTGTAAGCAAGTGAAGATTGGTAGTGAATAGTGCCAGGGGCACTATAATCCATCTTCCCTCAGCCCCAGGAAGCAACCTTTCCCCAAGTTGCACCAACCTCACCAATCTCGAGTTTAACTGTGCATATGCACAAACGTGCAAAAACAACCCGTATGTGACTTAATTGACTTGGTCGATAAACCGACTTATCGCACGAAAACGTTTACTTGAACGATCTCAGCAAACAGAACAACAAACGTCCGGTCAGCTAGAGAGCCTGGGGGAGCGCCGTAGGCTCCCCTAGCGACGTGCTGGGCGGAGCCCCGGCCGCAAACGCATTTTGATACATTTAATAATAATAATAATAATAAATTTTCTGACTTGCTTACTTACCACAATTGTGCCCAGCTTTCTAAATTATGAAGCCTTAATTGCCTCATATAACTTTGCGTGAAGTTAGCAAGCACTCAGATACTGATGAGATGATGCCATGGCCGACCTATTGGGCGAATCGAGCGATGGCAAAATAGACGCTGGCCATATCTGTAAATTTTAGCATGTGATGCCGAATTTGGACGCTGATGTCCGACATTCTCTGGCCTGTGGGACACCCTTTTGTGGGCCCGTTCGGCCGAACATACTGAACATGCCTAAATCCGCCTTGAGCACTGTAAGCTCCGTTAGCGGGGCCCGGGGCGGAGCCCCGGCCGCAAGCGCATTTTGATACATTTGCAGTTTTCAAAAATGTATTTCGTGCTAATAGATTTCAACATTTCTGGTAAGAGGGGGGGGGGGTTGAACCAACAATTCGCCACCAGAAAAATCGCACCAGTTTGTTTTTTTACTTTCCCCTAACTTTTTCTAGATAGCATCCTGCTTTCACCTGTCAATGGAGTGGACGCCCCTGAATGGTCAAGCTAGAGGCATTAAATGTGACAGTCAGCAGTCTGTTGGTGTATGTGCAGTGTGGACATTCCTAGTAATAGGGAACTTTGCGCTATATGTGTTGATGTGAACTCAGATTGTTATGCGGCCGTACAAATAGGCCGCATTACGGGTCTTGCCCGTCTGTCTGTCTGTCCCGCATCGGCTGCTAACGCGAAGCAAAGAGGCGTGGAAGAAGTATTGGTGTGAACGTTCAACGTTACTCGGGGCAGGACTAACAAGTCTGTCACTCCTATCCTTTCCAGAATAGCTGAAAAGTATATACGCTGTAGTTAAGCGCTTTATTAGACCTGCTGTACCCCGAGATGCCGTCCTTCATTCATCGATTTGTGTTTAAACCCGCAGGCACTCGTATGTCTCCAGCACCATGTCACATATCTCCTAGAGACGAACTCCCATGTAAGATGCCTTATTATTGACTTTAGCAAGGCCTTCGATACTACTGACCATTCGATATTGCTTTCTAAATTTAGCAACTTTGGTCTACCTGCTCATATACTTTAACTGGTAACTGGTAAAAGCCATCAGCTAGATGCCGAACTGGCTTATTTTCTTTCGCAACCGCAGTGTTTTTCCACAGGCAGATTGTGAATCAAACAGCGTTCATCGTTAGTCGATCCAACCATCGTGACCAAATTAGAATTTATTGACACAAAGACAGAACATGTTTACATTGACAGTCTGCATGAAGAACGACGTCACGTAATGAGAATGATAGGCATACGCGAGTAAACAAAAATTGCAAATATAATGCACCTAAAAATAGGAAACTCAATACCAAAAGGGTGTCACTTTTTGGCCCACCCTCTAATGTCTATTTTTCTTCATTAATATGGCGTTTATCTTTATTACTGTCCTTTTGTGTTTCACCTAGAGGCGTAGCCAGGAATTTGATTTGGGTGGGTATAAATGGGTCAAGGAGACAAAACAACCACATAAAAAATTTAAGGGAGACTGATTTGGGGGTATATATACCGATATACCCCCGTCGCTACGACCCTGGACTTTCACCAATCGTTTTCTGTGGTCAGTTTTCATCAGTGTCATCCGGGGCTTTCTCTCTAGCCCACGTACAGTGTCATTAACGTGTCATTTCTTCTTGGCAAATAAACATACAGACTAGTAGGCCGTATACATGTACATGTGCATACAAAATAAGGTCTGTTAGCTATAGCAGGCACGAGTAATGTACATTTAGTGCAAAAATGCGATGGTTATAGCCGTTAATGGCCACATCAGCACGCCTATGGCTGTGGCCATAGTGTCCCGTGGTGGCTATTCCGGTGGCGCCGTTACTGTACGGTGACGCCAGAGTCTGCAGGGACAGAGCTTCACGTACGACTCTCTGTGCAATTGCACGCCACAGTCTCGACATACGACGTACGTAAGTAGCCTATGGGAGGCACTAGCTGAGGGCCGGTACCGGCAGCACGTCGTAAGTTTTACGTCGTCGTCTCGACAGTCCTATACAAGACGCTGCCAGTCGTCGCTCGCTCTCTGTGCACGGGTACGTCGGTCGTACGTTCGTCGCTTGAGCGCCTGGAATTAGGCGCCGCGCTGTGGTCGGTCGGTCGCAACGATCGTTCCTGTGCAAGCCCTGCCAGCCCCCCACACACCGTGTGCACCGGCACGGCAGCCAGCCAGCATCCGTGTTATGTATGCCCTCTACTACATCACCGTCAGTCGTCAAATCGTTGCTTGGTCGTTTCGCTCGCTCGTCGCTCAGCCTGTGCGCCTAGTGCAGGCGCTCACTTGTTGAAATCAGTCGGGGCGACCTCGCCTTCCCTTTCTTTCCTTCATCTCCTCCCCTTCCCAACTTTTTCATTTACGATACGATACGATGTACTATTTGCACTGAAAAAACTGACAGGCAAGCTACCAGTTTAATCTCGCACATGAACTAAAAGAAAACTAAAAATGTTTTACATTGAACTAAAACAGCAAAAAAAAATAAAAATCAAGAAACAGACGGTTATGAGACGGATAAGAGACCTAGGACAGAAAAACTTAAACGGAAGGAAATAACGCTAACTGAAAACTAGAAAAAA
>Ga0056124_1000634_pt1 | contig 11655 bp, 6 predicted proteins | sample WorMetHEROISLAND_2_FD_70069 | JGI IMG/M metagenome (GOLD analysis project Ga0056124, IMG submission 70069) | Marine gutless worms symbiont microbial communities from Max Planck institute for Marine Microbiology, Germany - Olavius sp. 4 HERON ISLAND | ecosystem: Host-associated > Annelida >... | reverse complement strand
TCCAGGAGGAGTGGGGTCGTCCAACTGGCCTTCTCCAATCACTCTGGGGAACTGCAGTCAGAATTCTCCTGGCATCGGCTGACTCATCCATTCTGATCAGGTGTCCAAACAGCATGAGTCCGATAATCAGCCAACCGTTAACTGGCCAATGCCTTAGTGGAGTATCTCTAGTTTACCATACGGCACATTAGATTCATCACAGTCATATGCACTACCTACCATTACTTTCAACTGCCGTTTAGCTGGCCAACTTTTCGAGACTTACTCTAGGTCAGGCCACGTGATGCTAATGTGACCTTCACACGGTCGTTGCAGCACAATCCATTCCAGGCCAGAACTGCCAGGTGCCTTCCCGCCAACCAGCCAATAGCACCAAAGCAATGCGGTAGATTTACAACACATTCACTCACTGTGTAAATTAACACTTATTTAGATGAAAACCGGCAGTCAAGAACTAGCCACATGCTTGTCCCAGGAGCTGTAGGATAGGACTGAACTGTTTCCTGGTCAGATGGCGTAAAAGGCGCCCAAACCTGGTTTTCAGTTTTGTATTGGTAGTCAGTGTGCATGTATGAATCTGTCGTTGCCTAGGATTATGTGCGTGTATGTAGGTAGTTTATTTAGGTTTTTGTGTTAGTTTGTTCGATTTTAATCGTTTTCCTTTTTGTCAGCACCAGCACAAGTGCTTGGCTGGAGTGACAAGTCTCTGAAATGACCTAAAATGTGTTGAGCAGGACGCAGAACTCTACTCACCCAAGCATCAAAAACTAACAGTCACTGAGTCACAGATGTAAGAAAACAAACACAACCGACCCGTTCCACGGAAATCATACGTCCATGCATTTCAGTCCTGTGCAAGTGCTGTATGCATTTGGATGCTTCCTCAGTAGACGCCATCATGACGAAGCCATAGCACTTGGCACCCGGACTCTTGGCATTTGTTACTATCTTTGCACCAGCAACCTACAAGAAAATCACAGCCATATGTGGCTTGGTAGGTTGCGTAATGACTGCGCATCAAACTATGATTAAGAGGTCGAGGGTTCAACTCCCAGTTCGGTCGCTGTCAAGTGCTTACTACCTACTTAGATGGATGATGGTGGACAGGTAAACCATCTTGGTATATAACCAACCACCCAGGTCAACTCAGCCTTCCATCCATAGGAGTAGGAAAATTAAGTACCAGCCTGTCTGAGCAGATAAGCACCCCGCCTACGCTCCGGAGGGGCATGGCCGACTTTACCTTTACCTGTCTGGCTGGGGTTAATGCAGGGTGTGTTCACCTGTGTCAGGTAACACTTCCATATGGCAGTAGCTCTGTGACGTTCCCGCGAAGAGCTTCATATACCTGGAACACTAAACAGTTAACCCTTAACAACTCATCACCTCATGCACGTATCTCTAATTCTGAGAGGCATAAATTCACTGCAGCAAAACTGACGTACTCTCTGCCTTAATTGCCGATAAATTAAATAAATGATACAGATCATGCACTGTGAGGATTTCAGAGTGTCCGCTGCAAACATCTACAATAGTCTAATGACCAACATTCACAACACTAGCTATTTGGAAAACTTTAGAGAAAAAATTAAAAACTCACGTTTTTACTGCTGCATACCTGCCTCATCACCAGCAGCTCTGGATCATTAGTTACTTTTTGACACGTATGGTGCTATACAAATCTGCCTTATGTTTACGTTTCTACGTGTTATATCACTCACCTTGCCATGTTTGCTGAAAAGTGTCTTTAAGTCGGCTGCGCGAGTAGACGCCGACAAGCCACTCACCCAGAGGTTCCTACTCGCAGAGCTGCTGCTGCTAGTTGATTTGTGCTCATCTGAACATAAGTCATACACAGCTCACATTACAGGAAATCATCAATGACATGAATCAACTAAATCAATGTCACAAATTCAAAAGACAGCGCTCCAGAACTGGAAGAATTTGCCTTGGTCATATGATGCTAAATTGCCCTGCAACATCCCTCAATTTAGTAAATTTTAATCTTCTTCTTAAGGTGCATGTTGTGACCATGTGAAATCCGCCTTCTGTGGCACTGACAGCAGTGTTGGGTATACTTTATCTTTCTAGCATGTACACAGATTATTCAGACACTTCAGTCATGCTCTTGCTCTCCTTCCTTCTAGTTTTCCACTAACGACTATACTTTATCAATACCATTGGAAAAGAACAACACTCTACTCTAGGAAATATAAAAATAATCTTCCAGTTAAAGAGCAGATACGACAGGGTAAATCAAGTCAAAGTTCTAGCTCGAATGAAGAAAAACCTTTGGGAATAAAGACTTGTCATTGCCGAATAGTTTGCCCAATGCCCACACAAGAGTGTCAATGCAAGATATAGAAAAAGTAATGACAAAACATGAAATAAACAAGTAAAGTACACACACTACATCAAAATTAAAAATCTGTTAACAATCACCTTCAAATGCCTCCACACTCGACAGTATCCTATATACTATGTGAACACTTACCAGGTTTGGCAGACTTTGGAGTGCTGCAACAAAACCACACAAGTAATGTTACAACACGACTAAATCCACTATTGTAACATATGAGACACAACATAACATTACACAACGTGATAAATAAATACATATGAGCAGACTTAAAACGAATAACTGAGTCACAAATAAAGCAAACCCCACCCTACTTGAGGCTTAAATCAAGTTGATGTTAGCCACAAGCCAAACTGCAACTAAATGAAAGCAAAACAAAAAGGTCATTCAGCTACATGATAACCTAAGTATTTAGGAGTAAATGCCAAGTTCAGTTCCACAATGGTGACATCAATTTAGTTCCCTGAAAAATTTTAAATGTTGGTGTTTACAGAATTTTCAAATTAAAAAATGCAAATGTTTCATCGTGTCTTAACTGCACTGTGTTGTGTCCACTGTCTATATACTTTATGTTTTCAATATGTTTCTTATATACAACAGATCGTCTAGCACTTTAGGCAGGTTGTACGCATTTTTAGCCTCTCTGTCTATACTGAATCGTCTCAGTTTGCTTGAACAAAAATGATGATGATGAACAGTAAGCAATCACAAGTCACTGTCAACATATGTATGAAATGACATAGCACGATACGTTTTCTACTTCTGTTCCAACGCTACTGGCTCGAGCTGCGAACATCAAAACTTAAGTGCGGATGGTGAAACAGTAGTCATTGCGTGACGGAATGAGGTAAGATGCGACAGCTGAGTAGTAGTGCCGACTACGACTTCCACACGACGTTCCTGCGACGGTGAAGCGACGTCAACAAGATGGGTGATGTATGTTAGCGATTGTTGATAGTGCCATTCATGACTGTAGTCATCGCAGAAGTTTCACCATGCTTTGCAGCACTCCAGCCCCGACGACACGAAGTATGCGGAGTTGACCATCATGTGAAGCGTTATTAAACAGGAGAAGTAAACCGAGTACGGCAAATCAGCGTTGATCAGTGTCCATCAGTAACGCTGCTGTGACGCATGTGGTGGCTTTGTGGTGTAACAGTAGATGGTCCGATTTACAATCAAGCAGCTGTGGGTTCAACAACCAGTCAAGTCGCTATCAAATGGTTACTGCTTGAATGGGTGACTATCTGCCAACAGGTAAACAACCACGTAGGTCAACTCAGCCTTCCACCCCTCCACGGTAGGTAAATCAAGTACCGGCCTACCTGGCTAGGGTTAAGGTGGGGTGCATTCACCTGTGTAGAATGGCAGGTAACTCTGCGTGATCTCATACAGCAGGTGATGCTCCGTATCTCTGTGATGAGTTCCCATGAAGAGCCACACACCCAAAACCTTTTCTACTAGTAGTCTTCAATGCAGCTAGTCAACTGATGCTTTCAGCAAAATGACAGCATCACAAGTGCAGTAAGTAGAACAGGGCCAATAACCAGGTTGTTGAAAAAATTGAAACCTTGCCAAAAAAAATACTTATAAGTTACAAAAAAGTCCCTGCAAGACAGCTGATGGCAAGGTAGTTCTGTGTATAAGCACTGGATAATTAAATGCAGACTAAGGAGAAATGGACATGGTCAGCCACAGCAACTGTCACGAAGTTGCGACAACGAGTAAGTTGAGGTAGCACAGAGGTAGTGATATGTAATTGACAGTAGTGAAAGAAGCCACTGGTTGATTGCAACTATGTCCAGCAACTGTGCAGGAGGAAACCGGCTCGGGTTCACCATACCTACCACCCGGCTGAAAATGTCAGCGATGTCACTGAAGTACCAGTAGTACCTGTCGACACACTTGCAGCAGTCCTGTGAATGGCCATGCAGATGAATCACCCTGTCAGCACCCAAACACCAACCTCTTTGCAGAAGCTTTCTCACTCGTCGTCGTCGTTGTCGTCTTCGCAGCAGCAGCAGCAGCCGTCTCCTCGTTGCTGGCATCGTTCTGAGTGCCGACCACACCGGTGTTGTTGTCTGTTGACTGCACTTCTGCACTGCCCTCGGCAGCAGAAGTCTTGCTGGGTGATGACAGCTGTGCAGGCGCTGCCTCGACTGGCGCCGATGGAGGGTCAAGCTGTGGGTCAACTCGGTGGAACGCAGCAGCATGGCTGCTGACGATGTCGCTGTCGAGGTCGTCGTCGATAAGCACGAACAGCTCCTCCTCCGGCTTCCGCTGCTCCAGCTTCTCATCGGCCGAAATCTCCACCGTCGCAGTCGACGTAACTGCCACGTCATTGTCGATGTTCCCCTCCAAGTCTTCGCCGTCGGCAGTAATTGCGATGTCATTCTCCAGTGCCGGCTCGACAGCAGCAGGGGCGTCCTGTACTTCATCTTCTGCATTCTCTTGGATATCATCATCAGCCGTCAGCCAAGTTTCGTTGCCTATGTCTGCAGTAAAATTCACTACGTGATAAACAGAGAAACAGACGCAGCTTCGTTGGTAAAACATTACCTTCTTATGAGTTTCAGTGATGTAAATATTTAAATGTTCCAAAACTAGAACCACCACATAGATCAGCATATAAGTTAGATGAAGAAATACTATGGAACACATCACTTTCTCTCATGGTGGCTGGAATTAACAAGGTACATCACAGTGACGAACTGTTGTAAATGCAAGCATCACAAGCATCTGTAGTGGACGCGATCATCAGGAAAAGTATTTGCTGGTTGTAGATGATTCTCTTCTCTGCACGTCGCAAACATCTCCACAGTTCTGTTCATCCTTGGTCGTTTGTCACTCCTCAAACCTTCCACTCCATCTTCTTTTCACTTTAGCGGGCGCAGAACTTCGACAGAAAGACATTCGGAGACAGTTTTCTGCTATAATTTGAATGACGATGCAGCAAAAGAAACACTGTCTCTTTTCCGAGGACTGACAATCGAGACATAATATATTTTGCAGTGATAACACTTAGAGACATAAAGGTCTATAATACAGATCTGATATATAATACAGCTGTATCCAATTTCATTTCTTGTGGCTACGTTTTATCACAACTACTGAAAAAATTGATGGACTAACGCACACTACAATGACACATAAATGCCAACAACAAACTGAACAGATGCTGAGTGCATGCATCTGTAATAAAAATAAACCTACAACTGTAATAATAACCAATGTAGAAGATCTGCAAAGAGTACAATAAAATACGATGACAGCTATACATGCGGTTGTCCTACAGTTGTGCCACTGAACAGCAAACAGTATGCAAAAAGTACAATAAAACAGAAATATTTTAGATAAGTACAACGTCAAAAGTTGGGATGGAATGGACTCATCAAAGTTACATGACACAATGGAAAGGACAACATTATGTAAAGCAAAAAGAGCAAATTAGCAAATGAAAGGCTTCAGCAACCTCTACAACGACACAAAGAGAGAGAATCCAACTTAGACGAAAACATGTCACAGCAAGACTAAAAGAAGAACAACGATGAAAGGAAACTTTTGATCTAAATGTAACACGAAGCACCAGACACAGTTATTTGGCTCCAATGACATACGTTACTTACTGTTCACTGTTCAGTGCCACAACTCTAGACCACAGCACGTATGAAGGTTGTGGAGCATGCTCCGCACACAGAGCATGCAAGTCCATATATCAAAGTTTTCCAGCTTCACTATGTCAATGTTTATATTGTTTATAAATTTGCACATTGCAAATAATCATTTTTATGAAACAATGCTAACTATCTATGAAAGTAAGAATTGATGAAATGAATTAAGAAAATTCAGCAGGCTAAATCAAGTTAATCAAGAAGACGATCCCTTGTGAACCAGTGACAGCTGAAAGTGGTCACTTTCAACAAATTCTATTTAAGCATCAGCAGAAAGTAAACAATGACATAACGCAGTGTTTTGTTAGGAAATTATGATATATATAATAATGTCATATAAACTAAAAAATGTTCAACGTAATAAAAATGTGTCACTGATTAACGTAAGATGCAACTTCTAAGTGACTTGCAAAGCCACCAAGTACAGTTCAAAATGCACAGTGCACACTGCACAACAGTGCACATAAATGCACTGCATTCAACAGCATTTTTGCAGGCTTACAAAAAAAACAACAGCCGGGATTATAACAGTGGAATGTGCTACACAGGTTTCAATTCACTTTACTGTATTTTACTTAACTTTATACCTGACTAGACACTCTAACTGGCAACAACAGATGCACTGATCTGATATAAGTTCTGTACACTCTCAACATTTTACCTTGCTCTTCAGAATGTATCTGATCATTTTCATCATATTCATCAAGCACTTCATGCTGGGCAAACACAACAGCAAACAAGATCGTCAAGCCTTAAGGCTAAACAATGCCTGCAGGCAATGCCTGTGCATTATGTGAAGGCCAACTGGCTCGAGCAGTATCATGCACACGAAAAACACACAAAAAACCCATGCGACCTTGACCTTTGACATATAACCTTGATATGCAATAGGCTTTGTCACATGTCCAGCCACTGAAGAATGTGCCCTATCCGCCTCACCAACTAACACCAAACTCTGAATAAAGTTTATAAGACTTGTATTAAAAAAGAACAACACAGTTAACAAAGAAAAACATAATTATAGGACAAAACAAGCTATCAAAACAGTCCCAGGCACCATGTCTGCCTCGACCTCTACTCAATGTCACCTCGAAATCTCCAGAGCCCGGCTCAGCACCAGCCACCATCGCAACCCGGAGGCTGCCCACGAGTAGCCCAAAAACAAAACCGTGATAGGCTTCTAGAGGTTGTCAAGGTACATGTTCATGCAAAATTTCATCAAGGCAAGTGCAGCACTTCATGAGCTATCGTGTTGACAGAGAGAGAAAACTTAGCAATGATGCTGAAACAATACTGCTGTAGCTTCCGCGGGCAGCAATAATAATGTACAGTAAAACTTCGTCATAATGTACTTCTAGGGACCGGAAAAAACAGTGCGTTATATCCGAGGTACGTTGTAACCACAAAGAACACACTTCATACTTTTATTACCAATCCAAGTCTAGCTAATCAAACGTCAGTTCATAGCAGTACTGTACTCTACTTTTTATGATTGAAATTTTCTGGTCTAAATTTAACGCAACAAGCTTTCATTTAAAACTCATTTTCAGACACGTACAGTCTGTATAGTCTGATGCAACACAGTGTCTGAGTGTGACCTGAGCATGCCAGGGAATCTGATAAAGGCAGTACACTGGTCGTAAATGGATCAGATTACACGCTGAAACACCAATGCACTGGTATCTAATTGCCCTCCCCCACTCCGCCACTCACTCAGTCGCTGCATCCCAGGAACGTCAACGCACTGGGAGACTGGGCGTCTGGGCGTGTGACTCGGTCTATTGTTGTGTTCATGCTCGCTGACCGACCATGCTGCACTGTACAGTACGTTACAAGCAGCCATAAATGATGTCCGTAATAACCGAGGGTACATTATAGCCGAGTACGTTATATCCAACAGACGTCCTATGCTAAAGAATAGCAAGCTGACAGGACCGTAGAAGTCAGTACATTGTAACCGAGTGTATGCTTTAACCGAGTACGTTATAACGAAGTTTTACTGTATCTTATTTAAACAGTATGCAACATGACAAAGGTTTTACTAGAGCACAAATGAATTCAATTACATTCTGGAAATGATACAATTCTGTCCACTATTATGCAGCATCCTAACAGGCCATACTATGGGTCTGTCTGTCATGCACTGGGCTCATAAATGAAAAACATTAAAGGTGTAGAAAAACCAAAATTGGTATGAATGTTCCCCAGGGTATGGTAAGCAGTGTGACTGTGTGAGCAAGTTTTCAGCTCAAAACAAAGTCAACGGTGAGGCGGCTGATGCAAAATACGTTGGCACAGGGCTGACATAGATTTCTAGTCTATAAAAGAAACTGGCAGGTCAATGCACCATGGTCACCTGCTCTGACAAGACTGTGTCAGCAACAGCCTCCTCATCCTGCTCCTGCTGCTGCTCTTGCTGTTCATCAACATCAGCCAGCAACTACCAACACACACCGACAACAATACTAACAAGATTGTCAAGCCTTGCACAAGGCTAAGTACTGCCCGCGGGACCACGGGTAGCCACGGTCGCTTCCGCGGGCAGTAATAAAGTGGCACCATCTAGCCAATGACATTTCGTGAATCCAGGCCAACTGGTTTAAGCAGAACGCATGCAAGAAACAAAAAACGTGACCTTGACCTCTGACCTTGACATTCAATAGGGTTCTAGAGGTTGTCAGGTTGTCAAGATACATTTTCATGCAAAATTTTATCAAGACAAGTGCAGTGGTTCATGAGCTGCCATGTTGACAAAGTTCTGACGATGCTGAAAACAATACAGCCGTCGATTCAGCGGGCAGTAACAATGCTTTACTGCACTTACATGGAAATGATATGATGAAGCACATGCATAGAGTTGACAACTACTGTTGACAATACTGTCTTTAAAGTATTGGCAGTACTGACACCAATATGAAATACCAATATAGCTTATGAAAAAGTATTGCCAATATCAACACTAATACCTATTAAGCAATATTTTTTTTACAATTATACTAATTTCAACATGTATTCCAGTTATATTTTCATGTCATGATAGCGTTCGAGTAATGTTCATCACACTAAAATGTCAAACTCTCCGTGCATGTCCATCAAATTTCACTGGTTGCCTGTGGTTGGACATCACAGGCTGAATGACAGTTCAAGCTCTAGGTATTCAGCACATATTCCTGCAGCAATGTTATCTGTACAATTTACCAAGTATCTTTGCGAACTGCAGATTCAAAAGATTCAGTCAAAATATGCAAGTCAAAACACCAAACTGAACAGTGAATATTCAAATTGGAACTAAATAGTAACCAGTATAAGACAAAAAAAGCCAATGATTCACTGGACAAATTACATTGTGCTTGAAGAATCTGCATGGGGTATGATACAGACAACAAATAGATGATACTATCACTTCACAGGATTGCAGAAACAAAACATCAGAGAAAGACATGCGGCACCTTCAATGACAAAAAAACAGCAGTATGATGCCTACCTGATATGACCTAACCTTACTAGTTACTACACAACAACTGAATGAAACACTGTGACATTAATCTCATATCTGCCAAACTTATAAAGCTCATAAATAATATACAGTTAGCACATTAAGCACAGGCTAATCACGAGGTGTTATTTTCTACACAACATTAACATGTGCATGTTACCTTATCTTCATCTTCAGGAGCCAAATCCACAAGTGATGTGTCCTCCTCGGTGTTAACTACCTCATTCTCTTCATTCTCTACCACAACAGTGTCAGTGGAAATATTTCCTACACAGCAATGCATCAACAGTAACAATAAACTCATTGCTGCACATATGGCAGAAAAAAACGTCTGAAAGATACATGTAATTTAAAAAAAATCAAACTGAGCAACCAACACTGATTTGGTTATTTCTTTGCAATATTACATTCGATATATATTATATTAAGCTTTGCTTTCGTTTAACTGGCCCAGGCCCATTTTTCCAGTTATTCCAGGTAAGAGTTGACTTTTGGAGACTGGCCTAACATATTACACTGGTCTACAAAAGTGTTGTAAATCATAAATTGTTGCAAAATCTGTATTGTTGCCAAGGATATGATAAAAAAAACAGACGCATTTTTTATTTAGAAAAGCTGTATATCGATCAATGAAGGACAGAAAAACAAAGATCAAGTACTGACTGATTACATACTCTGTGATGTCTCGGCCTTAGTTGATGCTGGAGCCGAACCTTCAAACAAATACTCATCTGCATCCTCTCCTTCATTTTCAACAGCCTGCAACAGAATAACAATTACTGACAACTGTAAATACTCAAATACTGCATCCAAACTTGTTACAGTCATCAGAACAATATAGCACTGGAAGTCACAATGTAATAACAGTATTAGTTAAGTGTTTGTTGTATTCGTGTATAAAATGGATATGTTGGATGGAAATACAGGCAACTGGTCTGCTTCTGGATATACTTTGATGATGATAATGATATCACTGATCATCACCACCACCGTGTATGGTACTGTATCACTGAACATGCAAATATTACAATGACTTCTAGCAATACAGCTTCAAGTCTGCTTTCCGCAACAAATAAACTGAACTTAGTGACCAGGGGATTGACTTTGAAAACTTCCTAATCCTACGCTGAACCTCAGGTAGAAATCACTTACAAAAATCTTAAGAAAAAAATGTGATACAGCTTGGCCATGTATTGACCAAAATTTGATTTTTTTAGCAACTCTACCAATATTTTACCTGCAATGGTAACTGTGGTATGACCAGTTAACACATTGACAATGACCACATTAGACAATATCAGTGGTGTCTATTAAATAAATGCTACTACATCAGCCCTATCAGCCATCGATTCGACTGGATGACCTTGTGCATAGCTAGGTGTTCTGTCACTTAAAATGGAACTACATTGGTTCACAGGCTGCCAACTTTTCATCCATTTCTATACAACTCGTTTTATTCTGCTGTTCAAGTGTTTGGTTATTTAGATCAACGGTGCAAGAAAGTGTGAAGCCTACTTCCAATTATTATCTGTTTGAAGTCGATCCGGCAACTAATGTAAGCTAAGTATAATGGGTGACTTCACTTTTTGTTTGACTTGACTTAAGTCTAGCCGACTTGACTTAAGTCAAGTCAGTTCACTTCGGTCTAAGTACCTACTTAGACCGGAGTTGAACTAAACTTTGGTCTAAGTTAGTACTTAGACCGGTAATCCTTGAGTTTACTATTCAAAACTCATAATTTTTTTTCCAATACACATACTGCTTCAGCGGCATGCATGTGTCCAGTAGTCCATGTTTGTCATCATTTCACATGTCATCGGCGTCTATTCAGTCTTTCCGCTACGCGCAATCAATGCTTTATTGCGGTTTACGCCCATTTAGTGTTGTTACGGTTATCGAAACCGGTACCGATACCGCGGTTTTATGCCTCTGTATTGACGGTTCGGTTTTGAAATGGAGCAGCTCTGGTGTCTTGAACGTTAACAGTAGACTGCAAGTCGTCTCGCCCACTCGTCTCGCTGGCGGGTGTTATCGTTGGGATCAAAGGTGAGATCGCCGGGGGCGGCGGCCATGCACCCCACGTGTGTGCGTAATTAGTGTCAGTCTTATGTCACTCAATGAAGCAGTGT
>Ga0056124_1000633_pt1 | contig 11680 bp, 9 predicted proteins | sample WorMetHEROISLAND_2_FD_70069 | JGI IMG/M metagenome (GOLD analysis project Ga0056124, IMG submission 70069) | Marine gutless worms symbiont microbial communities from Max Planck institute for Marine Microbiology, Germany - Olavius sp. 4 HERON ISLAND | ecosystem: Host-associated > Annelida >... | reverse complement strand
GGTCTCGCTGCTGTAGATAGGGCACTCACTACAACATTTATGATTATTATTATCATTAATAGTAGTAATATTCATGGGCGGCGACACCGGCGGGTGTGGGGGGGTTACGACGTACCCCCACTTTTGTGGCCTGTACCCCGTAGGGGGTACAACGCAATTTACGTTGTACACCTGCGGGGTACTACAGCTGGCCGCGCCGCAAAAGTTATGCAATTCACATTCGGCTTTAGCACTTGGAAATTCTGCTTCCTGTACAGTTTGGTACTACAGTGACACTGAAAATTTGACATACAGTCTAGCATCATGAATCCTGTACAGCTGGGGAACCGGAAAGCAGCAAGGTAAAAATTGTTACTTATTTAACGCTGTCCGATAGGCTTTCTTCATGCCTCTCTTTGTAGCTGTTGTACCCCCAGAATGGCGTATGTGGGATTGTGGGGGGTACAACCCAAAAAAATGTCCTGCTCGCTTCGCTCGCAGTAATATTTGTACCCCCGCTCTTAAAATTGTGGCACCGCCCCTCGTAGTATTATGACGTCAACTATCAAGTAGCAAACAATGGTACGTGTGATGGCGTCAGAATTAATGAGCGAAGTACGGCATTGTATGGCCGGACGGATGGCCACGGCTGACTATTGCTAATGCTGACACGTTAAGCGAAGCTTCCATCCAACGCAACGCACGCACGTACACAACGCACGCAAGAATCGCAAGCTCCAGCCAATAGGAACCGAGCTGTCCGATTTACAGCTGAACTCATATTTTAAGGTTTAAAAATTTAAAAAAAATCAATAGTTCAAATTTTTTTGTATTTTTAGGCCTACTTGTTGCGCAATTGATGATGCAAATCAAATTTAATTTCGATAATTTTATATTTTAATCAATCGTGATTTGTGCGGATTTATGGCCAGCAGCGTAGCCTCAGCAGCGTTTGTTGCGTTCGTTGCGTCCCTTGCGTTGCGTACGTTGCGTGCGTTGCGTTGGGTGGAAACCCCGCTTAAATGCCACTGGCAACATGACACAGCAGCAACCGACACTGGAGTGACGCACGATCGTTTAACGTCGTCGTTAATTACCGTCCTGTCGGTAGCCCGGTCGTCAATGATATTGATCTTTACGAATAAGCCTAGGCCTAGATCTTGCGTCACGTCGCGTCATCTACAGCGATTGTTCTATTGCTTTATTCTGTCAGCGTTCTTATGCTGCATCCGCTGAACGGAAGAAGGCGGAAGTTGTGGCGCGTGTCTGTGCGTCTGTCTGTTTGTCGGGCGGCTGCAGATCACTGAAAAAGTTACGAGCGGATCTCGATGAAAATGTGCGAAGGATTTGGTCGCGACCCAAGGAGAAACTCGTCTAGATTTTGGTAGCGACGCGAAGTCTTCCGTGGCGTAGGAACGAAAGTTCAAGAGGTTCAAGCTCGAGCTCCTGGCGCCCGACACTAAAAATGCCAGAGAATAATTAAAAACTGACAATAAAATGCGTAAACGTTGAGCAGACGCGATTTTCCGTAGCAGAAGAGGTCACTCGAGAACACAAAGCATCACAACACTTCGCCCCAGTCTAAACTGGGGAGCTTACAGCGCTCTTCCAGGCCCCTAGCTAGTGGCAAGGGCGCCCCCTTCCCGAGGGCCCCTAACTTACTGTTGAAGCAGGGCCCCCAAAGCTTTGCTACGCCACTGGAAGTCGTGTGTAGATTCTGGATCACAATCCATTGGGACATATAGATAAGTTGACAATAATTATGCCTTTTAGGAGTGAAGGCAGTTCAGTGCGAAGATACTGCTCTGAGGGTCTTACTCTTCACTGAACAAACCAGGAAGAATGGGCATCACCAGATGGCTGCTGTTGAATGGGAGTCTGGGGCGTAGCGGCTTCAAGGACAGAGCCCCTGGTCAAGGGGTCCTGAAGCCGAAAGCTTTTCGCCCCATACATGAACACCCAAAAGAGGAGCAACATTTTGCTAATAGTATAGTGAACAAGAAAGTCTACGGAAATTTTCAGGTCATTTAATAGTTGACTTTTATTTTATACCAAGCCTCCGATCATAGATCTAACATACGATAGACCGTCTATGTTGCTGATGCTGCATACATTTGTATTTCATCCCTAGCGCAGAGTCGGGGCAGAATTTACTATTGATTGCTGCCCCGAATTCGTTCGTACCTCGTAACCGAGGGGTCCATGTGGGAGTTCCAGGACCCCCACTGCAGATCAGTGTGAATTTTTGCACAGCATACTAGAGCGCACGACTGAGAAGGCGAACCGCACGGTTTCAATGATACTGTGGACTCAAACTCAGTCTTCCCCGCTTTTTGAACACGCCTCTTAAGGAGCTCTAGGAAAATTTTTTATGCAAAAATGATATGCATCCTTTTTGACAAAAAATACGCTACGGAAAAATGTGTAGGAATAGGCGGAAATCAGCAGAGGACGAGTTTATGAGATTTTCTTACAGTCGATATTATGTCTCCCCGAAGAATTCTTCACGGAGAAATATTTATTTTTACGACACCGGCAGACATAATAAAAACGCCCGACGAACAGTCAGAGACGATGCACTATACAGTAGGATGGACATTTGATGATGCAGAGCACCGTGGGGAATTGTCGTCTCTGTAACACCCTAGATTTAATACAGACTGAGTAGGCCTGCGTGAGAAGCAGCCTACCGTCATTCACTGTATACATCAGATCAGATCAGACTGACAACTCGCCCATCACTTCTGTCTAGCAGCCTTATTTCATCGCGGCAATTCTTTCGGTTCTGTTTCGTTTTGCTTTTAGTTTCAGTTTTCCATGTTTTAATGTTTTAATGTTAGTTTTTTTAAAACTATTTTTTGTTTTTCTTTGTTGTTGTTGCGTCTGGATTACGGCAACAGCGTGCTGGCCGGTCTTCCGGTCTACCTGGTCCGACGACTGCAGTCAGTGCTGAACGCGGCTGCGCGACTGACATGTCATCTCCGTCGATCCGACCACATCACCGACGCGCTTGTATGCGTCCACTGGTTGCGAGTGCCGGAGCGAGTTCTGTACAAGATTGCCGTTCTCGTCTACAAAGCTCTGCACGGACTTGCGCCGCAATACCGCGGTCCACTCAACTATGTCGCCGACTTGCCTGGCCGCCGACCTCTACGTTCTGCTGGCACCAACCGTCTGGCAGTGCCGCCGGTTAAGTTGACAACCGTCGCCAACCGAATTTTTCCCTGTTGTCGGCCCGCGTACAGGGAATGATCTACCACGTGACTTCAGCCGAATCGTTATCCACCTTCCGTCAGCGATTTAAAACTCACCTGCTTACCAAATCCTTTTTCTGATTATTCCCTGGACTGGACTTCACCTAACCTCCCTCTAGTGGACCTAGCTACTGTTTGTATTACTTAGACCACTTTAAAAATCGCGGATTGATTGATTGATTGGTCTTGGAAATTGGGAATCAGCTTTGTTCGATTTCAGTGTTACGAAGTAGAAATCGATAACTCATACTCGACCGTCATACATACTTGCTATTGTGTCACGCGGTCGATTTGCTTCGTCGCGAATCATTCGAAATTCTGAACAATATTTGGGCAGAAATCAAGCCGTGAAAGCCTGCACGAATCGTCATAGCACGCAAAGCGCGGACAATGAAGCCCGAATGTCAGTCATCCTCGATCCCTTTTGTCACGCTCCGCGAACGGCAAGCCGCTGCAGCAGATGTGATGCGACGAATACGGGATTTATTTGTATGCTGGTCGATGCATGAGCGACAGCGGCGTCGACCCAGACTAGAGGTGTGCTGGAAGGACTATTTCTGTTCCCATTCCCTCCCATTCCCATAAAACCATTCCCATTCCCACCCATTTCCATTATAAAAACCTATTCCCATTCCCATTTTTGCCGACTTCAATTTAAGCGGCTGATCTAATGCATCACAATAATTTTGGGAATTTTTACACGTGTGAAATATATGCCATTCCCATTCCCACTGGCTTTATTCCCATTCCCATTCCCATTCCCATCATGAGCCATGGGAATGGGATTCCCATGGGGTTTCCCACTCCCATACACACCTCTAACCCAGACACAAAGTAGGGCGAGGACAACAAAATGTTGCATTGTACATCAATGTGTGCAGTGCTTAAATATCACACGTCTAAAGCGGAAGCGATCTTACCTTACCTTACCTTACCTGCAAGGCGGATGCCTGCACTAGGCAGACACCCAGCGCTGAGGCCACAGCACGGGCCCAGTGCGCATCCCCGACAGACAGGTCGATATAATCTCCTTGAAGCTTTGGCAAACATCAAGAGGAGAAAACAATGGATGGCACTCAGCGTATCCAGTGAAAGAGTAAAATAAAATCTCTAAGGATATCTTTCCGAAGAAGTCGGATTATTATTTAATGAAATTTTCAAACTGAGAAAAGACTGAACCGACAAGCAAAAGTGTACTGAAATAAATGTCACTTAACCCAAACATAGCTCATGACAGTAAGTAAGTAAGTAAGTAAGTAAGTAATTTATATAGCGCGTTAACTATAATAACCTATAAGCGGAAGCGATAATAGAATCATTTTTGGGGGAGGGGGCTACGATGCTTTTCTCTTTTCCTTTATTCTTTCGCATCCCCTCTTTTTGTCCCACTATCTTTAAAACCTGATTTCTGTCGCTAAGAGCTGGGGTCTCGCGAGTGCTGTAAGTTCTCCTCCCAGTGGGTCCGAGCGAAGCCCGGCCGCTAAACATATTAAGTGCATTTTACTGTACATTATTATGTTTACTGGCTGTGCTAAAACAGTCATTATTTTATAAATCTAAAACATAATAAGCATTCTGTTCCCTGAAAAGTATAGGGGACAAAACACATCACGCCCCTTCCCCTACTTTAAAAAAGTAGGAAAGGACATACCCCCCTAGCTGTCCACCCATATGTCGCCAGACGATGCAGATTTCGATTCGGTGCGCCTTTACAAAATGAAAACGCGATTAATGATCGATCATCGAACGATGAGCGATCGGCGTGAGTTGTTGTACGAGGCTTGAACAGCTGCATGCTCGTGTGATTCAGAAAGCCAGCGGACGCGCTCGATATTCAACGGGTCATATGCAGTGGTCGTATCATATAAGTACCATGCATGAGTGTACGAGGAAGTTGCGTGATTTGTAGTATACTACAGGGGCCTAATTTACAATACTTCATACGAACGTTCGTAAAATCTTCATATCTTCGTTCGCAGTCGACAAGTTACGATTTCGTGAGTTTTTCGTACGAATTTCTGCATGCGTGTTTGATGTTTTCCTAAGTCAGCAAATAAGCTATCGTACGTTTTTAGCCGACCGTGCTTACGGTTTCGCGTTAGAACTCGAAACTCCGAACTCGAAACTCGACTCGACGAAGTTTGAAAGTTGCTTAAAACGTTCCAGGTCGAGCAGAAACGACGACGATGATGATGACGAGATGCAGTCCTGCGTCAGCGGTAAGGCGAGGAAAGGCGGCGTGCAGCGAACACCATGATGCAGCGCCGGTGGACCTCAGAGTTGCGTCAGTGAAGCGCCGCCACCACAAGGACAACGACGACGACGACGACGAGTGCAGCGGCTGCACGCCTGTCAGCTCAACGTCACCAGTCGTCAACGCGTCGTCTCACGAAGTCTTCTCGGCAACAGAACCGACCGAAGCCGAACCGAAGACCGTCGCAGGACAGTCGTGCGACAATCGCGTCGCCGACTCGGCGTCGTTGATCGGCGAGTTATGCTTCTGTCTGTTGCGTTGAACGAAGCACGAACATCAGTCGTCTGAAAACATTATTTTAAACAGTCGGAATGTATGTTAATGCATATTGTTCATTATTAGTGGTGCGCGATTAGTAAAATTATTAACGACGTAGTAGAATATTGATAATTTTTTTCGCAAAGCATTGACTCGATTCGATCTGACTGGAGATTGTCAATAGACACGCGTTGAGTTATGTGCTTGTACAAGTGACCGCGAACGCTCCACTCGTGCGGGTGAACCTTGTACGAGTAACAGACTACCCATAACGGAAACCCGGACTCGGACTCGCACTCGTGTCTGTGTGAACGTAGCCTTAAAGCGGGTCGTTCTGTGTCATCTGTACAGAATGCGGCGTTGAAGTGAACAGATTCGGTCGTTGGTTCGCCAGCGGTCGTCCTCTGCCGCGCTGCCTGCGGCTGCAGATCGTGCGGCTGGGATGTCTCGGACTGCGCCAGACCGCCATCGGTCGACGTCTCGCCATCTCGCACGCATGCGTCGCTAAGATTCTCAAACGGTGCGTCTAATTAAGCGTAATATGACCCTACACGTCGAACTAGCTGACATCGATGGTGTCAGCGAATTGCAAAGAAACTTCTTTTCATTTAGAACACCAAATTTTACAATTTTTCCGAATTCGCACAGGTTACTGCGAAAGTACGTTTTACTAAAAACGTGCAGAATTTGCTTTCGAAATTTACCTATCGCTATGTAGTGTTCACGTAATTATGCCGTCATCAAAAATGCTATTTTTACTGTATCCGAGGTGAGAAAGCTGACAATATTTCGGATATCAACATTCTTTCTTCTTTCTCTTTTTTTTCTTTTTCTGTGATGTTTGTTGTCACATTTGGGTATTCTAACTATGTAACTTCTGTTTGTGCTTAGTAGAATTTAGTGAATCTTGAGATAGTTGAAACTATTTAGTTTGACTATAGTTCCAGTTGTTTTAGTAAATTTTGATATTCAAGAAGTTGATGTGTTAGGGTGGCCGGCATAGTGACCTTCGGGTTTTCCGGTAACCCGGCTCAGTTGTATTGTATATGATTTGTATTTGCATTTGATTTGTTGTGTTGAGCTAAATAAATTTCTTCTTCTTCTTCTTCAACCAGCGCCAGAACTGGAGGCCAAGGGGGGCACCAAGATATGGCGAGCGCGGGAGCGCGAGCCTATAACGGGGGTCTGGGGACGGAGCCCCCAGCGGGTCCAGGGGCAAAGCCCCTGGTCAGGGAGTCTGGGACGAAACGAAGGCGAAGCCCCCCCAGAAGCTGAAAGCCTTTTTGGTTTTGGACGTCTCATAGGGCAGTATTTTTGCGGTGTTTATTAGGGTTTCTGTAGATAAATGTATGACACTCCCCGAGATTCAAATTACGTGGTAATCAACAGACAATTGGAGTAAGTGAAGAAAATGAGAAGGGGCAGGGAAGGGATAGAATGGGGAATCAAGATTGTAGGCTAACTCGCACATATTCACCCTGCCATGTTCAGCTCAGGCTATCATACAAATTGCAGTTCAACAGCCCTGATATTAGCTTACTATAACCTATTGGTTTTTACCCAACAACGCTGAGCTTATCGACACAGGACGACACCAACAAGATTAGGCTACACTGTTACATGACCTGCTACAGAAACGATATCGTGAACAATATGCCGAAGGCGTCGGAATGGAGGGGGCGACGGGGCGCTCGCCCCCGCAATGTTGAAACCACGGGGGCGAGAGTATCTTTTTGCCCCCGCAATATTTTCCCAGATTTTTGCAGACTGTTCCTTAAACTTCCAGTCGTACTATATACTTGGTGTTCTATTGTGAAATGCACGATAATTGTCTATAGGCTGTTATTCTGTTTTAACAAGAACGTTTATGCCGAAATATACAATACAGGTTCAACAGAACCGGATCACTGGACCCGCCTCCGTACGGTGGCCGGAAACCAACGGTCAGCACGGATCTTGTCATCAGCAGGATCAATCAAATGAGAAAGAACGATCCGGGAATATACGCGTGGGAAATCCGTAAGCGGTAGGCCATTCGTAATATTATGTAGGCTACATGTAGTCTAGCTCCAGAGTCACTGCTTAAAATTTTCGCTAATGTCGAAACGATGTGTGTGCAGTGTGCAATTTTCCGTCAGCGTTTGTAAGAAATTTCTGTCAACTTATTCTCATTACTTCAAATCACATAACCAAGATCATCAACCCTTGGTCAAGGCTAAGTACTGTCCGCAGCATCAAACACACAGAAAAACACCAAAAACCCGTGTGACCTTGACCTTTGACCGATGACCTTGAAATTCAATACAGTTCTAGAGATTGTCGAGGTACATGTGCGTGCAAAATTTCATGAAACTAAGTGCAGCGGTTTATGAGTTATCAACAGTGCACTAGATTTTTTGACTTTGATTGCGAATATCTCTGGAACAGATCAAGCAATCGACAAGCGGAAAACGACGTTATGATATGATATGATTTTTTCCACGTTCGGTGAAAAGAATTAGGTGAACTTTGGTCCACTGACCAAAAAATGACCTTGACCGTTGACCTATGACCTTGAAATTCAATAGGGTTCGTGCGGTTGTCAAGACACGTTCCTGTAAAATTACGTCAAGTGCGGCGGTTCATGAGTTATCGTGCTAACAGAGAAAAAAAAACTCTGCCAAAAGCAATATAGTCAATCGCTACCGCGTGGACAGTACTTTCTCAGTATTAATTGGTCATGCTCATCTTTCTGTATTCATTTTCCCACCTGCTATTGACAGCTAGTCTCTTCATTCGACCACAGGTTTGATTTTGTTGTATCAGCATCTGATCGAGTTTACGTCCCAAGTCGCACTTAAGATATATCGTAACATGAAATTTAGCGTTTGTTAGAATAGCTTTTTAGTATAAAAAATATAGCTTGATGCGCAATCAAAACAGTTTATATTTCGATAATTTAGATACGTTTTGTTAGTCTTTGTTTTAACTGGCGGCATTGTCCAAATGTCGTTAGTTAGATCTGTCTGGTTTACAAGCAGTTGCCAGCAGAAGTCTGATGCGATTTGTTTTAAACCTGTTTACGATTTGTCGGCGAATGCTCAGAAGCTGGCTCAGAAAGTGACAGTGCTCAGAAGATGGCTTGGCAGTGTAACGGTTAGGACGTTAAGGCTTGCGACCGCGAGGTCGACAGTCGTTGGTTCGACTCCCGGTCGGGTCGCTATGAAGTGGTTACTACCTGGACGGGTGACTGTCTACGGACAGGTAAACCATCTCGGTAGTCTATGTAACCAACAAGGTCAACTCAGCCTTCCATCCCTCCGGGGTAGGTAAATAGAGTATGTATGGCTGGGGTTATGGCGGGGCGCGTTCTCCTGTGTCGGATGGCAGGTAACACTGTGTGATCTTATATGAGTGACAGGTGACGCTCTGAGATGGCTATCACATGAAGAACTGTACCATTTAATCATTAAACCATTTAATCTCCACGAGACGTGGTTTATTCGAGCAGGTATTAAACAGTAATTGAATGTGGACAATTATGCAGACTGACGGACGATATGACGGGAAGCGTGCCGAGTATCAGTACCATCAACCGCATCACTCGACAGCTGCAGTCGTTCTCCGCTGATGAACGTGATGCAGACAACGTCAGACACAGTTCACTGGGGCAACGGCGTCTATCCCCCGCCCCGCCCCCTTGGACGCATCACACAAGTCGCCCCCAACGTTGAACTCGTCCTACGACAACTACCACTTTTAGCTCTTGACTCAGTGGCGGTTCTAGGCTGGGGCCGGCGGGGGACGGGGCACAGGCCCTTCAGTTCTGCTCTAGGCCACAGACTGATGGACGCACATAATGCTCTGTGGTAAAATGTCAAAAACACGACTTCACGATACGCTTATCGATTAAGAGACGATGTTGATACAATGCTAAAACAAAAATGTCTCTACACAGACGTCCCTATGTCTGTTTCTGCGTGCAAGTAGGCAAAATGCTCCAATTAATATTCTCCCAATGACAACAATTAATGGCGTGACTGTTTTCATTAATTCGCATCAATCCGTGACGTACTGCGGCTTAGTAAACTTCATATTTACGAAGACAACACAAATATCTGTTATTTTCTGCGTTTCCAAATTTCAGTAAAGTTGGCAAATTTGCGGCTTCCATTGAACGCCCAAAAACTAAGTGTTTCAGCTTCAGGGGGCTCCGCCTACATGACCCCGTGACCAGGGGCTCTGCCCCTGTACCCCGCTGGAGGCTCGGCCTAGACCACCGTTACAGGCTCGCGCATAGCGCTCGCCATGCGGCCGTGCCCCCCCCCCACCCCAGATATTCCAGGCTAGAACCGCCACTGGCTCTTGTATTTATATGAATGCTGAATAAATTCTCATTCCATCTCAACAGACAATTATTCTGCTTGACATGTAGACGAAAGAGTCGAAGAATCTGCGAAGTTGTACATTTTATTGTGGGACCATCGTAACAGGCCGCAATACGGGCCATGCTGGTCCGTCTGTCACTCTGTGAGGCCCTCCGTCCCGGGTACGGGTTCATAACTACAAAACAACAAAAAACGCAGAAAAACCAAAAACAGCGCAAACACCCCCCTCCAAGGCAAGAGTAACCACCGTACCAATTTCATTCAGCTCAACTTTGGGTTACAGTCGCGGCGGAACGCGGTGTATGTTACAACTGTGATTAAACAAACAATTTAATTCCAATTCAGTTGAATTCAGCAACAAGTGCAGCAAAACATCAGCTTAATTAGCCATAACCGAAACGAAATATCAGTGTTGTTGTCCTTGACCTTGAGCTGTCCTCGAGGACAAATTTCGAGTCCTTGGCCTTGGCTCTGAGAGTCACGTCCTTGGCCTTCAAGGTCATGTCCTTGTTAACAACACTGCAAAATACCCGAGCAGCTTAAATAGAACTTCACACAAGAAGCACGCAACTGTACGAATTGTACGCTTCCTCGCAGTCAGCCGCTGGTTTTATAAGATGCCTTAGCACCAAACACTTGTCACGTATTTAACTGAAAACACTTTCTCCGCAACGCAAAATTCAAGATATTAACCAAAAGCCGAACAGGGCCTAGTAACGATCAAACAGTTGCTGTTTGCACCACAAAGTCTTTGGCGGTCATTCATTTTCTACCTGAAAACACACACACACATAATAAAAATATTCTAGAAAACAATTTACTTAGCATATATGTCACAGAGAAATTCAGATAGCAAGAAAAGTCGATCGTAAATGTCAACGGCAGGAACTCAAATGTGATCATTTCTTTTTGTTACAAAGCACAGCCAATCACGTCACAGCTTCTGTTAACTGAATTTTTACATTCACACATTTTATCTGTTTTTCCGTCATTTTACACACTAGATTAATGCAATTAGTTACTAGCTGTTGACGTCTTGTAATGCTATAAAATGACCTCTCGTCTGCTCCTAATGTGCCGTTTACAAACTACCCATACAGTGGAGTCATGGCAAATTTCAGTCTTGTGGAAAAATTATCATCCAACAATACGAAACTTTGGGCTAAACATCCCCCATTTGGGGAAATTTAGGTAGAGACAAAATTAAAATTCTGAGCACCCATAGTCTCCTCTGTCGGAAAATAGCAACTTTCTGCGACTCGTACTTTTCTGACCAACGACGCCGCTGAACACTGAGTGAGTGAGTGAGTGAGTGAGTGAGTGAGTGAGTCAGGCTTAACGTCCCACTCGACACATTATAGGTCATTTCCACTTGCACTGGATGGTACGGCACAACACAAATTAACAGCAAAATCAATCAAACCAACACGTTTGCAACTCCGTACGATATCAAACAGCAATATCAGCAGCAAAGAGCGGCAGAGTGTGTGCGAAGTGAAGAGAAGTGTGTTTACGTTTAGGGGCCATTCAAAAATTATGTCACACTTTTTTCAGTACTTTTTGACCCC
>Ga0056124_1000632_pt1 | contig 11684 bp, 5 predicted proteins | sample WorMetHEROISLAND_2_FD_70069 | JGI IMG/M metagenome (GOLD analysis project Ga0056124, IMG submission 70069) | Marine gutless worms symbiont microbial communities from Max Planck institute for Marine Microbiology, Germany - Olavius sp. 4 HERON ISLAND | ecosystem: Host-associated > Annelida >... | reverse complement strand
TCAAACCCTCTTGCCTGTCCGAGAAATTAATCTCAAAGCATGCACGCCAGTAATCCTGAAACAATTTATTCTGCCGGGTCTGGGGATTGAACCCAGGCCCGGCTGATAACCGTTTCATGCTCAGCCCGCACTGTGCCAATGAGCCACAGAGACAAGACTATTGCCCGAGTTAGCTGAACCAGTAATATGTTGTCAGAAGTAAGCCAGCTAAGCAGAAAACAAATTCAGTGCTGTAGAGAGAGCTGCAGTTAGCACTGCGTGGATGCCAGTTCGTTGCGGTTGTTAACTTACTACACTACCAGAGTGATATAAAATTTGACACCAAAAGTCAGAGATTGTATCTAGTTTTGAGTAATACCGTACTTTGCGTTGCTTTACAGCAAAAGTTTCATGCTGTCTGCCGCTGCGTTCACGTGTGTATCGTTCGTAACTGGAGCATTAGCTCTGTGGGCACCTCTTTACATCTACAAGTCAATGCTAGTGCAGCCTGTCGATGCCAGTGATGCACAGTATGTTTGACGTCTCGGTATATTTCTAGCAATAGTTGATGAGTGTTTGACAGCTGAAGTATTTGTTACGTTGACTTGTGTTGCGAATGATGCGTAACATGCAGAATAAAGACAACACTTCTAATGAATGTGTCTATTGTTTAATAATTGTACTTTCAGTCTGTTGAGTTCATAACTTCACTGATTCGAACACCTAGAAATTTATTTTTAGCCATGCAAATTATTAGAAAAAATATGGTACATTATTTTCGGTTTTATTGACTTTTTACGTTTAACAATGGTGTTTGCTATTCACGTTATATAGTAGTTGAATAGCGTCTATTGTTTGTATGTCTAGTTAGCTAATATTCACATTTGGCTGCATATTTTAATGGGTGGAATAATTACAATTAGTTTGTGTAATATTTTATCAGTTTCATGTTGCTGCAATCAAAGAGGAGACTGGGGAGTGGGGAGTGATATTTTTGTGTTTACTAAGTGAAACAAGTGTGCTTATTTTTGTGCGTTGCAGAGTTAGTTTTATTTTTGGCATTATAACATGCCTTGCTGGGTTTTCTGGTGTGGCACTTGGCATGTTGGCTGCCAAGAGACTACGGCCGCGGTCACCGCGTGCAGATCCGCTCGTCTGTGCATTTGGTCTCATTTCTGGAGCTCCATTTCTGCTACTGTGCCTGGTTCTGTCACGCTATCAAACTGTTTTAACCTGGGTTAGTCACGGTTTCCTGTTGTATTTTTGTTATATCAGTTATCCATTACCATTATCATCATCATCTGTTTGGAACAGTCTGCCGGAGTCAGTACAGGCATCGCCGTCACTGCAAGTTTTTCGCAGCAGACTGAAGACCGAGCTTTTGCCCGGTCGTACAGCTGCTCTGACAAAGAGCATCTCATTGCACTGACTACCACGTGACTTCACTGTTATTCTTACATGTTACGTGTCCTTGCAGTCTTAGGACTTATGCCACGTTAAAGTTCATTCGTTCATCATCATCATCATCATCGTTTTATTTGCCAACGCCAAGTGAAGACTAAACAGCACGTGTCAATGGTGGTTGAACAACAAGGCAGCAAACTACACTAACAGTTCCCATTGAATAAACGTTAGAAATGTAAACCAAACTATAAAGATATGCCTTCTAAACATTCACGTATTGCAGGCTAATAGTCACATTGTGAGGAAAAACTCCAGAAAGTACAAAGACCTGAAATAACCAGTCCTTTCTGCAGTACGTTTCAGTTCTATTTAGTGAGCTTAGCTAAATTAATCCCACCGTCGAGGTAAAAAAATATCTGCAAAATGTTACTGCATTATACAGCTGAGAATAGTGTGGCCACCAAGCCATCTTGCAAGTGGTAGTTTGATGTTAAATTTCTTGACTATTAACCTTTACAGAAACAATTAGTAACCGTTACGTATATGCAATGTTGTCAGGAGCCATTGTACCCTAAGTTAGAAGATTCCAGAATTTAACTTTATATAGATTTAGTATTCAAATTTATTTTTAGATGTAATCATTATGGTAAAATGAACTATTGTGTTTATTAGTTATTATTCTTACTCATTAATGTGTGTGTTTCTGAAGATATTTATATACATTGGAGAAACGCTGATCTCACTGAATTGGGCACTAGTCAATGATATACTGCTGGTAACTGTTTATGTAGTACACTTTACTTGTAATTTGATGTTGCTATGAATTCAACTAAATGGGATTTAGTATGTTATAAATATTTTAAAATGTATAGTCTGTTGGACATAACAGAGTGTTTTAAAACTACTTTTAAAACGATTAACTTCAAATGATGTTGAATTTTGCTGGTTTGCCATACATTAAGTGAAATTCAAATTTATTTACGGGAATAGACAGTAATTTGTACTTAGCAAAACAGTCTGATAGCCTGACAAAACCAGCCTATCCCCTCGAACTCCATTTGGCAATATCTGAGCTCTGATTTCTCATTTGCAACTACGAATATCAGATAGCCTAAATCTGCACCAACTGTAAGTAAGAGCATTTGCGATAATTATGTCACGTCAAGATTTGATGTTATCCGTAAAATTTTATTGAAATGTTAACAGTTTACGATATCCGTTGTGTTGACAAAAGGCTAAGCAAGATTTATAACTTGTTATGTGAGGGCCCTCTATGTGCGGGAGCCCGGGAGTGAGCCCCACGTGCCCTGGCATAAATCTGGCACTGCAGTCCGGTCCACAACAAACTATTGGTGCCTCTGGCTTGGTACAATCTGATCATCCTGCACACAGTAATGACGTGATTCCCAGTAACTATTATCTGTTTTGAAATCTGAAAACATCTTCGTGTTGTCCGCTATGCATGACAGTGTATGATTCAAGGCTGTTTGCGTTGATTCTGCGAATCATTTCCATTTAATCGTGTATGACGTGACATCCGCTACAAACTCTTGTGTTTGTAGACAATGTACGTTTTACTTATATACAGATTGTGAATTTTTTTTAGTCAAATACATTGATTCCCATTACTTATGGAACGGCCGTTGTGTACGGTATATGAAAATGTGTTGTGCATTTCAGTATGTAGTCATACCAACACGTCGTTCGTCAGCCTTGGCAGTACAGATATTGATGGCACATGCACTCGGCGATGCTGGAAGCCCATACATTGTCGGCTTGGTGAGTAACTGTCCATTCTGTAGCCGGTCATCTTGGGTTTTTTTGTAGTAGCATCGTCAAAAGCATTCTTGTTGCTGAATGCTGATTAAAGGGTGGGACACTCATCTGGGGCTGATAAAGGTCAGTTTACTGCTGCTGTAATTGGCAGAAGTCGTAGGTGGCTTCAGCAAGGACATCTGAACTGTTCTTAGCAACAATTATATTAAATGCTTTTAACCGTTTATGGCACTGAATGGCCTGTATTGTGCTGATATGCTGTTAAGAAACTACTCACTCACTCACTCTTAGCAACAAGTTAAAACTTATTTTATTCTATAGTGCAAATATCAAGAGAATATCGTTCCTTGTTGTCCTGTTCTAGTGCTTTATAATTGTCTTTTGTCGGTACTTTTGTTGTGGTAAGGACAAATGAACGATGACCATGATGATGATGTAGCTAAAATTGCATCCACATAAAAAGAAAAGTCCCACCTTTATCAGTGCACATCGAAGCCAAGGAACAGGCAGTGTTAAGCCGGCGTCAGACGATCGATAAAGTTGGCCAACTTTTGGGACATGATTTTGTTTCCAAAGACAATCGGCCGATGAAATGTACGACCAGCAAATTACTTACTTGTCGAGTAACCAATGGCGGACCCATACGGTCTGCTTGTTATGTTGTTTCGCAGTCAAAAAATAAAGCAACATTAAAGCGTCGGCGTCCTTATCGTCTGCCATTTTTTTGTCATCACTATTGTGACGTGACTAGTGACACATGTCATGGTTCAACGATTTCATCAGCCGATTGTCTTTGGAAACTAAACCACGCCCAAGAAGTTGGCCAACTTTATCAATCGTCTGACGTCAGCTTTAGAAGACGTGGTCTCTTGCATTGAAGTAATGGCTGATGTGTGTATGTGATATTGCATGTTGTAGATTGCCGATGGTTTCCTGATGTATTTTGGTCACAAGGATTACGTGACGGACTATGCCAGCCTGCAGTGTGCTCTGTACATGACGTGCTTTGTGTGTGTTATTGGAGGCGGCTTCTTCCTGGCGACGGCAATCTATGTCGAGGATGACCGGAAGGCAGCTGCTCTGGCCACTCAGGGTATTACTGTTATCCACTGGTTGTGATCCATTCACCGGACACACTGTTGTGTGATTTGGTTGCAGTGAATCAGTGCTGCACAGCCTTTATGAGCCGTGGACCACATTAACGTGATCTTGAAGCCACCTCGGCCGAGACCAGTGCAAACGATGAATAACAGCAAACATTTTTTTTTAAATTATGTATTTTACAAAGCTTAGTTGTGCAGCATAGTGTCACTCAAAGCAAGTCCAAAGTAAGTAAGTAGGACAGTAAATCATTCATTATCAAAGCATGTAACTTTATTTGTCATATGATGATGTTTTTCTCTTGGATGTCACAGGCCGGATAGCAAACCCTCGTGGACCCGATATGGCCCGTGTGCCAGATGTTGTGCACTACTGGTGTAGTGTGAATAGCCTGAGGTTGATGGGCATTAATGACATTATGGTCGTAGCTCTGTGGCTGGTGATTCTACAGAATGGCCCAATAAAAGTGAGCGAGTGAGTAGTTTCTTAACGGCACATCACCACAAAATAGGCCATTCGGTGCCATAAATGGTTAAAAGCATTTAATTTTTGTGTTAGAAAAAAATGATAACAACTTGGGGTAAGATGAATTCTATTAAGCTAATATAAAAACGTTATGTACAGTGAGAAAAGTTTGTCTTTGATAAAAGCAATGGCCCAATAGAAAGTAAGTACTAGTGGGTACTCATGAAGAGTTGTTTTTTTTAAACATTGTAATTTTCCTATATTTTCTGTGTGTTGTCAGGTATGACAGTGTCGGCAAATGCTGGCAACACTTCCGATCAACAGGCAAGACCCGGTGAAGTTGTCAGTTCCAGCTGACACGCTGTAGGCTAGTGAGTATAATGTCATAGTGCATTGTTGCATTGTCAATATCTGTTCAACCAGGGTTGAAGAAGTCTCACTCTGACAGCTGTCAGTTTCAGGAACAATGTCCGTGTTCTTTTGCCATTGTATAATGTATACATCCGTGTACGTGGTTGCTGGTTATTTGTGTCAAAATGTCAATGCCACAAACATTCTGAGAACTGATGAACGTATTGCTTCTTTTCCTGTATTGTCGGTTTTTATTTGCTCTTGTTGCTCTTCACTACTATCCATTATTTTTAGTTTGTCGCAAAGATGAAAGTTTTTCTATGTTGCTTGGCTCTGCCTTATCTGATGTGGATGCCACTGTTTTCTTTTTTTGCAACTTAGACGTGATGAAATTTTATTTTACTATAATTATACTTAATAAACTTCTGTTTCCGTGTTCATTGGAGTTTATACATTGAACTGAACAGCCATAATTTATTTATTTTTATTTAATGTAAAATCATGCACATTAAAAAGGAATAAAAAACAAGGAGACAAAGACACAAAGTCGATGAAATTAGTCAGTACATAAAAAAAGAAATATATCCAACAAGTTAAAAATATCATTAGCCACATGCAGTTGTTTCAATAAGGTTTGGGCAAACTGCCATATGAGTCTGTAATACGTATAATTCCCTACATTCTTGAGTTTGGTAATTTTTTTAGTTTATCGTTACATCTGTAGCTGTCGATGCCTGGCACAAGGAAGACTGAAAACTAGTTATATTACTGTGTATAACAAATGCCAGCTGAATAGTTATCATATTTTCCATCTGTTATGAATGTGCCGAGATGCAAGCGTCCCTGTTGTATTATGTAACGTACCGTCACTGTGAAATGTTGCACGGTGTATTCACATCAAAATGTGTAGACTTGTATTTATATGTGACAGTGGATTACTTTTTTACTTCTGTTTCCTTGTTGCTGTTGTGTAACATATGAATACAAGCGTTTTAGCTTCAGGCTATTTTGTTGTACGGATATCTCGGTGTGGCATTGTCTACTGTTTACCAGTATTCATTTTAATGCCCAAGGAATTGGCTACGAAGACAGTATGAAATGACGCATAATGTGTCCGACTAAATTAATTTCCCTGCTGTTTGCTAACATTGCTTTACTGATTTTATACCATGATTTTAATGGCAACTGCTGACTGTTTAGTAGATATGGAAACGACTCAACGTATGAGAAATTTGTAGAATATGCCAGCTTACGTGATCCAAACGTCTGAAGTATTACTTGTCGTTGCTTAATGTTTTAACCGTTCTTTGACAATTTAGCCTGATTAAAATTTTTGGACACAGAAATTAACGATTAATCACACGATTAATCATTCGTTGAATTTTTTAATGATTTATAAAATTTTAATCATTACAATTTTGATTAGTTAAGTCAATAAAAAATTACAAAGTAGATGCAATGACATCTAAATTCCTCCTGACACCAAGGAGTGTAGATAAGTCCCTGGTTACCATTATTAGCTTTAATTGAAAATTGTTAACTTTTTTGTAACATTAAATTTTAATTGTCAGCAGCTCTAAAATATTGTTATGCTGGTTCAAATTTGAAATTTTTTCCATATCACATTTTTACTAGAAACAGGTCATCTCATGTGTGCAGTGTATGTGTGTACGAATGTTACGAGACGGTTTGTGTTAGTTTGTGGATGGGATACATCTAAGTACGTTAGATGCAGCGGTATTAGTCTTTTTATGTGTAAAATTCATGAAATGGCTATATGGCACTATTGTTTTTGTGTGTCTTTTTTATTTTCAGTGTTGCATATCGTCATATAGATATTATTTGATAGCAGTGTGCATAAGTAAAGGTGTCACATTTTAATATATTTTTCCATTTAAACCGAGTATGCAAGTCTTACATTGATGCTTAAGCAAACATTATAACTCTAATGACCTAAAAGGGGTATTATGTAACGTATGTGTTACTTCGGTCTTGTCAAATCCACTTACTCTGTTGGTTGTTTTAGTAAGTTTCAAGAAAGAGACTGGCATAATTCTAGTGCAGAGTACAATTAGCAAGTTTTATTTGATTGGTAAGCTGACTTGTGCTGTGAATGAACAGTGACAGCGACGTCAAATATCATGTGCGACCAATCACAAGCATCCGCAACAAATAGACCTGTTTCAGACATCAAAAACAAAATTTAAAAAAAATAAACACTATTCCTAACACTAACCCAAATTAATTAAAGCCAAAAAAATTTCACAAGTCCGATGGCAGGATTTGAACCCAGGACAAAAAGGTTGCCGCACGGGAGCAGCTGGCCAGCGTTTCTGCCCACTTGGCATCCTCGCTTGGTGTGGTCTAAATGTACTATTTAAACACTGTGTATAGTATCTGTTACACTATATATAGTAGCTAGCCTGTGATTGGTTAGTATTATATTTGTCGTCGCTGTTGTGAGACGCTTTTGTGAATCATACCCTGACTAATAAGGTATAAACTCAGACAGGGTAAACCTGCATATAACTGTATGTCTGCATGTGACTAATGACCAGTAGTATTATGATTACACGTTCAGTGTTGACAATGTAAGAACTTCCCAAAATCTACTGTTAGTAATCCACAGCAATATCATGCATGTGGCAAAGCAGATTAGAATAATGCAATTTGTATGGCTGCAACTGTAAATTTTTAATTAATTACATCTGGCTTGCATTATCATACAGTATATTATAATAGTCTATATAGCATAATATCTAATCTATAAATTTAAAACATTATCAAAATGGTACTGTAGTTGACATGCTTGGTTTTATTTAAAACACTTGTGCCAAGCCATGTTCATTTATATTCCCAACGAACTATTACTGTGTTGTAAAATTATGTTCTGCAAGACTGTGTCATACACAGACGTCATCTGTACACACGTGGGCTGATTCTATCCTCTTCTTGCAACTTAACAGTTGGCACTAGATTAGGGACTTGAGAAGCTTCGAGATTCAATTGGAATTGGCTGTTACGATTGAATTCGAAAGTCATGGGCTGATTCGCAAATTTTCGAATCGGCCGTGCCTGCCCATTGCTCGTCGTAGTCAAACGACTCAAACCATTAACGGCGCTTAGTGGTACAGTATACGTACTCCCTAGCTCTATGAGTGATCATACGCCAGTAATGTTTAATGTGTCTGAGGACTGAAATGAGGAATCGGTAGTCGCACATCTCTTTTTGTTTCATTTGCAATTAATTATTGATTACTGAGTTTACATTACCGTTAAGCAGTATGTATGGCCACTTCGATTCGAGATTTGATTTGAATCTTAACGCCAGATTCGATTCGAATGCAAACGGCTGATTCGCAGGTCCCCCTACACTAGATACTCTGGCCTATCTTACTTGTACACCGACTGACAGATATGCTACTATACAGTTTCAGCTGCGAATGTGGAAGAACGTTCTAACAAGGTCCATCAGCTGTGCTTTATATTTTGAGTACTCATAAACTGAAGCTAAGTGTATGCTTCTGTATCAGTGCAGTAGTAACGGCTTTGCTTCATATCTGCAAGTAGACTAACTTCGTTCATCCTTTGTGTACTGTGTATGTTTAGACACTGCATGTGCCTCACTGGCAAACAATGTTATATTTGTGTTAATTTTATAGTTGCTGAATGAATAATAAAAACATTTTCTTTTAACCGAGTTGTTGCATCATTCTGCAGCACTGTGAACTTCCATGACCTTTCCCACCTAGACACTTCGTAGCATTCTTAGCCACATTGCAGTTCACAATGTCTTGCATACTAGTGAATGAAACAATAATAACACTACAATAAATGCAACACAATGTGCCGAGAGTGCACTGTTATAACTATGTGCCAATACTGCTAACAGACATTGGTGTTGCCCCCAAACATGAAGTCAACAATAAACAGTTACCCAATAAGATCCCCCCAGAACATTCCCTGTCATTTCCCTGACTTCTGATCAGTTCCCTGACTGTTTCTTGACAAATGTCAAATTCCCTAATATTTCCAGGTCCTTCAGAAGACTGGTCACCCTGTCAGTAAGTTTTCATGTTTGATGTTTCCAGTTCTCTTTGCTTGACAGTATACATTGCCAGATCATTTCACATGACACTGTTATCTACTGCTTTGCATGTGGGCCTTTTTTGTATTTACTGACACTTTCAAAAACAGTTAATGTATGCAGTGGTCCATGAAATATTTGCACAATGGGATATGCAATCAGCTAGTGATGCTAGTTTACCACATACAAACTTTTTTTGTTACTGGAGATGAACAGACTGTGTAATAAAGAAAATGACAAGTTGATCTATGAGACTGCTGACAATGCTGTAACAGGTCTACAACAGGCCAAGCTGCCTTTCCATTCCAATATGAGGCTGCTGCATCAGCTCAGCATCCATTCGATCTACAACCATCAGAACATCTCAATGAATACAGCTGAAGATTTAACATACCGTACTGGTACACACTTGCAATACAGCCTTTACCATGGCAGTTTAGCTCTTCATGGGAACCTGCCTCAGAGCTGTGGCGTGTCACCTGTCATGTGAGATCAGTCAGGTTAGACAGTGTTATGTGCCACCTGACACAGGTGAACGTGCCCCACCTTAACCCCAGCCAGGCAGTCGGTACTCGGTTTACCTACCCTGCAAGGACGGAAGGCTGAGTTAACCTAGGTGGTTGCTTAGGGCTGTTCCAAACAAAATCTGCACCCAAACAGATGGCAGCTGATTTTGACCTCCCACCATCCCCGGTAAAAATGCTATCACAAACTGATGGTCTAACCCACAACCTCTGCGGGGAAAAAACGTTGGCATCTGTGTGGGATACAGATTTTTTGGGGAACAAACCTTATACACCAGGATGGTTTATCCGTGTCAACCCAGTAGTAACACTTGATACGACCCGACTGGGAGTCTGGAGTCAAACCCACAACTTCTTGATCATTAAGTTAGGCTACCAACAATCATACATAGGTACATTATATAAAGTATCGTACGTTATCAAAGAATATTGTAACAGTTACACATTTAGCACGTGCAAAAATGACTTCATATCAAATACAAATGGCACACTGAGAAAATATGTGTGAAAATTACAACATTGATAACCAATACACCACTACAAAACAGTGCTATTTTGCATGCTGCTCAACTCCCATGAAAATACTGTGTCACAATGCTGAGACATAAGAACATGGCAATGGCGAATTGGTTGTGTTACTGCACTGGCAACAACTTGCTGTTTAACGATCCACAAACTAACCATTAAGTATGTCTTCAAAGCCAATGGTATCCAGTCGCCCTGTCAGCACATCAGACATCAGGTTTGACGATGGCAGACCAGGAAGTCGTCGTATCTGATCACAGAAATTGGATAGTTTTATTAGAAAGTGATACGACATTCAAAGTTATAACGCATGTAGTTGTATAAGGTAATACTGACAATATTATGAAATCACACAAAACTATCCATAGTTGCATTCATAAAATTATACTTTCAGTCCACAAGCTCGCATCATTTCATTCTACATGTGACTTAGAATGATGTCACCAATGAAACTGCATTTACCCGATTTGCCACATTTAGTTCACACTTGAGATGCAATGGAGCATGTATGCCTTGTATGCTACGCAACCCTGCAAAGTCGAGGCTCATCTGGTTCTCAGCCCACTGCAAAAAAAACAGTCGACATTTTGTACAATGGAACTGCTGTGAATCATTCTGTATACATAAACTATTATAAATTACGACAAAGCACCAAAATAATAGTGGAGGAATGACTTGACAAAAAAACAGTCAAAACTCTCGTAACAACAAACAGCAGACATGTTCCAAGCACAGCATCATAGCATGTACAATCATACAATCTTAGAATCAATACAATACAATATTAGAATTTTAAAATTAAAACTGAAGAAGGTTGGGATATATTTGGGAAAAATCAGACTTATTTGCAGCAAAAATGTACTTACAAAGAATCGTAAAGAAGACTAAAGAAAACTGTTTCTATTTATATAATCTGTATCATCACTGGTGTCAACTTTACAAATAAGGGAAGTATTAATCCTAAGTTGCTGACTTATGATGCATTTAGGAACTTAGGAAATTCTTAGGAAGATTCTTAGAAATCTCTGTAAATTAGGTCCTGAAATCTTGATCCTCTCATGTCATTGTATTCTCAAAAGAAATTAACTAGGAGTGTACTAGACTTTGAAGCTGGCTGTCACAGATCTGAAATCTGGCCATTTTGGCAAATTTGGCCAAATTCTGCTCCAGAAAAGGCTTGATCGATTTCCAAATTTCAACACAGCCACAGTGCAAACTGTGCACTGTACAACTATTTCAAGTGGAAAGTAATGAACTAGTTGTGGCTTGTTATTATTTGAAACTTGAGTTACTGCACAATTTTATGCACTCTTAACTGCAGCATACTGAACTGACATGATGAACCTTAGCTGTGCAAAAAACTCATTTGCTTAATCAAAATCATTCTGCGATTCCCAGCCCTAGCAGAAAGCACTGTATAGATCACTCACATGTTTCTCGGAAAACTCCAGGTCATGGTTCTGAGTTATAGC
>Ga0056124_1000630_pt1 | contig 11700 bp, 7 predicted proteins | sample WorMetHEROISLAND_2_FD_70069 | JGI IMG/M metagenome (GOLD analysis project Ga0056124, IMG submission 70069) | Marine gutless worms symbiont microbial communities from Max Planck institute for Marine Microbiology, Germany - Olavius sp. 4 HERON ISLAND | ecosystem: Host-associated > Annelida >... | reverse complement strand
CCCACAAGCTATATGAAATAATTAGGCCTCTTTTATCACATCAGAATTAGCCTACTAAAATCGAAATGTGTATACACGCTTTATTATACCGGTATTTAATTTTTTTCAGTAAGCTGTGCACTTTTCAGACTCTATACACTGTTTTGCAGGTCCGTCATCATCCGCAGCGCATCTACTGGAACTGCAGACACTTTCTATAATACTTTCCTATCTTTTAAGCACAATTTATCATTACGTTTTATATTTCTGTCACGTTCTTTTTACGTTTTTAACTTTTTTTTTATTTTGACAACGTTTTTTGTATTGTTTTAATTTTTTTTGTCTAACACATGTAGACCTGCAAGACAGAGCATAGTAACAGTCGTTTGTGTATCGGCCTGCAACTGCAAGCCCAGAAATTATTTATGATAACTGTAAAATTCCGCTGAGTACTTCGAGTTCGTGTTATATTGAATTGAGGTTTAGGTATTAGGCATGGGGTTGAACATAGTTGACATTAACGTTTTTTTATTCAACGTTTACAAACGTTTTTTTCTAAATTTTTGTCACGTTTTTAACGTTTTTAACGTTTTTTTACAACTATGCCATTTATCTTTGTCTCTGAATGTTGTTGCATGTACTGAAATAAGGCTCAAACTCCACTACTCTGATCTGGTTTGGATTTGTTGGACAAGAAGTCGTACAAGCTGTACAGATATCGAGGATTTGTTTTGAAAGGCATTCGATTTTAGCGTACAGACTTGTTGCACAACTAGTTGTGGACTTGCTGTGGAGCTTGTTGCAACACATGTTGCATACAACAAATCGAACTAACGCACGACATGGAGTTTGCTCCTGATTGAAGCTGTGTCAGAGCGAAAGTCGCTGCAACTATAAAACGACAATAATTGCTGAGTCATGCTGGTGTCATGCGTCGTGCACCGGGTGCCGGACAAGTAGCCACTGCCTGCTCGCACTGGCGGTCAATTCAACCGCAATGCAATCGGTACGGCCAGTCGCGAGTAGATCGCGTAATCGAATCGCGACAGTATTTCTCGCCTTGTCGCGTGCAGTATACATCCCACGATCGTGTGACGGTCTCTGTACCGCAATGCGCGTCCTTTAATGCCACCGTTGACGATTTATGTACACGGCGGAAGAGTGCATGGGTAGCTGTGTGGATTCGAAGAAGGCAGAACAGTGAATCGTGATTAGTCCAATAAGCATCGTGGCAGCTTTAGCTCTGGTAAAATACTGCTGGTTTTGGTTGTTGGCTCGCGACGCGCAGGCTATAAGCTAGCCCTTATTGTCGCACAGTGTCTGTCCATCCATCTGTGTGTGTGTGTTTGTCCGCAACAGCTTGAGCCGTATGTACGCAGCATTGCGCGTCCCGAGCCACGTCGTCTACCGGCTTGTAATATAATCAATCAATCGTTTTATAAAACTGTAAATCAAAAGCCAGTATAGGCCCACGTTATTTCACAAGCGGAAACATCATACGGGGCTGACACAGCACTAAAGACTGCACTGAAATACTCTCCCACCAACCCCCACAACAGACATATAAGAAGTGTATGAATCGTCACATAACCCATGCCACGTACAGACAGGCTGATGCTCTGCTCCTGTACAACTGCTCTGCGTCATCGGTATAATTCTAACAGAACGTTCTGGTCGTTTCGTGTGATCCATGCAGAAAATGTATCTCAGTGATCTGCATTTGGCGCATGACATTAAGTGCACTCGTTCACGTAACGTCGCGAAGTTCAGATTTCACAACACGGCGTACAAAACCCCGACCAAAGCGCAGAGAATATCGTGCTGCACCGAGTGAACTTTTAAATATCGCAACACGTCATAAATGGGCCCCATGCACAGGCCTGAAAGTGTCGCGCTGCTGTCCGACATTCTCTGGCCCGTGGGGCCCCTTTTTGGGGACCCTGTTTGGCCGAACATGCTGAACATGTCTCAATCCGCCTGTGAGTGGTGCACTTTAAAGCCTTTCTTTTTGTCAGATCTCGAACGCTCAGCGACATTTTCTTTAATTGCACATCATCATTCGTTCTTCTTCTTTTGTTTTGTCTGCGGCAGACAGCAGTGGCGTAGGCAGTGGACACGGTGGGCACCAGGAAAATGAGTAGCCACGTTTTTAGTGAATTTTTCGCTATTCTAGGCTGCGACGCACACTTAGAGTGAATTTTTGCTACTGGAGACAGACCAAGACAACTTGCATACGAAATTAAACTGATGCAGTCGCGCGTCTCATGGGCATTAGCGCAGATTTGTTGTTTTTACATGACATGCAAAACAATAAGCACGAAAAAAGCAACGGAAAACGAATATTATCAATCATTATGCCGAAACTAAGCCTAACTGCTTGCATTTTAGTCAAACGAATCAAGTCAATAATAATGCAATGTTTGTAACGTCGCTTGATCAGCTGCGCCATCTGTACACGACTGCCGCATCCCGGCGTTGACGTGACCGACTCGACTCGACTCAACGTCAGCCCTGCATAACTATATACTCACTACTTTCGTTAAAACGTGAAGTTGTTTGCAACCGCCATTTTCCAGGTCTTGCATTTTCCATATATTGTTTTTTTTCAATGTTCTGTCATTTTCAGGTCCTGCAAATTCAGCGCCCGAGGTTCAGCCCCAAGCCACGTTTTTTTTCATCAGCTTGAAATCTGCGCATGTGGCTTGGCACGTGTCTATTTACCACAAAAGAAAGGACATTTGCAGGCACTATACAGACGCGTTTTTCTGGGCTCTTAATGCGTCCAAAACGCATGAGCTTACAGCCCCCTAGCTGGTGGGGAGGGGGGCTCGTTGTCCCCTCCCTAACAACTCCCCTTCCCCTCCCGCTCTCGGCCCTCGGCCTTGAATTTCGGCTCTTGGGGCCTCGAGTGCACCCCAAGACAAATTCCTGGCTAAATTTACGTTTTGTTTACTTACTTAGTTTATGGCGTGCCTTATAAGTTATAACAAGATACTGTATTGAAGACATCGCCATAGTAAATCTGAACCAATAGCACGATTTGATGGTCTAAGAATTACAGAATTCACCACATCGTCCGTACTGCGAAGTCTGTTTCCTTGCACCATAACATGCCACGGTGCGAATATACACTCCAGATTCCATCACACGCAGACAAAGTCGTCCATAGATTACCAGGCAATACGGACGGACCGTAATCTAAATATATAGTGATGGGTCATAATTACCGATTAGAACCAACGCTTAGGCGCCATGACACTGCCCAGAATCTGTATTATTTCGACCGGTGTGCAGTATCTTACCGCGCGGTATCGATTTCGATGATCGATGAAAAACTCATACCAGCCCATCATGCAGTAGATATATACAGAAGATCGACAGAGTGATAGATATTAAATGAATGATTAACTTCTTATGTTGCGCCGACCGACAAATATATCCCTATTATAATCAGTAACCTTGCAGCTAGTTCTACATTTAATTATATTTATGCCTTCTGACCATGCACGTCAAGACATCGCAGAACCTGCTTATTCATAACGTTACTGAAATTAGATTCGGAACGTTCTTTTGTCTTTCGTTTTGAAAATACGTACACTATTCTTATTGCTGTTGCTCTTTTCTATTAATATTTATTGCCATTTCTCGGAGTGCAAATGTCTATTCGCCATAGAGTGGTAGAAATGATTACAGATAAATGACATAATAAGTAGAAAGTATAAACCGATCAAGTGTATCAAAAAAATAAATAAATGTAGGGCCTATTTGAACAACAGATAAACTGGACATACGGGTGCTACTGAGTACTACAAATTAGTTTAAATTGGGACGATAGACTAACTAATTAACGAAATGTCAAAGTATCAGCCAGTGTTGGAGCTACTGACCGAAGATGGTTAGCGCGTCGCTGAAAGACGATCTGCCATCTCTGAAACCGATGACTAGTATGATGCCCGAGGTGACAGTGGAACGAGGTCACCGGGAGGTCACGCAGGGGTCAAAGGTCAAGCTCCGCCCACGCAAGTCGACGCCCAGTTTATCGGTCGGTGACGAAATTTTACGCACCGCGCTGCAAGCACGGAGACGTGGAGCGGCGTATCGAATTGCATCGTAAGACCGGAGACCACACAGCACGAGCCCAGTTAACGCATTTTACGGCACTGGCAGAAACGTACAAAAAGAAAACTCCTCCAAAAATCGCTCGTTTAAGCGGCGCGCCTATGTAACATCGATGGAAATTGCTAAAGCCAAAAAATGCGAAAGCCAGTGCTTAAACTGTGAATGGACGGTCACGGACGACGTCCAGGCACTTCTTGGGCCAATGCCGGATAATTTCTCAGGAAATTTCGTATACCTGGTGCGGTGCCACCAGATGTCAGACGTTAACGCTATAAAATGCACCAAATTTGATTTCCGATGGGGCTCGGCCCCAGACCCCACTGGGGGAGTTTACAGCGCTCCCCCAGACCCTCTAGCTGCAATTAAGGGGCCTACTTCTAAAGGAAAAGGGGGAAATGAGAGGGGAAGGAAAGGGACAAGTAAAAGAGAGGATAGGAGAGGGAAAGGCAAAGAAGGGTTGCCCCCATTTCAATTGGGGACTATGGATCCGGCAGTGAAGGAGGGAGGGAAGGAAGGAAGGCAAGGAGGGCAGCTTGGGTTTGGGCGTCCATGCACTTCTTTCTTCCACTTAAAGCACTGACTACAGCATACAATACATATAGCCTTAACCGCATGCTTGGAGTCTTCCCTTCAGCGCGGTAGGAGATCGCCAATCGTTAACGTGACAATTCGTATTATACTGTACACCGGATTCTGCGCACTGAGGGTTAAACGTGCGGTTAGACACTGCAGCACTTCAAACACATGAGCGCCAACGGCACCGGTAGTGGCGTGAAAATCTGTGTTCTATAACGCAGGTTGACAACGAGCCAAGACTATGGACCGGGGTCTGGAGAGAGAGAGAGATAGCGGCGGGCGGCTGGCTGCACGACCACCCACGGCGAACCGTAATTGACGCCGGAATGAATCAGTCTAATTATCTGCCATGCATGCATGTGCTTCGCTCCTTAACGTCCTATGACAAATGGCGTCCCGCAGACGTCAGAATGCCACACGCACGGTCTGCCAGAAGACAGCCACGCAGCATCCACGAGGGTCACGCAGTAGACCGCATGCCTGAGGATGTATGCTGTATATATATACAGCCTTGTATTAGAACCAGGGACGTCTGCAGACAGACGGCTAAACGAGGTCACCAGCAGAGTCAACGCCACGCAACGGGTTCTGATTAACTTGTCATTAGTGGAACCGGATCCAGACGCACTGAATGGTGATCGTGGTTTGGCTTAGTGTCCAACGATATCCATCTGTCCAGTGTAACGACGGGGCTGGAAAACAGAAAACTACATACAGTCACTCAACTTCTAAAGCCACGCAGTTACCAACGCCAAAACTATAAACAAGAAATCTGAGCTAATGCTCATGAGATGCGCGACAGCATCAGTTTAATTTCACACGCTCGTTATCTTGTTCTATCTGCAGTAATTTCGGCGAAAATTCACTCTTCAAATGGGGTCGCAGCATGAAATCGCGAAAAAATCGCTAAACTCTTAATTTTTTTTCGGTTTCAAGGTTGTTCAAGGTCATCGATGTTGGTACACCCGGAAAAGTCGTCAGCAGTGCTTGCTTATATATTGTTAAGGCCTAACGTGTACACTTTTATGTTAAGCGCCGCCGTTTATGACTGTATACATATACAGGGCACTATACAATATTTTGTGATTTTCTTGACTGATCGAATAACACTGATCAACGGAAAACAGACGTACAGGATGGCCCGTAAAAAGCGTGCTTCGTCACACGAAACTTTCCGATTGCTCGATCCACGCCAGGCACTTACGTTCCGCGCTTTATCTGCGCCACACTGCATGCGTGTACAGCGTAATTCTGAACTAGTCGGCATGAATGCTGGCGACAAATAGTTTTAATGATTGTGATTGGCCGGGGTCACGCGTGCGGTCGCTTCTAACAGCTATTTTGCGTGACTGCATCTATAGGCCTACGTATAGCGTTGACTTGTGGCCACGTCGGCGACACAGCAAACTACAGGCATTATGCCCAGTACTGCAGACGTATAGTGTCACGGTCAGAAAAATGCCAACAGCTCCGAAACGGCTAAAGCTACAGATTTCAAATATGACGTGCTAAAATACTATTTTGTAAAAAATTAACTTGGCGGAGATATGCACTCTCGCGGTGAGCGCCTTCTATTTGTACGTTTGCTTCCGAGCGCGGGCGGTATACTGAACTAATCGTGTATGGCCAGTAACTTCACGGTAACTTTTTGGTGCGTAAGTTGTTTTTTTCGTCACGTGTATCAATGACGAAATATTATCGACCACATTCGATGACTTGAGTTACAGACATCTTTATGTAGGCCTACAGCATACAATATAAGTTCTATTTTTTTCAAATTTTATTATGTTACCATTCGTGGTGAATAAAGATGTATACTATATAAAGATGTCCATGCTTGAGTAAGCGTCGTGCGTTGTCCCACGCAGTTTCGGTCTAATCATCCCGCGTTTCCGTATACATAAGCCTACCGGGCAGTCCCGAGGCCCGGAGGAATTTGCGGTTGGAAAGACGCCTGCAGACGGCGGCTATCTACACGGACGGGCTGCGGCAACAGGTCTAATTGACTGCAGCTGAGTTGTTCGACATTCGATTGGTATCGCGCATCACTCCAGAGACAGACAGACGGACGGACGGACAGACCGAGGGCCAGTGACCGAGCAACGACGAGTCATTTCCTTGGAATCCTCTGCGTCGGGTCCGCAGCACGTCTGCTGGGACGTGGTCCTCTGTATACACGCCGAGTTTATGGAACGATTATACACGAGACACTGCAACAACTTGCGCAGGACCGCGTTCGTACACAGCAATCACAACTCACGAGCTTGACTTTATTTAAGACATTCTGCCTGCCTGTGTGTGTACGATACGGCACAAATACATTACGTTATAGAAATAACTTTCTCGAAAGGCTGCTGAAAGGGGGACCGATCAGCATCTTCGGCAGGCCGAATAAGGGCAAGCTGTCAATTGATTTGTATAAATTAAAATGAAAGCATACGTACGGGGGACCGCAACATCCAATCTGGTCGGCCACACGCACGAATGACTTTTTACAATTATACGCTTGCTGAATGGATTTAATAAGCAACGAAACTAAAAACGAGCACAAACACCACTGAAGAGTCGTACATCAGGCTACGGTTCGATTCTCACCGAGGGTCATTTGCAAGCAACCGTCAGCAAGTTGCTAACTACTGTGTGCTCGGGTTAACTCAGTCTCCTACCCTCAGCGGGCCGGGAAATGAGTAGTAGCTTATGACCTACAGGGTGAAGGCGTAGTGTGGCTGATTGGGGCGGTGGTTATGCCTGCTAGCTGCAAACCGTGGGTCCAATTGTTCGCGGACGTGGGCAATGGATGGCCGCATAGTGTGCTGCGGTACCATTAGCTCATTCATGCCAATCATGCTGTCACTTCCGAGATTTTAAAAGCGCTTCTGATGGTCGCGTATACTCATGTAAGAAGCGCTACAGCAAGTACCAGATCTTTACCTTTGACCTTTTTACTGCCCCTGTCACTGGTGCGGAATGAATCCAATGCCCTATATATTTTTCACTGATATTGTTACATCGCGCAGCTCCATAGATCGTGACCGGAAGCGGTCGGGGCGGCAGTGGGCGCGACCCCTTGCGGCCGAATATGGAATCTGTGCCTATACAGCGGGCACCTGTTGGGACCGAGAAGGCAATTATATAGCGGCGCGCCGTGAGATTCGGTCGGTCGTCTGCACGAGTGCATTGCAGCGAGCGAGAGCGCATTGCTGTATCAGTTCAACGGTGTATGAACCTCCCTCCCTGCAGAACGAGCTGCATCTAAACGTGAGATTACGAACGCTGCGTACAGGGACTGCAGGCATACTGCAGAGAGTATAAGTAAGTAAGTAAGTAAGTAAGTAAGTAAATACGAATCGTGCACACGTCAACGGGAAAACCCCGCCGAATCTGAGGCGCAAGGAGTATAAACCAACTGCGAACTGCGAAGCTCTATAGGAAATAATTCTCGGGCATGGAAAGGCGGGAGCGTGCAGGACCACATCATACATAGTTCTATTTGTGAGCACAAAATATAGGTCGAGTTAGCTGACTATACTGTATATATATACAACGGTGGACGGCCGGCCGGCTTAAGGGCCCACAGACGTCGGTTATCCGACACAATCATCACGTTCGCCGTCATCAGCCGATTCTGCTTCGCATCCGAGATATGAAGTTTACACAGCGGCCGTCCATAGATCTGTTATCTGGTAATTCCACGATTATTTCGCGCGGGCCGCGCGCGAACGAATCACGAATATCCGCTAGCGTACATACACCACACCTACCGCACTGACGGGCACTGCGCATGCGCTCATCATACACAGAGCTCGACCGAAACCGGATTTTGAAGTTTCGGCCGTAACCGAAACTACGACGGCCTATATGCGTGCACCGAAATCGAAACCAGCAGCTGTCTCAGGCATTTGCCATTCGTTTCGATGTATGCAGATCATCATTAACCGGAATCAACCGGAATGTCAAATTTGCCATTCTCCTCTCACTGTCACATTTTGATAGACTGCATCTGTTTCAGTGCAGCAAGTCAGAGATATCTCGGAGTTGATACACTCGAAGAACTTTTTGAAAATGTCGAATCTCGAAACATCATTGCTTTTATTAAAGATACAAAGTTCTATCATATCATATAACGTTGTTTTTATATTAGCTTAATAGCCTTGATCTTACCAAGTTTTTATCTTGTCTTTTATCACATAAATTAAATGCTTGTAACCGTTTGTAACACTGAATGGCCTGTTTTGTGCTGATGTGCCATTAAGAAACTACTCACTCACTCGCTCAAATCACCATGCACGTACATTACGCGAAGAACGGCACGACAGTATAAATATACCGACAAACGATGCTCTGAAAAACAGAAAGATCAGAAAGCTTATCTCTATAAACTTGTGACCACTGCTGTCGTTAGGTCACTACAGTACCGAAACCACTAATAGTTTCGGCCGAAACCGAAACTCCTGCAGTGCTTCCCAGCGGAACTGAAGCGACAACACCGAAACTGCATCTAATGCAAGATTCGGTACCGAGACCGAAAACCGAACCGAAATTCGGTCGACCTCTAGCGCTGAACGATGACGGCTTGGCCACAGGGCCAGCGAGTTAAGATTAGCAACGCCCAGTCTCGATATCGTCAATGCTTCAGTGTTATGATGTGATCTGTCGACGAGCTAAGAGGCTGCTTACACTCTCCCGACAAATGGTTCTTATAGACTTCCATGTGGAACATGGACGCTAAACGCAACCACTCGATAAACTGCTAAGAACAGTATACTATAATCATGTAGGCTTAATTAATTCAATATTCTTAAACTCCAAGATCGTAATATTTCAGACTTACGCGAAGGCCTTGGGAGACCCATTTAAGGTCCTCGGATTAATTACGCAAGGTACTTTGTTGTCGTACGTTTTACTGCTTTTCATTCAAGCAAAGCTAAAACATTAACAGTAAAAATATTTGCGCATGAGAAGTGAGGGAGCGCCCCCCTCGTGAGGGGACACGTGCCCCCCCTTGCCCTCGTAGTTCCACGGTCTATGCATGGACGTTGAAGCGTGGCCTGCAGAGCATGCATGCACGCTGCAGTTACAACCGTTGACTGAATCAAGATCAGTTCATCAGTACACAGCACACAGTAGCCGCCGGTCGTGCTGCACGAGAACAGTAATTTGTCGCTGCAGCCAAACATCGCTCCCCAGTCCTCCTCATCCTCCCCCTCCCTCTTCCCCCTGGCTGTTGACTCTTCCGCGGTACTTCTTAGTCATAACCCGGGTGCGATGAAACACGCAATCGAGACGATGACGCCAGATCGATATTGATTGATCCGATATCGTAGTTGTCATGGCAGTGTCTCGGATTGATGGTTTCACACCTGCCCCCCGGGGGGAGGGGCTGTCACGGAATGTATGTGCCGATCTTATTTTAGCTCAGTGACCAAGCCGATTAAACTTACGCCCTGTTCACAGCGACTGATTGAACTACTTAACTCAACTGACCCAGTTTTCCATTCCATTGCATGCGTGGAATAAGTAAGTAAATATTCGCCTGCGATCGATGCTGTGCTGTTTATATGGTTATACGTTTATAATAGCATTCATCAATGGTAGTGACAGCAGGAAAGGCTTAACCGGGACATGCATAGGCGTAATAAAAGTCTGCTCGAGTGATGACGAAATCAGTGATAGTTACGAAACCGAAACCATGATGTTGACACCTAAAGGCCTTCATTCGTAATTAAACCTTGCTTGGTCGTAATGCCGCGTTAAAACGACTTTTCTCCGGCATGTCCTCTTGCTCTTTCTTGTCGTGGTAGCTTTAGATGGAAAAATAAGCGCTATGACCGCAAGTGATTTCCGTTTTTGTACACTGCAGCACGCCATGTTGGCGCTATAATATTTGTAACGCTTAGCGTGGGAAAATCCCGAGCGCGGCACACTGCCATTAGTCCGCTGTTTGGATCATTCCAGTTAAACCTTTGAGACTCAATCACTCACTCACTCCAGTTGAGCCGAGTCGGTGGCTGTGAACAAGGCTTTACGCGACCACGTGTCTCGGTATAGTATCGACACACCCCGGCAGCATTCCGAGACACTCCAAGGACGGATCAAAGGAAACATACATCCCGGCACACGCTCGTTGTTATCTGGAGCGTTGCATCTAGCGTGCAGACAGACAGGACGTCCGGCCGGCCGGCGTCACGGGGCGACAATGCGATACGTACACGACGGCTGTTATCATTCGCCCTGTGAATGCCCGCATGTTCCCTCCTCCTCCCATCACACGCGCTCCAAGTTGTGTTGCATAATATACGTGTGACAGAGTGGGAGACGGTTTCGATTTGTGCACGGTTGTGACAAAAGAAATGGATGGAGAACATCAAGGAATATATGGACGCAAAAACACGATTTGATGAAGCAATTGCCACGATGAATGACAGACTCAAACGGACACGGCCATCATAGTACACTCATCGTCATTTTCATGATGGAAGAAAGAGAAAGAAGGAAAAGAAGAAGTGAGCGATGGCGTATCCTGCAAGATTTCTTCAAGAGGAATCACCTTCCACCCTTTCCCTTCTGTCCCTTCTTCTCCAACCTTTCTATGCCTCCTCATCCCTTCCATTCCCCCGTTTTCCCCCACAGTCTGGGTCCGTTCTCCGTGTTTAAGTTGAATTCATTCTGTTGTGCTATATACCATTCGTGGTGGTGAATAAAGATGTATATAAAGGCAGTTGATTTCTTAACGCGATAACGAGAAATGGGGGAAACGCAGGCCGTCCGAAGCGGAATAGACGTAGAGGGAGATGCCTATATGATGAAGTGTCACAGTCGGCGACGTGCGTTGAGTCCCCTCTGCATCGCGTTCCGTTGACATCAGCATGCGACGTCACGTATATGAAGACATCGCAGTAACTGCATGCAAGGGAACGCGCCGTGGCGTAGCGTCAACGTATGAGAGTTTATCTGCAGCCGTCATGCAACCGACCGATAGGTCCGCCACCACGAATTACTACCAGTGGGCAAGGAGGGGGGGGGGGC
>Ga0056124_1000629_pt1 | contig 11703 bp, 16 predicted proteins | sample WorMetHEROISLAND_2_FD_70069 | JGI IMG/M metagenome (GOLD analysis project Ga0056124, IMG submission 70069) | Marine gutless worms symbiont microbial communities from Max Planck institute for Marine Microbiology, Germany - Olavius sp. 4 HERON ISLAND | ecosystem: Host-associated > Annelida >... | reverse complement strand
TGCATGTTAGTCTGTCTGGATGTCTGTCTGTCCGTTTGACTGTCTCTCTCTGTCTGTCTTTTTGCCTGCTATGTTATGTTGCCTTGATTGGCGAATAAACGTACGTATATTACGCTGCCGTCCTTACAAGCCACAGTATGGGAATTGCCCGTCCGTCCGTCTGTCCCGTACGGGAAAGGTAACAAGTAAGTAAGTAAAATACTGTCACCTTGGAGACGAAGACGCCAGGTTCATCAATGCCGAATGGGTGACTGGTGTGATCAGCGCCTCCAACAATGCTTAGTCCTAGCGGACCACCGGCTTTATGAATTACCACAGTCTACAGACAGACACAGCAACAACTACAACAACTACAACAACAACAACTACTACTACTATTTCTACTATTACTACTACTACTTGTGTGGTCAGCGCCTCCGACAATACTTAGTACTAATGGACCTCCAGTTTTATGAATTAACACAGTCTACAGACACAAAGAGCAACAACTACAACAACTACTGCTACAATTACTACTACTACTATAACAATTACTACTACTACTATTTCTACTATTACTACTACTACTTGTGTGGTCAGCACCTCCGACAATACTTAGTGCTAATGGACCTCCAGTTTTATGAATTACCACAGTCTACAGACACAAAGTCAATAAGAAAGAGCGCCTTTATATCAGCAGCAGCACAACAGTAACAAACCATCAAACAAACAAATACATTAACAAAGGTAGAAAGAAAAAAACAAACACACAAAGGAAGACAGACTGAGTGACAGAGAGAAAGAGACAAACAAACAATGCAATACAGAAGCAAACGAGAAAAAAAATTAGGAAAAAGGAAGGAAGAAAGAAGCAAAAAAACAACTACATAAAAGAAGAAAGATAGGGAGGAAGGCAGACAGGAAAGTAGAAAGTAAAAGAAAGCAACAAAGTAAACCATTACCTCAACAGGATAAGGCTCCTGTGGCCTGACAATCGCTCCGTGAGCTGAAGGCCTGTATCCCGGCCCATACGATGCTTCCTGGCTACGCACCATCTGATCCTGACTGCGGACCGGTGGTATCTGGGACGGTGGATTGGAGTATCCGGTCGTTTCGAGCTTCGTAAACAGCTCGGACACTGCGTCGCCGGCAGTTTCTGGCCGTGGAACGGCAGCGGGTGGATTTGACGGTGGACGCACGCGGCCTCTGGATTCCAGACTATCCTGCGACGAGGATCCCGGGGTCGGATTCTGGACGAGACGCAGCACCGGCGAGGCCCGGACCCTGGCGGTGAGTTCAGGCGGTGCTGGCGGCATTAGAATGGGTCCCGCTGTGGCCCGGGGAACCGACACAGAGGGTGCCTCAAACGTCTGAACGAACCCGGTCTGGGTGATCACGACCGGCACGGCCGGCGCAACCAGGGTCGAAGCCTGAACCTGCGGAGAGCTCGGCTTACGAGGGCTGCTCGGTATCGGCGCCGCCGGGGAAAACCGATTGTCATTAGCGCCATCGTCTGCATACGGAATACTTCTCCTCTGCGGATTTCGTAACATCGGTTCGCTGTCAAACTGGGCGTATTCCACCTGCTCAGGCATTCCCGCAGAATTCGACGGCAATCTCCGGGGTTTGCCGGCAGGAGCGGGCTCGACTGGCGACCGCTGGAATTTCAGAGCATCACCGGGCTCGAAATAACCCATCGGAGAACGAACGGTCGGGGATGCCTGGGTTTTCCCAGCATAATTGGGTTCGTTACTAAGCACTGGAGAATGAATGGCTGGTGACGTCTGGATCTTGCCAGCATAAGCAGGCTCGGCAATTAGCACCGGAGACGGTTGCGACGCTCTTCCAACTGGTGATACTGGCACCACACCAACCGACGACCTCGGGGATTTCCCGGTATAACCCGACTCCATATTAGCCGAAGACGGAAAACCCAAAGATGACTGCGATACTCTTCCGACTGGAGAAACCAATGCCACCGAACTTCCGTCCGGGACTGGCAACTTTGATTCCGATGATGGCGGGGATTTCGGAATAGATTTCCTGGTTGTCGGCTGGACGTCACTGGTATCAGCCACACTGCGGACCATGCTGCGGCTCTGCGTTCGGCTTTTTGCCAGCGGTTCGGCGTCGTACTCAACAAACGGTGTCGAAGACTCCTCCTCCGCAGAACTCTCTTCCGACTCCGTCTCAGAATCTCCAGATTCTGAATCTTCTTCTTCGCCATCGTCATCTTCATCTTCCTTCGAGGCATCGGAAGCTCGAAGGACTGGTTGAACGGTTGATTCCACGGCGGCAGTCCTGGTTGGACTTGGCATGGACTGTTTTGACGCCGGCGATGACTGGCGGAGTGGAGACTGAACGTGATTTTCTGCACAGACACACGAACGTAACAACTTAAAAATTGAGCAAGTGGAGACTGAACCTGATTTCCCGCCACAGACACGTGCAACAGGTCCGATAAAGTTTGACTCCAAAACACAGCGGACGGCAATTGTAAATGTGACTAAATCCGTCTAAAGAATGGAAGAAAAAACAACACACACTCACACAAGCAAATAACTTAGCAAATTCTTTAAAGCAAAAATCACACCACTGCAATATCATAATATCCTGAAACTAGTAAGTAACTAAGCGAGTAAGTAAGCAAGTAAAACTTCAATCTATACCGAAACAGCCGATATTGCGCTGTATACATCAGTACACTGAAACTACGAATAAAGGTGTGTACACAGCCGCACAGCGACAGAAATAGTCCGAGAAATAACGCACTGAACCTCGTTTTTATATCTAGTCATTTTTTTGCTGCTTCTAGTAGATTTAGGGGTGCTGAAGCCAAATCTGATGAGTGTCAGACTGGCACTGTTGAGCTTTTCGCCAAAACCCCAAAATCCAAGATGCCCCCCCATGGGAGAAACGGTAAAATAAAAAAGTGGCTGATTTGCACAATCTTGGTATCAATTCATATGTTCTTTGGCATTCTGAAACTGATTAGGATGCTTAAAATTTCGAAATTCCAAAATGGCCGCCGGAAGCGGAAGATGGCGGCACTTTTTAAAGTTTTTTTTTAAATTATCCGATTTCATCGATCCGGAGAATGACGGGGTGTGACACAATGTCGTCATTCTCCAGAATAGGAAAAGCAACGGTTTTACGGAAACTTAAGCCATTTCCAGATCAGCTACTTCTTGGGAATCTGACTGTATCGACTGACCGAACGAGGTTCAGATAAAAAACAGGTTTATCTCTCGGACAAAAAAGAACTGAACAGAAAAGTCCAGTTCAGTTGCATTGCACGGACTCTACAAAGTGAACGAACTGGCAGCTCAGCTCAGCTCAGTTCAGTTCGTGAAGTTTACAAAGCGAGTTCAGTTCATATCATTTGCTCATTTGTATGGCTCAATGGCTCAGTGGTTAGCGAACTTGGAATTCGAACTCGGGGACCCCGGTTCGAATCCCGGGTCGTGCCACTATTCCATTGGATAGCAACCATGGGCAAGTTGTTTACACACATTGCCTCCCCAGTTTCTCAGCTCCAAGAAACTGGGGTACAAAACGGGGAGTTTTCAGCGCCTAAGCGGTTACGGTGATTAAGTGCATCGCTAGATTAAGCTAAGCATTAAGCGAAGCTTTAGAGTGCACTATAATATAACCCAACTTTACATTTACATTTTTTTAGTCGCTACGTGCCTTAAGTTACAAATGTTCCTTACCGATGACGGCGGATCTGGCCGGACTCTGTGGTTGATCCGCGGCAGCAGTCCTGCGCTGTGGTGAGGAGCTGGTAAACGATGACGACCTGTCGGGACTGGTTGTGGTGGACGATGGACCAGCGCTGGGGACGATGTCTCGTTGAACGACGAGACCAACGACTGGACGACCGCGCAGCAGTGACACGGCCTCCTCGTGCGTCACGCCGACCACGTTCTCTCCGTTTATCTGCACCAACGCAAACTCATTTTAAGTAAGTAAATAAGTAAGTAAGTAAATGAATATTTAGAGTGCACAATGTCAGCCAGTGGCCGAATATGAGTAAGTACGTAAGTAAGTAAATTTGTATTGCGCACAATGTCAACGGGAAAAACCCCTCTGAATCTGAGGCGCAAGGTGGGGACTAAGATGGCCTAAAAGCTAGATTGTAGAAAAAACGTTTTGAGGCGGCGACGAAAACAACATATGGAAGGGGAATTGCAAATATCTAAAGGGAGGGTGTATTCCAAATGGTGGGAGCGGCTACAGCAAAGCCACGAGAACCGAAACATGTACGGACACGAGTTCTTTATTTATGGTTCATACTTTTAAGCCAAATTTTGTGTACTCCTTCCAAATTAACAAAAGAATACTGGACATTAATTTACATTAACAATAGTTTTAGTTTAATGCAGTTATTGACACTGTTCAAGTGGACACATGTAGCACAGCATACACTAGCATATTATTATTGTTGTTCATGGAGTGGACTGAGGTTATTTAATAGTACTGGACGCTCATCACTATATTATAATGACAGCAGAATCTGGGTGACCAAAGCAGGACAGTGTATCGTATATGTACTGAGTGTTTATGAGACAAAGTGCAGACAACATACAGAGACGATTCTGTCACCGACAGCCAGTTTGCCATCAACAGCAGCCGGACCACCTTCAGTCAGCCGCGAGATGTACACCGCCTGTGACAGACACAACAGACTCATTGATTGATTGATTGATTGAATGAGTGAGCAAATTACTCAGTGACTAAATGAATGAGCGAATGATCGAATGAATGATCGAATGAATGATCGAATGAATTAATAAATGATCGAATGAACGAATGAATGATTGAATGAATAAATGATCGAATGAATGAATGATCGAATAAATGAATGAATGAATGATCGAATAAATGAATGAATGAACGATCAAATGAATGAATGATCGAATGAATAAATGATCGAATGAACGAATAATCGAACAAATGAATGAATGAATAAACAATTGAATAAATGAACAAGTGAATAAAAGAATGAGTGAGTGTGTAAATAAACTGATAAACTGGTGAGCGAATGTATGAACAAGTGAGTAAAAAGACGGGATAAATGGATCAATCGAAGAATGAATGAATCCACGAATCAGTGAATGAATAAGCAATAGATGAATTTACGTACAAATGCATGAATACATCAATCAGTGAGTGAGTGGCTAAGTAAACAGATAAATAAATAAATAAACGTATCAATCGACCAATCAATAAAGAGTCAATCCACTGTACAGAGGGTGAATAGCTTATGAATGATGGCTTGCCAATGTTGAATCTAATCGGAATGCAGACTGGATCAAATGATAAATGACGATATAAACTGAATACACCAGACAGACGGTACAGTAGATCTAATGAATGCATGTTGGGTCATATTGAAAAAAACGAACACATCAGTGGACCGAAATTACGCGGTAAGTAAGAAATATCTTCCAAACAGAAAGTAAGTAAGTAGCATACCTCATCAGACTCGATGTAAGGTTGAGAACCAACTCTACCGGCGATGGTGAACCCGAGACCTTTATTACCACGATGCAGCGTAGTCTCAATTACCTTCATTACAATACACACATACAACACAAGCACGATCATGGCTTCTGGAGATAAAAATTTTAACGTCGGGCGAAAAAACTCGCTAAACAGGTAAACATGATGGATAATGAACCAAGAACAATACAACATCAGTGATGAACACGGACTGCAACAAGATAAACTGCGACCATTTAAAGCTGAGATCTACTCACTTAGAAGATCTACTCACCAAAATATCCGAGAAGAAAAAGACGAGATCACATCGACAGTTATAGGTCCGTCTGCTGCGTGGGAGCTCATCACCTTTGAGACGCTTTGAGCCGGCGAGGGTTAAACCCAATTAAGCATAAGTGACCAAGTAATTTTGGTAAGACACGAAATCGCTGATCGGTGCTGACCCCTGCTGAATCATAAGTAAACAAGTACAAGCTACGGCTGGGGCGTTCAACCTCCCCAAATCTCCCTGGAGGCAGGGACGTCAATTTAACACAATGTGTAACTGCCGATCGGCAACCAAATCCGTCGAGCGTTTTAAGCAGAATGCACGAGTGTGACAGACGACAGACAGACCACGCTATGAAGAAATGGGTAGCTATAGGCGAAATCGCTCGCTCTAGAGCGATTTCGTCCAACAACAACAATACACTGACCTCATACGGAGGTGGCATAGCACCAGACAGGCGGGCAGAAGTCGACGGTTTCGCCGGTAGACTATGATTCGCTGGCTGTGTTACCGCCCCCGGACTCTGATTGGCCACATACTGCCGAGAAGTAGGAGGCTCCCCCTGGTGACCAGATGCTACAACTCCGGCTGCTGCTGACTGCGGAGGAGGCAAGCCATCGCTCGTCATGGGCTGATCAACTCGGCCACCTGTATCAATCAAAACATGAAAATTTACTCTTTAAATGTGCGTCGCAGCCTGAAGTCTTAGTTCTCAGGGGGTACCCCTCTTTGATGTCTTCATTTGAGGGGTATCTCCTCACCCAGTGGCACGAAAGTTGCTCATAAGAAACTAGAGACTCTATGCTAGCTTATTTGTAAAAACCCAGAGTTTCTATCTCACCTGGGCTTGAATCGATACCGGGTTGTGACGGACGGACAGACGGACAGAATGACGTTAGCTAATACACGCTAAGCACTAGCGTTAAATAGAACGTATTTGCAAATACGCAAAAATTCGTTAGCAGTATGGTAAAAATAATCTGATGTTTGCACAACGAGCCATTTGCGTCTTAAGTCGTTCATACCAATGCGCATGTCACAACAATTAGTCACAGAAGGAAACCAACCACTGTCCTATCCATGATGGGGATTCTGGGGAAAACCCACAGTTTCATGATGGGGATTGTAGGGAAAACCCACAAAAGCCAAAGCAACTGTTCTACCAGTAAATGCTGACAAATAAATTTTAATTTAGTTAGTGGTAGAAAATCACGTACTCGCGCTGCTGGTTCTAGCTGGCTGATCTGCTGGAGGTACTCTGGGTTTTTCTGCCGCAGTCAGTGGTACTCTGGGTTTTTCCACTGGAGTCACTGAGACGCTGGGTTTTTCCAGCACTGCACTCAGCCGGGAAATTACCATCGTGATGTCGTTACCGGCTTCTTTCAACACGTCGACCGCCTCGTGGTGCGTCACTCCGACGAGACTGCGTCCATTCACCTGTCCCGCACACAGTTCACCACATACTGCAGAAACAGAAGCGACTGGAGACCTCAAACATCCACCAAGAGTGTTTCAGCTTCGCCCCTGAGTGAGTGAGTGAGTGAGTGAGTAAGGTTTAACGTCCCACTCGACACATTATAGGTCATTTCGGAGACGGTCCTCCAGGCAATGACTTGCACTGGTACGGACAACAAAAATTAACAGCAAAATCAATGAAACCAACACAAACAACCCAAAATACAATAATATACCACCTACATACACATGCACACAAACGTAATACTAACTAACAAAAAACGCACACACGCACAATCTAACTATACCAATACAGAACTAAAAGCCTGGTTTAGGCTCCTCTTATAATATCTGGCCAGGAAACGGAGTGGGCCTATTCTACACCCCCGGACCCAAGGGTAGCCCACTGGGGGCTCCGCCTCAGACTCCTGTTCAAGACTCGCACTACATCACACACGCCCACACTTTGCCAAATCCTAAATATGCCGCTGCTCATAACAACAACAGCAGCAAAACAGCATATGACGAATTAACATATCTGTCGCGACAATAAAGTGGATGGACTCAAGTATCACAAAACTTACAAAAAAATATACATCTGTATAACTAGAAAGGGTTCATTATAAATAACGCTAGTACACCATTCTGGTAACAATAAAATGAAAACCCAGTTAGCATTATAAAAAAATGTTACAAAAAGAAGATAAGATGGCCATCCATACCATGAGAAGTTTGTCACTGGGTCGGAGTCCAGCCTTGTATGAAGGACCAACCTCGTTGACTTTTGACAGAAATATTCCCTGCAATACACCACACAATCCGTATACTGGGCGTGTATTTAGGAGGGATTGCACCTCAGCTGGTGGGTCCTTTTAAAGAAACGGAAAAAAATTAATCGTAAGAGGAAGGAAGTTTGCCAGATCTAACATAGTTTTGCTACAGCTACATCTGCCACATTCACATTTTTCAGTCAATCTAGCACATCAGTTAGCACTGATGACACAGGTTTTCGTCAACCCGAACTACCCAGTAAGCATTTTCACCGACAGTACTAGTTAACTACATTGTAAAAAAAACTTTCACGTATTATCGGAGAACGATTCCTTTACAGCACAAATGCACTGAGATCCGAAGACGAAAAAGCGCATTAACACACAGCATTTTGCGGTTAGGGATCTGCCACGGACCCCAGTGGGGGAGCTTACAATGATCCCCAGGTCCCCTAGCAGGGTCAGTGGAGGGCCTGTGATCAAGGGGACTACTTTTTCAGTACATAATGCCTAATGCCACACCTGCAGCTGCAGCAGCTGCTGCTACTACTACTACTGCTACTACTACTACTTCTGTTGGTGGCGTGGCGTAGTGGTAATGCATAGTGTCGAATCAACGAAGTTACTCTACGGCGGGCCCTGTTAGTATTTGAATGGGTGACTATCTACGGGCAGGTAAGCCATCTTGGAACGAAATGCCATTATGCCAGCTAGGTCGACTCAGCCTTCTACCCTCTGTGGGATGGTAAACTGAGTATCAGCTTTCGGGCCGAGTAGTAATAAATGGCAATGGTGAATGTAGTCACTATAGCTGCCTATAGGCAGATCTATTGGCTCAGGCTGATCGCCTTGGTCCAAAGGTCGGCGGCCAGCTGGTGCTGTGTACTACATTCGTCAGATGAACCGGGTGAACTCTTGCAGTGGCACTGCTACGATGACAGCACCATAAACATTGTCGTAGCTATTACTGTTACTACTACTACTACAACTAGTATCTGGACGTCTCCGCTCTCAGGTCTCCCAGGCCTCCAACAATGCTGACACCAAGTCTAGTACCAAGCGGTACTACTACTAGTGCTACTGCTGCTGCTACTACTACTACAACTATTACCTGGTCGTCTCCTCTGTAAGGTGTAGCTCCCACGCCTCCAGCAATACTGATACCAAGCCCGGTACCAAGCGGTCTCACAACACGCATCACCGTTTCCACCTCCTCAACGTTCTCTGTCACGGAGGGATGGCCAGGCTGAGTTGGCCTGGCTGCTCCATCAGGCAGTCCTGCGATGTCTGCGGAGGACACTTTGACAAAACTCAGACTGGAAGGTCTGGAACCACCTGACGTGGTGGTGGTGGTGGTCACTGCGGTGGTGGTGGCAGTGGTCTTGTCAGCCTGTTCATCATCCTAACACATTCACAAGACATCAGACACCATATAACTGTAGCTTCTGACCGGCGTTTTTGTGTCAACGTGTGCGTTCTGGGAACATCACTGCTTTAAGCAATTCCACTTATCATCGACGTGACTACTCTTGATCTCTGGAAACTTCCCAGAAAATTCCCGGTCTTTTGTGGACTTTCCTTCGACAGCCCCAAATTTCCCAGGTTTTCCAACGTTTCCCAGACGACTGGTGACAGAACAGGCCAGCAGCCTTACGTTTACAAAAGCGGGTTTGACCCCACCTCCCTGGGCGGCGATGTGGCCCTCCATTGACCCTGCTAGGAGACATGGGGAGCATTGTAAGCTCCCCTGCTGGGGTTCGTGGCAAAGCCCTAACCGCAAACGCATTTTTTGTGCATGTCGAGCTTCAGAATCACAACTGGTGGTCACGTTTGCGGTTATTTTTACGCAACGTTCGAACGTGTCTCAACCACGTCTCAATGTATCACCATTGCATCAAGTTCATCAATAATCTGTACCTCGGAAGCTGAGTCTTCTTCAGACGTGGAATCCTCCTGCTCGGTGGCTGGCTGTTGAACCGATGACACGCGAGATGTTGACGCCGGGCGGACCAACGCCGGGTTGTCAGCGATCACTTGCCGCAGCTTGTCACTCGCTGGCTGGCCATTCACCGCTGACCTGACCTGATTCTCCGCTGACCTGACCCGATTCTGTTTCACATCAATCAATCGATCAATCAAAACACATGTACATAGCGTCATATGTCGCGAACGAGTGAGTGAGTAAGTAAGTAAGGTTTAACGTCCCGCTCGACACATTCTAGGTCATTTCAGAGACGGTCCCCCAGGCAATCACTTGCACTGGTAAGGACCACAAAAGTTAACAGGAAAATCCATCAAACCAACACACAAAAAAAACAAAGACAATAATCTACTAGCTACATACACATCCACACAAACGTAATACTAACTAACAAAAGACGCACACATGCACAATCTAACTATACCGATACAAAACTACAAGCATGGTTTAGGCGCCTCTTACGCCATCCAGCCAGGAAACGGAGTGAGCCTATTCTACAATCGCGGGCCCACACGGGTGGTCTAGTGGATATCGAACAAGTCAGATTTCCATATACATTTACTGTACAAAAATTACACATTACAGAACACATGGTTGACCTCGCAAAAGTGTGTTCGTGATCACAACTATACTAAACAACAGGTTGAACCGAGCCGGAGAGTAGACCATGATCATAACGTATGTAATGCCAAAAACGTGTAGACGGGTCTAAAATGAGGCAGTGGTTCATTCTCCATGACTTTCCAGCACCTAGGCCTGATTCCATAACTTTCCAGGGGCCTAATTTACAAAGCTTCGTAAAATGAACATTCGTAATTCTTTCGCAATTTTTTCGTATGTCTTTTGTATGTCAGCTAATAAGCTATTGTATGAAAAATTTACGAAAGAATTACGAAAAAAAACATACGATAGACTAGAGAGTTACGAAGAGCTTACGAAACTATTCGTAACTTTCTCGTAACATTTTCTTAAGCGCATTTTCCGAAGTTTTGTAAATTAGGCCCCAGGCCCGGAGAATTTGAACTTTAAATCCCATCACTTTCCACGATCTATGTGTGCGTGCCCCCTGCGTAAAGAGCCAGACCTGTTTATCATCGTCAGAAACATCCCGGTCCTCCTCATCATCGTCATCATAATCAGTGCTAGCATCATCATCATCATCATCGTCATCGTTCGTCGGCTGTGTATCGTTGCGGCTAACAGCAGCAGCAGGTGCCGGGTGAGTGGCTGACACTCGCAGTGGCACGAATGATGATGTCGCGTTTACTCCTCCTCCTACTCTCTGTCGACGAAGCATCACGTTGTCATCGTCTGCGGTGGTTACTGTCACCGGCACGTCCGAGCTGCGCTGCGGCATGAACGACGTCTGCGCCACAACACACAATAAAACGTAAAGATAGGTTATATTATAATGCGCTCTAAAGCTTAGCTTAATCTAGCGCACTCAATCACCATGGCGGTTTGGCTTTAGTTGGTAACGTCGTTGGTCGCATCAACGAAGTTAATCAACGCCGGGCCCGGTTAGTACTAGGATTGGTGACCGTCTTCGAAACGGGTAAACCATCTTTGTATGTAACCAGTCACCCAGGCCAACTCAGCCTGGCCATCCCTCCGTGGGTAGGCAAAATGAGTACTGGCGATGATTACGGCCATCGCTAGGGAAGAAACGGCGAGTTCTGCGTAACAGTAGGCCCTGTACCAGGACTGCTGACATACTGACCCAGTCCGTTATCTGGCGGACTTGG
>Ga0056124_1000626_pt1 | contig 11717 bp, 12 predicted proteins | sample WorMetHEROISLAND_2_FD_70069 | JGI IMG/M metagenome (GOLD analysis project Ga0056124, IMG submission 70069) | Marine gutless worms symbiont microbial communities from Max Planck institute for Marine Microbiology, Germany - Olavius sp. 4 HERON ISLAND | ecosystem: Host-associated > Annelida >... | reverse complement strand
CCATTCCGTTACGGACGTCCCGGTAGCGTGCTCCAACAGCTGCCAGATCGACCGTAAATACCAAAGTCTTGACCCCTACATCCAAAGCGCGCGCAAGCAGTGATTTCACCGCACCGCGATCCTTGAGCATATAGAGCTGGTACCAAAAGGGTTTGTCTGAGACCTGGGCAACCTCTTCCAGGGAACAGATCGCAACGGTTGACAGGCAAAAGGGTATACCCATGGCGTCTGCAGCGCGTTTTGCCTGAACCTCGCCACGGCGGGCCATCATTCCACCAAGGCCAACGGGCGCTAGAGCAACCGGAATAGACCAGTCCTGATCGAGAAGGCGGCAGCCGGTTTCTATTGTCGAGACATCACGCATCACGCGCTGCTTCAGCTTCATCGTTGCAAAGTCTTCGATATTTCTGCGCAGGGTCACTTCGTCATAGGCACCACCGTCGAGATAATCGAATAGTGGACGAGGCAGACGCGCTTCTGCAATCGCTCTATAATCGGCACAGGTGGCCGGTTTCAGCTTTAGCGTTGGCATAGCTTCCCTCCTTTACCCTGTCTTAGAAAGGGTCTTGGAAAGGATTTCTTCCAGGAACGATGTGCTTTGCTAGGAATAAGTCTAATATTTTCGCTCTTTGGGCTGAATATAGTCGATATCATCGGTCAGGGTGAAATCGTGTACAGGCCGTGTGCCCAGGGTCACTTGCTTGCTCAGATCCTTGAACCAGCAGACCGAGTGTTTCATCCATTCATCATCGTCGCGTTCGGGAAAATCCTCATGCATATGTGCCCCACGGCTTTCTTTGCGGTTTTCCGCTGAGGAGATAGTGACCGCTGCCTGGCGAATCATATTGTCGAGCTCCAGCGTTTCAATCAGATCGGTATTCCACACCAGGGATCTATCCGTCACACCGATATCTTTCATCTTGGAGACGACATCATAAACATGTCCTACTCCCTCTTTAAGGCTCTCCGCCGTTCGAAAGACACCGCAATCTGCTTGCATCGTCTTTTGCATGGTCAGGCGCACCTTCGCCGTCGGCTCCGGTCCGTCGGCATAGCGAAAACCATCCAGTCGTGTAATGGCGCGGTCTAATTCGTCTTTGTTGGCTGCAGGATGCGGACTGTTCGGCTTGATCAGATCTCCGATACGATGTGCGGTTGAGCGACCAAAAACCACAAGGTCAATTAGGCTGTTGGAGCCCAGGCGGTTCGCGCCGTGGACTGAAACACAGGCGGCTTCACCAACGGCAAACAGACCAGGGACGATTGCGTTTGGATCGCTGTCTGAGGGACAGATCACTTCACCATGGTAGTTCGTGGGAATGCCACCCATGTTGTAATGCACGGTGGGAACGACCGGAATCGGTTGCTTGTGTAGGTCGACACCAGCAAATATTTTTGCCGTTTCGGTGATTCCGGGTAAACGTTCGCTTAGGATGCTGCCTTCTATATGATTGAGATGAAGGTAGATATGGTCACCTTCAGGGCCTACTCCGCGCCCTTCGCGTATTTCCTGGGCCATGGAGCGCGAAACGACATCCCGGGATGCCAGGTCTCCGGCAGATGGCGCATAGCGAGACATGAAACGTTCCCCTTCGGAGTTGGTGAGATAGCCACCCTCGCCGCGTGCCCCTTCGGTAATCAGCACTCCGGCGCCGTAAATACCCGTAGGGTGGAACTGAACGAACTCCATATCCTGCATAGCCAGGCCGGCGCGCAAGATCATGCCGCCGCCGTCTCCGGTACAGCTATGCGCTGATGTTGCCGAAAAGTATACGCGACCATAGCCTCCGGTTGCCAGAACGGTTGCGTGAGAGTGAAAGCGATGAATCGTTCCGTCGTCCAAGCACAAAGCGATGACGCCGCGGCACTCCCCATTGTCCATGATCAGATCCAGAGCGAAATATTCGATATAGAAGTCAGCGTCATACTTCAGGCTCTGCTGGTACAAAGCGTGGAGCATGGCGTGGCCTGTGCGGTCTGCGGCGGCGCAGGTGCGTTGTGCCTCTGGCCCGGCTCCCATGTTCTGGGTCATGCCGCCGAAAGCCCTTTGGTAAATTTTCCCTTCTTCGGTTCGGCTGAACGGAACTCCAAAATGTTCAAGCTCATAAACAGCAGCAGGAGCTTCCTTGCACATATATTCGATCGCATCCTGGTCTCCTAACCAGTCGGAACCTTTCACTGTGTCGTACATATGCCAGGTCCAATGGTCCGATCCCATATTGCCCAGAGAAGCTGCGATCCCACCTTGTGCCGCAACCGTATGGCTTCTGGTGGGAAAGACCTTTGTGATGCAGGCGGTTTTAAGCCCCCGCTCTGCAATGCCCATTGTGGCGCGGAGACCGGAACCGCCGGCGCCAATCACGATGGCGTCGTAAGTGTGATCGATAATGGGATAAGATTGTGACATGGATAACCCGTTCGATAATTATTATAAGACTTGTCGTCCGTTCATCAGGCAAAAGAAATACGAAAAACTAAAAAAATCCCGGCGATCGCGAAGGTATACATGCCAAAGTTCAAAGCAATAATCGCCAGAACTTTGGCGGATGCATTGTGGATATAATCCTCAATCACGACCTGAACGCCATCCTTGATATGATAGGCTGTAGCGATAATCAGAAGTGCTAGAAAAATCGATGCAAGCGGTTGCTGGATCCAGTCGATTGCGCTTTTGTAATATGTTGCGGCGCCGGTTGCGGCAGCTTCTGTGCCAGCTTCTGTGCCAGCTTCTGTGATAGTTGCGGCCTGGTCGCGTACGATCATGGCCAGCGACAGGACAAACCATGGTCCGAGTATCAAGAGGGCGATGGAATTCAAGCGCTGCATGATCCAATGATGCGTTCCAGTTCCCGCAGCGCCCAGTCCCTTAACCCGTCCGATCGGTGTGCGTGAATCGTTCATATCCATATTCGTCCTTATATGACCTTCAAGGCATATGCCCATAACAGTAATGTCAATAATGTGGAAACTATCAAGGTTGCACCGGATCCCTTTCGGCTGAACTCCGGGTCATAGCCTTCACCGATATCCATGTAAAAGTGGCGCACCCCAGTACACAGATGTTGAAATAGGGAGAACGTCAGTCCGAACAACACGAGGAGGCCCAGCGGAGTCGTCAACAAGTCGATCAGCTTGCCGTAGTAGACAGGCCCTGCGCCGAGCGCTGCAATCCAGACCAGAAACAAAGGGGCACCAACAAATGCGAGCCCCATTCCGGTCGCCCGGTGCATGATGGAGACGAACATATTCATGCGCCAGCGATAGATCTGCAAATGGGGAGATAATGGGCGGTTGGTCATTGGCTGTTTCCACAGGCGATTTTTGTTATCATGTTGGCATTGTTAGACCATTTGAAGCAAAAACAAAAGCGCAATCTTCCAGCAGGTCGACGTGTCGTCGATGGTCAAACGATCCGTTTATGGAACAATGTAAATCGGTACTTTGGCACCTAATCTTTTTTAAGAAGGTCCCTGATTTCGGTAAGCAGGACCTCTTGCGCTGGCGGAGCCTTGGGAGCGGCTTCTTCCTTCTTTTTAAAACTGTTATAGGATTTGACGACAAAAAATAATGCAATTCCGATAATCAGAAAGTCGATTATTGTATTTGCGAACACACCGTAATTAATTGTAACGGCTTCCGCTTCATCGCTTGCCTGCTTGATGACGATTTTAAGGTCGCTGAAATTCACCCCACCCAGGATTACTCCGATCGGAGGCATAATGATATCACTGACGAAAGACGAAATGATCTTGCCAAATGCTCCACCAACAATCACTGCGATTGCCAAATCGATGATATTCCCTTTTAGAATAAATTTTTTAAATTCTTCCGACATAATATTCCCTGTTTGATTATTCTTGTTATCGCTGCCCTTGTTTGTTGTTGCATTGAATAAACAATCACAACTCAAGTGGCCCTGAGCTATAGCCGATCGCTTTTCCAACAGCAAGCGCAACGATAATCATAAACAGGTATATATTGCGCAGTTTTGTTGTCCATCGGGATGATTCGCGCTAAACAAGGGACATGACTAAATCCTCTCCCCGTTTTGTTTGTCAGGAATGCGGTGCTGTGCATCGTAAATGGCAGGGGCAGTGCACGGATTGTACAAGCTGGAACAGTCTTGTCCAGGAAGCTTCCCCAACGGCTGGAGCCTTTGTCCAAAAGTCTTATGGGGGAAAGGGGAGCAGTCTTCGGCTGGATAGTCTGGAAGATGAGACAGTATCCCCCAGTCGTTACCCAACGGGTATTGGTGAATTCGACCAGGCCTTGGGGGGCGGCCTTGTTCTTCGTTCAGCGATTTTGATGGGCGGTGATCCCGGAATCGGGAAATCCACCTTGTTGCTGCAAATTGCAGCAGGGCTGGCTGCTGATGGTCGATCGGTCGTTTATGTTTCGGGCGAGGAATCCATCGATCAACTTCGCATGCGGGCGCACCGCCTGGGTTTTGCTTCCGCGCCGCTGCAACTTCTGGCGGCGACTTCGGTTGAGGATATTCTTGCGACGCTGGAGGCGCAGGCGGATCTTGATCTGGTGGTTATCGATTCGATTCAAACCATGATTTGCGGTCCGATAGACAGTGCACCCGGTACGGTCAGTCAGGTGCGTGCAGCAACCCACGCCCTGATTCGCTTTATCAAATCATCAAATGCTGTGCTGATTGTCGTTGGGCATATGACTAAAGATGGCCAGATCGCCGGACCCCGGGTTCTGGAGCATATGGTTGATACGGTTTTGTCTTTTGAAGGGGAGCGCAATTATCTCTATCGCCTGCTTCGCGTAAATAAAAACCGCTTTGGCCCTACGGACGCTTTGGGGGTTTTTGAGATGACTGCAGAAGGGCTGGTAGAGACACCCAATCCTTCGGAGTTGTTTTTGACCCAGCGCGGTGAAGCGCTTCCAGGAACAGTGGTCTTTGCCGGGGTGGAGGGGATGAGGCCCCTTTTGGTGGAAATTCAGGCGCTGGTAGTGCGTCTGCCGACGGGGGCAACGCCACGGCGCGCCGTCGTTGGCTGGGATGGCAATCGTCTATCCCAGGTCTTGGCGGTGTTGGAAGCGCGATGCGGCTTCGTCTTTTCATCTAGTGAGGTTTATCTTAATGTCGCAGGCGGTTTGCGGATCGCGGAGCCAGCGGCGGACCTTGCGGTGGCTGCCGCGTTGATTTCTGCAGCAAGCAACATTGCGGTTCCAAAGGACGCTGTCTTCTTTGGTGAGATTGCTTTGTCCGGAGAAATTCGTCCAGTAGCACATGGGGCACTTCGCTTGAAAGAAGCACAGAAGCTTGGTTTTACGCAGGCCTTTATTCCCCCAAAGCCCCTCAATGCACAAATCGAAAACCATCAGCTGAAACATCTTGGAAGTCTGGTGGATCATTTATTTGCTGATCAATCCGGGCGCAAAGGGTAGATTGTGACCGGGGCTGTTCTGGTTGATCATGGACTGGTAGAGACCCGGTTTTCGCAGATTGCACAAGATGAAATCATTGACCACCGTTTGGTCCGTCATATTGCTCAACCGCATTATGGGCAATATATTGATGTGCGGGTTACATCCGTCTTTCCGGGAGAACGGCAAGCGTCCGGAATAAGCGGCCCCTTTTCGATCATCCTGAACGCCCAGCCAGGGCTTCATCCGGGGCAAAAAGTCCTTGGCCGAATTACCAGAAGCGCCTGGGCTGAGCCTGGACGGATGAAGCAGGCGCAGGCAATCATGGTCGATGATCCAGAACATCGATTGCATACTGCCAAGTGCAGTCCTCTTGCCGAGGCGCAAGATGCTCTTCGCCAGTTCGTCGAGTCTGGGGATTGTCGTGTTATCCCCAGGGATCTTCATACGGCTTTGTGGGTGCGTAAAATATGCCCGAGTGCTCGAATAATGGATACTGACACTAGCTGGCTGGAGGCGGTTGTTGCAAAACGCGATCAGTGGGAGGACGAAGCCGTCACCGGTCGGTGTGCGATTGCCGATGGTTGGGTCACGGTTGAGCGGACGCGCGCCATGACCGTTATGGATATCGATGGAGTGGGACATGCTTGTGCTTTGGCACAACGGGCACTGTCCGAGATCGTCAGGATCGTCCGTGTTTTCGATATCGGCGGCAGGATTGCAATCGATATCCCGCAGCTTTCGGATCGGAAGTCCCGTATGGAATTAGGCCGCTATTTTGACGAACTTGTCCTTGGTGCAGGACTTAAAGGCGAGCGTAGTCAGATCTCCGGATTTGGTCTGCTGGTCTGGAATCGTCCCAAAATTCGGGCGTCCCTTCAAGATATTCTCTGCGGGACAGAGTTGCAAAACCTGAGCGCCGAAAGTCGGGGTTGTGCTCTGATCGGTCAAGCGCTGCGAATGAAGCCGTCGCAGACGCTGACCCTGACGGCGGATGCACAGGCGTTGCGCTGCTGGCCTCTGGCCGATCAATCCGTCCTGAAAGCGCTCGAATCACGGCTTCATGTCCCCGTTAAGATCACTACAGGATAAAGCTTTTGTATTGAATGCAGACAGTGCTTGCACTTGCTACAAAGGCGCGTTAGAAGCGTTGAGAATTAAGGTTAATGCTCTATGATGGCTGTTGCGCAAACTTATCTTCCTATCCTGGTTTTTATTGGTATTGCCATTGCCTTTTCCCTTGTTTTTGTGGCCTTGCCCGCCGTTGTGGCGCGCCTTGGGGGCTATAACCGGCCAGATGAGGAAAAGCTTAGCGCCTATGAGTGCGGCTTTGACGCTTTTTCGACAGCGCGCAGCAAATTCGATGTGCGATTCTATCTGGTCGCGATTTTGTTTATTATTTTTGATCTGGAAGTGGCCTTTTTGTTTCCTTACGCCTTGTCGCATGAAGCGTTGGGCGTTGCCGGCTGGCTATCGATTGTTGCTTTTCTGACGATCCTGACCGTGGGTTTTGTCTATGAGTGGAAGAAGGGGGCCCTGGAATGGGAATAAGGGGAATGGGGATAGAACCGGCAATTCCTGAAGAAGCACGGGTCTGGTCGCAAAACGATAGTTTTTTTCATGATTTAAGTCAGGAAGTGTCGGACAAGGGTTTCCTGGTTACGACGGCTGAAGATATTATTCATTGGGCGCGGACCGGCTCTCTGTGGTGGATGACCTTTGGTCTGGCCTGTTGTGCTGTGGAGATGATGCATACGTCGATGCCTCGGTACGACCTGGAGCGATTCGGCTTTGCTCCCAGGGCGTCTCCGCGTCAATCGGACGTGATGATCGTCGCTGGCACCTTGACGAACAAGATGGCTCCGGCGCTACGGCGGGTTTATGACCAGATGTCTGAACCGCGCTATGTCATCTCAATGGGATCTTGTGCCAACGGCGGGGGCTATTATCATTATAGCTATTCGGTAGTTCGCGGTTGTGACCGGATTGTCCCTGTGGATATCTATGTGCCTGGCTGCCCACCAACCGCTGAAGCGCTTTTGTATGGCGTATTGCAATTGCAGCGCAAGATTCGTCGACTGGGAACCATTGAGAGATGATCTGGAGACCGGAACAGACACTTCTGGAAAGCATGGTTCAGGATTTGCGCGCGCGCTTTGGGGATCAGATACAAGATATTACTATCGTTAATGGGGAAATTACGCTTCTAACGGAGGCCGGGAAGCTGGTGGGTATGTTGACTGCGCTGCGCGACGGTGAAGAGATGCGCTTTACAGAGCTTGTGGATGTCTGTGGTGTTGATTATCCCCATCGCGAGAAACGATTTGATTTGGTCTATCACTTGCTGAGTATCACAAATAATCGACGCCTGCGAATCAAGGTGATGTTGGGTGAGGATGAAGTTGCCCCATCCGTCTCCGCGGTTTTTCCATCCGCCATATGGTTCGAGCGCGAAGCGTTTGATATGTACGGAATAGCCTTCAGTGACCATCCCGATTTACGTCGGATCCTGACCGACTATGGGTTCGAGGGGCATCCCTTACGCAAGGACTTTCCCCTCACCGGACATGTCGAACTACGCTATAGCGAGGAGCATAAGCGCGTCGTCTACGAGCCAGTGCAATTGGCTCAAGATTTTAGAACATTTGATTTTTCGTCTCCATGGGAAGATGTGCCGTCAGCTGGGCAAAGCGATCAAGATGATAACGCCGGGTCAAGCGGAGCTTCGTCATGAAGGAGAAGAAGCTCATTGAGAATTATGCCATCAACTTCGGGCCGCAGCACCCGGCAGCGCATGGCGTTTTGCGTATGATCCTGGAACTCGACGGTGAAGTGATAGAGCGGGTTGATCCGCACATCGGGCTTCTGCATCGGGGGACGGAAAAGCTGATTGAGCATAAGACATATCTACAGGCGCTCCCCTATTTTGATCGTCTCGACTATGCCGCTCCGATGAACCAGGAACATGCCTTTGTCTTGGCGATTGAGAAGCTGATGCAATGCGAAGTCCCTGAGCGGGGGATGTACCTGCGTGTATTGTGGGCTGAGTTGACCCGGATCATAAACCACCTGCTGAACTTGACAACCCATGCAATGGACGTGGGGGCGCTTACACCCATTCTCTGGGCGTTTGAAGAGCGGGAGAAGCTTCTGATTTTTTCGGAGCGGGTGTGCGGTGCCAGGATACACGCCGCCTGGTTTCGTCCCGGCGGTGTGCATCGCGATATGCCCGATGGTTTGGCTCAGGATATTTGGGATTGGACTGAAAGCTTTCCGAAGGTGATGGATGATCTTGCGGGCCTGCTTTTCGAAAATCGGATCTTTAAGCAGCGTAATGTCGATATTGGTGTTATCAATGCGGAAAAAGCGCAGGCATGGGGATTCTCCGGGCCGATGCTCAGGGGATCCGGTGTGGCCTGGGATCTGCGCAAAAGCCAACCCTATGACTGCTACGACAAGGTTGATTTTGATATCCCCGTCGGTATCCACGGGGATTGCTATGACCGCTATATCCTTCGATTCGAAGAAATGACACAGTCTTTGCGGATTATCAGACAATGCTTGAACGATATGCCAGAAGGTGCGGTCTCGTCGATCAATAATAAGGTCACACCGCCGAAGCGGGCTGAGATGAAGCAGTCGATGGAAGCTTTGATCCGGCACTTCAAACTTTATACCGAAGGTTTCAAGGTCCCCGAAGGGGAAGTTTATCAAGCCGTGGAAGCACCCAAGGGTGAGTTTGGGGTTTATTTGATCTCTGATGGAAGTAACCAACCATATCGCTGTAAAATCCGTGCTCCGGCTTTTGCTCATCTTGCAGCGATGGATTTCCTGTGCAGGGGGCATATGCTTGCCGACGCGCCTGCAGTGCTCGGCTCTTTGGATGTTGTCTTTGGGGAGGTCGATCGATAGATGGGTGAGGCTGTGCACGATTGGGCGGATAAGATCAGGGCCCATGATTATTCGCGTTTTTCCTGGAATGCAGACAGCGAAAAAGAGGTAGCAAGAATTCTTGCCAAATATCCTCCCACGCGCAAGCAGTCCGCGGTCATGGGCTTGTTGCATCTGGCGCAAAAGCAGGTCGGTCAAGAGTTGCAGAGCGCGGGTTTTTGCGCAAGTGGCTGGTTGCCGATTCCTGTGATCGAATATGTTGCCGGTTTTCTCGACATGCCGGTGATCCGGGTGATGGAGATTGCCAGCTTTTATACCATGTACAATCTGGAACCGGTGGGGAAGATCCATCTGCAAGTCTGTGGGACAACGCCATGCTGGCTTCGTGGCTCGGACGATATTTTCAAAGCTTGCCTGGACAAGGGTGCTGGCAAAGGCTCTACCAGGGACGATGGACTGTTTACGACAACCGAGGTGGAATGCCTGGGCGCTTGCGTCAATGCTCCGGTTGTTCAGATTAATGAGGATTATTACGAAGATCTGACCTATGAGACCATGTGTGCCATTCTGGATGCTTTTGAGAAGGGCGAGCCTCCCCCGCCAGGGCCGCAGATCAGTCGACGGTTTGCAGCTCCCATATCGGGCCAGACGACCTTGAAGGAACAGGAAGATGCTTGAGGATAAGGATCGTATTTTCACCAATCTCTATGGCCAGCAGGACTGGGGAGTAGACGCTGCGATGAAGCGCGGCGACTGGGATAATACTCGTGCTCTTCTGGAGCAGGGGCCGGATGCGATTGTTGAGAAGATCAAGGATTCTGGTCTGCGCGGGCGTGGAGGTGCAGGTTTTCCGACCGGGTTGAAATGGTCCTTCATGCCCAAGGAGCAGGTGGAGGGTCGTCCGTCCTATCTGGTGATCAACGCTGACGAATCGGAGCCGGGGACGTGTAAGGACCGCGAGATTATCCGACACGAACCGCATAAACTACTCGAAGGGGCGCTGGTCGCCGGCTTTGCGTGCCGGGCCAGGGCTGCTTACATCTATATCCGTGGCGAATTTACCCGCGAGGCGGAACGTTTGGAAGAAGCGATTGTTCAAGCTTATGGCAAGGGTTTCCTCGGGAAAAACGCCTGTGAATCGGGCTATGATTTCGATGTCTATCTCCACCGTGGTGCCGGTGCTTATATCTGTGGGGAGGAGACGGCGCAGATTGAGAGCATCGAAGGCCGTAAGGGCCAACCGCGATTGAAGCCGCCTTTTCCTGCCGGTGTCGGTCTGTATGGCTGCCCGACGACGGTCAATAATGTCGAATCGATTACGGTGACGCCGACGATATTGCGCCGGGGGGCTGGCTGGTTTTCCAGCTTCGGGCGTCAGAACAATAGCGGGACAAAATTATTTTGTATTTCCGGTCATGTCAATACGCCCTGTACGGTCGAGGAATCGATGAGTATTCCCATGCGCGAACTTCTGGAAAAGCACTGTGGCGGCGTTCGCGGAGGATGGGATAATCTTTTAGCGGTGATTCCTGGCGGCTCTTCCGTTCCGGCGCTTCCAAAGGATATATGCGACGATGTCCTGATGGACTTCGACGCGCTAAAGGAACATCGCTCTGGCCTTGGAACCGCCGCCGTCATTGTGATGGACAAATCCACCGATATCGTCAAGGCGATTGCCCGGCTGAGCTATTTTTACAAGCATGAATCCTGTGGCCAATGCACACCTTGTCGGGAAGGTACCGGATGGATGTGGCGCATGATGGAGCGTCTGGTTGCAGGAGATCTGACGGCAGAAGAGGTTGACTTACTGATGCACGTGACAACCCAGGTTGAAGGGCATACGATTTGCGCGCTAGGAGACGCTTCGGCTTGGCCGATCCAGGGATTGTTGCGCAATTTTCGCCCGCAAGTGGAAGCGCGCTTGAAACGAACAACGACTGCTGCATAAAAGGACTGCCGATGCCAAAGCTCACTGTTGATGGTTGCGAAGTCGAGGTTCCTGCCGGAGCGACGGTCATGCAGGCCTGCGAAATGGCAGGCCGGCAGGTTCCGCGCTTTTGCTACCATGAACGGCTCTCTATCGCTGGAAATTGCCGTATGTGTCTGGTGGAAATGGAAAAAGCACCCAAACCAATCGCCTCCTGCGCCATGCCTGCAGCGGATGGAATGGTGATCCTGACCGATTCCGATCGTGTCCGTCAGGCCAGGGAAGGGGTGATGGAATTTATCCTGATAAATCATCCTCTGGACTGCCCTATCTGCGATCAGGGCGGTGAGTGCGACCTTCAAGATCAGGCGATGGTTTACGGGCGCGGCTATTCCCGGTTCAGCGAGCATAAGCGTGCGGTATCTGAAAAGAATATGGGGCCATTGATTAAGACGGCGATGACGAGATGTATCCACTGTACGCGCTGTGTCCGCTTTTCGGAGGAAGTGGCCGG
>Ga0056124_1000625_pt1 | contig 11730 bp, 9 predicted proteins | sample WorMetHEROISLAND_2_FD_70069 | JGI IMG/M metagenome (GOLD analysis project Ga0056124, IMG submission 70069) | Marine gutless worms symbiont microbial communities from Max Planck institute for Marine Microbiology, Germany - Olavius sp. 4 HERON ISLAND | ecosystem: Host-associated > Annelida >... | reverse complement strand
TATCTCGGAAACGGTGCGAGATAGGGCCAAGGTTACAATTAATCACTAATAGGAAGTCATACACGGGTTTCGATTGTCACCGAAAGCAATGACCTTGAATGACCTTGAGCACTAGAGGTTTTTACGGATTTTACATTTGTTCGCAGTGGGCCTTCATACATGCACTGCTGTCGCGCGTTCCCTTTGCGTTAGCTGGGCTTTCTTGTTTTATTATTAGGCGCAGGAGGGGAATAGTAGGTCGCATTATTCGCTGTATCGCCAATCGCCATTATTTTCGTCTTACCATAACTCGACACGCAAAAGTGGCACAATCAACAGAGATACCACGAGTAACTGAATATGTATGTTAATGATTAAAAGGTCAAATGGCAAGGTCGAACACCGAGACGTTGTGCGGTAACTTGGAATATAGCCCACACGAACTTGCACGTGGATAAGCGATAAAAAATTCGGAAGCTGGAGGTCAAAGGTTAGATTTTTTAAGATCAGCTGAATGCTGTCTACCTGTGCGTGCCATCAGATCTTCCAACTCAAGAACGAAATAACATAAAAAGTTCAAATTCGGAGCACGATGTAACCACAGTCTTTGTGTGTCGTTCTTAGGCCTACGTGACCACATACCGTAGGCCTACAATGATTGCAACTTTCACGCTGACTGCACATCGATATTATCCGTTGGGTTCGTTTTAGTCCGCCTACATACGCGACAACTTTTCTATATATTTTTCTCTAGGTGCAAACTGCCAAATCAGTGCCGCAGCTATTTTAGTTCGTCTCTTCTGCAGTCTTTTGCCCCGGCCTTTGCCATGCCTTGTGTATTCTACTTAGCATACCGATGATGGCCATCTGCCAGAAAACCAGTTGACGCAATACCGTCTAGTGTTGCACGGTATACCGGCATAAACGGTACGGTACATCGCAGTTCGTGAAGAGAGTATAGACGGTGCGATATAGGGCCTACGCATAGCTTCCCATCGCATCGGCAACTACCGCGATATAACGACTACCGGTTTGTCGGCCAGTCATTCAATAATTGACATATTATAGTGTAATTTTACTGTAATGTAATTTTAGTTTTATGATGCGACGAGAACAGCAGTTAGTGTCATAAATGTGTAATAAAATTTAAGTAATGAATATTGCGATTTCGTAGTGCTACGTTATAGAGCAATCTACAACTAAATACATCCCACCTGCTTTATAACAATTACCACCTAAAATTGTTTATTAATATGTTAGTGTTGTTCACGGTATTGAGTTAATTAATTCAAAGTATTTATTGTGAGTTTTTTTGATCGGATATTATATTCAACTTTTTCCATATCATGCAACACTATAGTACCTACTGCTTGGCGAACCGCGAACCTATATTTGTAGGCAAGTATGGCGCTAAATTGACTGCGTTCAGCTGTCGGCAAAAGATCGATCATATTTACTTACTTCTACATGCGAGAAAAGAACGACTTATTGAATTTGCGGGCAGAAAAAAAAATAGACGTAATTGTATAATGTAAATAGTTAGTTGCCGTAAATCGATATGCGACTTGATGCATGTAATTATAGTCGCAAATCAATCTGTCGCTATTCAATTGAAACTCCTGCTCAGTTGCTTCATGAAAATGATCTCCGTATAAAACAGACGGCGACTACGTTGCTGGGTCGTGTACAGCTAAAAATCAAGGAGATTTGATTGGTAAGATTCTACTATTTGTATTTAAACTGTATCTCATATCTTGCTATAATTTAAATTGACAATGCACAACATTTTTGAATGCCCGCTGCGATTGTGGTTAAGACTATACTATTATTTCTCTGGTTCATGTCCTTTTTATAGACGATTGTTCTAGAGTCTAGATGGGAGCTTACTCTCTTAGCTACGTGACCATATATGGCCTTGAGTTCCCTATCTTAACTTATCCTTAAAGATCACGGTGTAAATGACAAGAAGATAAAGACTTTCAGTGAAGAATGTCGTATGCTAAGCTCTGAATTACAGACCAGTCAACACAGCAAGCTCAGAAATTATTCGAAGATAATAGCCCCCATAGAAGTATATGTGATCACGCCGCAATCGCGCAATCGCAACTCATCAACGACGGACTAGCGACTCCCTACAAAAATTATGCACTCCAGCATGCAGCTATCAATATCATGTCCTACGCTAAGCTTCCCTTATAAGTATATAACGTAAACGCTGGCCCTTAAATGCTATATAGATCATAATATACATCATTTTTATTACATTAGCCGAATACAGTTCTATCGGCCATGTTACGTGTTCTGTCCGTCCGTTTTTCGATATTGTCCGTCTGTCCCGTACAGCCTCCGAAACCGAGCACAAAACGATGTACGGTATCAAACCAAATTTGACGTAAACGTTTTCAGGGCAGAAATTTTTAGTTCGAAAGGTTACTCAAAAATGAAGATCACTGGGCAGCGGTTACCAAAAAAACTCGATAAATTGCCGCATATCTGGCGTCAAGGTTTACGGGTATCGTACTATGCGCTGAGCTGCTCAGGCGCCGACTGAAAACTCGGCCTAAACGTTGTTATATCTAAGTGACGGTACTATGTTCGCCTGTGAGGCTTGGCAACTGGTCGGACGGCCGAATATCATGTAGGCTCTGGGCGCCGACACCCTTCCTTGCAGCATGTTAGACTGATTTTCAGTTCTCTTTTGTTTATCATTTGATGTAGCCAGTTTTTTGTAATTTTAGTTAAGTATTTCTCTAACCTTGTAAACTACGTATGGTCACTGTGTAATGTAAGTGGTTGTTTCGGATTGATTGATTGATTGATTTGATTTGCTACGGACGCAGTAACCATGACGACGACGAGCGTGGTACTGCAGCTGGTCGTCGTGTTGACGACGGTTGCTATGACGACGGTGAGCGGCGGCAGAACGTTCCGACTGGCAGCGATTCGCAAGCAAGCAAGTCCGCCGCCGTACTTCAGGATAGTTCTGGACCGAGTTGACCAACTAGCGACACAGGTCAGCGAGTTACAGGCCGACGTCGAGGACATGCATGAGACGATTAAGATCATCAACGCAACCGTCAATCCGCCTGTCGTCAGTCAGTTTATCAACTCTCTCACGTTAACACAACACAGTCAAACTAGCCTAACTGTCATCTTGAACGGCTGTGGTTGTGCTGGCAGTACTACTGCGGCCATTTTAATCTATTAACATTATCAACCGCGAAAAATTACAAAAAAAAACAACAAATAAGCGTCATGTGATATAGGCCTATAGAGGATGTGATTAAGTTGGTGCATTTCTTCGTCGCGAGCAAGCTATTACTTTTTCAAATATCTGGACGTGAGACACTTCGGACCTACATCTGTAGGTCCGAAGTGTCCAATGGACACTTCGGACCTAGGTCCGAAGTGTCTCAATAGTTCGGACCTAGGTCCGAAGTGTCTTACGACACTTCGGATCTAGTCCGAAGTGTCTTAGGTCCGAAGTGTCCGGTAAGCAAAAATTCACTGTACGTAGGCATATAATGCTGCAACGAAGATAAAGGTATGCGGAGCATCATGCGATGCCTTCGGCGAACGCCATGTGCGCCTCAGCAACAGCGTGTCGAAATTGTTCTAATCTGGTTTGATAATTTTGTCCATTCGAGAGTCGAGGTCGATGGAACCTATTATTATTGTGACTTGCTTCTGACATGACAGTTGCTGTCTGAATTGCATAGTCCAGCATACAGAAGACTCTGTATACTAATATTTCACGAGGTAGGGTAGCAACACAGTTAAGGTTTGGTGGAATATTTTATAATTGTTTTAGGCCTATTCCAAATTTTCTACGAAATGTGCCAGTGAGAAATCTTAAAAAGTGCTCAATGTTTGGCGAAGATATGGATTTTGATGTCATGTTTTTATGACTCACTTGTAGAAATGAGCGTGCAATGATGTTGCTGTATGATGCGTATCGCAGCGCCGTGTGACATTGAGATCCAGTCGGTCGGCTACTGGGAGAGCGAGTGCTCGTACATCAAGGTGAATGGCAACTATGCCTGGGAACTCATGTCGCCGGAGGACGAAAATGACATCGAAAACCCGTCTGGAACGTATACCGTCCTGCTTGACAAGGTCACTGCGCATGCCCGCGTACAGTTTGTTTTCCAGTACAGTTTACACCATCGTCACTCTCACTCACCGTCGTTAAATTTTTGTCTGCTTATATTGGCGGCGATCCTGTGGGACATCCGGACGTGACACCCCAGGACTTAGTTCGTATAATCAGTGGTTTGTCACCAGCCAGATTTCGTTCACATGATATTGTACAATTATTCCAAGGGCAACCGGAAGAGAAGAAAAGAAAGCACCGATTGTTAATACCAACCAGAATGTGATATTCTGTGCTGCATTTATTTTGTATAGAAACGTAAATAAAACTGTGATACATAGCTAATAGCTATATACTTTGACACTCAAATCTCGACTTTTTAAAGCAGATCGCCGCGCCTGCCTGCTACAAACTGGTTTACTAATGAATGGCCATGTCTTATTCGATCACGCATGTCGAAAATGACAACTAGAAAATCACTGCCGGGACAGCACACACCGCCGCCGAGAATAGTGCTACCACCTGGCGAAGAGAACGAACTCAATACAGCCACTGCACATTATAATAAACCGCGTCCGGGTTCAGGAATCTTGGACCCAGATCATGAAATGGATCGCCTCCAAAATACGAGTGGAAACTTTCCGCCTCTCTGTAGAGTATCACCAGACTCCCTTTATTACTTGCTGAGATACACTTCAAGATGCAATTTTACGTCCTATTTCCTAGTGGTAAAAATCCTTCATTATGATCTAGAATCCACGAAACACTCACCCGACCCCTTCACACAATTTTATCAAACAATTCGTTCAGAGCTTGTTGAATAATCCAACCGACTGACAGACAGACAGACGGACGGACGGACAGACCCTGTCGCATAACATCCGCTTTCTTCGGCGAAGGTGATAAACAGGAATGTTGTGCGTGCGCGGGTTGGCCTGTGCAGAACACGTGTACGCTGAAGGAGCACAAGTTCTTCGACACTCACTTCAGTCGCAATGAAGCCAACAGGCTGGCCAGATATCTGTACTTCCTGCCGTACGAGACACACGTGATTGTGCTGACGCTGGGCGAGGCATTCAGCAACATGACCGACAGCGCCTATGAAGAGTTCGACAATCTAGGGGTGGAGATAGGCGACATGGTGCAGGTCGGTCACACGTTGGTGTCACTGATCGTTGTCGGCTCGCACTGTAACACGATGTACGAACTGTACGAGGAAGAACCAGCGTACCTCTACTTCCAACTCAACGGTATGTGCAATGTGTGCGTGCGTGTGTGTGGGTGTATTAAACCACGGTCTGGACTCTGGTGTCGGATAACTGTGTGAAATTAACTTTATATAATGTGCACTTCAGAAAGTGGTTTTGCACGCCTAGGCCTTATATCGCGGTCCACGACGTTCGGTAGTGTAAACTTACTCTGACGTTCGCTTTCACGCTTGAGTGCGTCCGTAGAGTTAACAACCTGTAATACAACTGCAGACATAGTGCTAGACATAGACAGTACGAGTGCGACCGTGGAATAAGTATATAGTCTATTACAGGGGCACCCGCAAGATGTTTTTTTCACGGGGTTAAAACTCAAAGATCAAAGCTCGAGCAACCAGGGTGTACGTACGGATAACCAAGAACTCCTGCTGTATTGCACACTGTAGGCTACTTAGCACCCCTCCCTCTTCCAGTAAATTAACAATTAATTAATCGTTAATTTCGATTAGAAGCTAACAGTGGTAATTGCCAAAGAAAATGCATTTTCTTCTGTAGAAAATTTTTCAGTTCTTGAGCTATAAGCCCTCACAGATGCGTCCCAGTCTCGTAGACAGATTAAAATGTTGAGTTTTTTTCTGTTAAACCAGCTGCTTGCGATGCTTGTTATGACGTCTTTGTATCTACTTTTATAGTGTTTGATTGACGTGAATTTAAAATAAATTTTAAAGAGTAAAATTTGTATTAGGCCTAATGTTTAATTTTTTAAAATTATTAATCGTGTGATTATGCCCTTAATCGTTGACTTCGGCAGCTCTACTGTTTTTTCTCAAAATTTACTTCCGACTTATAGGGACTGCTCATTTCGCCGGACTGCCATTGTATTACTAATCTTTTTCTGTAATTATGCTTTTTGTTTAAACTGTATAGGCTACTCGATTTTTACTGTTTGCGCGGTAGGAGCGGACTATAATGTTTTTGTTGGGAGTTTTTTGTCTGTTAGCAGGATAACTCACGAACCGCTGATGAAATTCTGCATGAACATATATCTTGACAGTGACAACCGCACGAAACCTATTGATTTTCAAGGTCATAGGTCAAGGTCACAGGCCGGATTATCGAATTTTTCATAAGTGGAGCAAAGTTTACCAAGTTGTTTTCATCCAACGTGGAATAAATCGTAGATCACAGTGCTGTTTACCGCTTGTCGATTGCTTGACCCGTTCCAGAGATATTCCCGATCAAAGTCTAGAGTTGTTTAAAATCTAGGTCACTGTGGATAACTCACGAACCGCTGCACTTACGTTGATGAAATTCGACAGGAACATGTATCTTCACAATCGCCCGACACCCTTAGCTATAGGAATGGGCAAACAGAAATTCTCTTACTGAACTGAACTGCTGATGTGACACAGGAGACACGGAGAAGAATTCGTACTTCACTCACAAGAGCTGCGACATGGTTCCGTGTGAATGCGAGGCGCCGGAGTGGAAGAAGAGGAAATAAGCACCAAGCTGATCACGTCACTGATACGCTGCTGTGTGTTGACGCTGACATATTGAACAATTTGACAATGTTGAATAGAAAAATATAACGAACAAATGGATCCGTGTCACGTGTCCTGTGCTTACCATGTCACAGTGTGTGCACTACGTTATTGTGCAGCCGTCCTAATAGACCACATTACGGGCCTTGCTCGTCTGTCTGCCCATCCCACGGGCTCCTAACCCCAAAACTATAAGGCACAGAAAAACCGAAATTGGTGTGAACGTTCCTCAGGACAGGAGTAACCGACATGCCAATTTTCAGCTCAAAAGCTCATAAGTTAGTGTATAGCCAAGGCAGGCGGATGGCCAGACAATATTCTCCACTCGGCCGACATGTTTTAGTTGTATTAAGTCAGTAGAGTATCTAGTCTAGTGTATGGTAGTTAAGAAAATAAGACAGAAGTATTACAAACATTTTGTCATTATTTGAAAAGCAAATGAAACAATACTCTAACTCAACCAATGATGTAGTGAAGACAGACAGACTTGCCCCCCCCGCAGAAAATCCACTACAATTCTGATCAAAATATAATAATAATAGCTCAGATATCCAACCCCCACTGCTGTTATGCAATGGTCATGGTTGTGACGGATATGTGATATTTTAAAAACTTGGAAGACTTGTTTTGGGGGAAACACATCCTACACCCATAGTGGATATATATTACGGATGTAATAGATATGGCAGATTTAATGACTTTGGTCGGTCCATCACATGGTACATCACTATCTACTGTGCAGCAAACTGACTGGTAAAGGAAACTGACTCACAACATTGATAACTTTATGATAGGCTATATGAATCGATCAAGATACAACCTTTACATGCTAATTTCTTCATGTTTTCTGTTTCTTTTTTTAGTTTTAATGATACCAGACAAATCTGGTGTTGCCTTCCTCGGCTGTAAAGGCTGTATTCTGATAACTTCAAATAGCTGACTAATTACTGTTTCAACAAAGGGGTTTACTCAAAATGACTCAAGACACGCCAGCTAATAACATGAGTTAGTTTCTATGTACACAATTCACACACGGCTAAAGTTGTCACGTTCATCACAAGCCACGTGTATGAGGAGCATTCAATAAGTAATGAGAATCAGTGTATTAAACTAAAAAAATTTCACAGTCTATATATCAGTAAAATGTACATTCTCTATGAACACATGAGCTTGTTGTGGATGTGATGTCACTGTAATTTATGACATCATAGAAAGCTAAATGGAAATGATTTGCAGCGTCCACACAAACAGCCTCAAATCATACATTGTTGTGCACAGCAGACACCAGGAAGCATAATTTCAGATTTCAAAACAGACAGTCGTTACTGGGGGTTAGGTCATTACTGTGTGCAGGTGATCTTATTGTGTGAAGCCAGAGTCACGAACAGTTTGTTGGGTAATCACAGACTTGTGGTTGGGACTGAGTGCTGGATTTACAACAGGGTGTGTGTGTGGGGCTCGGTCCCGGGCTCCCGAGCATCAGGGGCCCTCACATAACAAGTTACAAATGTTGCTTAGCCTTTCATCAACATAAAGGATATCATAAACTGTTATCTTTTTGATAAAACTTCACTGATAAAGTTAAATCTTGATGTGACATCATTATTGGCTCAAGTGCTCTTATTAACGGCCAGCGCAGATTTGGACTGGCATATATTCGCAGTTGCAAATAAGCAATACCTAAGCGTGTTTGTTAGGGCTTTCGGAAAATCAGATGAACCAGGGCACCCTATTGGTAAATCCGGCTGCAGGCTAGAGAATTGTCATGCAGCAGCGAGCCTAATTCTACACTCACATTAACACTCCAGCTCATTTCTGTTCAACACGCTGTGACGTCATAAGTTACAGTGACGGCACATCCGCAACAAACTCATACATGTTCGTAAAGAATGTACGCTTTACTGATACACATAATGGGAAATTCTTTTAGTCTAACACATCAATTCTCATTGCTCATTGAACGCCTCTCATATTGTTCTATATTCATGAAGCAGACTTCTGTGACAGTGTCTTCACAACGTCCAGGACTTGGTCGCTGGACATGTTATCAACTCCAAGACTCGACTCTCGACCAAATTCTACAACATATCAGCACATCATTCATCAACATCATCAACATCAATTCATCATCAGCAGCAGCAGCTGCAGCAGCATTACAGCAAAACGTGAATGTGTTACAGAAATCAAATACGGTGATGAAAAATGCAACAGGCTGAGCACAAATAATCATACCCAGGTACTGACAGAAACTCCTGGCATATAGATGGATAGAGTGGTTATGCAGGGAAAACGTGAGTAAGGGAGTTATTCACATATGCTTAGATGTTTCATGGTACAGTCTGTACATATTATTATCTCCACAGAAGAAAGGAGGTTATGTAATCATCAGCGTCTGTATGTCTATTTGTTCATCAGCAAGATTAAGCATAGTAAACCAGTTACAAATGAATTATGTTGAATATTTTGGAGAGTGGGGCATGGCCAAATGCATAATAAAACTAGTAAACTAGCTGTTACAAATAAAGTATGTTAAATATTTTGGACAGTGGTGCATGGCCAAATGACCCATCAATTAGATTTTGGTGGCAATCCAGATGACGATCTGGAATTAGCGTTACCATATCAGGATCACGACAGGCAGATGTTTGTGCTCTCAGAATGCTTCCAGTTGTAAACAAATTTATGAAAAAATCGAATTCAATAGTGACCAAAACGTGTAGAAGAATGCACAGCCTCTCAGTACTGTGTGACAGATCTGAGCAGAATGAAACACAGTCCATACTATGGTAACAGCCAACAAAATGCAACTTCTGAGAAACAAGTTTATATTACAAAATTCCACATAATTATTCAGATGGTTTTTTTTGAAATAACATTTCACAAGGTTATTAAATTATGTCATATACAGACTGCAAATAACTGAGTGACTATAAGCTACCTCAATATAATACAATACCTGACACATAAAATTACAGATCATAATTGCATGACCTTACATGGCATTGCATGACAACAAATTGTTCAATTACACATTCACGTTAGCAAACATTTAATTTAACATTGTTATTTATTTATAGGTGGCAGTTTGGCTCAGCTGGCAATGTCGTAGGTCGCATCAACGAAGTTAATCCAACGCCAGGCCCGGTTAGTACTTGGATGGGTGACCGTCTGCAGGCAGGTAAACCATCTTGGTACGTAGCCAGCCACCCAGGTCAACTCAGCCTGGCCATCCCTCCATGGGTGGATGCAATGAGTACCAGCGAAAGCTGGGAGATTACTGCGTGATGCACTAGCCCAGTATCCATGGTCTGGCAGTGTAAACTGGTGTCTGGCTGAGGGCTAATGAAAGGGAGATCAGTGCCACTCTATGGGTCTTATGGCTCAGAAAGGACTTACTTTGCATTATTCAACTTCGATGTGTGATTGTGTACACACAACAATTTTCTCCAAATCGAGTCGACCTCAGCCCCTACTGCTCCAGTCACATTTGAAAATGTAAATCTGGCCAAATCCAGCTCTGGTCGGGTTCTGAAAATTCAAATCTGGTACATCTTTAGTATAATATATTGGAACATTTTACATGTGACTAGCAGTTAACATACTGACCATATCTCGCCCAGACAACTGGCTGAACGCCACTGCATTCTCGTATGAGAATCGGGAACTTTGGATTTGCCTGCTTAAGGTTCACATAATGCTGCTCAATAAAATCCCTACAGCACAAAACAACAAAAATACCTTGCACGTCTTTTAGACTGCAATTAATTAGATACAGTACAGTCTTGCACACCATTAGTTCCTGCTTTAATGGCTCTAAATGGTCCTTCTCGAAGATATAAACAAGCTGCAGGTCTGGTGAAGGGGCATGGTCCATACCATACCCAGACACTGTTAAAATAATTTTTTGACTCAACCTAACAGAAAAGACGTGGTATAGGTGAATTGTGCAATAATATAATAAGTACTTCTGCCACCCAATACTAATGAACAAGTCCCGATAATCTCCAGTGAATGAATACGTATGATGACAACTTCATGCTGCATGGTGATTCATCAAATTTTTCTACAATTAGTCTCCTCAAGTAAAAATAAGAAATAAGCTTAATGAGATACTAGAGAAGCTAGTATAGGTCCAAAGTGTTTTGACACCATGCCAATCTGTCCACTGGACACTCTAAACTTGTACTACATGCAGAGCTAAATTTCTTACAACCCAACTTCTCTCCATCATCTTCGCTGACGTCTTCTCCATCATCTTCCTCATCCATTCACAACTAATGGGTAAAATTCAGACCTTGTCTGCAAGTTTGGTCCACAAATTACCTGCAGCTGGTCCCCAAGTCCGCAAGTCTACAGGTCCGCATTTTACCCATGCCTACAGGGTCAAGTAGACAACCAGAGCCAAAGCAGCAGAAGCCGAGCCGCAAAATATTAAGAGCCAAGTGGAAAAATATTCGAGCCGAGTCGCTCAGGCCAATAAAATTTTTTACTTCAATCAGAAAATCTATGTCGCTAAATAATGCACTTACTGTTACTAAATTAATGAAATTTCAAAAACTGCCCAGTAGCCACTAGCCAGTGGTTGCTTTACACTCCGAAAAAAATAATACAAAAACTACTTAGACTATTCGACCGTAATGCTTCGTTGTAACTACTAGGCATAGTATTAAAAATTGCTCAGTGATACGGTCAGTTCAGCGAACTGAAAGATTGGTGACCAAAATTACTACTGTCAGTTCGGCGAACTGAGTTGAAAGAACCAGAAATTACTAAAAGCAGTTTGGCAATCTGAAGTGCGGCTAATAGGCTACTAGGATCAACCCGGCGAACGTATTGCACTGCTATTGCATTCACTGCCACCAGTTCTGCATCAGAGATATTAATAGGTTCATTAATTTGAAACTAA
>Ga0056124_1000623_pt1 | contig 11736 bp, 11 predicted proteins | sample WorMetHEROISLAND_2_FD_70069 | JGI IMG/M metagenome (GOLD analysis project Ga0056124, IMG submission 70069) | Marine gutless worms symbiont microbial communities from Max Planck institute for Marine Microbiology, Germany - Olavius sp. 4 HERON ISLAND | ecosystem: Host-associated > Annelida >... | reverse complement strand
ACTCGTTTTCTTTGACCATTTACACTTACGATCTACTTCAGTGGACATTTTTACAGGTTGGTTAGCTCTCTAAACTTTGAAATACAGCAATCATTGAGCAGTGTTTCAGTTACTTTCCACTGCAATTTATGTGGTGTGGTGGTGTAGCCATGAGTTTGATTAGTGCTGCCTGTCCTGCGATATTTTTGTGGGCGTGTCTGTAGTTTACAAACTGACAGCATAAACATCACATTTATTATCTTTTTATTTTGTTATAATTTGTCAGCTGAAGTGAATTATGTACAGGGTGGCTCATAAAAAAAGTGGAACATACATGCTTTACATGGATCGAGCAGTTGAGTAGTTTTGGAAACAATTAGCCTCAAAAACCTCGATCATTGCAATGTTGTGTTGTGTTATGTTCAAGTGTTGAAGGTCACCACACTACTGCAATGATTGAGGGGCGACTGCTTGATCTACGTGAAGCATGTATGTTCCACTCTTTATGAGCCACCCGGTAGTTCCCCAGTGAACACAGCACTGAACACGACGAATGTAAAATCAGTTATTATCACGACGAGTTGTGTCTGCATTTACTTATTACAACATCAACCGTTAAAACAACGCTGTGAAAATTCATCTGCGTAATGTTATAATGTTGCTACACGTCGATTTTTGTGACGACATGTCATCTTTCGTTAAATATAAAGACACCAAGCACACTACGATTGAAAATACCGATTACACACATCCAGTCACTTTACTGCTTCTGAGATTCCTGGACGTGTTGGTTTACTTCTTTAGTTCTACTTATCTAGTTCCTGCACTGTTAGGTGACTGTTCAGCAATAGTTGAGCACAGGTTAGTTTTGTTATTATCATTGTACAGTTTGTACTCAACACGCAAAGTACATTATTGACGAGGAAGTGAAAACAATCAGTGTATAAACAATGAAAGCATCAACAGTTATGCGCGTTCGTTAGCTGCAGATGTCACACTTAAGGCATGAAATACACTTTCTTCGTTAGTCTGGTTTGTCTCTCACCAATCTGCACGTCATCATCGACGTTATCACCAACATTCCGGAACTCTGACATGATGTGGTTAACCTACACAGCATCAACGATGCTTCTTAAATCGTTGTAGATAAACTTACCAAAGCTGTTATCAATGATTAACTAACCCAATAGCCACTATTCAGAAGTATACCCAATACCCATATAACAACTGCCGAGCAACTACAAGTGTGGGTGTGTCCTATTACTGCTCCAGTGCTTGGCGAGTGAATCTGGTCTTCAAACTCTTGCTCTGGCAATACTCAACAGTTTTAGCATGCGATGCACATGTGGACAGTACGCTATTGAGCTAATGTAGAGGCTGGCCTGACTGCGCCACCGGACACCGGCTACAAGCTGCAGCGGCACTGACTCACAAAGTGTCTGTAATTCAATATAGTCATGCGACTTTTGTCCAGCAGACACTCGTGTATGGACAAGTAACAAAGCACAAATTTTGATACAGCTAGTTTGAAGCAACTGAAGAAGAGAGCCTATCACTATCTTTGCATTTAGCCAGAACCAATAACGGACTTCAGTACAACCTCAGTGTGGAGTAAACTTCCTCATTTTCTCACATGTTCCATATCGGTTGCATTATACATCTTTTCAGTCCTCATCCTCTGATACTTTACCTACTGTCAACCTTTCACACAGCGTCTTCCATTCTCGGCTGAAAACTCAGGTCTTTTCCTCCGTAGTTTCTCTCTGACAGGTGGAACTCACGGATCACCGACCAACACGTTTCTTAGAAGTCTTTGGCGATTGTTAACTTTGGTAAAGTGGGGCAGATTACGGCAACTTGTCTAGCTTTTACGCACACCACAAAATTACTTACTAACCGGAATTTCATTATAAGCAAGTTTGACCTAATATAGTGTGTAGCTAATTGTTATACACTGCATCTTAAAAACACCCCGCCATTATCGATTGTAACCTGAAGGAGGATTAGCAGATTTCAATAATTTTTGGTACAAATATTCCTCATGCAACTGGCCATCAAACGATCATTCAAGTTCCCACCTCACCCAATGTATGCTTTTGCACTACCTGGGCAAAACAGAACAAGCGAAATATTACATTTTTATCCAAGGCAATATTAATAGGCTCCAAAGAATTTCGTTTTTGACGAAAAACTGACGAAATTACAAAAACTGGCCGTCGTGACGAAAATATTGATTTTTGACGAGATTTGACAAAATTGCAGAAATTCGGGATTTGTGGCAAAATTTTTGACGAAATGTGCACTTTTTGACGAACGAAAAATGGCATTTTTGGCGGCAAAATCCTTTGAAGCCTAAATATTAATATTACATGTATATTAAAATAACGTACATAAATCACATTTTGTTCCAATTTTTGTCACTTTGGCTGACAGTTTATCCAAGTGTCCAGTTTTCTAATTTGTACAGTAAATGGTCGAAATATTGACGCTTTTTGTGAACATGCATGCAGACCCCTTCTCCATTCATTGATAGCAGTGTCGATTAGGTTCTGCTCCAGATCAGCACAGGCGTTTAACCAGTTGCTTCTTAAGTTCATCGACATTCCTAAACAATGTCTGTTATTGTTCTTCGTTTCACCAAAAGAGTATGCAAACAATGTACTTCACTAGATCAGACTTTTACACAATTTAATCTTTATCTAATTGATGTTTGTTGTTCATTTTAATGCGCATTTTATTTGTTTTGCTTTCCCCAAGAACTGCAGAAGCAGACGTTGGGAGAAGTGGGAACTTGAACGGTCATTTAATGGCTAGTTGTGTCAGCATTATTAGTACCAAAATCATTAAAATCTGATATCCTACTTTTGAGTGACAATCGATAATGTTGGGGATGTTTTTCTGAGACACAGTTGTTCATTTCAACGCATATTTTGTTCGTTCTGTTTTTTTTCACAGGTAGTGCAGAAGCAGACTTTGGGTGAGGTTGGCACAGTCATTTGATGGCCAGATGTTTCAGGAATATTCTTACCAAAAATGACTGAAATCTGATAGTCCTCCTTCAAGTTAGAATCGATAATGCCGGGGATGTTTTTTTGAGACGCAGTGTATTAAAAGAACTACAGTACAGTACAAAGCAGTCAATACTATCAAAATGAGAAATGTGATGTTAACCTCGACCAACATATCCATGACATGATCAACATGTGCTTTGCGTGAGAAAACATAGACAAGGCATCGAATGAACTGAGAGCCATAGTCCTTGTGCCGCAAAGCAACGTAGCCTGGTAAACAAACATGCATTTGTAGTATTCAGACCAACGTAAGGACAACTACACAATGCTCTTCATTACACTTCGCGAATGCAGTCATTGCCAAAGTTTTCAGCCAGTTGGCTGTGTCACCATCAGTCATGTATAGCCTTGTGCGTCCATCCTCGAACTTCGTCAACTGGCAAGTGTCAACAATGTGGTTTATCGTCTGCTGATGACTGCAGTCACAGAGGTCTGATGGGACGAGACCCCATTTGTGCAGGCAAGCACGACACCGGCCTTTACCTGCAGTGCTGAAAGTTGGAACTTGTTGAGCAGTGTCCATGTTTGGTGAGGCAGGTCAATGCCAGGTTGCTGGATAATAGGTTCGCAGGCAAGATGCTGCTTGACCACAGAAACTGACAACCAGTCTTCTTCTCACTGCGCATCTATGTCATCAGAAGACACGTCTTCCCATATACACCGTAGGGCAGTCTTTCTCAACCAGGGGCCCGTGGCCCTCCAAGGGGGCCACGAGCAAGGCCTGAGTTGAATTCCCTAGCTCGCTTCTCTATAGCAATCAGCTGACCTTATCTTTGCCAATCTGGGTTTTTCAATCTGGCGACCATCAAAACAAAATCCAGAAATCGTCCCGATGTTTGCAGTTCATTAAATAAACCGGGTGAACTGTGACAATGGCTATGCCGTGATGACGGCAACATTGGCATTCGTCTTACTGTGTCCAAGTCCAAACCAAACATAAAGGGCCTCGCCAGAAGAGGCCACGAGCAAGTTTTGCACTGATGGTGACTCTATTTGCAATTCTTGATATTGACTGCGAGTTTATGTTAAATTTGTTTATGTTCATTTACTGTGAAGTTATGTTGCTCCCTTTTTGCTATTACAAATAGAATGTCAAATAGAATCTTGTTTTTCGTTGAAGGACAGGGGAGCCATGGTAGGGTGAGGGGCTCAGCAGGGGGCCACAGTCCAAAAAGGTTGAGAACCACTGCCGTTGTGGTGGGTGATCTACCACATCAGCGTGCAGTGGCCAGTGTAGCTGTTGTTGACAATGAAGAGGAGGTTGGTTGTCCATTGCTGCCTTCCAACGTAGTGCGAGAGCAGTGATGTTTGCCAGACAGGTAACCATGGTACCTAGGTAGACTGCACACACCCAGTAATGAGATGCATGGTGTTGTTGAGTTGAGCGTTGATGGATCTTGTATACCTGGACCTCGACCATACTGGACAACAGTATTCAGTGACTGAGTAACGTAAATTAATCACACTGTTGACATGTGCCCATTGATGAAGTTTGAATGTTGACTCATAAGGCTCATTATGACAGTCAAATGGCTGAGAAACGGCAACGACAGCACTGGCTAAATGAAATAAACCTGCCTTAACAGTAAAAAACACACAAAATTTCCTTCTCAACTAAAGTGTATAACTGAGGTGGCACTCGGCAATCTACATCTGTGATTTGTTAAATGATCAATGCGAAACTGAATGGTAAGTGAATACCAGAAACTGTCGAGTGTGCAATCATAACATCGGCTTTCTCATGGATAAGCCGCTTAATGTTGAGGCTGTCAGTGGAAGGACTTGTGTGGATAGTTGCATCAACAGTATCACCAGCTGGTGCAGGATCCCGTGCACAATCTGACACAGTCCCATCGGATTCTGACACAGGCTTCTGATATCCCTTCGCCTTACCAGCTGCAACAATCACGCCGCTGATATACATATAGTGCCCGCAGCTTGTACACTGCAATTCTCACAGTATGAATGAATGAATGTCAGACAGACTCTGCTGAGTACCATATAAGAAGAAAGCAAAGTAAAACACTAGTATTCTCTGAAATATATAAAGAAATCAAATTGTGTCACTATATCTTGTGACACATTGCTTTAAATGAGTATCAAGCCAGTAAACTGAGTACCAAAACACCGTACAATTGTCAATCATAATAAAATTACTTATAAAGGATTGCCACACAATATGCATAAAGTTCAACGATGCACAATCAAATCAGGAACATTATCAATTATCACTGTTTGTTGTGCTTTATTCTACTAATATTTCACGGTCAAATCTTCCTTGTAATTTAGCAACACATTCAAAGCACGAACGTGACCTGTCACACTATTTAATATCCACAACAATGATGTCATGGGAATCTGTTTTAATAACCGGACATGCCACATATGACAGACTCATAATAATGTTCTATCATAAACTGTGCAATGAACTAAACCTACCTCCCTGGCATGCCTGAATAAAAAACAACTTTGGCTTTCCGAGCAGTGCTTCACAGCTGTTGCCATCAAAGTAACTGATGACTCTGTCAATGCTGATCTTCACTCCATTCAATGCATAGAAGTGACCATCTTCACCGTGTGATAAGATAAACATCACAAACATGTTGGCACTTCTGTGGTCTGGGTGTTTCCGTTCGCTCTCCAGAAACTGGTAGATTTCCTGTCGTGAACACATACAATTCACACCTTGTGCATAGTTGACCAGTACAGGGTGGCACACAAAAACCTGGAACATACACAATGTGTTGTTGTTGTTGTCCTGTTGTTGTTGTCAATGTCAATATGGGAAGCAAAATGTCCTGAAGACATGAGGAATGCCCAGTGGTTCACATAGTATATGAGTCCGGGGGTCTTCATCTCTCCCTCGAGGTGCTTGACAGCCATTTTGTTAATCAGAGACACCACTAGACGGTGGCTGTCATTGACCACAGCTGACAGGCGTTGTCGATCATTGCCAAATGGTGATGACGGGTGTCGACACATGCTGACAAACTGCCATTGGTTCTCTGATGTAGACGAAAGATGTTCCTGGCTGGATGCATGATGTACATAGACTGAACAATTGGACAGTTGTGGAAATGATTAGCCTCAAACAATGCAGTAAGAATGGTCATGTTGAACAAGTGAACACAATACAACATGATCGCCCTTCACTGCATTGATCGACGCAAGTCGTTTCCGATACTGTTCTATTGCTTGAGGTACATAAAGCATGTATGTTCCACGTTTTATGCACCAGACTGCAGATCATCATCATCATCATAACATACTTGTAGTGAGCTGATATACAGATAAAATCAGGCCATCACGCAGTATAAAAGTCAAAAATAGCCAAAACAGTTAAAAAACAGAACTAATTAAAAACAGAATTAAAAAAACTGAGTCTTGGGGTGTTTTTTAAAAGTTGTCACAATGAGAGGCACAAGAATGCAGTATTTATATGAAATGTGTTAATTCTAAGTACAGTCATAAATCTGTCAACAAGGATTTGGCAACTTGAGCTTGTTCTTCATACAGCATTTAGATGCACAGTCTGAGGGAGAAAAGTTCCACGCATGTAAATCACATCTAAAATGCATTCTTTAACTGAAGTTTTCATTAATGACTTAGCAAGCAAGAGGTGTACCGGACTTTGTCCCCAAATCCAGCTGTGACAAAAATGTTGGCTGGATTTGGTTGATTTCAGATCCTGTTATGCAAGGGATGTATTAAACATAAATATAAAGTGGTGCAGCAATTTAGCAGTGCTAAACACAAATAACAACTACCACATCTTACTTATGAGGAATCCCTTAACTTCAAAACAGATATAATGAGAAAGCTGTAAAAAACTATATGCAGAAATGTTGATAGAAATTCATAATTATTGTGACATTCACTGCATAACATGAGCTGATATCCACCAAATCCAACCAGAAATGTGCCACAGCTGGACTTGCGGACAAAATACTGTACATCCCTACAAAGTAATCACGGGATACTTGAACTTTACATGTAATCCCAACAGTCTCATCTTGATACAATATCTCTAAATTGTTCTATATATACATAAATACAACACATAAATAAGCACAATTATTATTATCTACAACCTCATCTGTCCTGTCGCCGACAGTCTCCACAGTGAAATGAAGTGAATGGAGAAGATTCTTCAAATTACAGACATCAGCAGCATTGCCAGAACGTGCTGGCAGCGAACTTTCAGTGAAGTATTCACAACTAATGATAACAGCTCGACCACGTGTTGAACCAGACACTTTGTACACGTCCTGTTTGGCCACACCACACCTCAACTGCAGCTAGTCTTGCGCAGATCAGTTAAAATGAAAAGTCCATTACCTGATATAGCGTTGCCTACATGAGTGTGGCTCATGACCAGAAGCACTTAACTTCATGATCTCGGAAGTGGCAGCTGATTAGCATGACCTAGTGATACTGCAGCGCACTAAGCAGCCACACACTGTCTGCACCCGCAAACAATTTGACCTGCAACTTGCTCAACGTTACTTGCAAGACACCCACGGTAACTGCAACCTGAAAGTTACAAGCCCGATACTGTTACCAGTAGAACACTTCCAGGTGCATGGGTGTGAACAACTTGCCCAGAGTTGTTACTTGATAGAGAATGATCCAGGAATCAAGCTCACAACATCTTGTTCGCTAATCCAAATAGTAACAAAAACAGACTAAATAAAGCAAAACAACAACACTACAACTTACATGAGTCAAGAAAACAACTTACATCATGTGACAATTTTGAAGTCCGCTCAGCATCTGAAACGCGGATCACAGTAGCCAATATATCTGAAGTGCCACCTGTCAAAATATTCAAAAGCAGATGTCAACATATTTTTACTTCTACAGAGTGAGTCAGAAAATGTTACCCCCCGACGTGTGTTCTATAATTTATTTTTCAAAGACTGAAAAATATGAAGCAATATTTTATTTTACGTGCATATTATGCGTCCAAAACTATGCAAAATACAAAGTGTCATTTAATCATCCCTAACTTTGACAAAGTTACGCCACATTATGCACGATCAACCAGGAAATTCTTACATTTCACAACACATTTTCCACAATGCACAAACTTTTACTATTTGACAATAAACACAGGATTAAAACACACAAATACTGGGGTTTAACACTTTCTTAAACAGCTAACAGAATTCAGTGAAAGAGTTCATATCTGATGTTCCAAATGTTCACCACTGGCCAAAATGCATCAGGGTTCGAAAAAAAACCCGGGTTTTTTTTAAAAAGCCCAACCAAGTAGGTTTTTTGGGTTTTATTGGGTTTTTGGACAAGCAGGAAAAAATAGGTAAAATAATACAAAAACTCAGTAACTTAAAGCCTTAAAAGCTTAAAAACCCACCCAAAAAAACACTTCTACTTTAACCTAATTTTAGTTTATACTTTATATGCCACTAATAATGCAATATTTTATTAAGTAAAAGTGTGGGTTTTTTGGGGGTGGGTTTTTTTAGCTGGGTGTACCCAAAAAAAACCACCGGGGTTTTTTGGGTACATACCCGGGTATCTGAACCCTGAAATGCATCCATTCAGACGTTTGCACAAGTCTGCGGCAAGTCATCACATATCTGCATATAGTGCAACAGTGCACTTTTTAGCTCCGGTCTTCAGCTTTGGATTAAGTTTGTGAAATGCCTGCAGCATTTTACTCCACACACAACAGTCAAGTGCATGGAGGTCTGGTGAATTTGGTGGCCACTCATGCTTTGCGTTGAAGTCGGTACAGTGGGCCTTCAAGTGAAATGTAAAAATTCTCCAGGTGATCGTGCTTAATATGGATGGCATAACTTTGTCAAAGTTAAAGATAATTGAACAAAATTTGTAGTTTAATGTAGATTAAATGTAGATTTGAATGCAGAATACGCAAACGGGGGAATACGCACATAAAATAAAGATTTAAAATGTTCAGTCTTTAAAAAATAAATTTCAGCACAAATCAGGGGGGGGTAAAATTTTGCTGACTCATGGTGCCATGTGTATGGCCACTATGGCCATGACCACCACACCTATAATTGTGCTATGGCCATGAATACCTTTGGCCATAACACTTTTGGCACTGCATACTGTATGAACATGACACCTTTCAAAACGTGCCACAAACTGTGTTTATATTGCATGACGGTCTCTTTTACAGTATATCAACATGCTATAAGTCTGTGTGATGACTGACGATGATGTACACCAGAGGTTATGGTCCACATAGTTCTGCTGATTCTGGTTCTAAGTGCTGGAACGATCTGCCATTAGCACTGAAATCATTACTATCAATAACACAGTTCTGTTGCTAGCTCAAGACAGTGTTGTGTTGCTATGAATTTTTTGTACCGTTTACTAACTAATTAACCAACGAAGTAAAAAGTCTATGAAAACTTTACACAAGCAACACAAGTAAGTAACACTCACAGCTTGACCTACAATTAAATAAGCCATGGAAACAAACAGTTAAAATATAAAAATGAAAGCCAGTATATCAAACAACATACGTATTTCAGCCACTTTCTCGCCAACAGACTTCATTACAACATTGGAAGGAGTAGCATAATCAACTTCAGTAGTTTCCTGCTGGTCAGAACCGTGAACGTTTTTGAAATGCTGCGACAAATCCAAGTCTAACTTGTCTGCAAGATGTTCTTGTTGAGTAGCAACAAGTGCACTTATCAATTCCGGGAATGCTTTCGCTCCTCGAGTTGGAATGATATGAAGAAGTTTTCCAACTTTTTGCTGCCTCGTTGCAGTTGGCAACTGTGGCACAAAACACAATGATCAGGATCACAATGTTGGCTCTACCCTAAAATTGAAGTTTAATCATGCACAAAACGATCGAGTGGAAAAATGTTCGTGCCAAGTTAACTGACACTCAGCTCTTATTTCTCCAATACGAGTCAACATCACCTTTAATAACTGGGTTTACCTGGCTGGGGTTAAGGCAGACCTATTTAGCCACACATGTCAATTACGTACATACTGCCTGACAGAAAAAAAGCAAAAAATTAAGGCAGATGCACAACAACTACCAATGAGAAGAATATATAGACTTGTCAACTCCAAAGAGCTGCTAGGCAGATGCAATACTATCACCTACAGGAATAAGAAGATGATACTTCTGAAGCTATGAATGCAATACAAACATACCTATAACAGTCATCATTCTTACAGCTACATCTAATTGATATACAGACGATGGTCAATATTAAAGATTCTACCGATTCCACACAAAAAAATAAGAAACATCACACCTACTTCAATTTGTTCCTTCATGTCACCTGTCAAAATACCAGCACCCATAAGGCGTGAAAGCAGTTCCTCATCAATCTGCATATCTTTGACGAGGTCAACACGATTAGTTATCAACAACTTTCTATGCTTATCTGACATCGCCATTTTCATGCAGTTGTACAGCAGACCTGCAGTAACAAATACAATGACAGATGATATTAACCGCTATATCAAATGCCAACATAATTACACAGACGCATACATACTACAAGTAATATCGAAGTTTAGAAAACAATGACCAACTGACACACAGTTAGTTAAAAAAAAGTAAAGTTAAAGTTAGGTTATATTATATTACAGTGCGCTCTAAAGCTTAGCTTAAAGCTTAGCTTAATCTTGCGCACTTAAACACCATAACCACACCATAACCACTTAACGGTCACAGATTATAGAGGACACCGTCAAACCCTCTTGCCTGTCGGAGAAATTAATCTCAAAGCATGCATGCCAGTAATCCTGAAACAATTTATTCTGCCGGGTCTGGGGATTGAACCCAGGCCCAGCTGATAACCGTTTCAGGCTCAGCGCGCACTGTGCCAATAAGCCACACATTTGTGAACTTAAATCAGAGTAACTTTAAATGATAATCAGATTCACAGACATGTTCTGACTGCTAAGCATAATGAAAGCATTAGAAATACACAGTCACTGCTGAAATGTAACTTCAGAATCACAGGTAACATTTCTGGAACATTCAGATATGTATACCAAAATATTACACCAGGAAGTGCTAAAAATGTAAATTTAAATAATACTATAAGCACATGTGTAACATGATTTGTGCCCTGAACACACTATCCAGAGTAGTTGCCAGTAATGCTCTCCCACAAGACACACATTTATCTGGTATTCTCAAATATCTCCATTGGCTTCCTATTGAGCAATGCATAAGTTTCAAACTTGCCACGCTGACCCACAACACTCTCTGCTTCACTCAGCCGGCTTACCTCCACTCCCTTCTTAATTCCACCGCAACCGACCCTGGTTGCCATGGCAACTAAATTTGAGCTAAAATTTGCTATAACTCAGCTTATATGTGAGATATCTCCGAGATTCTTGCATCTAGCAGGGGGTTTTGGGGTCGGGCTATTGAACGATGTCAGTCAAATTCGTCCGCAACTGACCCTGGTTGCCATGGCAACAAAATGTGGGTCAACATTGGTTATAACTCGGCTTGTATGAGAGATATGTCCAAGATTCTTGCATCCACTGGGGGGTTTTCGTGGTCGGGCTATTTAATGATGCCAGTCAAATTCTACAGCGACCGACCCTTGTTGCCATGGCAACGAATTAGGAGCCAAAATTGGCTATAACTCGGCTTGTATCAGATATATATCCGAGATACTTGCGTCTAGCAAAGGTTTTCAGAGCCGAGTTA
>Ga0056124_1000622_pt1 | contig 11738 bp, 10 predicted proteins | sample WorMetHEROISLAND_2_FD_70069 | JGI IMG/M metagenome (GOLD analysis project Ga0056124, IMG submission 70069) | Marine gutless worms symbiont microbial communities from Max Planck institute for Marine Microbiology, Germany - Olavius sp. 4 HERON ISLAND | ecosystem: Host-associated > Annelida >... | reverse complement strand
GAGAAAAGCCAATTCCGCCTACCTGAGAAATGCACGTTAAAACGCCGGCCACTATAGCTGAATATTAAATTCACAGCTAGCGTGTTTCGACCCGCACGCTGTGTGATAATCAGCTGAGTAGCGATAATGAAACTGGACCACGCTGTACAATGCACAACGAGGTAGTACAGTAAGCGTATAGCCCTATCTCCACTACTTCACTTTGGTAACGTAAAGGTAAAGTCCAGTCCGTGATAAAGCGTATAGAGTACACGTAACATGAGTCACAACTCGTGACCAGAAGCGCTTTACAAATTACTATCTCGAAAGTGGCAGGCACAACACGCCAGCGAACAATTGGACGCGCGGTGCGCCGGTGCAGCCAGCAGACATACCAACGCCCCAATCAGACTTGATAGGCCTTCACCCCGTAGCCATTAAGCTACTACTCGTTTCCCATCCCGCTGAGGGTAGAAGGCTGAGTTGACCTCAGTTGACCATACACACAATAGGTTAGAAACTTGCTCAAGGCTGCCTGCAAAGTGACCCGCTGTGAGATTCGAACCGCAGCTGGTAAGTCACGAGTCCGATACTCGACCACTAGACCACTTCTCACACCTACACTGTAGCCGGACAACGTCAAGTCGTGCAAATCGTACAAGCTGTGAAAAATGTTGACGCGTCAAGATGTCGTGAAATTTGTTGTATGGGCCTTCAATTTCTCTGGACTTGTGCCGAACAGCTTGTTGTACAGGATGTTATACAACAGTGCAACAAATCGAAGTAGTGGAGTTTGGGTTTATACGTCCAGGCCTACGTAGTGCCTAGAGAGACGTCGACGACGGCGCGTGATTGAAATTAAACGTCCGTCCGTCCGTCCGTCGGGCCGGCCGGCGCGGCGCGTAGCTGACTCATCAGGTGCAGGTGCGTGTCTGTGCCGTGTGTTGAAGGCGCCTGTCGTTCATTCTCACGCTGCTGCTCGTGGGTGGCGAGTGCTAACTGTCGCGTCGCCGGCCAGACAGAGACGCAGAGAGATTTCTAGTCGATTGATCAAGTCACGAGGACACCTGAGAACGTGACGCTGCGTCACGATAACTAGAAACGCCTGGACACGATGCAACGGCTGATTGCCAGCTCAGCCGCATGTGTCAACTAGTAATGACTGTACCACAGTAATATCGACACCGCATTTCACGGCCGTTTGCCAGTTCCGCTGGGGTTAAACCAAATACTGCATAAGCGCTTATACAGTATTTAGTTCAACGGAGTTTCCACTAAACACAACGCATGCAACGTACGCAACGCAACTGACGTGGCTGACGCAACAGACATAACGTAATGAACGCAACTGACAGAAAGAACGCAACGACCGATGAGACAAGCGACCGCCACTTTGACACTCCATCGGTTTTAATTATTATGTGATTGTTGGGTGTTTGTTTTTTTTATTCAATATAGTATTAATTACGATTTTTGTCCATTTACTTAATTCATAGCAGATGATTAGAATTCGTTTTCTTGTGCGGCATTTAATTGTATAACAAGTAATCTGAGCTAATGCTCATGAGACACATGGCAGCATCAGTTTAATTTCATACGCAGGTTGTCTGAATCTATCTACAGTGATTTCGGCCCATTTCACTCTTGAAATGTGTGTGGCAACCTCAAATCGCGAAAAAAAAGATTCAGTAAAAAACCCTATTTTGGGGGTTCAAGGTCGTTCAAGGTCATCGATGTTGGTATTTCGATCCGGAAAGCTCGTCGGCATAGCTTGTTATGATAAGCAGCAAGTCTATATCTATCTGCAACCGTTCTCACGCTAGACGAGTTAATAGTGGCAAAATAACGATTTCTTAGGGGGTACCCCACTTTGATGCCATAATTCGAGGGGAATCTCCTCACCCAGTGACACGAAATCTGCTCACAAGAAACTAGAGACTCTGCGCTATCATATGGTGAAAACCCGGAGTCTCTATCTCACATGGGCTTGAATCAATGTACCGGGTCGTGACAGACAGGCAGACGGATGAACAGAATTACGATAGCTAATAGGCGATACGCGCTTTAGCAGTACCTGCTGTCGTGATCTCACTTTTTCAATCTCTTCGATTACACCACACAATAAACGCACGATTATCATCATTTTCACTTGAGGCATAAAACAACTTAATGAAATTCGCACCTGGAACATAACTGCAGTTTAAACCGTGACGCGGATAATAGGCACAACTATAGAACCAAAGACACGCACCGAAATCTCGATCAGCTGTCGCGAATGAGTAGCCCAGGGATACGGTCCAGTCAGCTGATCGACGAAACGACAATGCCAACAGATATCTAATCGGTGTGCAGTGACGTCTAATGCTATAATTTAAGCCACTGTCAGTCAAAAGTTTCCTGCACAACGCATTTCATTAAGAGGCAGCAACGATAAGTTCTGCAAGAAGTCATCACAATTACATGTGCTTATGTTTATATATGACATCATGATCTATATTTAGATTAGTGACGACCAATGAAAGAAAGCGCCATGCTGAGCATAAATTAGCAAGTAAGTAAAAGAACGGGTCGAAGATTAAAAGTGCAAATTGTTGCAATAAGTTTTCTTGAATATTTTATGCATTGTCTACTACTTAGCATGGACCAAAGTCACTCATTGCCATGCACTTATACCGCCGATCGTTGCTCGTCAGTCATCACTCGCCAGTGATTTTGCCTCGAAGGTCAAATGAATTATTGATGTTATCTATGGTACTAATAACTCTGTGTTTGTGTGATTGTTCAATGTTGATTTATTTTTTTCTAAATTATTTAGGAAATGGCGTAATGATACAATATTTGGAGAAATGTCGCATGGTTTGTTGTCATTATTACTTGCTGTAAAATTGCGATCTGGCCAATATAGCGGCCGCGGCTGTTTTTGTCGAGAAGAGTTCGGGACTACAAATTGCAGGCCCGCAAATGCTGAATTTTGCGTATCTTAGGTTGGAATATACACGGACCAGCCTATAAATGCGAGATATGCATTTTTGTACATTTGAAAGAAATTTGATACCAGCCTCGGCACACAACTGAAATATTTTTGCCAAAGGATTGGTTGTTAGAAATAGGTGAGGGGGCGGAGCCAAAGGCGGGGCTAGGTTTCCCAACGTAAACATAGACACGCGAGTGAATGAACGAATGTTGATGTGGTATTCAGTACGCTTTACACTTGCCAGAAGCCACATAGAAATGTTGACAGTTGCTAAGAAGAAAAGAAGTGTAGAGTTCGATTTCCATTGGATGTCTTTCATAGTTCAAGAGCTGTACTATTTTGCATGTAATGAATGCCTGATCTCGTATAATTGATCCTGTTTTATTATGTCTGACGGTGTGTGTATTTTGAAGTAGTAGAGTTATGTTGTTATTTAGTTTTGATGTTGAGATGTTGGGCCATGGGTATTGGGTAATCTGCAGACCTGCAGACTTGCAGACCTGAGTTGTTGCTTGTATGATGTATGCATGTGAATATTACACTGCACCTCACTTGTCTCTGTGGCTCATTGGCACAGTGCCCGCTGAGCCTGAAACGGTTATCAGCCGGGCCTGGGTTCAATCCCCAGACCCAGCAGAATAAATTGTTTCACGATTACTGGCGTGCATGCTTTGAGACTAATTTCTCGGACAGGCAAGAGGGTTTGACGGTGTCCTGTATAATCTGTGACCGTTAAGTGGTTATGGTGTGGTTATGGTGGTTAGGTGCGCTAGATTAAGCTAAGCTTTAAGCTAAGCTTTAGAGTGCACTATAATATAACCTAACTTTACTTTTACTTTTACTGCAGTTGTAGGTTGTTACATTAATTTTTTTTATCATGCATAATACTTGCATTTATTAACACCAAACATGTGTATGGTGCAGTTTTGATTAACAGTTACCGATGTATCATATGTGATGCAGGTTTGTTGAAAGTTGGTTCATTGGTGGCTGGAGTATCCACATCTGGTTGATAGAGATGTCGAAAGGTCTGCATCATATTGAAGATGAGCTGGGAGCAGATAACGAGCTTGACATGTGCAGTGGGACAGTTTCATTTGCAGAAAAACAGGTGTATAATATTGCAACATTTTTGTTTGTTTACGTACTTCACGTATTTTGCACTATCATTAGAAACCACTTTCTAAACTAATGCAGTGCATTGTGTAATTAGGCTTCTGTAGTTTTGTTATTAATACACAAGTTATTAGATTATTGCAGTGACATGATTATGTCAAATTGTCTATTGAAACTTAGAAATTGTTGCTGGTTGCTTAATGTTAGGCACAGGATGCAAATGCAAGTGAATCGATGGAATTTATAAATGCTGTGACAATTAGTGACTTGGAAGGACTCCTGGCTCATGAAGCTGAAGGTTACACCTATGAAAATACAGATACAACTGCTTGTCAGGTAGGTGAATTTCTATGAACAACTATGGTGGACTGAACTGTTGTGGGACTGAAATTGTTTGTTTTCTATGCAGTTTTGTTTTTAGTCGACCGTACTAATGATCGCACTTATGGATGATGTTGTGACCTGTCTGTCATCTGTCGTCTGTCATCTGCTGTCGTCTGCTGTTTGTCTATCTGTAACGTATGCATTGTGGCTAAATGGTACATCTTACCGAATTACTGTCTGCAGAAGCAAATAGGGTTGCCCAACCACTATACTTGCATTGTAAATTGAGGCCAAACCGCTTCAGGTGGCAGCATGATTACTATTGACAGCCTATAGGAACTTACTAATGCCCTATCATTGCTGAGCTTGCGGATACCTGTTTTCTCAAAATACTTGAAAATAGGGGTGCATGCCCCCAAAAAATTGTGTGGTGCATTACAGCCAAACTGTATCGGTGGAATGATTACTATTAACAGGTTATAGACATTCACCAATGCTCTGTCTAATGTCTCCATTACCAACCGTCCCCTTTTTCACCAAACAGGGGTACTGACTCCTCCCCCAAATACTTGGTTGCTAATTGTGGCCAAACCACTGCAGATAGTAACATGGTTACTATTGGCAGCCTATAGGAACTTAACAACTGCCTATTCAAAGGTACAATCGCTGACCCCCTACAGATACATATTCTCCCAAAATTGGTTCCCAACCCCTCCCCACTCCCCTACCCTCCACCTCCCAAAAATGCATGTTGCCAGGCAGTACGGTCGGCTATCTCAGCAACAGCTGGGCTTTTTGTTATTTTATCCTTTAATGCTTTAACGCTGTTGCCTAGGTGACAGGAAGGGCATTCAGCTTGTAAAAGATTCTGATCCAAAAAGTTTGAAAAGTTATCTTTTGAGTACCGGAACTCCTCTACTGGTAGTAACAGTAGCACTAGTAGCAGCAGCAGCAGTATTGTCATGTTGTGCACTAATTGTAGTTAGCTAAACTTACGATAAAGTAGAATTTATTCTGTGTATTTGCTTCCACTCAGCTTGGTAAAATAGAAAATGCTAACCAGTTAACTGGATAGTGAAATATTGAATTATTGATCAGTGTCTGATTGACCTCAGGAATGTACTGCATATAACTTTAGAGTAAAATATTTAGGCATTATAAAACGGTGAAGTATTACTGATTTATTAGTCTCAGTGTGACTGTTGCGTAGTATGTTACTTGCAGCAGTGCCAAGATATTTTTATTTGGAGATGCACCTGAAGCTGGATTAATGCTAGGAGAGTAGTCCAGTTATAATAAAATGTTTGTAGCAGTACGTTGTGTGAAGACATGTTTTGGCCTGGTGTTTCATGATGTATCTGTTGTGCAGGATTACAGTACAGCATGTGGCATCGTAGAACCAGTGTCAAGTCATGCGTCTGCCGGTAACTTTATTCCGACGGACGTAAACAACGTCGGTGTACTTACAACTTGCACTTCACCGAAGAAGCCGGTTGCATTGCCATCAGAAGCTACTGTGATGGTTAATGGGGAGAAATGTGTGCTGAGGGTTGACCATAGCACCGGCCATCTAATGGCCTGTCCTATAGCTGGTGGTATGTAACTTGCATGTAGCTTTATGCATGACTAGCTGACTGGTCCGTTAAAAATACAATAAACATGCATCAGTGCAGAACGACATACAAATACTGAAGCAGAGCAAGAATATGAAAATGAAATAATCATCAAACAGGCACCTATTTATATAAGCGACCTTGAACAAATTAAAATGACTTTGTGGTTGTACAAAAGTGTGCCCACGTTAATGTCGTGTGTGGTTAATGGTTATGGTTATGTGAAAGTCATTGGCAAGACTTGCTTATGAAGCATTATTGCATAGTAGCAGTGGCTGCAGTAGTAGTAATAACAGTTGCAGTAACATTTGGGTATTGCCATACCTGAAACATAATTGGTAGAAATTGTCACGTGACGTAGTACATTTCTGATGTATTTAATTTTGATCACACTCTGCTTGATTTACAGTGGAAAATGTCACCAGGTAAAAATAGTTTGCTAACTCTTCAAGCTTTTTTCCAGCCAGACACGTAAGGTTTTCCATGGTAGAATGTAGCCTGAGAATGAGTGTTGAATGTTTGCTGAACTTGCTGAGCTCCATGATGAAACGGCCACAATTTGTGCACTTCTGTTGAGAATATTTGATACATGCTGGTACTTAGCTGCCACTGATTTTTAAAGCATTTTCACTAGATGCTATTTTCTGCGGTTTTTCTGGTGTATAGAAATTTTACTCTTTAATCTTCAAAGTCTTGAACTCCATCATCATCTTAGCTGTATAAACCCCGCTGAACTATTCAAAGCTAGACAGACCACTGCCACTAGAGGTCATCTTTACCAACTGTTTAAGCCACAATGCACTATCAATGTCAGATCTGGATTCTATACACCGCGTGTTATAAATATTTGGAATGATCTCCCCATTCACATTGTCAATTTTTCTTCACTGACCTGATTCAGATGCTCATTACTCAATATCAGTTTTTCTGATTATTTAGTTATCATTTAGTTACATATTTTTATCTTATCGCAGACTTACTGTAAACACTTTGTTTCACGCATTGCTTATAACTATATTTTTTTCAACGTATCTCCATCGGCCGATCGCTGTGAAACTCCGCCACATGATCGGACGTTGGTTGCCTTTTATAATCCAGGTCACAAAATTCGGGGGCACCTTCCAAAAAATTTTGGGGGCCAAAAACGTGCAAAATTTGGGGCAATTTCGGACTACCAGTGTTGTTTTGAAACCTTTGTGTCCTTCGCTATTTTGTGTGTTTGTGTTAATAAACTGATGCATTTACGGCGCTTATGAAATAACAACTTTTGTTTGTCACTGTAGATGTGGCATCCGGACAGACTTCCGTACCAAGTAAGAGATTACAGGGACATCCACGGACAAACCTGTTCATAAGAACTAGATGTAAACCTTTTCTGGAGTCCAATGATGCTATTAGAACCACAGCATCAGAACTGATGGCGAGCAGTGACTGTAGCCTTGACATTTCTTGTAGTACTGTCGCTCAGCCTGAGCCGGACCGTGTAAACAGCACGACGTTTGGTGGTTTGACGACTGTTTCAAAGGCTGCTGATGATGCCAACGAGACGCTGAGTGATAGCAGCACGGCAAGTGCCGAGAACAGTGCCAGCAGCACCGTCAGTGCACCAAGCTCCTCAGAACTAGAACAGCAGCATTTACATGGTTTGCCGGTGGACCGACCGCACAGGCGTGGCCAAATGAAGAAAAATGCGAGTGTTCTGAAAAACTTTGACGGTACAGAATGCGAAATAGCAAGCAATGATGCTGCCTGCCTGGCTGCTGCTGTGTCTAGCACTGATACACCAAACAAAGATCAGATCATCGTTGCAGCCTCTAACCGTGTTCAGAATTACCTTGCCAGTCTCGGCTTACCAGGTGTTATTACTGTATTACTGCCACTACTATTATTATTAGACGAATTGATTTTAATGTGCCGTAATGTCAAAATAACTGCAAGGACACCGAGCAAATACAGAATGAAATACAAAGCTTTTATGTGGCTAGATTTTCTGATAGACTTTAAAGTAGTCAAAGTACATTAATGCAAGTGTTTTTTATATCCTGACATTTTAATAGGCAACAACTTAACACTAGTGTATCATTGGAGGTGGGAGTCTACAAGCTTGGTAACTTATATAATGCTTTATGCACATGCATATGCATAATCATTGTGTGATATTTATACTCTGATATGTGTTGCATAGACTATTTTTATATGATATTGTTATCATGGAAGTTGTGCACAGAACAGTTTACTCAGTTTATTAGAAATTTTGATATGAATTGGCTACCAGTAATTAGCCATGTTATTGTACAATTTGTTGTTTGTCCTTGAAACAGTGAAGAGAGGTCGCGGTCGGCCACGAAGAAAACCTTTACCTCCCGAGGAATTGTCGTCTGTAATGTTACTTGATGCAGGAGGCTGCGTTGTGCCATTTTCGGTATTACATGTCTACCGTTACTGCTTCTGCTGATCATACTACCATTGCTGCATTTCATAAGTTCTTTTATTTTTATATTAATTAGCTTTTTAGTCTTCATCTTTGTTCACTAAGTTGAAAAGTTGAACATTGGAAAGTTAACAGATACTCCTGGACAGAAGATAGGCTTTGTTGCACATAAGATATTATGTTGATGCCACAGTTGTGCCAAGGAAACGGAATACTTCATTTTTAAGTTGTATATTTATTTGTATCTGCAGTAACCACAGCTGGTTGGGTGTCAGGAAATACATCTGGCCTGTGAAACGTTTTGCTTCATAACCCCTTGCTTGGAGTAAAACAAATGAACCTCTGTGGCCTTTTTAAAATGGGTATTAAAAGATGGTTATCTGTGTCTGCATATATGTGCTTGTATGTGCCTGCAGTAACAGAAAACTTGTTTTTAGTTAGTGAAATCCATTGTGGCATTGAGTGTGTCACATATTAGAAACCGAAATGAAATTCAGTCATGATTTCACTCGCTACATTAGTCTGTCCATTAGCATTTGTAGTTTACACTGCGTAAATGTTACCATCGAGATGTTCGTACATTCTGATGTGAAAGAAAATAGCCATAGTTTACAATAAGTAAGTAATTGCACATGGTGACATACTGTTTTATTGTGTTGCATCAGGACTCATCTTTGCTTGTGCCAAATGTCACTAAACAAGTTACCGAGAAGCAGACTTCAATTATCATTGAACAGGAAGATGGGACAGAAAAGCACATTGTTCTGGCAACATCACAGACGACCGCTGAGAACGGTTGTTCCACAGGTACAGGCCAGTGTATTTGTCTCGTGGAGGATGGTTATTGAAGCAGTTGTGCTGCTGTTGCCTGTGTATATACTGCTAGCGTGACTGAGTTGAATGACAGAACAGCAGACAAGTGGTGGTATTTCCGCTGCCAAAGAGGTAGAGAGATGGTGATTGTCATGCTGACCAATTGCCCTCAATCCATTAGAGACAGCAGGACATGTCCCCTCAAAGTTTTGGGTGGGTGACCCAACAACTGTGTGACCCAAAGCAGAGGAATGGCGTCTCGGAATTACTGAGAGCTGCTCCATTTTTGGCGTCAGAAAAGTCGTTTTTAAGGCCAACCAAGAATGCATTCCTCACCCCTGTCACCACTATGTCCCCAGTGTTGGATATATGGCCATGACCAAGGTCATTATTTTTAGTTGTTCACCGCCCCAGAGATTTTAGTTCTGGTTATTCTATTTGTGGTTCTATTACAAAAGAGGAAATAACAAAATGATGAAATGAATGTTTACTTTGCACACAGTGAAACAAGTCTCAGCCAACACATGCATCCCAGGCATCTGTACTCAACGTTGTATGACAGGTGAAAGGGAAGCACGATGGATGATGCATGGCCATTGGCCACCAGTGATGGGCAATCGTTACTTTGAAAGTAGTTTAACTACAGTAGTTAACTACTACCTAAAAAGTAGTTATAACTACTAGTTAACTACCTACAAAAAGTAGTTAGTAACTACTAGTTAATACTACATCATATGAACTAGTTTTAACTACTTGTGTCTGCTATCTGCAAGGAGTCGCTCAAAAACTGGCCTCACAGTGTAATGCTACAAACACAAACTTGCAAAACAGCTATGTATACTCATAATGCTTCTATGCCCATATTGGTTCAACTGACTGCCACGCTAAATGGAGTCTGTAACAGTTTTTGAGCCTATCTCTAAGGAACAACATCATATCACACCTGTCATCAGACAGTTTGCAGCGACGACTGCAAAGTATTTGCCCAGCTGTACTGAACAGACGATTTAAGTACGTAATGAAAATTGTAACTTTAGGATCATCATCATATGCGCTTATTTAAGGTTGTCAAACGCAACCATGCACACAACAGCAGTTCAGTTAACACGAGTCCCATCATATAGCAAAACATTCAGTTCAGTCCAATGTGTAGTATGCTGCAGATAATAAATGTTATCGATTTGGCCTCTCGTCACTGTCATACTCTTCCAAGCCTCCAAGATCATAATGCCAGTTTAGCTTTGCCAGTTCCATATTTCATTTTCTGGCGGAGTAACAGTAAGAAATGTTTCTGGTTGATGTTGCAGAGAATCTGTCGATGACTGATGTTTCTTGTGGCGACACACTCAAGGCAGAAGGCACTGATGGACAAACTGTGCAGAACAACATCGTGCATGTTGTCATGGTCCCGAAACGAGAACCGGTTAAAATTGGTAACGGCAACAGCAACAACAATTATTATCATTATTATTATTATTAATGTCATTCATAAGGTGCAAGTTCGTCTATGTAGCTATGTACATGTCGTAGGTGTCGTCAAAGCATTTTGAATGAAGTTTAAATGCTTGTATTCTAGTTGCTTGTTTAGTGTGGCTTCTGAAAAAAGCATAGATTCGTAGATGCATTTCTGTAATAAAAATATTCATGTATGCATAGAAATCAGCATTAAGGCGTGGAAGCAGCATTGTGTAGAATTGTTCAAACGACTTGTACTGTACTTACATGTTTCTGGATTTCTCTGAACATGGGGATTTTAAACAGGTGATGTGAAGGTTTGTGAAGTAATTAATTTGACAAATTTTTGCTTACAGTTGACACCCGCCAGATTTAGAAAATTTTAATGAGATTGCTTGATTAATGCGATATAGAAATAACACAACTCGACTCAGCCTTTCTTCCCTCTGGGGCAGGTAGATTGGTTATGAGTCTGCCTGGCTGGGGTTCACGTGTGTCGGGTGGCGGGTACTGGTACCATAACACTGTGTGATTCTGTGTGGATGCTCTGTGGCTGTGAGATTCATTGTCGAACTGTATGCATTTTGTAAACTTTTAATTACTCGCTTGGGTGTCCGAGTGGCTGTTCTGAGCACTGGTGATCGGTGGGTGGTCTGGTGGTTGTGTTAGCGATGCGTGCGTCGGACGTTGATCTCGGCAAGCTGAGGTGTCGCAAGTGTGAGTTCCAGGCTCTGCATGCACACCAGCTGCAGGACCATCTCAACGGCGCTCATGCTGGTGAGCTGGCTGACCTCAGCCGATGCCGCTGCTGCAACTTTCTCTTCTTCACCGAAGACGATCTCAAGGAACATTTTAAGGTGTGTTACTTACTTGTCGGCGGAGTATAGTGGGCAGTGGCATAACAATGGGGTAGGCAGGGTAGGCAAAGTCCAGGGGGCCCCGAGTGTAAGGGGCCCCCGAGTTCCAAGCAAAAAAATAATTACAGTAAAATGTAGGCATAACTATTCACACCATAGAATGTTTCGTTGCAGCA